>CDYQ01038341.1_pt1 | contig 59160 bp, 52 predicted proteins | sample 557451 | NCBI WGS metagenome assembly CDYQ01 (sample SAMEA3182059, study PRJEB8094) | gut metagenome | biome: human; feature: gut; material: Stool; isolation source: human stools | place: Canada | collected 2012-11-26
GATGAAAGCCGACGAAGTAAGGCTGTATGCCTTACGAGGAGGTTTGAAGAAGCAGGCGGTGTGCTATACACATTTTCACTCAAACAAGGTTTTTAGAGGTGACCTAAATAAGTATGATGAAATGTTGTTAAAAGCCGGCTGCCATTTGAAGTTGAAATCAACATCTCAAAGTCAGAAACTGCCGCTTTTTCTGCAAGGTTGGTTACTTTCCCGAAGAATAACGCTTAATTTTGAAAAAGCCAAGCTGGATACAACTTGTTCTATTGTGATAGAATGGTGAAAAATATGCAGACCCCCTTGACAAATTCATTCTAATGCAGTAGAATAACATTGTGATCACATTCTATTGCAATAGAAAGGAACTCAGAACCATGGAATTCAAACTGTTTGACTCTGAACTGAAGGTTATGGACATACTCTGGAAGGAGGGCGATACATCCGCGAAAGAAATCGCGGAAAAGCTGAACGAGCAGGTAGGCTGGAGCAAGACCACTACCTACACAGTGATAAAGAAATGCATAGACAAGGGCGCTGTTGGCAGGTCGGAGCCGGGCTTCATCTGCCGCGCGCTCATTTCCCGAAAGGAAGTGCAGGAGGTGGAAACCAACGAGCTGATCGACAAGATGTACGACGGTTCGTCGGATAAGCTGATTGCGGCTCTGCTTGGCTCAAAGCGGCTCACAGCCGAGGAGATACAGAGCCTGAAAAAGCTGGTGGAGGAGCTGAAATGACGACTCTGCTCAGCATGACTGTTTCAGCGTCGGTGGTCATCGCGGTGATCATCGTGATTAGGTCGCTGTTTGTTCATCGGCTGCCTAAGCGGCTGTTCGTGATCCTTTGGACGGCCGCCGCGCTGAGAATGCTTGTTCCGTTTTCTGTTTCCGTTAATATTCCACATGAAAATACACAGCCTGAAAACACTGTCGTCCGCGAATTCACACCGTCGGAATCCTCCGAACCGGATTCCGAAACGAGCTGCGCACTGGACCGTGAACTGATTCTCGAAATCGTCTGGGCGGGCGGAGTTGTTCTCTCAACGGGGATAATTGCCGCACTGCACCTGCGCAGCCGCCGGGAGCTTTCCATGGCTCTGCCGTTTGACGACGCCAGAATCAGCTCACGGATTTCAGCGGCAAAACTCCGCCGCAAAATAACAGTAAAGGTAAGCGACCGTGTGGTCTCGCCGCTGACCTACGGAGTTATAAATCCGGTTATAATCCTCCCGAAATCCCTGCCCGCAGACAGCGAGGAAATGCGGTTTGCCCTGGCGCATGAGCTTGTGCATATCCGCAGATTTGACGTGCTGCTCAAGGTCGTTCTGACCGCCGCAGCCTGCGTGCACTGGTTCAATCCGCTGGCCTGGGCTATGCTTTCGCTTGCGGGGCGGGATATCGAGCTTTCCTGCGACGAAGCGGTGCTGGAGCAGCTCGGCTGCAAGCGCGAGGATTACGCGATGGCGCTCATCAGGCTGGAAGAAAGGCGCAGCATTCCCACCGGAGTCGCATTCGGCAGGAATGCCGTCCGAGAAAGGATAGAAGCTATCATGAAATTCAAGAAAACTACACTCGCCGGAATCATCGTTTCTGCATGCCTTATCGCAGGAACTACCACCGCGTTTGCCACAGTAAATTCCGAGAATTCCACGCAGAACGCGGCTCCAGCAGCAGAGCGGGAAGCCGTCTACAACACGAACCACGACGGCATTGATGATGTCGATGTCGAGTGGTGGACATACGATGAGTACAAAACCTGGCTCGAGCAGGAGAAGCAAAATATAGCCGAACTTGTAAAGCAGGGAGCCTCCGGCTGGACGCGCGACCGCGGGGATTTCATATGGACTCAGGAGGTCGCTGACGAAACCATCGCCCTCTACGAGCAGAACCTTGAGGATATCAGAAACGGCGCACGTATCTCAAAATCCGTGAACGGTAGCGACGATGTGATGATATTCGAATCGCCTGACAGGTCAAATATCCTGGTTGAGGATAACGGCGGTCAGACCAGCGCAGATGATGAATTGTATCAGTATGTCGTTGAAGACGACGGCACGGTGCTTTACTCTGACGATTCAGAACTTGCGGCACACACGACCAAGGACAGCAGCATGTCGGAGGAAGATTTCGCCGAGTTTTACAGCAAGTATGAGCAGTATGGACTGACGTATGAGGACAGCAAGCTCTACTACAGAGGTGAACCTGTGCAGTTCTTTGACGACGTTGTTGCCGAGTATTCCACCGCTGACACAACGGAGGTTATGTGGTACCTTAACTCTGACGGCAACGTTGTACTCGCCGCCGAGCGCGGGGAGACCAGCGACGGCATAGGCGAACTGACCGGCGTGAGAGTCGTCTCAGAAGAAGAGCTTGAGCAGAACAGAGCCGATTTCGGTTTCTGATAGGTAACAGAATGGCACCTTCCTGTTTCGGCAGGGAGGTGCGTTTGTATATCAAAGTAGTTTGGCGCAGAAAATACTGATTGAGAATTAAAAAAACTCCCTGATAACTACTATAGTCGGAGCAGTTGCAACGGCTGCTATAGCGCTGAAGCTGTTTTTTTCACTTTGAAATGATAACCGATATCTGCTGAATACAAAATCCGATTATGTCATACTATATTTGAGGAATATTCGCTTTTCAAATCTATTGTAATGTGGTATACTGTTTTACAGCAAAAGTCAAGGAAGTATCATAACGGAAAACAATATAGATACGCTGAGCGGTTCGCTCACAAAAAAATTCTGAGCGCGGAATTACCACACTGTCACGGGCTTGAAATCAAACGTAAAAAGTGGTATAATTCAATAAGAATATACTCAGGAGATGGAAAATGCACAGACTAAATATATTTCTGGAACACATCTATGAAGCTGCGCAGCAGCGTGGAACCACGTTTGAGAGCATGCTTTCGGAAGCGCGCAAGATGGGATACACTGGGCTGGAGTGCGACCTCTGGAGGCTTTCTGACTGCGTTAACGTCAGGAATCTTTTCGAATCCTGCGGACTTAACGTCGCTTCGATTTATTCAATGTACGATTTCCTACGGGATACGCCGGAGAAGTCGCTTGATGGAATGAAGCGCCACCTTGAGACCGCCGCGTATTTTGGCGCGGAAAAGGTGCTTGCGATCCCCGGGTTCTTTCAGCCGGGAGACGACAGGGAAGCGGGCTTCGCGAAGTTTGCGGAGCAGCTCTCGGTGATGTGTGAATTAGCCGCGGAGTATGGAATTACGGTAACGCTGGAGGATTTTGACGACTCGGCCTCGCCCTGCTGCGATACCCAGGGGTTGGAGCGGCTGATGAGATCCGTTCCGGGGCTTGGATTCACATTCGACACTGGAAATTTCGCTTTTGTGCTTGAAGACCCCGCAGAGGCATACGAGCGTCTGAAGCCGTATGTCGCACATGCTCATCTGAAGGACCGCAGCCGCGAGGCGTCGAGGCGCAGCGCCGACGGCTCCAACTCAAAGCCGGATCTGTCGGAGGCGGAAATGTACCCCTGCGAGACCGGAGGCGGTTACGTCGGTGTGGAGAAGCTTGTAAAGCGAATGCTCGCCGACGGCTATACCGGGGATTTTTCAGTTGAGCATTTCGGCGCTGTGGATCAGGCCGAATACATGCGCAGGTCGGCTGAGAACGTAAAACGCTGGATATCAGAGGTGACAAAATGATACGTGTACTTATCTGGAACGAATACCGCCACGAGAAATGCCAGCCGGAAGTCGCGAAAATATATCCGCAGGGAATGCACGCGGCAATCGGCGAGTATCTTATGCAGGACGAGGACATAATCGTGAAGCTCGCCTGCCTTGACGACCCGGAGCAGGGTCTGAGCGAGGAAGCGCTCGCGGAAACCGACGTACTCATCTGGTGGGGTCACATGGCGCATGACGAGGTAACTGAACGTTCGGTGGAGCGCGTCTGCCGCCGAGTCGGCGAGGGAATGGGGTTCATCGGACTTCATTCCGCACACCACAGCAAGGTGTTCAAGCGGCTGACGGGGACCTCCTGCAATCTGAAATGGCGCCACGGCGACCGCGAGCGCATCTGGGCAGTGGTGCCGTCGCACCCTATAGCACAGGGAGTTCCGGAGCAGTTTGAGCTTCCGATGGAGGAGATGTACGGCGAGCCGTTCGATATCCCGACTCCGGACGAGGTGGTATTTATGGGGTGGTTTGCCGGGGGAGAGGTATTCCGAAGCGGCGTGACCTACCGCAGGGGCGCCGGCAGGATATTCTACTTCCAGCCGGGTCATGAGGAATACCCCACATTCCGGAATAAAAATGTTCTTAAGATAATAAGAAACGCGGTTCACTGGGCAAAGCCGGAGCCAGGAACTCACCAGATCGAATGCACAAATCCGGCACCGTTGGAGGGTTGACTATGTTTAAAATGGACGACACTGTAAGAATAAGGAAAACCGGCGTTGTCGGCTCCATAACTGATATAAGCTGCGCGGGCGGCAGCACGGTTTACGTTATCGACACGGACACCGGCGACGATGAAGAAGGCGGATTCGGCGGTATGTATTCTGTTTTCTACTGCACCGAAGAAGAACTTGAAAAGGTGTGAGAACTAATAAAGAAGCGGTCGCATGTTCTGCGGCCGCTTTTTTGCAGTAATACTTATACTCTGGTGAATATTTCAGCTTCCTTTCTGAGCTGATCTGCGATGTTCTTATTGTCGTCCATTCGGCTGGAGATACGGTTCATATCCGCAACCAGCACCTGAGTGCTTTCAGCGGTGCCGGTAACTCCGTTCACGCCTTCCTTTATTGCGGTTGAGATACTGTCGATGGACTGCGCAATGCTCGTCATGTTTTTGCGAAGCTCCTCAGTTTTCGCCGTGAAATCCTCTATGGTGTTTTCTATGTGTTCCGCGTGTTCGCGATACTGAACGCCGGACTGCACGAAGTTCTCGAACTCAGGAAGGATCTGCTGCTGCATGTAGTCGAGAAGTTCGGTCGCGTGGCCTGACAGGCTGTGTACCGCAGCCTTGACCGTGCCGTTGATGTGCTGGATATTATCCGCGGATTCCTTTGAGGATTCAGCAAGCTGGCGTATCTCGTCAGCGACTACTGCGAATCCCCTTCCGGCTTCACCCGCGCGCGCCGCCTCAATGGAAGCGTTTATCGCAAGCAGGTTGGTGTTGCGCGAGATCTGCTGTATCTGCTTTGTGAGGCTGTCTACCTGGTTTACGCTTTCGCTGGAAGCGATGTCGTCGCGGAGTTCATCCACCATTGTAGTTACCTTCTCGCGGGTAGTGAGCATATTGTTGCGCGCGGAATTCTCAATGCCCTCCGCATGCGCCTTCATTTCAATGCTGAACTGCGCTATTTCCTCGGTGCGTGCCGCAATGTCCGTCACTTCGGACTCGACATCTGTGGTATTCTGGTTTATCGCTGCTGCGTTCTCGGACATTTCCGCCATGGTTGCGGAAATCTCCTCGGTAAGCGCCGACATTGAAGCCGCGCTGTCCGTGGAGGTCTGCACGCTGCCGAGGACCTCGGAAACGACCTTCTCCATGAGCTGCGTATTTCCGGAGATGACCTTGAATATGCTCTGGAGCTTGTCCATAAACACGTTGAAGCCGTCGCGCACCGCCGCAAGCTCTCCGCTGCAGCGTACCTTAATACGGCGTGTGAGGTCGCCCTCGCCACGGTCGATGTCAGAAATAATTCCGCGTATCTCGTTCTTGACGGCCACCAACGGGCGTATCACGAACAGAACTACGACAGTCACGGCTGCGATAAACGCCGCTGCGCTCACCAGAATCAGCACCATAGTGAGCCGCACGGAATCCTGCGAAACATTGTTCAGATCGCTGCGCGCATTGTCGGCGCCGGCAGTCGCAGAGGCGATGAGCTTTGCTGCGACTGCTTCAACGTTGTCCGCACTGTCGGAAAGTTCGCCGTTTGCAAGCGCGTATGCCTTTTCGTTTTCTCCTGCGCCGCTGAACGCCAGCAGATCCGCGAGGTGATAGTTGAACTGATCGATTCCGTCCTTGAGAGCCTGGAAATTATCTTGGTCATCAGCGGAAACAAATTGTTCGTATTCATCGAGGGAAGCCGCAAGTCCGGACTGAGTATCGCGAAGCCCCTCCACGATATCAAGCATGGAATCGAGATCGGTTGCAACGATGTGCGACAGCGCCTGAGTGTGCAGCGACTGGGTGTCCTGACGGATCTCGCCGAGCGCTTCTATGCTCAGCATGCTGTTGTCCGCGATTTCGGAAGCGCTGTTGTTTACGCTTTTGATGTTCTTGTTAGAAACGATGTTCGACATTACCGACACTAATCCCAGAATCAGTACCGGAATAAGTATCAGGAGTATCATAGTTCCATGTTTTCTCATCACGGCACCCCCTTAATCAATTACCGAGGCGGTTATCTCTTTTACGAGATTATCTGCCATTTTCTGCGCACTCAGGTGTGATGGATTTCCGGCAAGTATGTTGTCTGCAAACTCCACGCAGGGGGTCCAGAACTTGTTGCCGACGCGCTGGAGCTTTCCGTACTCCGACTGAGCAATTACCGCCTGGATCGCTGCAACTTTTGAAACTGCGTCGGAAGCGGCGGCGTTCTTATTTGCAGGACCTATGTTGCGCTTTTCAAAGGAAAGCGTCTGGTTCTGCTCGTTTGTGAACCAGTCCGCGAGTTTGTGCGCCCATTCGAGGTGCTCGCTGTAGTAATTGACGCCCATCATTTTGAAGCCGGTGAACGACGCCATCTGCACCTGCTTTCCCGCGACCTGATAGGTGGGGAGCTTACATGCGCCGTAGTCGGAGCCGAACGCCTTTTCGACGTCGGTGCTGTTCCACACTCCGCTTATTGCGGCAATGACCTTTCCGGAAGCCAGCGCTGCGGGGAGGTCTCCGTCGGCGCGGTTCACGAAAGCCGGGCTGGAGGTCAGCTCCATCATCCTATTCACTACATCGGCGCCCTTGATGGAATTATCCGTGGAGTTCCAAGTGCAGTAGTTGGTAACGCCGTCGTCGTTCAGCCCGAGTTCAAGCCCGGTGTTGCCGAAGAAAGAATACATGTACCAGCCGGAGTTGAACTCCATGCTGAATTCCTTGTTCTTTTCCTCGCAGACTTCCAGAATGCGTTCCAGTGAAGAAACGTCGCTTTCGTTCAGAAACTTCTTATTATAATAAAGAAAATATCCGTTGTCCGCGGTCATGGGGTATGCGTACATAACGCCGTTTATGCTCGCCGCAGCTACCGACTCGGCAGTGTTGGCGGCGCTGACTTCTTCCTGGTTCGGAATAGCAGACAGAACTCCGGCGGCGGCCATCGCGGACAGCTGATCGTCCGGCAGGGGGAACACGTCGGCTCCGTTATGCACGTCGCCAAGGATAACGTCCTTCGTCTTGCTGTCAAGGTTCTGCTCGATGGTGATGTTGAATTCAGCCTCGCCGCGGTGAGCTTCCTTGAAGCTTTCGATCATTTCGTTCATCGTGTCGAAAGCGGCTTCTTCAGCCCAGACCTTCAGTGTTACCTGCTCGATTCCGTTGTCGTTCTGGGCTTCTGACGATGAGCCGGCGGTCTGCACGGGGGAATTCCCGGAGCAGGAACAGAGGCTCAGCAGTGAAGCGCATATCAGACATGTGAGTAAAGTTTTTTTCATGATTACTGCCCTCTTTCGTAAAATAATTGTTCACATTATTTCAATGCAACCAATATTATATTATACTTGTTTCACATGGCTTTGTCAATATGTTTGAGGCGAATTATGCTTTTAACGGCTATATGTTTTGCTGATAGATATTATATTTCACGATAAAAAACGATTACAGATTATAATAAATTCTATAAATTGTTAATTTTTTATCAACAATAGTAAATAAACAATATGTGGATATTGATATATCAGTACTACCAAAAATACATGATTTGCATAAACCTCATTGATATGTTTTGTATATCTAACATATTTCAAGCAAAAGAACACAATATGTTGTACTTTAAAGAACAAAAGTCACAGCTTGTATTAAAAAAGTTCTAGTATTTTTTTTTTAAAATCAGAAATTACTATTGACTTTAAAGAATGTATGTGTTATAATATTGACAGGTTGGACAGACCAACATGAGGACAAGCCCTGCGATGGCAGAAAGTGCGGCGTCAGAACGAAACTAGCAGTAGTTTCAGAAGCGTCGTAAACAGCCTCACGGCTGCCCGCAAATAATATGGAGGTATTTTAGAGAATGGCAATGTTAGAACAGTGGAAAGGTTTTAAAGGCAAGATCTGGCAGGAAGAAATAAACACACGTGACTTCATCCAGAACAACTACACACCTTACGACGGCGACGAGTCCTTCCTCGCAGGCCCGGCTGACTCCACCAACAAGCTGTGGGGCAAGGTTCAGCAGCTCCAGAAGGAAGAGCGCGCAAAGGGCGGCGTTCTGGATATGGATACCCATATCGTTTCCGGCATCACATCACATGAGCCCGGCTACATCGATCCTGAGATGAAGGATCTTGAGAAGATCGTTGGTCTTCAGACTGATAAGCCCCTCAAGAGAGCATTCATGCCCTACGGCGGCATCAAGATGGCTGAAGAGGCTTGCACAACTTACGGTTACACACCGGATCCTGAGCTGCACAAGATCTTCACAGAATATCACAAGACTCACAACCAGGGCGTATTCGACGCTTACACTCCCGAGATGCGCGCTGTAAGAAAGAACAAGATCATCACCGGTCTTCCTGATACATACGGCCGCGGCCGTATCGTAGGCGACTACAGACGTATCGCCCTCTACGGTATAGACAGACTTGTAGAAGCAAAGCAGTACGACCTTGCTAACTGCGGCAACGGTAAGATGAGAGATTCCGTTATCCGTCAGCGTGAGGAGCTGGCTGACCAGATCCGCGCACTCAAGCAGATGAAGGTTATGGCTGCTTCCTACGGCTGCGATATCTCCAAGCCTGCTGCAAACGCACGCGAGGCTGTTCAGTGGACATACTTCGGCTATCTGGCTGCTATCAAGACCCAGAACGGCGCTGCAATGTCCATCGGCCGTATCTCTACATTCCTCGATATCTATATCAAGCGTGACATCGACAACGGCACTCTGACTGAGGCTGAGGCTCAGGAGCTCATCGACCACCTCGTACTCAAGCTCAGAATGGTTAAGTTCGCTCGTATTCCTTCCTACAACGAGCTGTTCTCCGGCGACCCGGTATGGGCTACACTGTCCATCGGCGGTAAGGGTCAGGACGGCCGTTCCATGGTTACCAAGAACGACTTCCGTTTCCTGCACACCCTCGAGAACATGGGCCCGTCCCCGGAGCCGAACATGACAATTCTGTACTGCGACAAGCTGCCTGATAACTTCAAGCGCTATGCAGCAGCTATCTCCGTTCGTACCTCCTCTGTTCAGTACGAGAACGATGACGTTATGCGTCCTGTTTGGGGCGACGATTACTCCATCTGCTGCTGCGTATCCGCAACACAGACCGGTAAGGAAATGCAGTTCTTCGGCGCTCGTGCAAACCTCGCTAAGTGCCTGATGTACGCTATCAACGGCGGTATCGACGCTAAGACTAAGGCTCAGGTAGGTCCTGCTTACAGACCGATCACATCTGAGTACCTTGATTATGATGAGGTTATGCAGAAGTACGACGCTATGATGACATGGCTCGCTTCCATCTATGTACACACTCTGAACCTTATCCACTACATGCACGATAAGTACAACTACGAGGCTGCCGAGATGGCTCTTATCGATACCAACGTAAGACGTACATTCGCAACTGGTATCGCAGGCTTCTCTCACGTTGTAGATTCCCTGTCCGCTATCAAGTATGCAAAGGTTAAGTGCATTCGTGACGAAGACGGTATCGTTACTGACTTCGAGATCGAGGGTGACTTCCCCCGCTACGGCAACGACGACGACCGTGCTGATGATATCGCCGTATGGCTGCTCGGCACCTTCCTCAAGAAGCTGAAGCAGTGCCACACCTATCGTGATTCCGAGGCTACAACTTCTATCCTCACCATCACTTCCAACGTTGTATACGGTAAGGCTCCCTCCGCTCTGCCTGACGGCCGTAAGGCTGGCGAGCCGCTCTCTCCTGGTGCAAACCCCTGCTACGGTGCAGAGAAGAACGGTCTGCTTGCTTCCCTCAACTCTGTTGCTAAGCTTCCTTACGAGTGGGCACTCGATGGTATTTCCAACACCCAGACCATCAACCCCGACGCACTCGGTCACAACGAGGAAGAGCGCGTAACCAACCTGGTTAACGTACTTGACGGTTACTTTGATAAGGGTGCACACCACCTCAACGTAAACGTATTCGGTAAGGAGAAGCTCATCGACGCTATGGAGCACCCCGAGAAGGAAGAGTACGCAAACTTCACAATCCGTGTATCCGGTTATGCAGTTAAGTTCATCGACCTTACCAGAGAGCAGCAGCTCGATGTTATCGCAAGAACTTGCCACGATCATATGTAATTAATTACACAAGGCAATATAAAAGGACAGCGCTGCGCAATGCGGCGCTGTTCTACTATACTGACAAGGAGAAACCAATGAGTGAAATCAAAGGAAGGATACATTCCACCGAGAGCTTCGGCGCGGCTGACGGTCCCGGAGTACGGTTCATCGTGTTCGTGCAGGGCTGCCGAATGCGCTGCCGCTACTGCCACAATCCCGACACCTGGAGCATGGAAGGCGACGACACCACAGTTGAAATGTCGCCGGAGGAAATACTCAGCAAGGCGCTTCGCTACAAGAGTTACTGGAAGAACGGCGGTGGAATCACCGTCAGCGGCGGCGAGCCTCTCCTGCAGATCGACTTTCTGCTTGAGTTATTTAAGCAGGCGAAGGCCGAAGGAGTAAGCACATGCATTGACACCGCGGGAAACCCGTTCACCCGGGAAGAACCGTTCTTTTCAAAGTTCCAGGAGCTGATGAAGTACACAGATCTGCTGCTTCTTGACCTCAAGGAGATCAATCCGGAGCGTCATAAGAACATCACAGGCTTCGACAACGCGAATATTCTTGACATGGCACAGTATCTCAGTGAAATAGGAAAGCCAGTTTGGATCCGCCATGTACTTGTGCCTGATCTGTCCGATTTCGATGAGGATCTCGACAAGCTGAACGAGTTCATTAAGACCCTGAAAAATGTTGAGAAGGTGGAGGTTCTGCCTTACCACACCCTTGGCAAATTCAAGTGGGAGAACCTCGGGATAAAGTACACGCTTGAGGATACTAACCCGCCGTCTGCGGAGCGTATCGACAACGCAAACAAGAGACTCTGCGCAGGAAAGTACGCCTGTAAGGGCTGATTAAACTCCATATAAACGCGAACCCCTGGCAGCCTTTCGACTGCCGGGGGTAAGTTATTCAGGCGATGCGTTCATAGCTGATTTATCAGCCGATCGCAATGTACTTGTTCTGCTTCTCAGGGAGTGACTCTTTCTTGGGCACAGTAAGTTTCAGTGTGCCATTTTCGAACTTCGCACTGATGTCCTGCTCAGTTACTGCGTCGCCTACATAGAAGCTTCTTGAGTAGCTGCCGGAATAACGTTCGCGGCAGATGTACTTGCCGTTGTCGTCCTTCTCGTCCTTTGACGTGTTGTTTTCGGCGCTTACGGTGAGGTAGCCGTCGTTAAGCTCGGCTTTGATGTCCTCCTTCTTGACGCCCGGCAGGTCGATCATCAGATCGTAGCAGTTGTCGTGTTCCTTGATATCGGTTTTCATCATGCCTTCGCTCTTGGTGAAGAACGGGGTATTGAAAAGATCGTCAAAAACATTGGTTCTCATGGTGGGCATTAACATAGGTCATTTCTCCTTTCGCAGGTTCTTGGGTCTGCGCTTGAATTTTATATTATGAACCCTGAGCGGTCCTCCGGAAGTATCCCTAGGCGGTGTGTACCTCCTTTGTTCCTATCTCTCTTTCGTTCTGGTTATAGTATAGCACAACTTTTTAGCACTGTCAAGGGTAGAGTGCTAATTTTCCTTAAAATGTCACATATTTCACGAAGTTATCATATTTTGGCGTGGCGGATTCATAGTATGCGCCGACGAAATAGCTTGGTTATGCGATTTGTTGATTATTAAACCGATTTATGTAAAACGGTGGAAAACTATTACTAAAACAGGAATACTTCTATTGACAATTTGGTTCGTTTGTGTTATACTGTAACAAACGTTGCATATGTTATATATTGAAAGAGGAAGAACATGCCGCCCAAAGCAAAGTATACCCGCGAAGAAATAATAGAGACTGCGCTGAATATAGTCGCAGAAAAGGGAAAGTCCGCGCTCAATGCCAGGGATCTTGGCGCAGCGCTCGGGACTTCCACCCGCCCGGTGTTCACTGCATTTAAGAACATGAGCGAGCTTATTGAAGAGGTCAAGAAGGCGGCGATGAAGCGCTTTGAGAGCTATTCCAGGAACGAGCCGGGAGTGCCTGCGTTCAAGAGCGTTGGTATGCAGATGATCTCGTTTGCAACGAATGAGCCGAAGCTGTTTCAGGTGCTGTATATGAGTGAAAGAACTCAGACCGGAGATTTCGACGATCTGTTCAGCGAGCTCGGCGATACCGCGGGATACTGCATTGAATGCATAATGCGCGACTATACCCTGAACCAGGAGGAAGCGAACTTCCTGTTCAGAAGCCTGTGGATATATACGTTTGGAATTGGCGTGCTGATAGCGTCAAAGGTGTGCAGGTACGAGGAAGAAGTTGTTTCGGACATGCTTACAAGGCAGTTTATGTCTGTAATGGGGCTTGTAAAATCCGGACGCGCGCTTTCTCCGCTTTCGGAGGTACTTCCTGCTCCTCCAGCTCCGCCAAAGAAATGATATAAACAACGAACTGCCGGAAACATTCCGGCAGTTTTTGAAATAAGGGAACCTCTAAAAACCGGTTTGAAAAGGGAAAATGGGTAGAGTGCGCCGAATGCGATGAAAGCCGACGAAGTAAGGCTGTATGCCTTACGAGGAGGTTTGAAGAAGCAGGCGGTGTGCTATACACATTTTCACTCAAACAAGGTTTTTAGAGGTGACCATAACTAAGGTTCAGGAGCTTGTGTTGTCGTGCTCGTGTGATCTCGGCGCTTTTTTGAAAAGCTCCCGCAGACCGAATATAAGCAGAAACACCGCGTAGATTTTCCTTAACAGGTCGTTTCCGATGAAACTGGAAGCCACGGTTCCAAGAACGGCGCCTAGAATTCCTCCGGGGATCAGGCTGATCACCAGCTTTTTGTCGATAAATCCGGCGCGGATATGCATGATAACGGATATCAGCGCAATAGGCAGGAAAAACAGCAGATTAACGCCCTGAGCCTCACGCTGCGGCATTCCGTCGTGGAGGGTGAGCCAGATCAGAAGCACGAATCCTCCGCCTAGTCCCATTGAAGCTATGACGCCCGAAAGCGTTCCGACTACAGCCTGAATCATGAGAAAAGCGACCTCAGCGCCGCCGCGCAGATGAGCGCTCCGAACAGCCGCTGGAGCCACGCTGCGCGTATTTTCCTCAGGAAGAACGCGCCTGCCAGCGCTCCTCCGGCACCCCAGGGAATGTAGCTCCATGCGGTGGAAAGGTCGATGCCGCCGCTGAACAGATAAGATACGGCGGCGGTAAGGCTCAGCACGAATATCAGTGCAACGGAATCAGCATGCGCGTGTTTCATGGAGTCGGCAGGGGAAAGTTCCGGCTGAATCAGACGCTGTTCGTGTTCAATTATGGGTACTGCGGCGACACCGCCTCCGCTGCCAAAAAAGCCGTTCAGTAACCCGCAAATCATTCCCTCAAAAAAGTGTTTCATCATATATCACCCTCTTTATTTTGTGCATATATCTCCGCAATTTCCACGGAAATAAACGGAAAAGTGCAGCCTTGTAAGACTGCACTTTGATTTATGCGTTGACCTTTTGCCGGTTGTTCCATCGGTCGATGAATTCCACGAATTCCCGCTGCGGAATAGGCTTTGAAAAGAAGTAACCTTGTATGAAATCGCATTTCAGGTCCGAGAATTTCTTTACCATTTCTTCGGTCTCGATACCCTCTACTACGATCTCCATGTTCAGGTCTTTTATCATGCGGACTGTATTCTGAAGTATCGTCCACATTTTGCTGTTCTGATTATTTACGAAAGTCTTGTCAAGCTTGACGATTTTCAGCGGGAGCGCCGCAATGCGGTACATGTTTGAATATCCGGTGCCGTAGTCGTCGAGTGAGAACGTCAGCCCGACGGCGCTTAGCTGTTCGAGGTTCTCGGACATAACGCTCTGATCGTAGCTTGCCGCTGACTCGGTTATCTCGAGGTTGACCTGATTCGATGAAACGCCGTACCTGCTCATGGATTCAAGTATTGAGTCGGCAAGACCGTGGTGCATGCACTGCGAAACGGACAGGTTGATTTCGATGTATTCCAGACCCAGCTTCTTGTATTCCGAGCTTGCTATGAACTGGAAAACCTCGGTCAGCACGTAATCTCCGATCTTATGTATCGCGCCGCTTTTTTCCGCGGCGGGAATAAATATCTCAGGGGAAATGAAGCCCTCTTTTTCGTCGATTAGCCTCAGCAGAGCTTCCGCAGATACAAAGCGTTTCTTTTCGATTGAGTATATCGGCTGGTAATAAACATGGAACCCGTGATTTGCAAGGGCGCGTTCGATAATGCTGTCCATTCCGGTGAGGAGTGATACCATGCGCTTGACGGTGCTTCCGTCTGCATGGATAACCTCTCCGTTGTAGGGGAGCTTCTCGTGGAAATCCGTGCCGAATGATATCAGCGACTGGAAGTTGTCGATGTCCTCGGGACATTTGGCAAGGCAGACGTACGGGATAAGGTTCAGGTCGAACTTGTCGATTTTCACCGTCTGGTGGAGCGCGTCGTTGATAAGGCTGGCGGCGTATTCCGAATTGATACGGTTATAGGTGTTGATAACCAGCCGGAAACGTCCGCGGTCGAGGTAATATGCAACGCCGTGGGTCTTTGCAGTGCGGTTCTGCTCAAGTATCTTCTTTCCGGTCATCATGAGGAGCTTCTGGGTTTTGTCGTAGCCGAGTATTTTTTGGAGTGAATCGTAGTTCGCAATGTTCACCATGATGATGGAAACATGATTGCGTATCGCGAAGTTTTTCTTCATGTCGTCGGCATAAGCACTGTGCTTGCATAGCCCGGTGAATGAGTCGATGAGGTTTTCCGGACGCTGTATCATTACAGCTATTATTACTACGCCGACGGTGTTTCCGAATACCATCACCATGGTGTCAGTGAAAATTATCTTTGAAATGAGAATACAGACCGTCACGGGAAGCAGCATTATCAGAGCAATTAATTTTCTGGTAGTAAAGAGCCTACGGTAAATTATAATATACGCTATGCTTATCAGAATATTGATACGCGCCATTGTATATGGAAGAAAAGAAAGCGGCATCGTTGTGTACACGCCGTCAACAAATGTAAAGATGGAGTGCGTGAACAGATTTGACACAAGCAGTCCGATAACACCCAGGTATGGAAGTGTAAGCGCACACGCGGCGGCCTTGTTTGACGCGATCTTTTCCCATGTGTTTGTAAGGCTGATAACATACATGAGAAACAGCGGGGAAATGGTGTTGTATGCCAGTAAATAGAGCGTATGAGCCGCAGTGCGAAGCCCCAGGTTCAGCGACCCGGCGTTGTCCAGCACGACCGCCCATATATCGGCTGCACCGCTGAGGATCGTCATAATGACGAGTGCAATAAAGAAATGATTAGTTGTGCCTTTGGACATGCGCCGTGTAAACTGCGAGATCAGAATTATCACAAGGATAAGCAGCGCGGCTATATCTAAATGTATAAGTTTAGTCATATCAGGAATTCCTCTTGTTTTTATCTGTACTAACTATATACATTATAACACGACACGAGTTTTTTTGCAACAGTTTAACTATGCGTAGGAAGACGATTTGTTAATGTTGCATAAAAAACGACTGATTTTGCAGGTTTTGACCTTAATTGACCTTACATAAAGCAATAAATTATCAATTAATGATTATTATTAAAATAATAATCAAATAATAGTCAAATATAAAGGAAATGTTCAGGCTTTGTAAACATTTCGGTGGATAGAGGCGGCGGTGCTGGCAAATTCCGATGCGCTAAGCGGCCGTGTGGACATCAGCATTAGCGGAAGGGGCTTGGGATTACCGTAAAATGGCGGCTGAAAATAAGAACCATCGTTCAGTGTGAAGCCAAGTCGGCGGTAAAGCTGAACGCGGCGGCGGGACAGTTCGTCTTCCGGCGGCTCCACTTCAAGTACGACCAGCGAATCTCCGGATCGTTCCAGCAGAGAATTCATGACCGCGGAGCCGACGCCTTTCCCGCGGAGTTCCTCGGCGGAGGCAAAATGTTCAACGAACAGCGCGTTAATGTCGCGAAGATGATAGTAATTTATGAACGCGGCGGGGACGCCCTCGGGTTCATAGCACATGCAGCGGAATTCGTCACGGGTGAATTCCGAGCGGTGCAGGGCGTAACTACCCCGCTCACAGGGCGGGAACGAGTATTCAAGTATTTCAAATAAACGGTCGAATTTTTCATCGGAAATTGGAGACGTTTTGCTGTAGGTGATCAGATTTTCCATGCTGGCTCCTTTCTTCTATGGTAATATGATACCATAAAATTAACAGGATTTCAAGTGTCGGAATATAATACAAGCAGGGTGAAATAGAATTTACGAGAATAAAACGCGGAGGTAATCACCATGCTGACACTACTTGAATTTGCATTGCAGAATCTGTTGTTTATCGGACTTCATCTTGACTCCAGGAGTTCATTCCCGAAGCAGCTCTCGCCAAAGGAAGAGGAGGAGTGCATAGCACTGATAGCTCAGGGAGATATGGACGCGCGCGGGAAACTCATCGAGCACAATCTGCGGCTTGTGGCATATATAGTCAACAAGAATTACCCGGAGGCAGTACGCGGCTGCCAGCAGGATGCGGATGACCTGATTTCTATAGGAACTATCGGTCTCATACGAGCGGCTGAAACCTTTGACTATACAAAGGGACGGCGGTTTTCAACATATGCTTCGAGGTGCATAGATAACCAGATAAAAATGCACTTTCGGAAGATAAAGCGCCAGCAAAGCGAGGTCTACATAAACGAGCCTCTTGAAACAGACAGCGAGGGAAACACTCTGACGATAGCGGATATACTGGCAAGCAATGTGAATATTGAGGAGGAAACGGAGCTCAGGATAAATTCGCAGAAGCTGTACAGATATATTGATGAGGAGCTTGACGAGCGGGAAAAGGAGATAATCTGCAAACGGTATGGGATACGGGACGGCAGGGGATTCGTCTGCGAAGCGATGACCCAGCGGGAGATAGCGAAGCAGCTCAAAATCTCGCGTAGCTACATTTCGCGGATAGAGAAAAAGGCTTTAGAGAAGCTCAGAAAGCGGTTTGATAAGGGTTAAACACAGTAAAATAGCAATCGCTCCATCTATACAAAGTTATATTGACGATATCAGGTGCTGAGACGTATACGGATCGTTTTTTTTACCAACACAAAAGTCTACCCGTGTTGTTCAGTTTTTCCTCCGTTTCCCATATAATAAAGACATAAAATCATAAACGGACTTGTTACGATAATCAATGCAGAACATGAAAATAACGAACTTAAAAGCCCTCTCAGTGATGTTACAAGCATCACTGAGAGGGCTTCCGTTAAACATCGTATGTCACATTGAGATAATACCGAACGCATTTGCGACCGAGCTTATCAGAATAACCGCAGCGAAAATCGGACACAGATACTTGATCATAAAGTTGAAGATCTTCTTTCGTTTGAAAGTGCCATTTTCCTGGGTCATTTCTTCTTCGATCTTTCTGACGCCCATCACACGGGACACCAGCAGGCAGGTTGCAATGGCGGCTACTGGCATCATCACGGAGTTTGTGAGGAAGTCGAAGAAATCCAGGAACTGCATTCCGAGTATCTGGACGCTGCCGAGCGGACCGTATCCCAGGGAGGACAGTGTACCAAGCAATACCATGATACCAGTAATGATCAATGTCGATTTTTTTCTTCCCCAGCCGAGCTCGTCCTGGAATGTGGATACGGCGCTTTCGGTCAGGGCTATGGAGCTTGTCAGCGCGGCGCACAGCACAAGCAGGAAGAATAGTATTCCAACGAAACCGCCCATGCTCATGTTGGCGAATACCTTAGGGATAGTAATGAACATCAGCGACGGACCGGCTTTGAGATTTTCCGTGCTGCCGCCAGAGAAGGCGAATACCGCAGGAATAATCATCAGACCCGCCATTATCGCGATTCCAGTGTCGAAAATTTCAACGTTTTCAGTGGATTTCTCAATTGATACGTTCTTTTTCATATATGAGCCGAAGGTTATCAGAATTCCCATTGCGATAGACAAAGAATAAAACATCTGTCCCATTGCTGAAACGACCGTCATCCATGAAAAATTCGAAAAGTTTGGTATCAGGAAATACTTGACGCCCTCAAGCGCACCGGGCCTTGTGACCGAAAAAATCGTTATAATGACTGACAGCACCACCAGAACAGGCATCATGAATTTTGAAACGCGCTCTACGCCGTGCCTTACTCCGCCGAAAATGATAGCGACTGTCAGCGCTGTGAAGGCAAGGAAGCAGAGTTCAGCAGAGCCTCCGTTGGATATGAATCCTCCAAAGTATCCGTCTGCCGCTAGTTGTTCTCCATTTCCCATGATGTATTCAGCCAGATACTTTATTACCCAGCCTCCGATAACAGAATAATAGGGCACAATGAGAATAGGTATGACGGCGTTTATCCAGCCTCCAAACGACAGCCACTTTGATTTCCCGAATTTTTTATAGGCGCCGACCGGGCTTTTCTGGGTCATGCGTCCGATGGCTGTTTCGGCGGTGATCATTGTGTAGCCGAATGTCAGAGCCAGTGCAATATAAATCAGAAGGAATATACCGCCGCCGTATTTCGCCGCCAGATATGGAAATCTCCATATATTGCCCAGCCCGACTGACGCGCCCGCCGCTGACAGCACGAATCCCATCTTTCCGGAAAAGGTGCTTCGCTTTTTCTGGTTTTGTTCCATTTTTATCTCCTTTTTGTTTGACGATTTTATCGATAGAAAAATATTATTTTAATTATATCATATTATTACCTTTTTGTATAGTACTTATCACTAATTTTCATGCAGGTTTTTTTGCTTGACTTTTTCAACAAAACATAGTATCATAATATTAATTGTTATGGGAACCTCTAAAAACCGGTTTGAAAAGGGAAATGGGTAGAGTGCGCCGAATGCGATGAAAGCCTCCTCGTAAGGCTGTATGCCTTACGAGGTGGTGCAACACGATGTTGCAGAGCGAAATAACCGGGCGACGGCATGGGGACGCCATCGCATCAGAAATTTCGCTCGTTGAAAGAAGCAGTCGGTGTGCTATACACATTTTCACTCAAACAAGGTTTTTAGAGGTGACCTTATGTCGAAAAAGTGCCGCAATATTATCCGGAAAATACTGCGGTCAAAAACGGAGGTCGTTTAATGAGCAGAGAAAAACTTGGGAGCAGACTGGGATTTATACTGTTGAGCGCAGGCTGCGCCATAGGCATAGGGAATGTCTGGAAGTTTCCGTATATCGTAGGGCAGAACGGCGGAGGGCTGTTCGTGATTATCTATCTTGTGTTCCTGGCGATACTGGGCATACCTGTGCTGACAATGGAGTTTTCAGTCGGAAGAGCCGCACAGTGCAGCCCTGTCAAGATGTATCAGCAGATCGAGCCGAAAGGCTCAAAATGGCATTACCACGGCGTTGCCGCGATGATTGGAAGCTATATACTGCTGATGTTCTACACCACGGTAGCCGGGTGGATGCTGAGGTATTTCTTTTCCACTGCAGGCGGGGCGCTTGCCGATCTGGACGCAGCCGGTATATCCGAGCACTTTGATTCCGTGCTTGCAGATCCGCTGACAATGATACTGTTTGTGGCGATAGTTCTCGCCGCGGCAGTGCTGATATGTTCGATAGGACTTAAAAACGGACTGGAGCGCGTGACGAAGGTGATGATGCTGGCTCTGCTGGTGATAATGGTGATCCTTGCGATAAACAGCTTCTTCATGGAAGGAGGCGAAGCGGGGCTTGCATTCTATCTCAAGCCAAACATCGAAGAAATACAGAAAGTCGGCATTGGAAACGTTATTGTAAACGCGATGAATCAGGCGTTCTTTACGCTCAGCCTCGGAATGGGCGGAATGGCCATTTTCGGAAGCTACATAGGCAAGGACAGATCGCTGCTCGGGGAGTCTGTGAACGTTGCGCTGCTGGATACGTTCGTTGCGTTTTCGTCCGGGCTTATCATCTTTCCGGCATGCTTTGCGTATGGCGTTGACGTTGACAGCGGTCCAAGTCTTATTTTCCTTACTCTCCCGAATATATTCAACCATATTCCTCTCGGGCGTTTGTGGGGAAGTTTGTTCTTTGTGTTCATGTCGTTTGCAGCGCTCTCTACCGTGCTCGCTGTATTCGAGGAGATCACCGCCTGCGTTGAGGACCTTACAGGCTGGAGCAGACGTAAATGCTGCATTTTCAACGGAATTCTGCTTCTTGTGCTTTCAATACCCTGCTGCCTTGGATTCAATGTGCTGAGTGGATTCCAGCCGCTGGGCGAGGGTACCAATATAATGGATATCGAGGATTTCATCGTAAGCAATCTGGTGCTTCCTTTAGGCTCCCTTGTGCTGACGCTGTTCTGCACGATGAAGAAGGGCTGGGGCTGGGAAAATTACATTAGTGAAGTAAACACAGGAAAAGGTATGAAGATGAAAAAATTCATGCGTGGATATATGACTTACATTCTTCCTGTGATGATCGCAGTTATATTCGTCATTGGTATAATACAGAAATTCTTCCCGGCATGATCAGACTCATATCACGGTAGAAAATCTACGGATACGAAAAGCTTTGAGGACTTGGCGCCGGCGGCGAAGAACGGCGATCTTGACATTGAGGATCGAACCTTCGAAAACGCAATGAGCCCGGCTGAGAAGCGCCGGGACAGGACTCTTGACAATTGTCAGGAATAGAACAAAAATGGAGCCTCTGCGGCTCCATTTTGCTTGATAAAAGGACGCTCGGCAATTGACAATGCGTAAAATTCGTGATATACTTGAAGAAACTGCGTGGGAGGTGGTTTGGTGGCATTCAGCGAGCTGGTGAAAAGATACGCGGATATATGCGGGAATTCTATGTTTATGGCTTCCGCACGCGCAGCGGCTTTGCCGGTAAAAGCGGCAGAACATACGACAACGAGCGTCGCCGTCTTGAGTGCGTGCTCGGGGAGCACACCGAAAGCTCCCGGGACTCCCGCGGAAAAAATGTTTTCCTGTCAATAGACAGCCGCAGCGGCGAACGAAACCCGCTGTACCGCCTGCTGCGGACTTGCAGCTTCACCGACCGGGATATCACGCTGCACTTTCTGCTGATGGATATGCTGGACGAGAAGCCGCTGCTTTTCCCGGAAATAATGGAGCGGCTGAATAATTACACAGCCTGTTTCAGCGAGCCTATGACCTTTGACGAATCCGGAGTGCGAAAAAAGCTGTCTGAATACGAAGCGCTAGGGCTTATCCGGACTGAAAAGCAGGGCAGAAAGGTGTTGTACTGCCGGAGCGAAACGCCGGAGATTTCCGGGTACGGCGACGCTGTTGACTTCTTTTCGGAAATTGCGCCGTGCGGCGCTCTGGGCAATTTTATGCTTGATGAAAGTTCCGAAAGCATATTCAGATTCAAGCACCATTATATAACTCGCGCACTTGACAGCGATATTCTGTGCGAACTGCTTTCCGCTGTGTCTGAGAAACGCTCTGTCTGGATAACGGTGCGTTCGTCTGAATGGGAAGTCGTTCCGCTGAAGATATTTTCGAGCGTACAGAGCGGCAGAGAATGGCTGATGGCGTACAGCCCCGGGGTTCATGAAATACGTTCCTACCGCATTGATTTCATAACGGGAGTTAGGATAGGCGAAATCGCTCCGAGGTTTGACGAGCTGCGCGGCGTCCTCAGCGGAATGCAGCAGAATATGTGGGGAGTTGCATGCAGCAAAAGAGCAAGGGCACAGCGCGTGGAATTCCTGATATACATAGGAGAAAACGAGGAGCACATCTACCGTAGACTGCTCCGTGAAAAGCGCTGCGGCACAGTGGAGCGGATAGACCAGCACACCGCGCGTTTTTCTGCTGAACTTACGGACAGCGCGGAAATCCGCTCGTGGATCCGTACTTTCACCGGAAGGATAATTCAGCTTGATTTCGGCGACCGCACCGCCGAGAATCTGCTCCGGGACGATATGCAGAAGATGTACGAAATTTACGGAATAGGGGGCGGTTAAAATGCTGTTCCATGAGGTTTACGGCGCGTATTTCAGCGCAGTTTCCGAGATACTCCGCCGGGCTGTTTCCGGGGAGCTTACTCCGGAGCTCATGAAGCAGATATGCGATGAAAAGGCGTTTTCTGAGAGCTTTCTGAAGATAATTCCGGCGCTGAACAGCGGTGAATGGCAGCTTCTTAGCGGCCTTTCCACCCCGCTGAAAAAAGCCCCGACAACGCCGCTTACATTATTGCAGAAGCGCTGGCTGAAGGCGGTATCCCAGGATCCGCGCATGAAACTGTTCGGGGTGGACTGGAGCTTCCTGGAAGGAATACAGCCGCTGTTCCAGCCGGATGATATCGTGTATTTCGACCGTTATCTTGACGGCGACCCGTTCGAGGATCCGCATTATATCAGCGTGTTCCGCACTGCGCTTGAGGGCGTGAAAGCGGGAAGTACAGCCGAGATACTGTATCACAGCGCAAAAGGCAGGACGCGCCGTATAAAGTGCCGCCTGCAAAGCCTGGAGTATTCCGAAAAAGACGACAAATTCCGACTGGACGTCGCCGGCTGCCGGAATGTCGATATGCTCAGACTTGCCGGGATAGAGGAGATACTTCTCTGCCCGGGATTGTACTGCAAACAGGGTCAGCCGGAACCGCCGAAAATGCTCTGCATGGAGGCGGAGCTTATCAACTGTCGCAATACGCTGGAGCGCGCAATGCTCCACTTCGCACATTTCGAGCGGGAGACTGCGCACCTCGGCGGAAACAGGTATCGGCTGCGAATATACTATTCCGAAAATGACGAAACCGAAATGCTTATCCGCGTTCTGTCCTTCGGACCGATGATGAAAGTCAATGCGCCGGAATCGCTTGTAGACGAGATAAAAAAGCGGCTTAAAATGCAGTTTGAGCTTGGAATAAGATAAGGGCGCTCCGGCGCTCTTTTGTTTTCGCAAGTTTTTTTCCGTGACTTTTCCGTGCTGATGTTGTATACTCAATTCATCGGAAGAAACGCCGCAAGGCAGAAAGGAGAACTTCCATGAAAACAATAACAGGGACCTACTCATCGGCGATAGTATACACCGACATTATCGAGGAAACAGCAGAGGAGCAGATAAAGCTGCTCTGCGACCAGCCTTTTGTAAAGGGCAGCCGTATTCGCATAATGCCGGACGTCCACGCAGGGAAGGGCTGTGTAATAGGATTTACCGCTGATCTCGGCGATATGGTGATACCAAACATCGTAGGCGTTGACATCGGCTGCGGAATGTATACGGTTGAGCTTGGAAAAATCGGGATCGACTTTGAAAAGCTGGACGAAGCGATACGGAAAAACATACCCTCGGGAATGAAAGTACACGAGGGAAGGATCGTGAGATTCCCAGAGCTTATGGAGCTGAAATGCTACCGGGAACTCAAGGACACAAAGAGGCTGGAGCGCAGCATCGGAACCCTCGGCGGAGGCAATCATTTCATTGAGATAGACAGCGACGACGAGGGTAACAAGTATCTGGTTATCCACACAGGGAGCCGCAATCTTGGCACACAGGTCGCGGAGCATTACCAGAGCCTTGCGTACGAACTTATGTGCGGAAAGGATAAGCTGTTCCGTCAGCAGAACGAGCTTATCGCGCGCTACAAGGCTGAGGGAAGGCGCAGTGAGATACAGGCGGCGATAAAGGAGCTTCGCAGCAGCTTTCAGGCACATGAGTGCTTCACTCCGAGGGAGCTCTGTTATCTCACCGGGGAATACCGCGAAATGTATCTGCACGATATGCGCATATGCCAGGAATTCGCGTCGCTGAACCGCGTGACCATCGCAGGGCTCATACTTTCCGCGGCGTTTGGCATGGAGCTTTCAGACTGCCAGCGGTTTGAGACCATACACAACTATATCGACCATGAAAGCAACATAGTCCGCAAGGGCGCAGTGTCGGCAAAGAAGGGCGAGAAGCTGCTCATTCCTATAAACATGCGGGACGGCAGCCTTATCTGTATCGGAAAGGGGAATCCTGAGTGGAACTGTTCCGCGCCTCATGGGGCTGGGAGAATGTTCAGCCGCAATGCTGCAAAGGAAAAGTTCACGCTTGATGAGTTCCAGAACAGCATGGAGGGGATATACTCCACCTCAATACACCTTTCGACAATAGACGAATGCCCGATGGCTTACAAAAGCATGGAGGATATCGTTGACAACATCACGCCCACTGCCGAGATAGTCCGCATTATAAAGCCGGTATACAATTTTAAGGCGGGGGACTGAATAAGCGTATTTTTGATTCGGCTATCTAAATAAAGGCGGCTTATAATTCTCAGGATATGAGATAATTAAGCCGCCTTTTTATTAATGTGTTAGTACAGAGAAGAGATTTATATTTCAGAAAATCAATGCGGACATGCTCAAAACGGGTCAATGCTTTATTTCATGGTCTGTGTTATCTGATATTGTTGCGCTTTTTGTTCGCAATAATATCTTTGTATAAAATAATGATTGAAAAAATCTATCTCGTGTGGTATAATTAACTGAAAGATGTTTGAAGTATTATCTTTTGCTCATAAATGGTCGGAATCAGCATTCTTGAAGAATACTGATGGGAAAAAGACGCTTCTTGTTATAGAGGATAATAAATAAGTGAACCTCTAAAAAACGGTTTGAAAAGGGAAAATGGGTAGAGTGCGCCGAATCGTTACATCAGAAATTTCGCTTGCTGACAAAAGCAGACGGTGTGCTATACACAGATAAAACGGGAACGGGATATCAACCGTGTAAAATACAGGATAGTATGCAGGGACGGAACTGAGCGAAAGTTTCCCGACTATGGCAGATTTTTGCACACGGATAAGTGCGGAGACGTTTATTACGTTTTTCTGAACGATATAACTGACTGATGGATTTCTGTGTTTCCTGGCAGGCAAACGTCATATAAGGTGAAAAATGAATATTGATTATATCCACGAACCAACTGACCTTCAATGTGGTCAGGCAGTCCTCGCAATGCTGCTTGGAACTACTGCCGAATACATCTGTGAATACCTCGGGAACAGCCGGGAAACCGACCTTCGCGAAATGAAGCGCGTCCTGACCGATCACGGAATTAATTTTTCGCCGGAACGAAAGCAGGCGCAAACAGTTTTCGACCTCCCTAGGTGCGCGCTCCTCAGCCTTGAAACTCCTCGATGCTGGCACTGGTCGCTTTACGCAGACGGCGTATTTTACGACCCTGAGCATGGAATACTCGGCGATTTTCCGCCGTCTGCTCGCAGGTTCTATTGGGAGATTTTTCCCGAAACTTTAAAAACACTGAAATAAAATCATATATTATGCTTAAATAAAATGCGGGGTAAAATTACCCCACATTTTTTGTACCGAAACAAGCGTCTACCTGTTCTGTTATTCCGGCGTCAAGCCAGCCTTTGCCCGCCATTTCACGCAGAATAGCGCAGGCTTTTTCATGAGGCATTCCGGGCTTGTAAGGGCGGCTCTCAGTCAGAGCCTGATAAATGTCTACGCATGCCATCATACGCTCCTGCGTGTTCAGTTCCGAGGCGGTTTTCCGGAATGGGTACCCTGTGCCGTCAAGCCGCTCGTGATGGAATGCAGCCCAGTCGCGCAGCTCTTCGAAATCATCGATTTCCGAGAGTATGTAGTAGGTGTATGCGGCGTGATGCTTCATTTCTGCGAATTCCTCGTCAGTCAGGCGACCGGGCTTTTCGAGTATTTCATTGCCCACCACGACTTTACCGATGTCATGCAGCGCTCCAGCGAGGTACATTTTTTGCGCGGTTTCATCGTCAAATCCCATGAAGCGGGACAGCTTTTCAGCGCAGGAGGCAACTCCAATCGAATGCGTGCTGGTGAACGGCGATTTGTAGTCCACTATTTTTGCGAAGAAATCAGCCAGCGCCTTGATCTGCGGGAAACTTAGCTCCTGCTTTCCGCGCGGGACTATGCTCCACAGGCGCGATTCAAGGTCGTCGTTTCCGAGAGACATAAAATGCTCCGCTGGGAATGCCTTCAGGAATGCTTCGGCGCACTCATCGTCGAAGATTTTCCCGCGAACCCGGGAAATAAAAGCTTCCGCTCTGTTCCAGACTTCCGGGGTGAATTTATCGGCGCGGCAGAATGCATCCAGTAAATCACACAGATGTATTATCCGGGCAGCCAGCGGGATTTCCCCCCAAGTTTTCCCGAACGGACCGCTTCCGTCTGCGTTTTCATGGTGGTATAGAATTACTCCGCTGACGTCGGTGCTGAACGGCAGATTTCGGATATTCTCCTCGCCCTGGGAGCAGTGAAGCCCCAGATGCGGGATCTCCGGCAGCAGATCCAGCGATTCGGCGTTTCCGTGGAATTCCTCCTGGATATACTGCGTTAGGGCGTTGTCATGAAGGAGCGCGCATGCTGCAAGATCCTGCAGTGCGTTTCCATGCACGCCAAGTGTTTCCGCGGTGCATACGCACATATATGCCACGCGCTTCGCATGGCGGCTGGTAACATGAACGAGTTCCGCTTCCACGCAGTCAAGCGCATAGGAGCATGCGCCAAGCAGACCTAAAACATCAAGTTTCATACAATGATCCTCTTATGCTGATTAAAGTATATACCGATTTTATCACAAGGCAGGAGAAAAGTCAAGAGAAAATCTGCCGCAGTTTGAAAACCATTTATGTTCGTGGGAAAGCATTCTTGCTGGCGGCGGCGCTGCGATCATGACCGGCACAGCTGAGCCAGGCTCAGTTAGCGAAAGGCTGATAAATTCCGGCAGAATGAAATTCCTCAGATACCCGGTGCATCAGAATTTTGCTGAATTCACGGAACTGATGAAGCGCAACAGGTTCGCCAGGGTGATACCTTTCCATTCGCCGGAGCTTCAGATCGATTCAGCTACTATAGAGCTTTAATTGTGGAGGCTGTACAAGAGGAGGTTTGGCTGTAGAAATATGGTAAAATTACGATGATTCTGTGTTTTTCTGTCTGTGAATTCCCTTCCAGGGATTGAAAAAGTCAAGTGAGTGTGATATAATATAAATAATATATTGACTTGACAAATCGTAATTTGTGGAGGAAAATTAAAAGATGGATTTCGGTATAGATGAAATGCAAAAAATGCAAATAAAACTTCAGAACAAGTATAAAGATAAGTGGGAGTCGATTTGTCCGGAAACAGGTAAAAACAAGTTACTTTGGATGATTGGAGAAATAGGCGAAGTGATTGATATTATAAAAAAGAATGGTGGAACAAAAGCAGCGTCAGATACTCAATTAAGAAAAGCTTTAGTTGAAGAAATGGCTGATGTTTTAATGTATTATAATGATGTAATGTTGTGCTATGGGATTACAGCAGACGAATTAAAACAAGCATATATCGACAAGTTTGAAAAGAATATGAATAGATGGTAAATTTCTGTTTTTCAGTCAGATAAGCTAAACAATATTGTTCGAGGGAAAACAACATGAACAAAAAATATTTACTGCTCCTGGCAAAGGAGTTCCCGACGATCGACAGCGCAGTGAGCGAGATCGTGAATCTTTCTGCGATACGCAGTCTTCCAAAGGGAACGGAGTATTTTTTCAGTGATATCCACGGCGAGTATGAAGCGTTCCTGCATATGCTGAAAAGCGCTTCGGGAATGATCAAGAACAAGATTGACATAACCCTCGGGAAGTCGGTTTCCGGAGCCGAACGTGAAGCGCTGGCATATCTTATCTACTATCCTGACAAGCAGCTGAAAAACCTCCGCATGAAGGGCGAACTGTCCGACGAGTGGCGCAGACTCACGATATATCGCCTGATTTTAGTCTGCGAGGCTGTGTCGGCTAAATATACGCGTTCCCGGGTGCGCAAGCGTATCCCGAAGGACATGGTGTACATACTTGATGAGCTTTTGAATGTCACCGATGATGTGGTCAAGGAATACTATTACGACGAGATAATCACGACTATTCTTGATACCGGCATTGCAGACCGCTTTATTAAATCCCTCTGCGAGCTTATCCAGTCGCTTGCCATCGACAAACTCCATCTGATAGGTGACATTTTCGACAGGGGTCCGAGAGCTGACGTGATCCTTGACGAACTGATGAAAATACATGATGTTGATATCCAGTGGGGAAATCACGACATCTCCTGGATGGGAGCGGCTTCAGGAAACCGGGCGCTTATCGCGAATGTTATCAGGATCTCCATGCGGTACAATAATTTCGATGTGCTTGAGGACGGATACGGGCTTAATCTCAGGGCGCTTGCGGTGTTTGCATGGGAGTACTATAAGAACGACGACTGTGCTCTGTTCATGCCGCAGACTCTGGACGACAACATCTACGACCCGGTGGACACAAAGCTCGTAGCCAAAATGCACAAGGCGATAACGATAATTCAGTTGAAGCTTGAGGGTCAGCTTATTGAGCGCCACCCAGAATGGGGCATGGGGAAGCGTGATATATTCCGAATGGTCGATTTTGACCGCGGAACAGTAACGATCGACGGCAGTGAGTACGAACTGCTAGACAAGAACTTCCCGACGGTTTGCCGTAAAGATCCGCTGTCGCTGACGGACGCTGAAAATGAGCTTATGTCTGTGCTGGAGAATTCATTTATGCACAGCGAGCGGCTCAATTCCCACATTCGGTTCCTGTATTCAAAGGGTTCGATGTACAAGACGATAAACGGAAATCTGCTGTTTCATGGCTGTATTCCGCTTGACGAAAACGGGCAGCTCCAGAGTGTGAATATCGCGGGAACCGATTATTCCGGCAAGGCTCTGCTTGATAAGCTTGACGAAATCGCGAACAAGGCGTATTTCATGCAGCCTGGCGAGGAAAAAGACTACGCCGCCGACTACATGTGGTATCTGTGGAGCGGAGCACGTTCACCGCTTTACGGCAAGGATAAGATGGCGTTCTTTGAGAGGTATTTCCTTGATGACAAGAAACTGCACAAGGAAAACTACAACGCCTATTATCCTTTTTCAGAGCAGGCGGAAGTCTGCGGCTGGATACTTGAAATGTTCGGGCTTGACCCGGAGAGAGGTCATATAATCAACGGTCATGTTCCCGTGAAGATAAAGAACGGAGAAAAACCCGTAAAGGCGGGCGGAAAGCTGTTCGTTATTGACGGAGGGATTTCCAAGGCGTACCAGAAGGCTACGGGAATTGCCGGATACACGCTGATATACGATTCGCACAGCCTGAATCTGGCGGAGCACAAGCCGTTTGTTGCCGGCGAAAGCGAGCACACTCCGGAGATACATCTTGTTGAAAGGCTGGAACGCCGCGCAAATATTTCTGACACCGACAAGGGTGCGGAGCTTCTGGAGCAGATAAACGACCTTCGTGAGCTTCTGAGGGCATACCGTTCCGGCGAAATCAAAGAAAGCGGCAGACGTGTCAATTGATTGAGCGTTTATCAGAATAAAAATGCTCCGGCAGTTCGTAACTGCCGGAGTTTGGCATTTATCTGATGGGGTCTGAAAAAAGAACTGTGTAAACGCGAATAATCCCGAAAAACGTACCAAAGATAAAAATGCAGCGAAACAGGGTAGCCATGGAGAGTGCCCCAACGCAGCTGCAAGATAAACGGTGAAGAGCAGCGTAGCTAATTCGCTGCTTTTCTACTTCACCGGTATCTTCCAGCGGATAAACTCCAGGGGTCTGGGTTGTCTCCCACAGTGGGGGGAGGTGTCACGGAGTGACAGAGGGGTTGACCGACAGACCAGAGTCCCCAATATACGTTAAGCTGCAAATCTGTCCTCAAAGTAAATCATAATCCGTGTGTTCTTTTCATGTCCTAATACTTCGCTTTCCGTGGGCATTATTGGCATTTACACGGTTCGGTATACAGAATTTATGGAAGTATTTTAAATATTCGACATACCGGATGTTGAACAGACGCGACCAGAAAGGCAGATTCAGATACGAAAAGTATCTGAGAGTGTGGAATTACTATGTCGCCGAGCCTCATCTGACGACCAATATATGGGACCGGGAGTCAAACGATTGTTTGAAGAGCCGTATGCGGGAAATCCGCACGTACGGTTCCGTGAAGGGCAGTAGACAAGCCTTTCACTGTATTTATTTGAAAGGAGTTCCCTATGGCGCTCTGCTGGCATCTGTTCTTTGCAGGTTATGCCGTAAGATTTGAATTCAAGTTTCAATAATAAAAGCACCGGAAGTGAACGAAAATCACTTCCGGTGCTGTTTATTATATCATGGTATAATCAGAAGCCGCCGTAATGTTTCAGGGTTTCTGCTGCGATCTCAGAACCAACCCTCATAGCCTTTTCAATATCATTTTCAAGCATATATGAGCATACAAATCCGGCGTGGTAGCTGTCGCCGCACCCGGTCGTGTCAATTACAGTATCGACCTTTACAGCCTGCACTCTGAATTCCTGATCTTTAAAGTATGTGACGCTTCCTCGTTCTGCAAGGGATATATTGAACAGGCAATCATACTTACACGATAACTCTCTGAACTTCGGCAGCAGTTCCTCCGAGCCGCTTATCATAAAGAAATCCATATACGGTGCAAGCCGTTCCATATCAGCAAAATCCCTGTAGACGTCAAAATCCACTGCAAGCTTAAATCCGGACGTTTTCTTCAGTTCAACTACCTGCGAAAAACACGAAGCCCAGAAGTGAACAAAGACCACATCGGATTCGGATAATATTCTGATTTCGTCATCGTTCAGAATGATATCATCAAGTATTTTTCCGTTCCATGAATCATCTTTATAATACCTGTCGCCGTCTGCTGTAAGGTATGTCATATTATTGGCAGTCTGATACCTTTCATCAGTGCGTATATGGCTTTTATCAATATCAAGCCTTGATATTGAATCCATTATCGCTTCCGCATATTTATCTTTTCCGACAATTCCAAGCAGCGTAACATCCATCTCATCAAAGCGAGAGGCATGGGCAGCAAAATTCAGCGCTTCTCCTCCTGGTCTGATTATGTCAGTACCGTCAAAAACATCAGCGCATATACACGGCAGCGCAGTAAGCTTTATTCTTTTCATTCTACAACCTCGCAAAATTCGATATAATAACACAAATCAATTATATCACAAAATATAAATCAAGTCAAGGGAAATACACATATGGTATAAGATTTACCCGTATAAATTCCAAACATAAAAACAAGATTTGTGATCAGCATTATCGCTGATATTTATCCCTGTATCCCGCCGGAGTTTTACCGGAGTACTTTCTGAACACCCTTGAGAAATGGCTCTGCGATGAGAAACCGAGGTAGGAACTTATTGCTGCGGCAGATTTGTCCGAACAACAAAGAAGGCGCTTCGCCTCCTCCGTTTTTTGTTTCAGAATGAAATCCGTGAGAGATATTCCGGCTTCGCGCGAGAATTTAGCTGAAAGATACGGACGGCTCATAAAAAAGCTCCCTGGCTATATCCTCAACGCATATTTTTTCCGAAAAGTGACGGCGGACGTAGTTTGAAACGGATATGGTCAGCTGGGTAGGCTTTTCCCCCTGACGGATACTGCTCATTCTGTCGGCAAAATCAAGGACCATGTTATATTGCAGATTTGTGATCTGCTGAAGATTGTTGAATCTCTCGCTGCGCTGTATAAAAGCGCCTCGTCAGCTTCCATTACGCCCTGTATTGCCGCGTGTGAAACCAGCGTTGCAAGCACCACAAGCGTGTTTTTCGCCTGCCTCAGCTGCTCTGAAGCTAGAATTCCCCCGTTTACCGCAGGCGCGTTAAGCCCTCTGTGTCGCCTGTTCTTACCATTTTGAGTATCTGCTGTTCCAGACGATAGGTGTTCTGGGCATTCTGCGGGTTGTTTACCGGCTGTGAAAGTTCATTTTCGGAACGGGCGCTCTCAAGCTGCGAGGTCATTTCGGACTGCTCGCCATCAAATATCGTGATGTCCTTTAATTCCAGCTTTTCATCATTGAGTATGTAGTTTATAGAGCACAGCATCTGCAAAACGCTTCCCAGAGGCATTCGCATTATCCCCTTCATCGCCGAGATGAACTCTTCGGTATCCCCAGGTTCAACGCCTGTGCTGCCCCGAGAAGAAGATAAAGACAGTGCCGAAGTTCCTTTTTTATCTCGGCACAAAGAGTATGCTCAAACAGCAGAAAAAGAACAACATCGAAGGCGGTCTGTATATGCCGAGGCTGTGCGATATCCAGTACGGCGAGCTTTATATCGACAAGAATCTCGGCAGCGTACCGCTGGGGAGTTACAGAGGACGATATTGACGCGGCTATCGGCGATTATGAAGCTCTGCGCCGATATCCTTGACGGCAAAGCAAAGACCATCGGCATGAAAGGTGAGTGATATCATGAAACAGCGCGTATTCGTTACCGGCGCTACCGGAGGAATGGGCTTTGCAAGCCTGAAAGAAATGCTGAAATACTCCGAGAAGAAGGATATAGTTATTCTCGCAAGGGATTCCGAAAAGAACCGTAACATTCTGAAGTCCTATACGGAAACGCCGGGGCTTGAAGTAGTATGGGGCGACCTCAACAACTATGACGACATACTGAAATGCGTGAAGGGCTGCGACCTGATCCTTCACATTGCGGCGTTCGTTTCCCCTGCCGCAGACTACTACCCGAAGCAGGCAATGAAAGTAAATTACGGCTCCACGCGGAATATAATCAACGCGATTTACGAGTTTGGACAGCAGGAGCGCACCCGCCTCGTCTACATAGGCACAGTTGCCGAAACGGGCGACAGAATGCCGCCTGTACACTGGGGCAGGGTCGGCGATCCGATAAAGCCTAGTATGTACGACTATTATGCGGTTTCAAAAGCCGCGGCGGAACGGCTTGTTATCGAGAGCAGTCTGAAATACTGGGTTTCCCTGCGTCAGACGGGTATAATCGGCAGGGCAATGGCAGAAATTGAGGACGCGATAATGTTCCACAATTGCTTCGATAACGTGCTTGAATACTGCTCCGACCGTGATTCAGCGCGTGCGATGAAGAACCTCTGCGCTTTCTTCCACGACGGTACGCTTGAAGAGAGTTTCTGGGGGACACATTTACAATATAGGCGGCGGCGCGCCCTGCCGTATCTCTACATACGAGATGTACAGGATAATTTACGGCGCTATAGGCATAACAAATCTTGACTATATTCTCAGTCCCCAAAAGTAAGCAACGCTGAACTTCCACGGTCAGTATTATCTCGACAGCGACAAACTGGAAAATTACCTGCATTTACGCCATGATTCAATGTAGTATTTCTATGACTGCTATCTTGAAAAGCTCGGAGCGCTGTACACTGTTTCAAAGATACTCTGCAGGCTGCCGGGCGGTCAGCGGCTCATGGGAAGCATTCTCCACAGGCGCTTTGACAATCTGGCACGGACGGAGCACGGAACATTACACTTTATAGAGGATAACGCGGAGGATCACATCGACGTCTACTGGGGCGGCCGCAAAAGATGGGAGGCGCTTCCGGATAAGCTCTCCGAAATGCAGCATTTCACGAACTGGGACGCAGTTGTTCCGATAAACCACGGCTATGACGAAACCAAACCGGAAAGCGAACTTGACATTGCGGATATGCGGCAGGCTGCTCAGCACAGAAATGAACAAGGGCGACTGGAGCGGCAAGCTGGAATTTCAGTGCGCTTTCGGACATAAATTCACTGCCAGCCCGCGTCTTGTCCTGGAGGGCGGTCACTGGTGCGACGAGTGCGAACGCAGAAGCTGAAACTACGGCAATCGAGCAAAGGTGGATCCGTTCTTTGCGCAGGTGTGGGATCCGCTGCACGATCCCGATAAACTCCGTGAATATCCGAAAGAGGTTTCGGAAAAAGATGTGTGAAAGCATTCTTGACCCGGAGCACTCCATCGGAATCGTAGAGATAAACGGCGAGGGTAACGCATGGCGAATCGTGTGGGGCTTATAGGGCGGCGCTAAAATAGCGCTCGCCGCCTCCGAACTGATGAAAAAAATTCGACGCGGCAGTCTGGGAGCACCATGGACTTTTCTGCTCCGGACCTGATTTCGGCGTTATCAACGAGGAATTTCTTGATTAAAATCGCCGCACAATATAGAAGCCCCCGCAAAGCCGCAGCTCTGTGGGGACTTTTCATTTTACAAGGCTCATTTCAGCAATTCCAGTATCTCTTCAGAGGTCATGCTCATGATATTTCCGGAGTTCTCCCCTCCGCTGAGTATGATATCCGCAAGCCCGGATTTTGCCTGCTGCAACTCGCGTATCTTCTCCTCGATGGTATTCCGGGTGATGAGCTTATAGATCTGCACGTTTTTCTTCTGCCCGATTCGGTAAGCGCGGTCGGAAGCCTGATTTTCAGCCGAGCTGTTCCACCATGGGTCGTAGTGTATAACAACGTCCGCGCCGGTGAGGTTAAGCCCAGTGCCGCCTGCTTTCAGCGATATCAGGAATACGCTGGTATCGTCGCCGTTGAAGCTGTTCACCATTTTCAGCCGCTGCGCGGGTTTTGTGGAACCAGTCAGCATGAAATACCGTATTCCCATGCCGTCAAGACGCGCCGCGACAATATCCAGCATTGACGTGAACTGCGAGAACAAAAGCAGCTTGTGCCCGGAATTAACGCAGCTTTCCACAAGCTCCACGCACTGCTCCAGCTTGGCGCTTTTCCCGGTGTAATTATCGTAGACCAGCGCCGGGTCGCAGCATATCTGCCTTAATCGCGTCAGCATTGCGAGGATCTTTATTTTTTCGGTGTTATCACCATTTGAAGCCGTCACCGCAGAGCGCACCTCCGCAACGTTCGCGGAATAAATTCCGCTCTGCTCCTTTTCCATTTCCGAAAGCAGCACCGTTTCCGTTTTTTCGGGAAGCTCGGTCAGCACCCCGGACTTCATCCTGCGCAGGATAAACGGCTTCACAATGCGCTGCAGCGACTGTTTCGCCTGCTCGTTTGCGTCCTTTACGACCGGGGATTCGTAATGCTGCCGGAAATACCTGTAACTGAAAAGATAATCCGGCATGATGTAGTCAAATATGCTCCAGAGTTCCGCAAAGCTGTTCTCTACCGGAGTTCCGGTCAGCGCAAACCGGCAGTGGCTGTTCACTGATTTCACCGCCTTTGCCGTCTGCGTGGAGCTGTTCTTGATATACTGCGCTTCGTCCAGAAATTCATAGCGGAATTCATGCTCCTGATACTCCGTGAAGTCCCTTGCGATAAGGGAATAGGAGGTTATCACAACATCGTATTTTTCCATTTCCGCGAACTGCGCGGCGCGCTCGGAAGCCGTTCCCATGACGGCAAGCGCCCGCAGTTCCGGCGCGAATTTTTCAATCTCGCCCTGCCAGTTCAGTACAAGGGAAGCCGGACATACGACAAGGCTTCTGCCGCCTTTGGAGCGCTTTTCATCAAGCATCAGCGCTATCGCCTGCAATGTCTTTCCAAGTCCCATATCGTCCGCGAGAATACCGCCCAGACCGTACGCAGACAGCGTTTTCAGCCACCGGAACCCGTAAATCTGATACTCGCGCAGAATACCGTCTAGCTGTTCCGGAACGCTGATTTTATCGGAGTAATCCAACATTTCACGGTAGGAACTTACCTGTCTGCGGAACTCAGAGCTTCGTTCAATTCTGACATTCTCAGAGGTACTCCCAAGACTGTCGAGATACAGCATTCTGAACGCCGGAACCCTGATTTTTTCTTTCATAAGGGACTTATCTGAAATGTCAAGATTTTCAGTGATTTCAAACAGTTCGGAAAGCCCGTCGTCAAGGATAGAGAAGCTTCCGTCTTTCAGCTTATGATACTTTTTCCCCAGACGGTAAGCCGCGAGAAGCTCCCGCAATTCCTCCGGAGTGTAGCCGTCCGCAGTAAGCTCCAGTTCAAGCACGCTGCCGCTCGGGCGCACTCCCAGAGCCGGACGGACCGCAGGACGTATTACTGCTTTTCTGCTGAAACGGTCGGTCGTGTATATCTCCATTTTCTCTGAAAGCGAGGGTATTCCCTCGGTCAGCAGGCGGTAAATTTCATCGTCGCCGTCAATGTAATACGGATTCTTTTTATCGTCCCGAATGTCAAAATAATTCTTGACCGACAGCTCGCAGGAAGCCTCTGCAAAATGGTCGCAGAACGGATTTTTTCTTTTGCTCTGCTCCGGTGTAAATTTCTCATCGCCGTAAAGATACTCAAGCCTTGCAGCGACTTCTCCGCTTGCGTCCATGTCGATATAAAGCCGCGCGCTCAATTCCGGAGGAGTGAAATCCGAGAGCACTTCCAGTCCGGAGAATTTCACATATTTGCTCACCGGACGGATCACCGCAGTGTAGAATGCCGCGATCTCCTTTTCGGAAATCAGCAGTTCTTCCTTTAATGCGGCGTAAAGCAGCGCTCCGACTGCGTTTGTGAACTCCCTGCCGCATACGAAAATCTGCTTTTTGTCGCTGTCGATGATAATGCAGAAATTTTGCTCTGCATTAAATATTTCTATTTTACCCACCGGGCGCAGAAAATAGCGTCCCGTGTCAGTTTTCGCGATATCAAAGCTGATTTCCGGGTCGGAAAATTTCACGTCAAAATGACTGCGGCCGTAATTAACTCCGCTTTCCCTGACTATCTGGAAGAAGCGCACTGCGTCCTGCCCCTGTATCAGGAACCTGCGTTTTCTGTCGGCACCTTCTTTAAAGGTCATGAAAATACTGAATGTTAATTCAAGCAGAGCCGAGCTTTGCTCGTCCAGTACTTCCGGGCTGTGTACGAACTCCAGTTCCTTACCGTATTTCTTGTTCAGCCTCCCCTGGAAAGCCTGATACATGTCATAAATATCATTCACGACATAGAGTTTTTCGCGCCCTATTTTCAGTGAGTACTTAAGCCCCTCGAACGTTGCTTCAAGCTCCGGCACAAGCCGTATTCCGTGTTCCTGCGCGTTAATAACGGCCCTTTCGATATAGTGACGGATAAGTCCCCTGGCGTAATTTGAACTGCGGTTCGATATCGTTTTGTCATATATGCTCTCAAGATATATGAGCGCGGCGGCAAGGTGCTTGCAGTATCCGCGGTCGTACGGGCAGTCGCAGGAAAGCCCCGAAAGCTCGCCCTCCGGGGTTATCGACGCTGTAACGTTGTAGTTCTTCGTTCCTGCGACGATGAAGCGGTAGTTTCCGCTGCCGTCGCATGTCACTTCTTTCAGTTTTTTCTGGCGGTAATATATCTGTCCGCGCTGAAAAATCGCATAGCTGAAATCGCCCTTGTATGTCCTTATATTCACGTGTATTCCTTTTCCGGTGGCTCTGAAATCGTTTTGCTTCCATTTTATCACAAAAACAAGCTGTTGTCAATTGCTTTAGCAGAAAACTGTTTCATCGTAGCCGGAGTAGAAGAAAAGGTTGGTACTCCCGTGCTTCCTGTGAAAGTACATGAGCTATTGGAATAACAGGCGGATGCCCGTCGATAGGTAGAATGCCCCCGGCTGAGAAACTCCGCAGATATTACTCGGATAAGACAGGCATATCGGCCGCCGCAATGGAATAAATATCCACGCAGCGTAGTGGAGTGGGCATTTATTCCATTGCATTGCTACTCAAAATTTTTGAGTGAAATGTGTAAAGCTATATTGACAATATCATCACTCAGACGCTCCCACAATTGCCGGGGGTTTTCGATATACAAAAATGCTTCGGCAGTTCGTAACTGCCGGAGTTTGGCGTTTATCTGATGTTATTATCGGATATCCATGTACTGCTCCACTTCTTTGTTCGTGAAGGGGTATTATAAGGCTCAGCCGCTCAATGTCAGTCTGGTCGTATTTCCACGCGCCCATGAACTTTTTAACTTCGCCGCACAGCCCCCAGCACTCGTATTCCAGCAATATCTTTATCGAATATTGTATCGCTCGCGGGCTTCTTCTATCCATATTTTTTTGGTTCAGTCAATAATTCTTTGCGTGAGATATACGAAAATCCGATTTTTATTTGTGGCGCTGACTGATATATTTACTGAAAATGCTTGAAACAAATTGAGAAACCTGCTATAATATATCCGGATGGGATTTTTTGATGTTTAATAGGAGAACCGCTATGAGTATGGAGAAAGTACGCATACACTATATTTTTCACGGAACCGTGCAGGGCGTCGGATTCCGGTATAAAGCCTGCTACAGTGCGAAAAACCGCGGCGTGACCGGCTGGGTGAGGAATTGCAGCGACGGCACGGTCGAGATGGAAGCGGAGGGCTATCCCGCCGACATAGCCGCCGTTATACGTGAGCTTGACGAACATTCCTGGGGAAATATCGAGCGCATAGAATCGGAGAATATCCCGCTTGAGGGCGGCTACGGATTTGAGATTCGATAATTATTGCGCGGTAGGCGCAATTTATGACGGAGAAAACATGTGAAAAATATAATTGATTCAGCGGTCAGACCTTATCCGGAACCACATTATTCACTTTCGCTCACTGGCAAACTGGAAGCGGTTATCGGTAAGTATTTCGTTTCCGGAGAGGGAATCCCGGATAGAAGTATCTTTACCGTTTATTATAGCGAAAAAACGGCGCATGACGAATGCGTGGAGCTTGTGCCTGATAACATAATAGCATATGTAACCTCAGATTATAAGTTCGCTTTTGTATTGGAAAAGATGTTAAACAAGTTTATTTCTGATACCGCGGAATATTCGTTGTCATATTTACCAGTTAAGGACTTCATGAAAGAGGAATTCTGCATTCAGACAACCGAGCAAACGCCCGGTTTTTTTAAGAGTATCGTCTGGATAAACGACGACTTTTTATATGATGTGAAGCAGGACTTTGATTTTAACACATTCAGGCTTATTGATGATGGAATAAAATATCTGAATCCCGGGCATTTTACAATATATGAGCTTGTATCATATATCAATTCGGCTGAGCAGTCAGAGTTAATATAAAATATGCACCTCCAAAGCGAATTGGAGGTGCTTGTTTTTATCAGGTATTGTGGAGAAGCAGCTGGATATCATCCGATTTTTCGAACTGCGCCGAAGTCTGAGCGAGAGTCATTCTTTGCTGACCGGAACACGCTTTACGAGTATCGCGGAAACTATCCCTACAGCCACGCCCGCAGCTATGCCGCTGACGCAGAGAATCGGGAGGTAATACACGATCTGAGCGGTTTCCATGATGAGCATTGCAACGAGTATCTGACCTGTGTTGTGCAGTATTCCTCCGATAACGCTGACCCCAACGGTTGAGAACCTGTCCCAGCGCTTCAGAAGGATCATCGCAGTGAGGCTGAGTGCGGCTCCTGCGACGCTGTACGCGAGGGTCATCACATTTCCGAAAAGAATCGCCATCCAGGCAATTCTCACCAGCGAAACAGCGACCGCTTCCTTTGCTCCCAGCTTGTACAGCGCGAATATTACCGCGATATTTGCAAGCCCCAGCTTGATTCCGGGAACTACGAACGACAGCGGTATAAGGCTTTCAATATAGGAAAGCACCATGGCGATCGCAGCGCAGATCCCCAGCAATGCTATGGACTTGGGTTTTATTTTCATATGACCTCCTACGCGATGATGTCAACGTCCGATTCAGCTTCGGATACGATTTTAACTACCAGCTTGTTCGGAAGGCACACTATCGTTTCGCCGTCGTAGCTTATGCTGTGCTGGTTAACGCAGAGCTTGTCGGGACAGTCCGCGTCGGTCACGTCGGCTTTTCCGTCCTTTATCACCAGGGTGTTGAACCCTGTCGGGGAATTGATCGTTACAGTTGTATCCACGTTCAGCGGGTATGTCGCCGTCTCTTTGCCGTCCTGGACAACCACAGCGTACCCGCCGCTCTTTTTCCCGAGCTGAATTATTCCGAATGCTATTCCCGCCGCGGCAAGAAGTACTGCTATGAGTATCAGATCATTCCTGTGTTTCTTTTCTAATGGCTTCATTCCTGCTGTTTCTCCTGAATTATATCATCATGGGGAATGCCTTCGCACTCCCCATGATGTCTGATGTTATCACTGAGTCTGGCTGAAATCTACGCTCTTGATAGCGTGTCTCGGGCAGACCTCGGCGCATGCATTGCAGCCCACGCACTTGGTGTAGTCGATTTTGGCGAAATTGTCCTCGACCTTAATTGCGCCAGCTGGGCAGGTATTCTCGCACTTCTTGCAGCCTATGCAGGAAGTCTTGCACGCCTTTACGGCTACCGCGCCCTTGTCTTTGCTGCTGCATGCGACTACTGTCTTTGCGTCAGCAGGAACAAGCCTGATTACAAAGTTCGGACATGCTTTCGTGCACATTCCGCAGCCGGTGCACTTCGCAGGGTCAACGCAGGCAACGCCGTTGTTGTTGTAAATAGCGCCGCTGGGGCAGACCTTCGCGCAGTCGCCGTAGCCAAGGCATCCGGAGGAACATGCTCCGTCGCCGCCGTAGAACAGCTTTGCACCGGCGCATGTGGGGATACCCTTGTAATCGTACTTCTGCTTGGTATTGTCGCAGGTGCCGCTGCAGTGTACGAATGCTACCATTCTCGCAGCCGCCTCGACTGAAACGCCGAGCACTTCGCCGAGCTGAGCCGCGGCGGAAGCTCCTCCGGGAACGCACAGGTTAGCGGGCGCAGAGCCTTCCGCAAGAGCCTTCGCATAGCCGTCGCAGCCGGTAAAGCCGCAGGCTCCGCAGTTTGCGCCAGGTAAGCAGGCGCGTATTTTCTGCTCCTTTTCGTCGACCTTCACAGCAAAGAACTTCGCCGCGATTACGAGAATAAGCGCGCAGATAAGTCCGATAGCGACCAGAACTCCGACCGCGATAAGAACTGCTGATAATAATGAATCGTTCATCTTGCAGCCTCCTTACGCAAACAGCTTGTCAACTACGCCGGCAAAGCCCATGAAGCTCATGGAAACGATGGACGCAGCGGCGAGTGTGACAGGAAGTCCCTTGAAGCTCTCCGGGATATTTGCGCTGTCAAGTCTGGAGCGAACGCCGGCAAACAGCACCATAGCCAGCAGGAAGCCAAGTCCGCAGCCGAGGGAGCTTACCATGGACTCAAGGAAGCCGTAGCCGTCCTTGATGTTGTTGATGGTAACGCCGAGAACCGCGCAGTTCGTGGTGATAAGCGGCAGGTACACGCCCAGCGACTTGTGAAGCGCGGGGATATACTTCTTGAGGATTATCTCAACGAACTGTACGAGGGTAGCGATAACCAGAATGAAAACGATAGTCTGGAGGTATCCGAGACCGAGCTTATCCAGAACAAATGTCTGTATAGGCCATGTTACTGCGGTAGCTACCAGCATAACGAAGGTAACGGCAGTACCCATGCCCGCCGCCTGGTCGAGTTTTTTGGAAACTCCGAGGAAGGGGCAGATACCGAGGAACTTGTTAAGTACATAGTTGTTAACAAGTACGCTCGACATAAGTATTACAAGAAGCGCCTTGATAGTATCCATATATTACTTGGCCTCCTTTGCTGATCCGGTATTTTCGGGGTTCTCCAGGCATGCGCCGCGGGACGGGCAGTTTGCGCAGCCGAATTCCTTCTTGCTGATCGCCTTGCCTTTGGTGATCTTGTTTACAACAGCGATAAGCACGCCGAACACGAAGAATCCGCCAGCCGCCTGGGTAAAGAACGGTATGGAGTAATCCTGAAGGAACGGGATCTTAAAGCCGAGGAAGCTTCCGGAGCCGAGGATCTCGCGGACGGTGCCCATGCAGAACAGAGCGAGGGTGAAACCGCCGCCCATTCCGATGCCGTCGAGCGCGGACTCGACAACGGTGTGCTTGCTTGCGAACATCTCAGCTCTGCCGAGAATGATACAGTTTACAACGATAAGCGCGAGGTACGTTCCGAGTGCGGTATACAGATCGGGGAGGTACGCGTTCATCAGCATCTGGATAATGGTAACGAAGCCTGCGATAATAACGATGTATGCAGGGATACGCACCTTATCGGGGATAACCTTGCGGAGCGCGGATATTGCCATGTTGGAGCAGATAAGAACTATCGCTGCTGCAATACCCATACTGAGTGCGCGTGATACTGAATCGGTCACGGCAAGGGTGGGGCAGGTTCCAAGAACCAGCACGAATACAGGGTTTTCCTTAATGAAGCCCTTTAACATAATGGAAAGCTTGCTTTGTTTCTCCATATTACTGAGCCTCCTTTACTGCGTTGAAAGCTGCTGCCACGTCAGCGGCTGCCGTTTTAACAGCGTTTGTTGTGAAGGTGCAGCCGGATACTACGAGTACGTCGTCGCCTATGCTGTCGAGCTGCTGACCCGGATATCCATTAGTGTAGGAGCTCTGGGATACAACGTCGCCATAGTACTCGGTTTCGTTGTGCGACATTACCTTGAACTTCGCGATAGTGCCGTTTTCGTCAACGATATAGAGCAGATTTACAGGACCGCCGTAACCGAATGCGGAAGCGGTCATTGCGTAGTAGGTGGCGCCTTCGCTTGTGAATGTGTACGCGCCGTTTACGGTCGACTGAACTCCGGTGGGAGTAAGTGTAACAACCTCTGCGTCCTTGTACATCTTTACGATACGGCTGATGTTCTTCTCGCTTGCCGCAGCGTATGCCCCGGCAGCGGCAGTCTTGACTGCCTCAACAACGGAAGCGTCCTCGGAAGCCGCGTCGTCAAATGACTTGCTTCCGACATAATTGCCGAATGCGTCGGTAACATATGCTACCTTGTCTGCGACCATCGCATAGCCTGTACGGTTGGAGCTTACAAACAGACCGTCTTTCTCCTCGACCTTGCATGCGCCTGTGTTGTCAAGAGAAGAAGGAAGCAGCTCGCCGATAGCCTCGGCAGCCATCTGGTCGTCGGACATTTCACCGGCGGCTACGTCAGCGACTGCGAACAGCGCGGTGTAAGCGTCCGTTACAGCGTTTCTGAACGCCGTGGAGGAGTAGGTAACTCCGGAAACCAGCTCAACGCCGGCAAGCGCGGAATCCTGACCGATGTAGCTTGCGGGGTAGTCGTCGCCGAAATTCTTTGTTTCAGCGTAGTTTGTCAGCACGATATTCTTGATGATACCGTCGGTGCCGATACCTACTGTAATTCCCATCGGGGATTCGCTGTACTGGGAAGTTGTTTCGAGGATAACAACATAGCCGAGACCGTTGTTTTCCTTGTAAATGCTCTTTACAGTCTCGGGAGCGTCGGCGGCGGGCTCGAGTTCTTCGAATCCGTCGGCGCCGGGCAGAGCCTCGGCAAAGGAGCCCTGAACAGCCTTAGCGTTGTTTTCCGCGATTACGGGAGCGGTGAAGTAGTTGACCGCAGAAAGAGCCAGCGTAACAACGAGGCAGATGACAACAAGCGAAACAACGCTCTTTACTGAATCGTTCATGCCTTAGCACCTCCAAACGGCTTGGTTCTGGTCCATCTCTCAATATAGGGAGTGAGGATATTCATAAGGAGTATGGAGAAGGAAACGCCCTCGGGGTAGCTTCCGAATACACGGATAAGTACGGTGATAAGTCCGCAGCCAACGCCGAAGATGACCTTTCCCCACGCGGTGTTAGGAGTGGTCGCGTAGTCGGTCGCCATGAAGATCGCGCCGATGAACAGACCGCCGGAAAGGATCTCAGCGACAGGATCCTGACCCAGAACGAGGGAGAACAGGAATACCGTGGCGATGAAGACTACCGGGGTGTGCCATGTGATAACTCCGCGGATAACGAGGTAGATACCGCCGACGAGGAGCGCCAGAGCGCAGGTCTCACCGAGGGCGCCGCCGCACTTGCCGAGGAACAGGTCAAGGTATGTAGGCAGGGTTCCTTCCTGACCGCTGAGGACTCCAAGAGGAGTTGCTCCGGAAACCACATCAGCATTCTGTGGGAATACTGCGGCGGTCATGGTGCCGCTGAAGGACAGCAGCAGGAAAATTCGTGCGGTGATCGCCGGGTTTGCAAAGTTCTGACCGATGCCGCCGAACAGGCACTTTACAACGACAATAGCGAATATTGCGCCGAGAGCGGCCTGCCAGAGAGGAATAGTCGCGGGGAGATTCAGCGCGAGAAGGAGACCGGTAACGGCGGAAGAAAGGTCGCCGATGGTCTGCTCCTTCTTGCAGATGAGGTTGAATACTAATTCGGAAAGCACCGCCGCAGCCATGCAGGTGAGTATAACCATCAGGCTGCTGAATCCGAACAGGATAACCGACGCAACAGCGGCGGGAAGCAGTGCGATGAGTACGTCAAGCATGATGGAGCGTGTTGTGCGGGGCGTAAATATATGCGGAGAAGAAGTAACAGTTAACTTGCTCATTTCTTTCCCTCCTGAGGTTTATAGTTTCTTAGCATAGCCTTAGACAGCTTGTTTCTCTGAACGAGGGGCTGTCCTGTAGGACAGACGAAGGAACAGCAGCCGCACTCCATGCAGAGGTTTACCTTGAGCTTCTTCAGCTCCTCGCAGTCGCCGTCCCTGTAAGCCTTTGAAATTGCCACGGGGTTGAGGTGCAGCGGGCAGTGGGAAACGCAGTTTCCGCAGCGTATGCAGGCGGTCTGCTTCTTGGGCTGGGCGTCCTTTTCGTTGAGCGCGATTATCGCGTTTGTGTTCTTGAGGATAGGGCAGTTGGCGTCAGGAACGGCAATTCCCATCATGGGACCGCCGTAGAGGATCTTTCCGGGCTCTTCCTTGAAGCCGCCTGCAAAGTCGATCAGATTCTGAATAGAGGTGCCGATAGGAACTATAACGTTCTTGGGTTCCTTGATGGCGCTGCCGTCTACGGTAACGCACTTTTCAACAAGCGGCATACCTGTCTTGCAGTACCTTGCAAGGCACGCCAGTGTAGTGCAGTTCAGAACGACTGCTCCGGCGTCCAGCGGGAGCTTACCCTCGGGAACCACCGCGCCGGTGGTGTGGTAAATCAGCACCTTTTCACCGCCCTGGGGATATACGCTCGGAAGCGGCTTTACAGTAAGGCAGGGATCCGCCGCTGCAAGTTCGTTCATCTTTGCGATGCACTCGGGCTTGTTCTTTTCGATGCCGATGATGATGTTCTTTACCTTGAGGAACTTTTCCAGGAGCGCAAAGCCCTCCTTCATGAGATCCGCCTGGTCGAGCATGGTTCTGGTGTCGCTGGTGATATACGGTTCGCACTCCGCGCCGTTGATAACAACAGCCTTTATGCGCGAAAGATCGTCGATTTTCAGCTTGACCGCAGTGGGGAATCCCGCGCCGCCAAGACCTACCAGACCGCTGTCCTTTACAGCGTTGATGAAGTCCTCGTAGGTTTCCAGCTTGGGCGGCTTGACCGCCTCGGACACCTTCATCTCGCCGTCGGATTCGATCGTGATCGCATTCACGTTGTTGCCGGAGCTTACGAGAATGGTGTCGATTTTCTTTACTGTACCGGAAACGCTGGCGTGAACAGGCGCGCTTACAAAACCGCCTGCAGTCGCGATAACATCGCCGATATCAACATGATCTCCCACCTTTACAGCGGGAACGGCAGGCGCACCGATATGCATCACAACGGGTATTGTGACGGATTTCGGTGCAGGCATTCTTACTGCCGCCATCTGCGCGGTGTTCTTCCTGTGCGGAACATGCGCGCCTTTGAGCTTGATTAGTGGCATTTGACCTAACCTCACATTCGCATTATTATTGAATAGTTGTGCCCCTTTGCACATGAGAAGGGCATACCATATTCAGTATATATCAAGATGGGTGCTTTGTCAACACCTCTCTCCATATTATACTTTTTTACATGAAAATTTTCTAAGCAATTCTGACATTTTCACTGCTTAAAAGTCAGTCGATTATCAGCTTCGCGAATCCCTCCGTGCAGTCGTAGCTTCCGTCCGGAAGAACCCATATCGCGTCGACGCCTTCAAGATTTTCCAGAAGAGCTTTGCCATCTTGAATCGTCATGTTGAACAGCGCGGTGGAAAGCGCGTCTGCTTTACCGCTGTCATTGCAGAGAATCGTCACCGAATCAAAATAATTGAGCGGCATAAGCGTGTCCGGGTCGATGATATGGTGATAGCGCACGCCGTCGACCTCGTAATAGCGCTGGTAGTTTCCGCTGGTTACAAGAGCCATTCCGTTGAGCTTCATCCGCACGATATACGGCTGCTCGGATTCCGTGTCGGGGTTCTGTATTCCAGCAGCCCAGTCGGAGCCGTCGCTCTTTGTTCCGATGGTGCGTACGTTTCCGCCGACATTAAGGCTGTAACCGCTGGTGACGCCTTCGCTGGCAAGAAGCTCTGCAACTCTTTCCACGGCGTAGCCCTTTGCCGCTGCTCCGAGGTCGAGGGACATCTCCGGGTCGCTGAGGTAAACAGTTCCGGCAGCCCTGTCGATTATCAGATCGTCGATGCTGCAGTGCTCCGAAGCGCTGACCAGATCCTCCACAGGCGGAAGTTCAGCGGATTTCGGGTCGTCTATGCCCTGTTCGCGGTACTTGTGCCAGATTGACAGAACGCTTCCCATTGCAATGTTGCACTTTCCATTTGTCACGGTGTACATTTCCTTTGAGAACTCAAGCAGATCGATCAGCTTTTCGTCGACTTTTACCGGCTCGATGCCGGCGCTGCGGTTTATCGTGCGGACATTGTTTACGCCTTCGTAACTATGATATATGTCGGTGAGCTGGTGATATTCCTCGAACAGAGAATATACTTTTTCGCAGTTCTGCGAAAAAGTTTCCTCGTCCTCCTCGTATCCGACTATCTGGGTAACAGTGTCGAAGAACTCAAGGTAGGCTTTTGAATACCGCACCTTTTCCTTTTGCATGCTGCAAGCGGAGAGATTAATGGCAGCAGCGATCACAAGAAAGGCTCCTACAGCCTTCTTGACCATACTTCTGTACATTGAAGAACTCCTATTCAAGCCAAAAAGATGAGAGGCGTACAGCCTCTCATCTTCTTGCGTCGTATCAGAACTGTCAATTTAACCGAATTATCAGCCTACCAGACCCATTGCCTTAACAACAGTCTGGATCATGCCGCCTACGCTCATGGTGCAGCCAGCCTTGAGGGTCTCATCGGTGGTTACAACGTGACCGTTATCGGTGGTCTCGGTGGGGATAGCGGAGATCTCAGCGCTGGTCTTGCCAGTTACAAAGGTCTCGAATGCCTGGTTCTGCTCGAACCACTCAGCGGAGATAGCGGAAGCGCTTCTCATGCCGTACTCGTCCTTCTTCTCTCTCTTGGTCTTGATCTCAGCAGTAGGATCGGAAGTGATCTCGCCTGCTTCGTCAAATGTTACCTTAGGCTGAACCTCGTCGTAGCATACTGCTGCGAGCTTGCCCTCGCCGTCAACTGCTACTGCTGCGAAAGAAGTGTACATTGCAGCGGTGCCGTCCTCGCCGTCAGCTGCGGAAGCTGTTGCAGAATCAACGGAGGTGGAAGTTGTAAGTGCGAGCTTAGCGTCGCCGGTGAAATCAGCAGCACTGTCGTCGCTGCAAGCCTTTACGGTAGCGTCGATCAGAGCGCTGATGCTCATTGTGCAGCCAGCCTTAAGAGTTTCGTCGGTTGTAACGACATGACCATTATCAGTGGTCTCAACAGGGATAGCAGCTACTTCGTCAGCGGTCTTGCCAACTACATAAGCCTCGAAAGCCTCAGCCTGCTCGTACCACTCCTTGCCGATAGCGGAAGCGGGTTTCATGCCGTATTCCTCGAGCTTCTCCTTCTTGGACTTGAAAGTCATGGAAGCAGCGTCCTCGGGAACCTCGCCGTCTGTTACGTCCATCTTGTTCTGTGCAACATCGATAGCGCAGGAAACGATCTTGCCGTCAGCGTCGAGAACGACTGCTGCTACGGTTGCGTCAACCTGTGCGTTGCCTGCTGCAGAAGAAGCGGTAGAGGTTACAACGCCCATACCGAGCTTGTAAGCTGCTGCGTTGTCAGAGCCGCCCTCGCTGTTTGCGCTGGAACTGCTCTCGCTGTTTGCGCTGGAACCGCTCTCGCTGCTGTTGCCGTTGGAGCAGCCTGCAAGGCTTACTACCATGGCGGCCGCCATCATAGATGCAAAAATCTTCTTCATAATTCTTCCTCCTGAAATACATTTACAGCCATGTGCTGTACTACACTCTTTTTACCAGAGTGATTAGGCGCTTAGGCTAACGTATATTTTACTATAAAAATTCATTCAGGTCAAGATGTTTCATGAGCGCAACTTGAATATTTGTAGCATAAGTTCAATTATTCGACAAACGAGTTGCCGAAAATGTGCAAAATAAACAATGCTAATGCAATGTTTTTCATGAAAACGTCAACTGTTCACTTTTAATATTGATATAGATACATTAAATTAGTGTAGAGTGTTTGCGTGTGCGTAAAAGGAATGTTTTAACCAGATAGTACATGTTTTGACAACTGTTGAGCGAAGATCAGACATTTATTCTTACGGCTGACGTGAACGCAGAAGATGCTGCCCATCAGCACTCATATCAGAGATTTTGCCGGCATCGGGCGGCTATGACGTTATCCTGATGGAAGTCCAGATGCCGAAAAAAACGTACCTGAGGACGCAAGGACTGTTCGCAGCGGAGCAAATTCTCTTGGTAAAGACGATACCGTTTCTGCTATGACGGCGAATTCATTCTCGGACGACATGACGACATTCAGAACAGATCCAGCATGCTGTCAAGATATATTTTTTCCCTGACATTGATATGATACTCCGGCTTAGTCATGTAATAGAGCAAAAATTCCAGAACAATTGCGCTGCCAAGACTTCGCCCTTCTATTTTGAAATTAGAGAAACCCATAGGCAGGTAGATGTCTTGAATATCGTTTGTGCCGATAAAACCGGGATTTCTCATTGCCTTAGAAAACAGATATCCTTCCGCTGCGCCGGGAGATTTGCAGTGATGATCCGGGCAGTTTTCCCCGAGATTTCTGCGGCTGACATTTTTGTAGCAGAGCTTCCTGTCTCTGCAATAGAACCAGCAGCATTCGTTGCATAGAAATTCAGCCTTGTCTTTTTCCGATTGAGAGAGCTCACTCAACCGTCCGAACTGCTTGTTAAGCCGAAAATCCGGCACAACGTAAAGGAAATCCCCGCGCTGGAGTTCGCTCCTGAGCTGCTCAAATTCCGTCAGCACCTTAGTGGTCGAGGACACAAAATAGAATCCCGGATAATTCGTTTTCAGGTAGTTTAACAGTAAATCAGAACAGATGATAACGCCGTTCTGGACTCCGCTGTTTTCGCTGAACAGCTCACACAAATGGTTGCATTTTTTGTCTGAAAGATGTTCATTCCTGAGCAGGGAGTTGCTGAATGTCAGCCGCGCTGATATCTTGTATTCCCGCATGAGCGCCAGAACTTCTCCCGGGTCGTTATCGCCGAATCCGACGCGCCCTCCGCCCCAGAGGCAGTCCGCCGGGGCGCCGTAAATTGAGCCTATTTCACACCAGTCGTAAAAGTACTCCCTGTGTTCACGGAACAGCGGCAGAAAAACGCGGTATAGTTCGTAGAACTCAAACAGACCCGGAAGGTGATAGTAAGCCGTAGGCTTTGATACATTATCCATACTTTTTGTGCCTCGTGAATCTCAGCATTTTAGTTTGTGCAGTTCAGCGGTTCGAATGACTGAACATTTCATTTAGTATAGCATATCAGGAGTTCATTGTCAATCTGACATTATCTTGACTTAATAAAAGTAATGTGCTATAATTGATTTGGAAATCAATAGTTTCACGGTTTGGAAATAATGAAAGGGAAACGGCATGGAAGATAATCACAGCAAGAATTCGGTTCCTGGTGATTCCACCGATTTAACAACTGTCAAAGGCGAAAAAACAGGCATTCCAAAATGGCTTATGGTCACTGTTATCGCAATGGGGGCCGTGATAGTCGGGCTGACGGTTACGCTGATAGCTGTAATAGCCGGAAAATCCTCAGGCGAAACCTCGCATGGGCCGCAAAGTTTGCAGAGTTCACAAGGGGCGCAGAGTAATTCCGATTCCACTGGAAACGGCGGTTCGTCCGTGACGGAGGTTCCGGAGAGTCAGACCGGGACTTCGCAGCCGCAGGTTACGGAAAACGGCGTAGTGTTGCAATATTCCGTGGACAATTCCTGGGGAGAAGCCGGAAGTATGTTTTACGGGCTGCAGCTCGGGATCACCAACAACACAGGCGATAATATCTCAGGCTGGGAGCTTGTGATAGATGTAGACGGACTGCTCGGGTGCGATGGCTGGAACGGCACGTATTCTCGATCCGGGGATACCCTCGCCATAACCAGCATGGAGTACAACGGCGACATTCCCGTTGGAAGCACCGTTGCAATAGGCTGTAATATCAATACGGAAAATGAATTTAAAATAAGCAGGGCGATTCTGAATGAAATGGAATGCACGGTAAAACAGGGCGCGGTTGTTCAGAATAATGTCTCGGCAGGCGGCGGAAATCAGAGCGCCGCTGCAGATGTCGAAACGCTCCTGAAACGGAGCGAACAAGCCGAACAGGGCGACGACTGGCTCCACACTGATGGAAATAAGATACTCGATAAGGACGGTAAGCAGGTTTGGCTGACAGGCGTAAACTGGTTCGGATACAACACTGGCACCAATACCTTTGACGGACTGTGGAACAGCGAATTAAAAACGTCTGTGAAAGCTATCGCGGATCATGGATTCAATCTCATACGCGTGCCTATTTCAGCGGAGCTTATCAATAAGTGGTCAGCCGGGGAGTACCCGCAGGCAAATTACAACAACGCCTGCAACACTGAGCTAAACAGCATGAACAGCCTGCAAATATTCGATTATTTCCTAAAGCTGGCGGAAGAAAACGGAATAAAAGTAATGCCGGATATCCATTCGGCGGAAACGAACGCCTCCGGTCATACAGTCAACCTGTGGTACACGGATAAGGTAAGCGCCGAGGAGTATTACAGCGCGCTGGAATGGCTAGCCGAAAGATACAAGGACAACGACGCGATAATTGCGTACGACCTGAAAAACGAGCCGCACGGAAAGCCCTACGAAGTCAGCGGAGCGGCGATATGGAACGACTCCGACTCCGCGAACAACTGGAAGCATGCTGCAGAAACTGCCGCGGCGCGGATACTGGCAAAGAATCCTAACGTTCTGATAATGATAGAGGGAACCGAGATATATCCAGTAGACATAACCGGCAACAGGGATTATCACTCCACGAACGACAGCGATTATTATTTCAACTGGTGGGGCGGAAATCTGCGCGGCGTAAGGGATTTCCCGGTCGATCTCGGAGCGTACCAGGATAAACTGGTGTATTCTCCGCACGATTATGGACCTACGGTTTACCTTCAGCCGTGGTTCCAGGGAGATTATGATTTCGACAGTCTTCTGAGCGACTGCTGGCAGGACAACTGGCTGTACATACATAATGAGAATACCGCGCCGCTTTTAATAGGCGAGTGGGGTGGATTCATGAAGGAACCAAACCTGAAGTGGATGACATGCATGCGCCGCCTGATAAGCGAAAACCATCTGAATCACACGTTCTGGTGCTTTAATGCGAACTCCGGTGATACCGGCGGGCTTGTGCTCGACGATTTCACGACCTGGGACGAGGAGAAATACGCATTCGTTAAAGAAGTGCTCTGGCAGGAGAACGGCAAGTTCGTGGGACTTGACCACAAAATCCCGCTTGGCGCCAACGGAATATCGTTAACCGACGCAAATGGACTGAGCTGAGAATTTAAACGCCTTCGATATTTTCGGGGGCGTTTTGCTGTATTTAGGCTCTTGACTTGTAATGCACCGTGTGCTATAATTGTGATGGAAATTTATATTCTTGTATCCGTGGGAGATTAAAATGCTGAACTACAGAAAAATAGAAGCAGGGGACGACGCACAGCTTGCTGAAATAATTCGGGCAATTTATCTTACTGATTCGGCAAAGGGCAAAGGCTACGGAAAGGAGCTTGTCCGGCTGGCGGAAAACTGGGCGAGAGCGGCGGGCTGCTGTAATTTGTATCTTGAAACTCACACGAATCTCGAAACGGCGCTGAAACTGTACGAGAAAATGGGATTCCGGCGTATTGAAAGACCACGCTCGGTGGTTCACGGAACGATGGATCACTTTTATCTGAAAGAACTCTGATATAAAAAGCTCCGCGCCGGCTGGCGCGGAGCTTAGAGACCGTCGAAAAAGTCCCGTTGGGACTTTTCCGCCGAACATCCCAGCCGCGCGCACGTCTTGGCGGCTTTGCCGCCAAGACGCACACTTGCTGGGATAGAAGTGTTTTTTGCCTCGGCAGAGCTGAGGCAAAAAACGGATTACAAATGCCTGCTTCGCAGGCAAAAGCTACTTTTTCGACAAGCTGAAAGCTCCGCGCCGGCTGGCGCGGAGCTTGAATTTTACAGATATTTTCCCGTAATGCTGTTTTGGTTCTGCTTTATCTGCTGAGGAGTACCTGCCGCGACTATGCGCCCGCCGGATTCTCCGCCGCTAGGTCCCATGTCTATAATGTAATCCGCGTTTCGTATCACGTCGAGGTCGTGCTCGATTACAACAACGGTCGCGCCGTTATCAAGCAGAGCCTGAAATACCCCGAGCAGTACCTGCACGTCAAGCGGGTGCAGACCGATACTCGGTTCGTCGAACACGAATACCGAGTCGGTCTGAGTTCTGCCGATCTCGCTTGCAAGTTTCAGGCGCTGGGCTTCGCCGCCGGAAAGGCTGGGAGTTTCCTCGCCGAGAGTGAGGTACCCAAGCCCGAGCTGCTGAAGCACCCGGAGCCTCTGGCTGACTGATTTCATCTCGCTGCAGAATTCAATCGCGGAGTTTACGTCCATATCCATAAGCTCCGGCAGGGAAGCCTGTTCGCCGGATTTGTCCGTAAGTTTCACAGCGTATGCCGACTTTGCGTACCGTGAGCCGCGGCAGTCCGGGCAGGGGATATCCACGTCCGGAAGGAACTGAACGTCAAGGCTGACAACTCCGGTTCCGTCGCAGCCCGGGCAGCGCAGCGAACCTGTGTTGTAGGAAAAGTCGCTTGCCTTATAGCCCTTTTCCTTCGCGCCGTCTGACCTGGCGTAGAGCTTTCGCAGCTCGTCGTGTACTCCGGCGTAGGTCGCAACGGTGGAGCGCACGTTTATCCCGATCGGAGTCGCGTCGATCAGCTTGACATGTTCGATGCCATCGGCATTTATCTCAAGGATATGCTCCGGCAGAGTGCTTCCGGCTATCCTGGCTTCAAGGGCCGGAACAAGGCTTTCAAGAACCATCGTGGTTTTTCCGGAGCCGGAAACGCCTGTCACAACCGTCAGCCGCCCCTTCGGAATATCGGCTTCCAGCGGCTTTACCGTGTGAATCTGCGATGTGGAAAGGTGAATTGTCCCGGCTGAGAACAGCCCTCCGGGTTCGCAGACCTCGCGCAGCTTAGTTTCCGCTTTTCCGGAAAGGAAAGCGCCTATCTGTGACGCCGTATTTTCGCATATATCCCGGACGGTTCCCTCGGCGATCACATGTCCGCCCTTTGCGCCTGCCTGTGGTCCCATTTCTACTATCCAGTCGGATTCCTTCAAAATCTGAGTGTCGTGGTCGACCAGTATCACGGAATTTCCGTCGGCTACCAGGTCGTGCATTACCCCGGTAAGTCCCACGATGTTTGACGGGTGCAGTCCGATAGACGGCTCGTCCAGGACGTACAGAACGCCGGTAGTCCTGTTGCGGACAGCGCGGGCAAGCTGCATTCTCTGGCGTTCGCCGGTGGAAAGCGTAACAGCTGAGCGGTCGAGCGAAAGATATCCAAGTCCCAGGTCGATTAGACGTTTGGCGGTTTCCTCAAAGGAGTCGCATATGCTGACCGCCATTGGGCGCATTTCCTCGGGAAGGCTGTCAGGAACGCCGCGCACCCAGTCTACCAGTTCAGAAAGAGACATCGTGCAGGCCTGGTCGAGGGAAATTCTGCGCAGCTTCGGGTAACGTGCAGTCTGGGAAAGACGCGTTCCGCGGCAGTCCGGGCAAACGTCCTCTTTCAGGAACTTTTCGACGCGCTTCATGCCCTTCTCGTCCTTGACCTTTGAAAGCGCGTTTTCCACGGTATAGACCGCGTTGTAGTAGGTGAAATCCAGCTCGCCCGCCTGGTTGGAGTTCTTCGGTTTGTAGAAGATATGCTTCTTTTCCGCCGGACCGTGGTACACTATTTCCTTTTCGCGCTCGGTAAGTTCCCGGAACGGCACGTCGGTACGTACTCCCATCTCACGGCAGACGTCGGTCATCAGCGACCACATCAGGCTGTTCCACGGAGCAACCGCGCCCTCGTCGATACTTAGTGAATCGTCCGGAACCAGGGTCGCCGGGTCGACCGTGCGGACGCTGCCGGTGCCGCCGCATTTCTGGCAGGCTCCCTGGGAGTTGAACGCTAATTCCTCGGCGGACGGCGCATAGAAATGCGCGCCGCATTCAGGGCAGACCAGTTCCTTCCCGGCTGCGACAGCCAGGGTCGGCTTGAGGTAGTGCCCGTTGGGACAGCGATGGTCAGCAAGCCTGGAGTACATGAGCCGCAGATTGTTGAGCAGTTCGGTGCCTGTGCCGAAAGTGCTGCGTATTCCCGGAACGCCCGGGCGCTGGTGAAGCGCGAGCGCGGCGGGAACGTACTGTATTTCGTCCACGGCTGCCTTTGAAGCCTGGGTCATTCGGCGGCGGGTGTAGGTCGAGAGCGCGTCAAGGTACCGCCGGGAACCTTCCGCATACAGAACTCCGAGCGCCAGCGACGACTTTCCCGAGCCGGATACTCCGGCAATTCCGACTATTTTGTTTAGTGGTATGTCCACATCGATGTTTTTCAGGTTGTGGACTTTCGCCCCGCGTATCAGCATTTTATCTATCATGGATTTTATCCCCCTTGCTGTGGTTATAAATGAATTATACCACATCTCAGAGAATTTTTCCAGAGGAAATTTGCTTGCCTAAAGGTCGCCTCTAAAAACCTCATGCGAGCGAAAATATGCAGTGCGATTAATTTCAGGTCGTATGGCATATTCCCGCGCTCTCCTTTGTAATAGCACGGCTTTATCATTGCTGCCCATTCGTTCTATCTACTCCAGAAATTCTTTTTTCTTCGTCCGTACCTGTGACAGTTCATCCTCCGGGCTTGATAAACTTTTTTGCTTGTTCATTCTTTTTATACCATTTTTTATTTTACTATGCAACTGGTTTGTATGCTTATCTTGCACGATTTCCACTTTGTGGACTTTGTGCAGCGCTGCTATAGGTTTTTTAGAGGTGACCTTAAATAATTTAATGAAAGCGATTGACAAAAAGCATAATATGTGCTATTATCTAAATATCAGCTATGAAAGGACGATAATAGAAATGAAGATTTATTCTGTGCTGGACAAAGAATTCGCGCCCTATGGAAAGGTACTCCAGGGTTACGATACCGCTGGACTTATGAAAGCGCTTGATGAAAAGACTCCTTTGCCTGAAGGCGTTGAATACGTCATGAGCGATACCGCATTAGAAACTGTTGCGATTTTTGGTGAACTGCAAAATAACGCATACGGCGGAATGCCTATCCAGCTTGGTTGGTGCAATGGACATAATACCAAGCTTAACTGCCTTGAGTACCATCGAGATAGCGAGCTTAATATCAGTCTTTATGATTTTATTCTTCTCGTTGCAAAGGCTGATGATATTGTTGATGGAAAATTAGATACCTCAAAGGTCAAGGCGTTCAGGGCGGCGGCTGGTCAGGTCGTTGAGGTTTACGAAACAACTCTGCACTATGCTCCGTGCAGTGCGAAAAAGTCGGACGGCTTTAAGGTGGTTATTGCTCTTCCTAAGGGAACAAACGGCTCCATGCCCAATATAACTCCAAAGAACGAAGAGGACAGATGGCTCAGAGCATGCAACAAGTGGCTTCTTGCTCATAAAGACGCCAGTGAAGCAGGCGACGGCGCATATATAGGTCTTACAGGTGAAAATATTGATATTTCATCGGATATAGACTGATTCACGTTACATAATCAATCACCCCTGGGAACATGATCTCAGGGGTGTATTTATATTAAGCGACTGCTGTTCAGACTATTTTAGCTGAATTACTTGACAACAGACAAAATAAATAGTATCATAGTATAGTTGCATGTTCAGGAACGCCATGAAAATGATACACGAAAAAAGGCGGAGGTATAAAATGGGCAGAGAAAAATTAGGAAGCAGACTGGGATTTATTTTGTTAAGCGCCGGCTGTGCAATTGGAATCGGAAATGTGTGGAAGTTTCCGTATGTCGTCGGGCAAAACGGCGGCGGAGTTTTTGTGTTGATCTATCTGATATTCCTTGCTATACTGGGAATCCCGGTGTTATCCATGGAGTTCGCGATTGGCAGGGCGGCGCAGAAAAGTCCGGTCAAGATGTACCAGGAGCTGGAGCCGAAAGGAACCGTCTGGCATATACACGGCAAGGCAGCAATGATAGGCGGGTACCTCCTGATGATGTTCTATACAACAGTTGCCGGCTGGATGGTAAGGTACTTTGTTTCAACTGCAGCCGGTGATTTGTCAGGCCTGGACGCTTCGGGGATATCCCAGAAGTTCAATCAGATGCTTTCCGACGCTCCTATGATGATACTTTATATGGGTATAGTAATTGCGGCGGCGGTGTTGGTGTGCTCCATTGGATTAAAAAACGGGCTTGAGCGTGTTACCAAGGTAATGATGCTGGCACTCCTCGGAATAATGGTTATCCTCGCGATAAACAGTTTCTTCATGCCCGGCGGAGAACAAGGAATTGCATTCTACCTCATGCCGAATTTTGAAGATGTTCAGAAAATAGGCATTGGAACCATAATCGTGAACGCCATGAACCAGGCGTTCTTTACCCTGAGCCTTGGAATAGGCGCGATGGCGATATTCGGAAGCTACATCGGCAAGGAAAGATCACTCCTCGGTGAATCGGTCAATGTTGCGATTCTGGATACTCTGGTAGCGCTTTCCTCCGGACTTATCATATTCCCGGCGTGCTTTGCGTACGGCGTAGACGTGGACAGCGGTCCGAGCCTTATTTTCATTACGCTGCCGAATATATTCAACAACCTCCCGCTTGGCAGACTGTGGGGAAGCCTTTTCTTCGTGTTTATGTCATTTGCGGCGTTGTCTACCGTGTTGGCTGTTTTTGAGGAGATCACAGCATGCACGCAGGATCTGTTCGGCTGGGGACGAAAGAAGTCCTGCATTGTAAACGGAATTCTCCTGTTTGTGCTCTCCCTGCCATGCAGCCTTGGATTCAATCTGCTGAGCTTCATTCAGCCGCTTGGCGAAGGAACAAATATCATGGATCTTGAGGATTTTATCGTCAGCAACCTGATACTTCCCCTTGGTTCTCTGGTAATTATACTGTTCTGCGTGCTGAAAAAGGGCTGGGGCTGGGATAATTACATCAAGGAAGCCAACACAGGCAAGGGTCTGAAAATGAAGAACTTTATGAGAGGTTATGTGACCTGCGTTCTTCCCATAATGGTGATAGTTCTTTTCGTAATAGGAATTATCAGGACATTTGCTCAGTCGTGATTATAACCGCACGATAAAAAGTCATAATTGCAGTTAATTAAGGTCACCTCTAAAAACCTTGTTTGATTGAAAATGTGTATAGCACACCGACTGCTTCTTTCAACGAGCGAAATTTCTGATGCGACGGCGTCCATGCCGTCGCCCGGTTATTTCGCTCTGCAACATCGTGTTGCACCTCCTCGTAAGGCATACAGCCTTACTTCGTCGGCTTTCATCGCATTCGGTGAGGAGCAGCGCTGGCTCAGGCTCCGTGAAGAGCTTCGCGCACATGTTCCCGAGCCGCGCGAACGTCTTGTTGGCTTCCGCGAGGGGAGCCATGTTTTCCACGGCGCGTTTCAGCCGGAAATCCTCCGCAATCGACGCGCAGCCTGCCGAGGCGCGGTCGTATAGCCTGTCGTGGAGTTCGTAAAATGGCGTTGTATTCATAGTTCCGCGCCTCCTTCAGCATAGTTTGGTGATTCCGTACGGGTGGACAAGCGACATCGGGCAGAGCAGAATATGGTGCTCCTGCGGGATATAGTGGAGCAGTCCGAAAATCGCTCCGCCGCGCAGATGGCGGCTGTCCGTCACGGCAAGGACATCAGCATACGGTTCGGACAGGGTGTTTTTAAGCTCGTTCTTGGCGGCTTTTACGGCTTCGGAGATACTCGTTCCCGCCCTTTCGATGATAAGCTTGCAGGCGTTCTGGTCGGCGGCAGCGCTGCTGACCGAGTAGACTCCGCGGTCGAGCATATCCTTTACGAAGCTCTCCGCGAGGTCAAGCCCCTCAAGCTGCTTTCTGAGCATCTTTTCGGCAGCCGATTTATTCTGCTTCGGGGATGCCGGCTGAGCCGTGGAGCGTTCGGCGCGCTTTGCGGCTTTTTTCCTTTTCTGTGCGATGTCCTCGGGGATATCCGAGGTTTCAAAGTTTTTCCCCGAGAGCCACTCCATCATAAGCGCAAGGCTGTGTTTACATGGAAACTGGCGGCTCGGGCAGGAGCATCTGAATACCTGAGTTTCTCCCGAAAAATCCGCCGATGTGTTGTATGGATTTTTCCCGCTGCCGCGGCATTCCCCGAAAATCAGCGTTTCGTCCGCTGTTTTGCGCAGGTTGGAGAATTCGCCCTGGGAGCATATTTTTTTCGCATTCGATACCGCCGCCGGATTTTTGGCGCGGCTGAGCGTATAAGTTCATCTGTAACGATTTGTGCTGTTGGCATCGCTTCCCTAAAAAAAGATAATATGATTATGATGGAAAACAATGGTAAATGCAATGCGTTATTCTCCCAAATTGATTATGAAGCGCAAAAACCGGGAGTTACTGAAGGTAATCTCTAAAAACCTCCTTCACGGCAGATTTCTATGACTTATATCATCTGCTTCGTTGTCAAACCTTGAAATACATACAGTATTACTGCGGTTTGACGCCTAGCATCTGATATAAGTC
>CDYQ01041557.1_pt1 | contig 54585 bp, 49 predicted proteins | sample 557451 | NCBI WGS metagenome assembly CDYQ01 (sample SAMEA3182059, study PRJEB8094) | gut metagenome | biome: human; feature: gut; material: Stool; isolation source: human stools | place: Canada | collected 2012-11-26
CGGGGACATTGAAGGGCCAGGGAAAGTAATCATCAATGGCGGCGATGTAACGGCAAATGGACTTCTAACCATTGCCTCTGCAAAACCGGCGAATATTAACGTTAAAGATTTGCACTCATTAGCCAATTTAAACGCCATATCTTATGCAGCTGGAACAAAAGCTTCTTTCGGGGGCCTGACTAATGTAGCGAACAGTCTTCAGGTTGGGAATGCAACCTTAAAAGTCGGAGGTGATTACACCCAGAACATCAGAAATCAAGCTGTAAGTGCGATAAAAAATAAGTTCGGTGCTGGCGTAAATGTCGTATTTACCGGAAACCTCACAGTTGATAATAGTCTCGACCTATCAAGAGGTTGGACGAGCGAAGTTCTCAATTCCGTTTTCAACGAAAACGGTCGAGCTGATTACCTCTTTCACACTCTGAACTGGAACGCAGAAGACCAAGACCAAACAATCGGAAGTGGATATATTCAGAGAAATTTTGGCGTTAAGAATATCGACAATGCCGGATTAATTACAGTAAATAATGGTGCTGTATTTGCAATACTCGGTGAAAGAGCAGACACAAAACTCGGCGCAGGTTCCTTTACCGTAGATCACGGGACTTTGGTGTTTGGCGCAAACGGGGTTTCCTCGGGCGGTGAGGCATGGAATGTTTCTGTTATTAACTGCGGGTCATTGAGGATTGCCTCTGGTGACTTTACGATCCGCAACTTGAGACTAGAAGGGACAGCTAATAATTTAGGTACGTTACGTTTGTCTGAATTTCAGTTTGGGAATAATGGGCACCTAATCTCTTCCGGCACTCTTCAAACCGACCGTTCAAAGCTGTTTTCAATTGAAGATTCTCACATCGACGGTCTCAATGTAGTAGATCTTGGACAAACACATCCACAGGAAGTTCGCGAGCAACTTACTGAGTTTTTCCGCAAGTACGTTCCAGAGAATCAGAGAGTTCTGGACGAGATCGTCAACCATGCTCAATTCACAGGCGGCAAAGTCATTGTCACTAACGCTCATCTCACAGAAACGCAACGTGATGATTTGATTAAGGCATTCAAAGACAAGTTTTTTCTTCTAGGCGTCCAACAAGAAACCGCTTTGCCCAGTGCTTCTGACGAAGTTCTGAGTTAAGCGGTTTTGTATTCGGAGGTTTCTTATGAGTTATTCAATTGAACATAAAGTGTCGGGCAATGTCCATCCGGCAATTAAATACATGATGGATTCTGACCGTATTGTCGGGTTCTACCGTGTAATAAATACCATACGCGCCGGTTACTTTAACTCTTACTCCCTTGCTCTTCCAAGGTTCTACGTCAAACAGGCGGCAACGCTCAGGCATGTAGTTAAGAGAAAGTATGGCTTCTTTGAGTTCTGCAATTACTTTTTCAGCCGTTTGGGGAAATCCAGTATCTGCAATGTAGTCGTAAATTTCCTGCAATTCTTCCTGAGCTTTCTCAGAGACAACAACCTGAAAGTTCATTTGATGTCTCTGTGTTTAATGCGAGAAAAAGCTTCTTCTGCCGAACAGAAACGTCCTTCCTCAAAATCTTTGAAGCTGGCTTCAAAGACTTGGTCTATATCTTGTCTGCTCATTTGTGAAATGTCTAAATGTTTAGGCATTTTCAGCTCAAAGGGCAAAGCCTTTTCGTCAACAAGTCGCATAAGAAAAATGCGGATTGCATCCGACATGGTTAACCCCATGGAATCCAAAACCAAGGTTGCATCCTTTTTGAGCTGCTCGTTGATGCGCACTCGGATGATTTCATTAGCAAGAGCCTGCATATCAGTACCTCATTTAAGAAACGTAATCACTTTGTAACCACAATTATAAAAGGAAACAACAATGAACAAAATCTTTAAGTTTTGAAATGAACGATCAAACCAAACGAATTTCCACTTTTTTTCCAAGAGCTGAGGCGTATCTTTTAAGCATTCCTAAAGAAGGAGGTGTACCGTTTAAAAGACCGGCTTCTAAGCGGCAAACAACGGAACGGGTAGTATTCATTCTCTGCGCTACCTCAGTCTGCGAAAGTTTTTGCTGCATTCTTAATTCGATAGCCTTTTGTAAGGCTTTGAATTCCTCTTCAGACTCTTCATATGCCTTGGCAAATTCAGGGTCTTTCATTTGTTCGCTAAAGAATTCTTCGTGTGTCATCGAAGCGTATTTAACCATCTTGATTAACCTCCGCCATTCGTTTAATTGCCAGATCCAAATCTTGTTTGGGAGTCTTTGCCGATTTCTTGTAAAGGTGAGAAATACGATCTCGTCCTCGTCTTTTACCTTCCGCAACTCAGAATTTTATTCAGACTCTTTCCCGTGTATACGATCTCGTCCATAACACAATCTGTTAGCAAATCTGCTAACAAATATAACTCAAAAAGAAAACTCCTTAAATCCGACTCCGTAAGATAAGATTTTTTGAAGAAAATGCTCAACACCAACCCAAATACTTCTCAAAAAAAGAATCCCGCTCTTGCCTACCTTTCCAGGCTCGGTTCTTCCCGTTCGGTGATCACGATTTCCAACTGTCTGAAGCATATAGCCGTTATTCTCGGAGCTTCTGATATTGAAACCGCTGATTGGGCGAAACTAAAACGCAATCATTGGACGGAAATCAAAAGGACACTGACAGAAAAAGGCTGCAGCGGTGCAACACAAAATCTTTACCTGACTGCTTTCAAAACAGTGGCGAAAGAGGCTTGGACGCTGGATCTCATTCCTCAATCGTCTTACCTGAAAATTCAGGCTTTGACAGGCGTCAAATATGAACGGCTGCCAAAGGGCCGCAGTCTGACCGGAAAGGAAGCCTGCGGTCTCCTGACCGCGTGCGACGACGGCACGAATCAAGGCAAGAGAGATAAGGCTATGTTTGCTCTAATGCTCGGATGCGGTTTAAGACGGGCTGAAGTTGTGCAGTTGGAAATGAAAGATTGGGACTGCTGCAACCGATCTTTTTGTTTCATCGGAAAAGGCAACAAGGAGCGCCGAGTCTTCGTCCCAAAGAAAATCGACAGGATCATTGACGAGTGGCTCATGGCGCGGGGGTTGGAAGACGGAATATTTTTCCCTCGAATCTGCCCGGGCGCAGATAAAAGTAAACTTCTCTTCAGAACAATGCAGCCGTCTTCCATCTACAGGATTCTCCAAAAACGAGCTGGATTGGCTGAGTTGGGTAAAGTTCGTCCGCATGACTTGCGCAGGACTTTTGCCACAAGGATGCTTGAACAGGGATGCGATCTTTTTATCCTGCAGCGGGCAATGGGGCATACGTCAGTCGCCACAACATCGCGATACGACTATCGTGGGGAAACCAGCCGCGAAGAAGTTTGCAAACACCTGGATGTGTTTCTTTGAGCCTCATAAAACGGAAGCACAAAAATAAGGGAGAGATTTTTTAGACCTCTCCCTTTCTTGGCAGCCGCCTCAGAAGAAGCGGCTTGGGTTTACGTTAGAAGCGATAACGGGCTTCAAGCTTGAACATATGGTCGGCCTTACCCTTCGTACCGCCGGTGAATCCATAGCGGACGCCGATGGTAGCCGGGCCTTTGTCAGCCTGGACGCCTAAGTTCACGTTCGTACCGAACTTGCCTGCAAATTCTCCGGAGAGCTTGTCGCTAACACCGTTGAAGTTGGACAGTTTGGTCTTCTGCTTCGTATCGCCGAACTGCGGGATGACGGTTACGTCGGCCTGCGGGCGAACGTTCCAACCGGAGGCTGTTGCAATGTCAGTTCTGACAGCAACGCCAATCGGAAGCTGGAAGGTGTTCGTAGCGTCAGCCTTGTTGCTCCAAACCTTCTTACCGTCAACCTTCGTATCGTATTTGCCCGACTTGGCCCAGACGTATCTCAGACCTGCGTGCGGAACGATATTGGCTGTTCCGGCGGGAATAGTCGCTTCGGCACGAGCGCCGAGGCTGAACATATTCGTCTTGACATCCGCATCAGCCTTATTGAATCCGGCTGCATTGATCGACTGAGTAATATCAGAGGAGTTGTGCATCCAGCTCAATGTACCGATGAGGTTGACCTTTTCGACCGGAGCATAAGCACCGTAGGCGTGCAGACCGAACGAGTTGTACTTGTTCTTTGTCTTCAGCACGTCGCCTGTGGAATCTAGCGAGCCGTGGTTGTAACTGAAGGCAGCGCCCAAGATGATCGGTTTGTCTGCAAACTTGCGGTCGTAACCCATGACGAATCCGTAGGAGTTGGTGTCATAGCCGGCCTTGGAAATACCCGTAGCGCTCAGGCTCTTGTATTTCTGTTTGCCGCCGATAACGTCAATCCACAGGTCGTTGCCGCGTTCCCATTCACGCATGACACCGTATTCGGTGAAGGCTTCGTTCTTCATAGAGACGCGTCCTTCAATCGAATCGGTTGCCGAGTTCAAGTCATTCATCGCTACGGACATAGCACCGCCTGCAAAGGCGATATTAGCCACGGAGTTCAGAATCTTGGTCTTGCCTGCAACATCCAATTCTTTGTCGCGAAGTACGCGGCAAACGAAGTCGGCACCCGGATCACCGGACTTGCAGTTGAGCATATCGTCGTTGGCGATATTCGGAATTGCAATGTCAGGATAGACAGTGCGGACATCGGCCAGCGTTGCATTGACCCAAATCTTGCTCGGGTCGTTATGCAGCTTCAGGATCCAATTGATTCCGGAGCCGTCCTGCGGCAGAGCATAGAGGTTGTCGCCTGTCCACATACCGTCGGATTCATTTCCGCCTGTAATGTAGCCGTTGACGATTGTGTAGTCGCCGACTTCTTCAATATTGCCGAGAACAAGGTTTGCACCGGGTTCAACCGTAACTTTGGCAACGTCCGAAGTTGTGTTGAACGCAGACTTACCGTCGGTCAGGATGGAACTGTCGATAACGGTCAGAGAACCCTTGGCGAAGTAGAGGTCTCCGTTTCCGATCTGGACATGATTGTCTTTATCCGTCCAGACTTCCGGACCTACTGCAATTCCACCTCCGGGGCCTGTTGTCACATTGGTCGTGATAACAAGTCTGCTCGGTGTTCCGCCGGGCACTGTCGGAGAGCCGATGGAGTCGGCCCAATCGAGTCCGCCCTTCGGTCCGAGGTTCAGATCGCCGTTGTTCTTCACGTAGATATTCGTGTCGATAACGTCGTCTGTCGGATTGATCTCAGCCGTGACTCTGTTTTCAGGGGTTCTGTCTTTATCGTTGCCGATAACGAGGTCGCCGCCGTTCAGATCGGTTTCACCGGCATTGAGACTGCCTTCGCCGATGTTGACCAAGCCGTCGTCTATCTTCAGTTTTTCGGTTTCAATGTCGCCGGTGTTGTTTACATCACCGCCGGCTACAACAACGTTGTTCCAGATGGAAGTGCCGCTGTTGTCATGTTCACCGCCCTTGTCGATAGTAAGGATGTCGCCCTTTTCGTAGCCGGAGTTGTCGGACTTGCCGCCGTCACCGATGGTCATATCGTCGTACTCAGACTTGCCCTGATTGTCGAGATTACCTTTAACTTCGGTATTCTCAACGCCCTTGGCGTCAACTTCACCCTTATTGGTCTTATCGCCTTCAATGACATACTCGTCATTGATGGTCTCTTTACCGCCTTCTTCGGTAACGGACGTACCGCCTTCCTTCACGGTCTGGTTGTTCCAGATCGAGGTTCCGGAGTTGGTATGTTCGCCGCCGTCGGCAATCGTAAGGATGTCGCCCTTTTCATAACCGCTGTTGTCGGACTTGCCGCCCGCTTCAACGGTCATATCGTCGTAGTTGGAGGTTCCCTGATTGTCGAGAGTACCCGTAACTTCAGTATTCTCAACACCGGTCGCATCGACTTCGCCCTTGTTTGTACGGTCTCCCGCAACTACATAAGCGTCGTTGATTGTCTCTTTGGCTCCTTCTTCAACGGTAGAAGTGGCTCCGTCCTGAACAGTAACGTTGTTCCAAATCGAGGTTCCGCTGTTGCTGTGTTCGGCACCTGTTGCAACCGTGAGGATGTCGCCTTTTTCGAAGCCTGCGTTTTCAGACTTGCCGCCGTCGGCAATCGTCATGTCGTCGTAGTTGGCCGTGCCTTCATTGCGAAGGCTGCCTGCGACGTTGGTAACTGCCGTCTTGGTAGCGTCCAGAACAGCTTCAGCGCCCTTGTTGAGGAACTCACCGAGAACGTCGAACACACTGCCGACATCGAGCTTACCGGCGTTTTCGCCTTTGCCCTTATCGGCAACGGTGACACCGTTCCAGATGGATGTGCCGGTATTGGCGTGAGAGCCTTCAACCGTCAGGATGTTGCCCTGTTCGGTGCCGCTGTTGGTCGAAGATCCGCCTTCAGCCACAAGCATATCCTTGTAGTCAGCCTTACCTTCGTTGACATGAGTACCCGAGACAGTGACTTTTTCGACCTTGGAGGCGTCCAGAACAGAGTTTTCGCCCTTGTTCGTAAACGATCCTGCAACGTCAAACGTCGGGCCTGTGCCGTCCTTTTCATCCAGGGAGAGCTTGCCTTCGTTAACAGCAGCACCGTTTCCGGTCAGGCTGTTGGTATGAAGGATCGCGTTGGAGTGAACGTGAACGTTACCTTTGTTGGCAATGGTCCAATCTGCAAATTCACCGTTCTTGGCTTCCAGAGAGCCGTTTTCTCCGATATTGGAAGAAAGAATCCAACCGACAGTCGGAGTGGAGCCGCCGTGAGAACCGAACGTGAACTTACCGTCGTTCACATCAATCGAACCGCCGTCTGCAGCGTCCTTCAGGAGCTTGTTGGCATCATCGCCGAAAGAGGCTTCAGGAATAGCGTTTACGGCATTGCCGACCAATACGAGTTCTTTACCGCCCTCAATCGTGACCTTATCGGCATGAGTAATGTCCTTGAAGCCCATGCTGATATTGATCGAGTTGGTATTCTCGTCGTTGGAAGCAGCACCGATCACCAAGCCTCTAACGGTCTGGTTGGCGTCGTTTTCCTTGTTGTACTCATCCGCAAACTCATTGTGCAGAGTTGTGGTGTTGAGCACGATACCGGGGTTCTTAACAACATCCAGCCCTTCTGTTTCAAGATCATTAGCCGTTGTTACTGTGAACGGGGCGGTCATCTTACCAAGGAAGTTGATCGTCAGATCCGCGGCATTTTCAAATGCGTTGGCGATCTTGTCGGTCACGCTGACAATCAAAGAAGAGCTGAACCAATCGTCGTCAAGAGCGAGGTTACCGCTTTCGACATTAAGACCGGTCTTGATTTCGTCTTTGACTGCGCCTACCGTCGTAGCCGTAAGAACCGTAGTCGGAAGCTGAACCGTACCGGTTTCAGGATCGGCTGCGTCGATTCGGATGGCTTCGGTAGTTACGGAACCGAAAATCTGATCTGCGCTTGTCTGAAGGACACCGCCTTTGAGGTTAATGCTGTCGGCCTTGGAACCGTCAAGCTTAATTTCGGCAACATCAAGAACGCCGCCTTCCATGATGTTGACGGTTGTGTCGCTGTTGACGACACCTGCCAGCACCTGAGTCAGGTTGTCCTTGTAGTGAGCTTTGTCCTCAACGGAATCTTCGTTGTTGATAACCGGGGTCTTATTCGGACCGGAGATATTGACAACGTTGTTTCCAAGAAGACCTGTGACATTGCCTTCGGCATCACGGACTTCGGAAGCGTCAAACACACCGCCCATGATATTCAAGGTCGAGTTTTCAAAGAAACCTTTATCGGCCTTGAAGTTTCCTGCTTTCTGGTTGTACACCGAGTCTTTGGCATCCAACTCGGCAATATTGAGATTGCCTTCATGCAGATTGATGGTGCCGCCGGCAGATACAACCTGCTGAAGTGTGGTGTCGCCGTTTGCCGTGAGCTGACCGGCTGCGCCGATTTGGGTCAGGACGATACCGGAAGTGTCGCCGGCTTCGTTGGCAAACTCACCGCCAGCGATGTCAAGCTTGTCGGCTTTGACTGTCGCCCCGGCTTCATTCACAAACTTATCACCTTCACTCATGGCGATATTGGCAGCATCAACCGTGCCTGAGTTTTCGGTATTTGCCGAAGCAAATACATCGGAAACAGTGATAACACCTTCGTTTGTAAGGTCTTTGAACCCGACGCTCGCGGCGTCAATTACGCCGTCAGCCCTCACAGATGCAGTTGTTGTTTCCTTTACACCAACTGTACCGCCCGAGATCGTGCCTTTTGTGAGCTGAAGTTCGGACAGTTCCAGCAAGCCGGCGTTTTGAATTGCCACGTCGCCGGTATCGGACATAGCAATTTCCGTTACTCCCGCATCTTTAAAGTATGCAGATGCGTCATTCGAGACCTGTCCGCCGGTGATGTTTAATCCTGTCAGAGCAAGGTTGCCCTTGTTGTTGACAAGGCCGCCTTCAACATTCAAAGCGTTAGTGTTTTCCATTGAGCCGTTGTTGTTCAGCTCACCGTCTGCAACGGTAACGCTCTGAGTACCTTCGACTTTAATCGTACCGTCGTTGTTGACTGTACCCTGAAGTTCGGAGGCGTTGTTGAGACCGGCAATCGTTAGAACAGCGTCTGTAGCGTTGGAAACAATGGATCCGGCTTCAGTCAGTACAGAATCGACCTTGGCAAGAGCTTTATTGATGAAGCTGCCTGCTTCTGCATCTTCATCGTCAGAGGCGGTCGCCTGAACGACAGCTTTCTCGGCATTGAGTTCGCCGCTGTTGGTCACTTCACCCGCAACGGTCAGTTCATCCGTTACAGACAGTTTGCCTTGGTTATCCAGTTCCCCACGAATTGCATAGGTCCCTGAAGCTCCTGCCAATGCGTTACCTGCTACGGTCAGTTTTCCGGCTGTCAATTCGGCGTCTTGACGGTTCACTGTGCCGTATTCGCGCAGAGTCAGTTCGTCAAACGATGCAGTTCCTTTGTTATCAAGATAACCGCTGATATCGGCAGTACCGATTTCAAATGTTCCATGATTGACAAACGAATTATTCGTGTTGCGGGAAGCAATATTCTCAGCCTTGAAAAGGCCATGATTGCTCATAGCGCTGCCGTCAACAGCCGCATAGATTGTGACAATCAATTGAGTTGTCGTGTCGTCAGCATTGCCAATGACAAGTCCTTCTCTGTCTTCGCCATAACCGGCCGACCCATTGTTCAAGGTATCAATAGTGAATACGCCGTTTTTAACGATTACCTGACCGCCTGCTCCGCCAAGTTGATTATTAACCGGAGAAATTCCGATATTGAGTTGTGCAAGGTGTCCCTTCGTTGCGCTGGCCGAGCCGTAAGAACCAAGCGTTAACTTAGAAGGTGTGACAGTACCGTTGTCGTTGCGGTTGCCGCCTACCCACACAGCGCCGTCCGCTAACTCAACCGGAGCTAAATTCGGATTTGGCTGGGACTGACCCACTAAAACGAAATGGCTGCCGTTGTTGATGTAGAGGCCGTCTGTTACGCCGGTGACGTTCATAAAGCCCATGTTTTGGCTCAGTACATTAGGTGTACCGGAACTCGGAACGACAATCGCACCCTTTTCGTTAACACCGACTACCAAGGAAGTGGCTCCGGGATTGTCGGTTGTTTCGTTGGAGAGCGTCTCATTAGCAAATGTTGCATAGGCTAGAGTGCCGGCAGCCGTGGCTTTAATAGAATTTGCGAGATCTACATTAAACCTCTCTGCTGCTTTGCCGTTAAATGCGACTTCGAGCTCACCGCGACGTTCCGCCGGAACGTCTCCGATGGCTACAAGCTTGTTGACGGCATCGCCGGCCAGCGCAGCGCTGTATGAGGCGTCGTCAAATGCGACAGTGCCCCACTGGAAAGCAATGCCTTCCGCCACTGAATCAATAACATTGCCTACCCCGGTCACAATCTGAGGATTGCTCGTGACCTCTACTTTGTCGTCCGGGTTAACCGCATCTAGGTTAAGTGTTGAATAATCCAGATCGGCAAAGACCTGATCCAACGTTGTGGACAGACGGCCGCCTTGCAAGTTAGTGGTCTTGTGACCGTCCATTGCAATATGTTCGGTTCTCAGTGTTGCACCGCGAGTGATATTTACGACAGAAGAACTATCCAGTGTTCCAACCGTAAACGTTGCTGCATCATTGGAACCGGAGCCTACGCCAAGATTGTAGGTGTTGCCGGAACCGAGGACAGTGTGCTCAATGGTTCCGCCGGTCAGATCAACTGTTGAATTGCTGAACCAACCCGAAGCACTCGAAAGACTGCCTGCCGTCTGGACATATTTAATATTGTCAGCCTCAAGGCTTCCGGTTTTGATTTGCCCGGCATTCGTAAAGGTATCGTTGCCAAGACCGCGTTTGAACACTATCAGACCGTCCCCGGTAATCGAGCCGGAATTGTTCAAAGTACCGCCGAAAGTAAATGTACCTGCATTTTTGATCGAGCCGGTATTAGTAATACCTAATCCGCTGCCGTCAACGAAAATGTCAGACACGCCGCCGAAAGTTTCGGCGCCTGTAGCATTGATAAATTCACCCGCAATCGTACCTGTACCGTAGTAGGCCAATCCGTTATTTGTCTTTGTTCCGCCTTCGGAAACCGTCAGATTCTTTAATTGCTCTGTTGCTCTGGCAACTGCTCTTGCGACGGCTCTGAGGCGCAACGGAGAAGCTGTGAACGTTTGCTGCGCGTTGTCTCCATTGATGAAATAGCCGCCGTCATTGACGATTAGTGAATCCGCTATGAGCGTGCCATTATTGGAAACGACACCGCCATCAAGAATCAACAGCTCGGCATCATCTCCTGAAAACTCTGCGACTGCACCCTGAGCGTTAGCAATCAGACCGGAAACTTGAGTTTTACCGGTTGCTTTAAGAGTGTAGGTATTGCCGATTGTGCCAATATCACCATCGCCGCGTGAACCAATGGCCGTGTTGAACAGACGGATTTCTCCCGGATTTTCAAGAGTGCCGAATACTGTTGAATTATCCAGCGCTTCCATGTAACCGAAATTCCGCAGTGTTCCGTTGACATTTACGGTATTCGCGATTAAAGAAGCACCCTGACTGTTTTGGAGGGTACCGTCCAGGTCCGCAGTTCCTACCAATTTGGCGTTTGCGTTATTGATGAATCTGCCGCCGAATTGTGTGATACCGTTGACCGTTAGCTTGCTGTTGTTGTGAACTTCAGCACCGTTCCAACCTGTCAAAGTACCAAGAACCGTTTCTCCATTGTTCTCTAAGACTGCTTTGTCTGTGAAGGTAGCGTTTTCGCTGTTGAAAACTGCATTTTTATCGACTGTGGTCTTTCCGCCTGAAGAATTAAGGTTCTTGACGAGGTAATCGCCGGCGGCAACCTTAAGTTCTCCCTTATCAGAGAGATGAACCTGTTCGGCCTGTCCTTGGTAGACAGAAGAGTCCTTAATTCCCAAGCTGCCAAGAATGAGCTTTGCTCCATCACCAACCGCACTGATAATACGTTCGGCAAGAGTAAAGCGATTACCTGTACCGTCTGATTTGGCGCCGATAAGCGTTAGCTCTTTTCCGTCCTGGATGGTCGTGCCGGTTGCTTCATTGATGCCTGTGAACCCTGTGTTGTTTCGCAAACCGGAATCTCCGACAACGATTGCTCCGTTTTCGCCTTCCAAGTTTCTGTCAACGAAAATCACATCGCGAAGGTGTTCAACATTGTCATAAAGTTCGTTGGTTTTTGCGACTGTCAACTTATCGTCATGTGAAACGCCGGCGATTGTCCCTTGAAACTCAAGGCTCGTTGCACTTCCAAACTTGTCTTTGAATGCCTTAATCAAATCATCACGTTGCGTTTCTGTGAGATGAGCGTTAGTGACAATGACTTTGCCGCCTGTGAATTGAGCATGGTTGACGATCTCGTCCAGAACTCTCTGATTCTCTGGAACGTACTTGCGGAAAAACTCAGTAAGTTGCTCGCGAACTTCCTGTGGATGTGTTTGTCCAAGATCTACTACATTGAGACCGTCGATGTGAGAATCTTCAATTGAAAACAGCTTTGAACGGTCGGTTTGAAGAGTGCCGGAAGAGATTAGGTGCCCATTATTCCCAAACTGAAATTCAGACAAACGTAACGTACCTAAATTATTAGCTGTCCCTTCTAGTCTCAAGTTGCGGATCGTAAAGTCACCAGAGGCAATCCTCAATGACCCGCAGTTAATAACAGAAACATTCCATGCCTCACCGCCCGAGGAAACCCCGTTTGCGCCAAACACCAAAGTCCCGTGATCTACGGTAAAGGAACCTGCGCCGAGTTTTGTGTCTGCTCTTTCACCGAGTATTGCAAATACAGCACCATTATTTACTGTAATTAATCCGGCATTGTCGATATTCTTAACGCCAAAATTTCTCTGAATATATCCACTTCCGATTGTTTGGTCTTGGTCTTCTGCGTTCCAGTTCAGAGTGTGAAAGAGGTAATCAGCTCGACCGTTTTCGTTGAAAACGGAATTGAGAACTTCGCTCGTCCAACCTCTTGATAGGTCGAGACTATTATCAACTGTGAGGTTTCCGGTAAATACGACATTTACGCCAGCACCGAACTTATTTTTTATCGCACTTACAGCTTGATTTCTGATGTTCTGGGTGTAATCACCTCCGACTTTTAAGGTTGCATTCCCAACCTGAAGACTGTTCGCTACATTAGTCAGGCCCCCGAAAGAAGCTTTTGTTCCAGCTGCATAAGATATGGCGTTTAAATTGGCTAATGAGTGCAAATCTTTAACGTTAATATTCGCCGGTTTTGCAGAGGCAATGGTTAGAAGTCCATTTGCCGTTACATCGCCGCCATTGATGATTACTTTCCCTGGCCCTTCAATGTCCCCGATTGTTGTTGACCCGGAGTTTTGGGTGTAAGTATTATCAGGATTGTCAAAATGGATCCTGTCCAATACAACATTGCTTCCATTATTTACCGCAGACCCGACAACTTTATCTTTACGAATTCCGTTTACACCTACGATTTTTCCGTCAGATACTACGACTCCACGGTCAGCATCTCCGGCACCCCCATCCTTATATCTTGTGTAGCTGTAACTGACACTGACCGTATAACCTTCATCCAAGTCCTTTGCACAAGCAGCAATTGCTCTACACCGACTCAGTTTCTCTTGTTCTCTTCGCTTAGCGTCTGATTCAAGTCCAATCGCGTATCTTCCAAGATGACCTAATGAATAATGGTTTAAAACTTCCTTTTCAGAACTTGTAATATTCAAGACGTAAGTCCCAGAGCCTACTTCTGTAGAAGGCTGGGATGCCGTAAACTCTGCTGAGATACTATTTGTTGAATTGGCCAAAACTGCAGCAACTAACAAACAACTTGTCTTGCCCCCATTTTGGGAAAGTGAAGAGACTGCTTCGGATACAGCGACAAAACATCCTCTCGCTCGGTTCCAAATCTTTTTAAAGATTTTGTTCATATGTTTTCTCCAAAGGAAAAAGAAACTCAAACGTTTCGATCAGCACCGACCCTCAACGGCACTGGTGGAAACGTTCGAGGATTGGAGAAAAAACTTGTCTTTAAATACCTTTGTAGAAGCTCAAGCTTTCTTAAAGGAATTTTTGGAGAGAATAATTATAAAAATAACATTAGTACGCTAAATATCTTTGAGGAGGAGTAGTTTTTGCACAATCAGAACGGCACCGTTTCCATTAAGAGCGGACCGATGCGGGGCAGGTCTTTCCAACAGGTTGTATATCCCGGGCTCAAACGCGCACGGGACATTTTCCAAGCGTCTTTGCCTAATTTAGAAGCTGCAAAGCAGAGCGTATTTTTACCAAAGCGCGTGTTGATTGAATCCATCAGTTCACAGACAACTTGCTGCCGTTCGGTCTCCAGTTCTTCAAAAAGATCCTTCGTGACGGCGTCTTTTGAAATAACTTCGCCAACATATACCCCGGCACGTTTGTACAAGCACCCTTTGCGATAGGTCTGATTAAGTAACCGTCGGGCGTAATGAATAATCGTATTGGTATCCGAAATAGGATAAGGAAGACCAACGCACGGATAGGCGTGCTGCTGGACGTCTTGCAGACGGAAAGGATTCGTGTTCAAGACAATACCGACGGTGTGCGCTACCGTACCTTCGCGACGCAAGGTTCTTCCGCATTCCTGAGCATGGAACGTGATGGCGCCCAGCAAGTCGTCTTTGTCGCAGACTAAATGACTGAAGCTGCGGCTTCTCATGATTTGCTGTCTTTTTGGTTTCACAAGCTCAAGCGGGATACAGGAGGTTCCCTGAAGTTCTCTTACCGTCATGGAAAGCGTAATGCCAAACCGATCTCGGATGGCCTCTGCATCTGCACAGGCTAAATCTAAGGCCGTCCGAATACCCATCTTTTCTAGGTGTTCCGTATAACGTCTCCCTACACCCCAAATTTCAGAAACTGGCTCGCAAGCAAGCGCTTTTGCCTGTCTTTGAGGCGTTAAGTCGAGCCAATTGCACACACCTTTAAGCCCGGCGTAGTGTTTGGCCAAATGGTTGCAGTATTTGGCTAAAGTTTTTGTCGGTGCGATACCGACGCACGTTGGGATGCCGACATCCCTAAATACTTTTTCCTTGATCCGAAAGCCCAACTGGGTTAGTTCAGTACCCAGACCTTCGTAGCCGCTCATGTTGGCGAAGCACTCATCTATGCTATACAGATCAATGCAGCCAACTTGAGAGGCGATGGTGGACATCATGCGCCCGGAGAGATTGGCGTAGAGTTCGTAGTTACTTGAGAAAACGGCGACGTTTTCCCGTATGCAGAATTCTTCGATCTGGAAGTACGGCTGGCACATTTTGATGCCGAGTTTTTTTGCTTCTTTTGATCGAGCGACGACGCATCCGTCATTGTTACTAAGCACTATAACAGGACGGTCAGTTAAGTCCGGACGAAAGACTTTTTCGCAGGAGGCAAAGAAAGAGTTTCCGTCCACCAGCGCGAACACTTGCATACTTAGTTACTTTTAATCGTGTACTTCACAACACCGATAAAGCGCCACTCGTCGTAGTCTTTGGGAAGAATGGGTTTGTAGATGGGGTTTGAGCTTTCCGGAAGCAGACGCAGTCCCTTATCGTCTTTCACATAACGCTTAACGGTAAATTCGTTGTTAATGCTCATGATGACGATGTCTCCGTTCTTGGGTTCCGGCGAGCGGTCGACGACCAAGAGGTCGCCTTCGTCCATACCGGCCAAGTCCATTGAGTCGCCTGTTACGTAGACGAAGAATGTTGAGGCAGGATTAGCGATTAAGAATTCGTTAAGGTCCAGTGACCTGTCTATATAGCTTTCTGCCGGGGAAGGGAATCCGGCTTGGACACCGCATTCGTAGACCGGAATGCTTAGATGTGTCGGATTCATTGCCGGAACTAAAATCTCGTCTGTATCAAGTGTGCGTGCGGGTTCTGCGACACGTTCCAGTTCACAGCGAAGCCATTTTGCGCCGCCTAACTGCTTGAAAACAGGAACCAGTTCATCTGTAAGGCAAATGGAAACACGTTTTGTATTACCAAGGCCTTTGCGGCCTGCACCTTCGCGAGCGCCGCCACGGTTTTCTTTTTTAGTTGTTTTATCCATGATGAAATAAAAAGAGGAAAATTTTTGAAATAATAATACTATTTCAAAAATCATATTGTCAATTTTGCATAATAACTGTGAAACAGTCGCATACTCGGGCGGGGAGAATTGAGGAGCTTCGTAAGGACACGCGGCCGCACAGGCACCGCATCCGATGCACTTATTTTGATCAATGAGAACAACGCCGCCTAGTTCTACATGTTTAACATGAGCTCCTGTCGGACAAACTTTGGGACAAGCTGGGTCATCGAAATGATTGCAAGAAACCGAAACAAAATAAGCCCAAATGTTTTGTTTCCATGTTCTCTCAGATTTATCTTCAATCATGGATTTACAGTTAAACGCTTTAACAAGCAGGGCGATCAGTTCTTTCTTACTCCCGACAGCTTCAATCCGATGTATAAACCTGTTCATCCGAAATTTGGTCAGGAATGGGAAATTATCGGAGTCCTCACTTATTCAATTAAGGAACATCGATGTTCCCAAGACAAAACTTGCCAGCCTCAGTTGTGGTGTAAGTGTTACCGTAATCACAGTCTTTGAAGCTGGACATAATTAGAAAAGCCGAGTGTCAAAACTTTAATCGGATAGTCAGGGATTCTTATTTCAGAAACGAAAATTGATCTTTCTGCTTGAACCAGAAGGGTATCAGTTCCTCTTCTGTTTTGAAAATTTGGACTTTGCCGACAAACTCAACATCATCAAGGTTGTCCAGCGTAACCTTTTCATCATTGGAGAAGTAGAAGTCGAATTTGTTATCTTCTCTTTCGGTAATTCTTGCAATGTATTGAGTTTCACCCAAGTGCTGGGGAAGCTCTCGAATTGGTTTGACGATATAGATCCCGGATCCGTAAAAGTAATTCAGCCATTTGTAATAACCGAGCCACATATTCTTGGGAGCTTCGGGCAATAATGAGTCGTCTGTGGCGTATGTGGCCGACCAAAGTTTTCTGTCGTTGATGCCAAGCTTTCTGAACAGCCTTTCCATCGCTAAATAACACTCTGCCCACTTGATCTCAGAGACTTTATTGGTGTTGAGCAACGGAATTTGAATGTAGCGCTGTCTGTTGAGTTTGCTCTTTCTTCTGCTGATTTTCATAAGACTGCCTATTTTGAAAAAGTCATACCTTTTCAAAATAATAACATCATTTAAGGAAGCAGTAGAGTGAGTCAACCAATCTTATGAAAAAAGCATTTTGAAGCGGGTCGCAGGCTGTTCCGGGCATAGCGTTTTGATAACGGAGTAAGTACACCCTACAGGGAATACTATTGCCGTTTTTGTAATTGAAAAACTCTCTCAACTACAACAATAGTAATTTAAATTACTAAAACACTTGTATTAAACAATAAATAAAATACTATTAAAAGAACTAAGAAGAGAATATAAAAAATAGAAAAACAATACGAAGCAAACACAAGAAGTACAAAAATTACAAAAAACACAAGCCAAATTAAGTGGCAACACTTCCAATGGATTTGTAGTATCTCCTCGTATAAGCCCGATTATATGGGACTTCCGGAAGGCGGATTACTTCAAATACTTTTCTAATATCTCCAATGGAAAGAATGCGAGACCAATACAAAAATACTTATTCAACTTCGAATGCAAGCTAAGTAATTGAGAAGAAGTACAGATGGTATTAAAAATAGTTTTGTGTTGTTTCAAATTTAAATCTATTATTTAAGTAGTACAAAACAACGATAAAAGAGATATAATAGAAATGTAAGAAATACTTTGATTGCTTTTGAACTATGAGCACGACTGAACTGACAAACAAGACAACGGGAGACGTAACGATTTCTTCTCAGCGTCGTCAGACCAACCCGGCTGCTCTTTATCTGCTTACTCTCAGCGAAGGAAGCAGCAGAGACGGAATGGAGCAGATTCTGAAAAGAACGGCTCGATTCTTCGGTTTTGCCGATTGGACGGATTGTCCTTGGCAGACCATTACAGCGGCTCATGTCATCGGTTACCGTGCCATTCTCCAAAAACAGGGAAAGAGTCCCGCAACTATCAATCTTGTATTGGCGGCAATCAAAGGTGTTGTCAGATGTGCCTGGCAGGAAAACCTGATCTCCGATCACGAACGAATGGTCATTGACTCCATTAAAAGCGTGAAAGGAAGCAGAGTCAGATCCGGACGAGCCTTAACTTACGAGGAAACGGCAACACTCTTCACGGATTGTCTTTCGGAAAATACTGCGGCCGGTTTCAGGGATGCAGCGATTTTGGCTTGCGGTGTCGGTTTGGGATTAAGAAGAGCCGAGATTGCGGGAGCTAGATTAAGTAAGGTCGATAAGACAAATTGCTCCCTGAAGATCATAGGAAAAGGCAACAAAGAAAGAGAAGTGTTTTTCCCTGAGCAGGCTTGGCTTCTTTTTGAGAAGTGGCTTCAAGTCAGAGGGACAGGCGGTTCGGATTTTGTTTTTTGTCCGATAGACAGAAGAGGAGAGATGCTCTACCACTCCGGACTTCAACCGTCTGCGATCTTACAGATATTACAGAAGCGGGGAATCAAGTCCGATTTGGAAAAGTTTTCTCCGCATGACTTAAGAAGGACGTTTGCCAGCAGGCTGCTGGAAAACGGAGTGGATCTTTCGATGGTAAGGGACGCCCTCGGACACTCTTCCATCGGCACCACGGTGATATACGACCATCGCGGTAAAGAAAAGCTTAAACAATGTCTGAGAAACAAAGTGAGGCTGTGATGAGCGGCGATACTCTTGCAACAATCTTCCTGGCAATGATGGCGATTGGGCTTATGGGTTTGGATATTTTCTCTTTCCTTTTCCTGTGCGTCATTACTTATTTCGGATACAACATTTACCACTTTTTCTTCTAATTAAAATATGAACATCGTTGTGGCAAATACAAAAGGCGGAACAGGGAAGACCACCACCGCCGTCCAATTGGCGCTCTATCTGACCGGAATCGGTAAAAAGGTTCTCTTGGTAGATGCCGATATTCAGGGGTCGGCTTTCAAAGCTCTGGCAGAAAGAGGAAAGCTCGAAATAGAGCCGATCCAACCTTGTGCCTTCCTTCCCGATCCCGTGCAGCTTAGAACTCAGATCAAAGCGTACCAAGCCGACTATGACCACATCATCATTGATTCCGGCGGTCGCGCAGGATCTCATCTTGTGGCTTCAATCCTGTCCTCCGAGGTCCTGCTTGTTCCCATCACTCCCAGCGCAGTTGATGCTTCGGCCTTGGGAGATCTGAAAGCGATTATCACGGACGCAAGAGAGGTGTTCGGTGCCGAGTTCAAGGCGCTGTCTTTCATTTCAATGGCAGACGTTTCCGGTTCCGACAACTTTCTCACGGAAAAGCGAATCAGAAGAAGCGGATTCTTGGAATTTTTGGATACTTCGTTGGGTAAGCGAAAAGCCTTCAGGAATGCAACGGCTCTGGGAGTCGGCGTTTACGAAATGAAGAATCCGGACTCAAAAGCCTGCAACGAAATCAGAAGATTGGCTCAGGCCATTTTCACTACAAACGAAGAAAAACAGAATTCTTAAACAGTAAGGTATAGGCATGACACAAATTGATATTAGAAAAAGCCTGAGAGACAAAGCGGAGCAGGGCATTTCGGAAGAAGAAAAAAGGTTCTATCAGAACTATGACGATAGGATTGTCCAAGTAAAAAGCGGGTTTACCGCCCCCGTTCCGGAAGAAAAAGAAGTCCCGACGGAATTTCCCGAGGTGAATCCTCCGTCTGCTCCAACAGAGACTCTCGGCACAGTGAACAACCTTCCGCCGATTGTTGAAAACAAAACAATGCCTCTCCCCGTGGCAGAACAGGAGGTTTCCCAGCCTAAAGAAAATCTTCCGGAGCCGTCTGCAAAGGTTTCCGAAAACCTTTCCCGCAAAGAGGAATTCATCCGTCTTCGAGAAAAGCTCCTAAGCAATAAATGCAGGATGATGAAGAGCTGTCATTTCACTATTTCCCTTCCCATTGAACTGAAAAATCTGATAGAAGACATTTCGGTTACTTTCCACTATCCGAGAAGTACCGTTGTCCAATGGCTGCTTATCGAAGGGTTGAATAGTGAGTTCGACCTCAAAACAGAAAAACAATTCAATCTCAATCAAGGGAACTAACAAATGAAACATAAACTTTTTTTGGCTGTTATTTCCGTATCTTCATTGCTGACCGCCTGCGGACACGTATCCAACGCTGTTCTTTCGGAACAGGATCTGCTCGATAAAGCAGAGTTTGCAACAGGCATTTCCAGAGACCAATTAACGCTTGTTGAGCGTGCCGGCTCTTTGGATGCGGTCGAATACCGCGTGGCTACCAAGAAAGGCAGACAATTCAGATGCTATTTCACCTCCGCCTTGGCAGTGACCTCTGACGCCGTGTGCCAGGAGATCACTAAAGATGGGAAAAAGACCACAAAGCAGAAAAAGGATGACTGTAACGCGCTCCTGAGAGCCGCCGGGAAGTGCTAAATTTCGAACTTCATTCAAATACAGAGAGCCGAAATAGACAATACTGAGGAATTCAATTTCAGGCTTCGCAGTGGCTCTCTGTTCGGTAAAGAAAATCCTGTATTAAGAGCTATTTTGTGGTCAAAAGCACATAGTTCTTTCTCGGAATAATCATTGAAGATATAGGCAAAGGAAAATGAAACCTTCAATCCAAGAGAAAATCGCTCTGTTTATTTTTCACAACGACGATAATATCGTGCTTGCTTTCAAGCTAGTGGGAATAATTATTCTTTTTTACTTGATTGTCTTTATGATTTGGTTTGGCCTTTTTTATGATGTAGGGTCGGAATTTTTGTGTCAATTCCTTTTACCGATATTGGCGGTGTTGGAAGTTATTTCGTTTTTAGCCTTTTTCGGAATGTTCTGCCTGATGGTCTGGAGCTTACTTGTTGAATCCAGCCCTAACTTCATGTGGACGATTTACGGCGTCCTTGCAGGTTTCCTTGTGTTTGCATCTTCAGCGACGCTTTCAATGGCAGAGCAAAAGATTACTCAGATGCAGGATGACCAACTTTGCCAAGTTTGTGTTGAGGCTCCAACCACAACTTCAGCCGAGAAAACAAAGCCTGGGAAATAACGAAAATCCCAAAAACAAACCTCAACTGTTGGAGAAGATTGATAATGTTGAACCAAGTCCTGCTTTTCATTGTGTTCCTTGCGGGGATCTTGTGTCTGCTGATTGCAGGCCCCAGATTTCTTTATCACCGTGACAAACCGGCAGCCTATTTTTTTATGGCGATGGGTTTGTTCTTTTGGGGAACTTCTGCCTTTCTTGCCTTCGTCTGACAAGCTAATGCCATAATATTTCAAAATTATTCTCAAGTATTCATTGGAGGAAAAAATGAACAAAACAGAATTGATCGCAGCGGTTGCCGAGTCTGCTGGCAAAAACAAAGCCGAAGTCAAAGAGATTCTGGACGCTTTGACTGCACAGATCGTCAAAACCGTTAAGGAAGGCGACGAAGTTGCTTTGCTGGGTTTCGGAACCTTCAAATCCGCCAGGCGTGAAGCTCGCACCGGCCGCAATCCGACTACAGGCGCCGAGATTCATATTCCCGCTTGCGTTCAGCCGAAGTTTGTTGCAGGGAAACTCTTCAAGGACGCTTTGAATACAAAGTAATTCTTTGTTGAGCAACTCTGGGCCCGCTTTCCATAGCGGGCTTAGTTTTTCCTTCGAAATTCAAGTTCAATAAAGCCATCCGCAATAACGATCCTCGGCGCTGTGCGGATGCCGTACCTGTCTTCTAGAGGAATACAGGGGCCTTTTAATTTGCCAAAAAGAAATCGCCTGATGACAAGGCAAAAGATTGGCTTTGCATCCCATGCAAGAATTTTCCAAAGCCAATTAATTAACAATTGATTCAATGCATGGTTTCTTAACCAGAAAAGGTGAGAGGGTTAATACGAGTGTGAGAAATAAGGGGAGATTTTTATACTCCAAAATGATTCTCGAACCGTTTCGGTAGCTTTTATATTTTCTGCTTTTTGGCATTTCCGATTCGGAGAATGAATTTTTTATAAGTCCTCAGATTTATGAGGTCCCAACGGCTTTTTAAAGCACATTTGGAGTCAAAATGCACATCATCAAACAAGTCTCCTTTGCAGTCCTTTTAGCCTCTCTTCCTATCTTTACAGTAAATGCCGCCGGTATCGAAAAATTAAATACTGATGTGGTTGTTGTGGGTTCAGGTGGTACCGGGCTTTCTGCCGCAGCCTCGGCCCATCAAAACGGAGCCAAGGTTATTGTTCTTGAAAAATTGCCTTTGATCGGCGGCAGTTCTGCATTTGCGGGCGGCGCAATTGCAGCGGGAAATTCCAATCTTCAGAAACGTTCGGGAACTAAAAATGTCTCGGATGACGGCTTCGCGAAGATTTGGATTAAAGACCAAGAACGTTCTTTCCCAGGCGGCGATGAAGCAATGCCCGATGAAAAGAGGATTCACAAGGCTGTCAGTGAGTTCGATAAGACCGTTAATTGGATGGAAGATACGATAGGTTATAAATTCGCTGCTCCCAGACCTTTCGGTTATGGCGGTCCGGACTACGCTCATGCTCCGGCAGAGTCACCCGTTCCTGCTTCAGGACGAGGATCCAGTCCTGCTGGCGGTCGCTTTGTCATAAAGGCTTTCAAAACATATCTGGATAAAGAAGGCGTTCCTGTGATGACTGGCACTCGGGCTGAAGAGCTAATTACAGACGACAAAGGCAATGTCATTGGTGTCAAGGCTTCTAAAGGAAATCAGAAGCTGGAAATACGAGCGAAAGCTGTGGTCCTTGGAACCGGCGGCTATGCTCGAAACCAAGAATTGCTGCAACAATACACACCCTCTTACGCTCCGTTTACGGAAGAATCCAACGCGACTCGCGGGGCAACAGGCGATGGCATCATTATGGCTAAAAAAATTGGAGCTGCCGGCTTCAAAGACGGTTGGGTTATGGGTTTAAAGCCTGTTTCACCGCAGAAGGAATTAAGCAATACCTTCAGAACCAAGAATGTATACAAGGAACAAGTCTTTGTTAATCAAGACGGTAAACGCTTCATGAAAGAAGACTTGCCTTATATTGTTGACCCCATTGCAGAGCAAAAGACAGCGTGGGCCATTCTTGATAGTAAGAATCAAGCCAATGCAGAATTGTTGAATAAATATGAAAATGATCCTTCCATTGTCGCTAAAGGAAATACATGGGAAGAGCTGGCGAAAGCTATGAAAGTTTCTCCCCAGAACCTTGAAAACACAATGGAACAGTACAACAAATATTGCAGCGATAAGAACGACGCCCTCTATCACAAAGATCCGAACTACTTGGTTGCAGTAGACAGAGCACCTTTCTTCGCAGTTAGAGTTATTCCGGCTACGATGGGAACTATGGGTGGTTTACAAACCAATGATAAGTTCCAAGTCTTGAGACAAGACGGATCAGTTATTAAAGGACTCTATGCTGGCGGCGAAACAGTAAACAGACCGTACTACCGCCGCGTTTACACTTCCGGGACGGGGTTAGGTTTGGCCTACACATCGGGAAGAATAGCAGGTGAAAATGCTGCTAAAGAGTAACCGTCAATAAGGACTTAAGCTCCGATAATCGTTGATTACGGAGCTTTTTAATTGGATTCCAGTGTCCGAAAATTAAACCGTCTTATGACGAAACATCAGACGGGGGGCGAACCCACGAATGAATTACGTCCTCTTGAGGGGGCGGTAACATCGTCAATATAGACTTTGCAATAAAAGCCTGGTATTCAATCCTCCCCAACCAATATCCTCGAAAGTTATTGACCATGAATGAGTTGAATCAGAAAATCGACGAGATCGTCAATAAGACTGTTGCCACTGCGTATTTCAACGAGGAACACGAGTACCTTTATTTGCGTGCTGACACCCTGGCTAATTTCGCAGGACTGAGGTTTAAAGAGGAGAACGGTGAGTTCTTTTACACATCGAAGGATCCAGAAGTTTGGAAACCTGTACCTCGTGACCTTGAGTCTTTGGAAGATTTAATTGATTTCCGCACACTTGAAAAAGGCGCTTATTTCAAGGACAAGGACGAAGCGGATTTCTATTTTTATTGGGAAAAGGAATACGGCAGAATTAGCGAAAAGAAATATACTGAAGTTGTTGATGAGATTGGTCTTCTCTTGGAAAAGGAAGGAGAAGACCGAGCATCCTCTTAATAACCGTGTGTTTGACTTTCCGTTGAAATTTATTTGACCCTTAATCAGCCTGATATTTACGTGAATTCTTTCACGTAAAACCTTGAAGAGCCGTTTTAAAGGGTGTTCAGGAGTGTGCTTGACAAACGACGACATAAGGGCATCTACGGGTTATCTGGGCTTCAGTTACAGATTGAACTTAAAAAACGAGAAATTCAACCCCCGTTGATTTTTATTTCGGGTCATGGGGATACCGAAATGGCTGTCGAAGCCATTCAACGAGGAGCGCTTAATTTTTCAATCAAGCCGGTAAAAAAAGAAAAACTTTTTGCGACTCTTCTTTTAGCATTAGACAAGAATGTTTCTTACTTACCTGCGCAAGGCTTAACAGAGATCGTTGAATCCTTGTCGGAGAGAGAAAAGGAATCTTAAAGTTAGTGCTTCAAAGGCTTGGAACAAAGGTGATCTCAGAGAGACTAAATATAAGCAAATGAACTGTTCAAGGACACCGGTGGCGAATTTACCAAAAATTAAAAGTGAGATCGGAAGAAGAGCTAAGGGAAAAACTCAAAGAATTCAAACTATTTTGATTAAAAATCTCTGTGATATCCAGGTCGTCATACACCCCCGTGCTTGCGCACGGGGAATTCCGTTGCTTTCGTTAAATCATTTTGGACGGATCTACGTATTCTCTAAATTGTTCCTCTGTACAAAGTCCAAGAGAAAGGGCCGAATCCTTGAGAGACAATCCTTCAGCATGAGCTTTCTTTGCAACTATCGCTGCATTTTCGTACCCGATGAGAGGGGAAAGGGCCGTTACAAGCATAAGAGATTTTTCCATGTACTCTCGCAATTTTTCCTCATTGGCTGTAATGCCATTAATACATCTGAGAGTGAAAGAGTTCATGCTATCTGAAAGAAGTCTTATGCTTTGAGTTATGTTGTATGCAATAACAGGCATGAAAACATTTAATTCAAAATTCCCTTGAGAAGCTGCAAATCCTACGGCGCAGTCATTTCCCATAACTTGTACGGCTACCATTGTTACAGCCTCGCACTGAGTAGGATTGACTTTTCCAGGCATGATAGAAGAGCCGGGTTCATTTGCGGGAAGATTAATTTCTCCAAGACCGCACCTAGGTCCTGAAGCTAGCCACCTTATATCATTAGCAATCTTCATTAGATCGGCCGCTAACGCTTTTAACGCCCCACTCAAGAAGACCGTTGCGTCTTTGGATGTCAGAGAGTGAAACTTATTTGGCGCACTCTTGAAAGACATACCTGTTAAAGCGGTCAATTCTTTGCAGACATGCTCGCCAAAATCTTTGGGAGCATTGATGCCGGTACCAACAGCTGTGCCACCAATAGCTAATTCGCGGCAAAAATTTGTGGCCACCAAAATTTGTTCCTCTGCGTGAGCCAACATAGAGGCATAGCCTGAGAACTCTTGTCCCAGCGTAATTGGTGTTGCGTCTTGTAAATGTGTCCTTCCGCTCTTAATCAATCCTTTAAATTCTTCCGACTTAACCTCTAACGCCTGTCTCAGGTTCTGGATGGATGGAACAAGTTGTTTAAATACTTCAAGGACGCACATTATATGAAGAGCAGAAGGGAAGGTATCGTTTGATGACTGGCTCATATTCACTTGATCATTAGGATGAACTAGTTTATCTCGCGATAATGCTTTCTTATTTCTAAAAGATCCATTGACAATCTCGGTTGCTCGGTTTGCGATTACCTCGTTAACGTTCATATTGGACTGCGTTCCTGAACCTGTTTGCCAAACGGCAAGAGGAAAGTTACCGCTAAGCTTGCCTGACAAAATTTCGTTGCAGGCTTGCACAATGGCTGCGCCCCGGACGGGGTCGAGCTTCCCATATGACATATTGGCAAGGGCGCATGCCTTTTTAAGAAAGAGAAAGGCATTGATAATTTCTTCAGGCATTTTTTCTTGCCCAATGGGGAAGTTCATGAAGCTTCGCTGTGTCTGAGCTCCCCAGTATTTTTCATCATTTACTTCGACATCTCCAAGAGAGTCGTGCTCTATTCTTACATTCATTTTTAAACTCCTGATATTGAAAAAAATAAGGAACGCAACGCCTTCACCCGTAAAATTCGTTGCGTTCCATGAATTACTTTTTAGTAACTTCTATGAATTTCCTCCTTTGATCGAATTGGACACCCTTAAAAAGGTAGCAAGATCGGACACGTTTTCCTTGCATGCTTTTTCCCGGGACGAAAAGAAACTCCTCACTTTTCCTGATAAAACATTTCTTCCGTAACCGCTGGTACGGAAAAAAAGGGTCGTTTTGTTTTTCTGTGGGTCCTGAATTTGGTACGAAACTTCTAAAAACGTCGTGTACCTTCCCCTTATTTCCTTGGTTTCCAACTTTAAGATGGTCGCCGAGTCAATTTTTAGGTTGCCCAAACTTTCCAGCAAATGCTTTCGTTTAAGTTCGTTCGAAAGGCAATCAATTGAACTTTGCTCCAAAACGTTGTTTTTCAGGTTGATACCGGGCAGGCTTGCATCGTGAGCTTTTGCATCTTTCAAGGCCACTAGGGCTGTCCCTTCTCTGCTTAAGTCATCTGTCGACATTACCCCGATATCCGATGAGCAATAAATCAAGAAGTAACTTCCCGCAAGAACACCTAGTGCAGTAAGAAATCCTTTCATGTTGTTTAATTAGAAAGTTAATAACACCAAAGACTCTTTATTAAAAAATCGAATTAAAGAGAGGAGAAAATTCCTAACATTGACCACCAGGGGATACCGATAACGGTGAAAACAACGTAAGAAAGTAAGGTGTAGAAGAGTCCAATAGACCACCAAGTCTTTACGGATACGTAGTTTGCGCCGAAAAGGACTGGACCAGCTGCATTTGCATAGTGAGTAACTAGTGCACCCATAACGCCGCAGGTGGTAAACATTAAGAACATATCCCATTGTGGTAGTCCGGCAGCTAAGCCGATTGTGAATTGGACCGGCAAGACTGAAGCCATGTAGGCTCCGCAGGACACGAAAAGGTATCTGCATGCTGTTCCTAAGGCGACCATAGAAATTAGTAGCCCAATATGGCTGAAACTGCTGAAGTCAACATAGGTCTGAAGAAGCTTAGCCATCCACATGAAAAAGCCGAATTTATTCAATGCGGTCGCCATGCCAAGAATGCCGCCGTACCAGGTCAAAGTTGTCCAAATTTGACCGTTTTTAGCTACGTCTTGCCACTTAAGAACTCCGGTAATAAGAGAAAGGGCGATGAAGCCAAGCACGACCGAGGTTGAATTAATTTTTGTAATTGAAGATGTAGCCCAAGCGACAATCGCTAAAACGAAAAGACCTAACAAAATCTTTTCTTTATTGGACATTGGACCAATGGAGTCAAGGCCTTTTTTAGCAATGGTGATATTGTCGATTTTTTTGATAGTTGGCGGGAAAATTTTATAGATGACGATCGGTGCGAGAAGAAGCATGATTCCCGCAGGGACTATGAAGGCGGATGTCCACTGGATCCAGGAAATCTTCAAGCCAAGAAGCTGATCGGCAAATGTCCATGCAACAGTGTTTGCGGCGTAGCCTGTTAAGAAGGTAAGTCCGGTGCACATGCTGATGATATAAAGAAGCTGTGCTAGGTAGGCACCGATGCCCCTTGGATTTTTTTCTGGGTAAGAATCAAGGGCTTCTGCAATAGAACGGAAAATTGGCCAAATGATGCCGCCGGTGCGGGCTGCATTTGACGGGGTTACGGGAGCGATGATGAAGTCGGAGAACGCTGCTGCATAACCCAAACCAAGAGAGGTTCTTCCGAATGCTCGAATAAGAAGATAAGCAATTCTTCTTCCAAGGTTTGTATCTCTAAAGGCTTGTGCAATGAAGTAAGCACCGGTTACTAACCAAACCATGCCGATCGAAAAGCCCGATAAAGCTACGCTAAGACCGTTCATGGATACAGCGTACAAGCCTAAGAAAATCATAAGAATAGGAGCTTCGCCCATAGGCCTGAGCATAATAGCCATAATCGTGCCTATGTAGAATGGGAAAAGTTGCCATGCCTTTGGATTCATGCCACTTGGTGTATCAACAAGCAGCAACAGCATAGGAATAAAGCACACGGCAAATCTTAGCCATTTGTCTTTAGTCATAATGTCACCATATAAGAGGGGGAAAATCCCCCTCTTTCCTGTGGATTTGATTAATAAGAAGTTTGGAAAGTGGAATTGATCGTGTCGAAAAGGTCAGATATTGAGTTTTGATTTTCGAAATTCCTACAAATTTCTATGATTTGTTCCTGCGTAGTTGTTGTAATAAAACCTTCTGTCAATGTTTTAAATTTGTTTTCTACAGCAGGCCAATCCAACTCATTTTCAGGATCGCCTTTCGGACTCCAAACCTGTGAAACTAACCTTTCACCGTCATCCGTGATAGCCTCGATGCGGTGCGGCCAGTTGGTAGGAACGACTTTGTTCAAGTCGTCATCTATTTCAATTTTGATTAGGTTTTCCAGATTTCTTACTTCTTTATCTTGTAAGGCTTCTTCTGAGAAATGAGTTTCCGAGGGGATACCTCTCAATATTGCTGAAGCAACGCAGTAAGCAGTACTAAATTTAGCTTCTCTTTGGTCCTTAGGAGAGCGCTTCCCTGCAACTTGCTGGGCAGTCGAATAAGAGAAGAGCTTAATAGATTTCAGTTTTCTTCCATTCAACTTTTCTCTTAAGTCCAAAGCGGCATCAATCGCAGAATGCGTATGGCGGCAACATGGATAAGGTTTAAAGGATACATTTCCGCTTCTCCAGACCTTGAAGAAGTCCTCAAATTTGTCGCAATTAACATCTTTGAGAGCGTAGCCCTTGAAGAATCCTTGTTCGCCTTCAAGAATATGAGTGGCCCCCGAAAACCCTTCTCTTGCCAGGAGAGCAACGTAAACCCCCTGTCCAGCAGCGTGTGCTGTGTGAAGAAATTTACTCATGCCTCCGTCTCTCAGAAATTGCCATAGCCCGCAGGAAAGTGTTCCAGCGTTTCCTAAGGTCCATAACAACCGCTTTTCGTCGAGGCCTAAGATTTTTCCGGCCGCGACAGAGGCACCAAAAATACCTGTAGTAGCTGTCGTATGAAAAATCTTGTAATGCTCTGGGGCAATAGTCGCGCCTATTCGGAGCATTACTTCAAAACCGGCGACGATTGAAGTTATTACCTCCTTTCCTGAGGAGGCATTCCAAGCACCCATTGCTAGCGCGGCCGGCATCACTACGGTCGCTGGATGGGAGATGCTTTCTTTATCCACATCGTCCATCTCAAGAATGTGTCCGAAGTACGCATTACAAGCCGCCGACGTAACAACGTTTTGTGAGCTTAGCCCGATAACTTCAGCTTGCCTCACTCCCCCAAGAAGAAGAGAAACACTTTTGATTGGCTTGGAAGCAGGGCTTGCACCTCCTCCAATAGCGCAGCCAAGCCAATCGAGTAAATCTTTTTTCACAAAATCTATTACTCGTTCCGGAATGTCTTGATATTGCAGGGAAGAGGCAAATTGAGCACAAGCGCGGGAAGCAGAGAAATCTGGATTCATTGTTTCTCCTCTTCTATTTTTTGGACAGGATATCCTCGGCAATTTCTCTTGCTTTGGCTTTTACGTCGTTGTAACGGGAGTTGCCTTTACAATCCATAGTTACAACAAAGGGTCCGAATTTGTCTGCTTCGAGCACCCACATAGCCTCGGGCATGCCGTTCTCGTACCAATGTACGTTTTTGACGTCCTTGATCCCTGCAGCCAAAACAACTGCACATCCAGGTGCGGCTTGCAGATAAGCTTGTTTGTACTTTTTGAAAGCGGCAAGGCTATCTTCACCCATGCCACCTTTGCCAATAATCAATTTGACGCCCATCCGGCCCATAAAGTCGGCATGCGGCTCCATACGGATGCTTGTCGTTGGTCCTATGACTCGCAGTTTCCATTGGTCATTTTCATCTTTTTTCATTACGGGACCAGCATGGAAAATTGCGCCGCCAGCTATGTTTTCAGGCAACTCTTTACCATTTTCAACAAGTTCTCTCATTTGGAGGTGAGCCATGTCTCTAGCGGTACATACAGTTCCATTGATATAGACGGTATCGCCGATGTTCAATTTTTCGACGTCTTCATCCGTTGCGGGAAGATTGATTGTGTATTCAGCCATTTTTCTTACTCCACTTGGAACAGTTTTTCTTTTCTTCCGTCCGGATAAATACGGATGCCGAATCTTCTAGCAACCCAGCAGTGGAAGTTGATAGTTACGGGACAAATAGCAGTATGTGTGGCGGCATAAGCAATCTTTACTGCAAGACAGGTGGTGTCACCGCCGACACCGGCAGGGCCGATTTTCAGACTGTTAATATCCTCAAGTAGTTCTCGCTCTAAATCAGCAAGAAGAGGATCCGGGTTGACGTCACGCCAATCTCTGGTACTAACGGCCTCACGGCTCAGTTTGGATGCAATGTCCATTTGACCGCCAATACCGATACCGATGGCAGATGGCGGGCAAGGGAATCCACCTGCTTTAATGACTGTATCCAACACTAAGGATTTCAAGCCTTTGTAGTTTTTACCTAATGTAGCCGGTGTAAGTATCTTGGCTACATTGCCGAGTTCTGCGCCACACCCCTTCGCGGACATAACAATTTCCACGTAATCTAAAGAGGGATCTTGTCTCAACTCGATATTAGGAATGCCTTTGCCGGAACTGTCGCCGGGATTAAAACGAGTTAGAGGGTGAACGATTGAGGGACGAATAAAGCCGTTTTTTGTTGCTTCTTGTACTGCTCTTGGCAAATAAGACAATAATGGGGAAAGTTCAACAGCTTCACCGTAACGAATCCAAACAGTTGGAAGTCCGGGAGACTGACATACTGGTTTATCAGTTTCGCCAGCAAGTCCGACATTTCGGATCATTGTTTCTAAGAATACTTTTGCTCCTGAGTTAGTCTCTCTTTCGGCAGCTTGTTTCATGAGAAATAAAGCATCCGGAGAAATAGAAGTGCAGGCAGCATGTAGTAGGTCGTAGACCTCTTCATAGCTGATATTTAATTCCATAATGATTCCTTGTAATCGAGGTTTGGAAATAGGGCAGAGACAGAACTCGCCCTTTTGGCACTCTACCCCCCCCCTAAAAAAATCAATACGGATTTACCCTATTTTTTATAAAGAAAGAAATTCTTTTCTGCTAACTGATTGAATTGAATTGATAAAAAAGATATCAAATGTAAAATAATTCTTTTTTTTGTTGTATTTTTGAAACATTTAAGAAGATAGACGCCTGTTTAACAGCGACTTGTTTTTTGTTTGAGCTCAGACGAAAGGCCGAAGCAATAATTATCAGTCTACGAAATTATCATCTGAAAATTAACCAGTTAAGTTCTTGTACGTTTGTTTAGGCTGTTGCGGCGTTACTGTTTAACAACTGCACCGTTTTGTTTTATTCATAGATAAGTCGAACGCTTCCGTAAATCTATGGCAATAACATCTTTCATAAAGACGAAATCCTCAAGCACGGGGCCCGACAGATTTTTGAGACCTGCAATCCAATCTATTTGAACCCGAACTTATTCAGAAGGGATGAAAGCAAGTTTGTAAACAAGGAAGATAACTCCGGGAGCACGATTTACACTCTCTCTAATTTTGGAACAGAAGGTGAGGGTGGAGTAAAAACAACCGACGATTACGCGGCCAACTACCTTATGGATTGTTATGGAGCCATGTCAGGAGCTGACTTTACTGAGGTTTTTTGCGAGCTGGCTAAGAATTAATATTGGCGGGAAAAACATCCCGCCTTTTGATTCGAAATTTTCTTGAGAGCCTCTCCCTACAATTTACGGTTAAGTTCGTCTCGACATTTTTTCTCAGAGAAATACTTGCGTTCGGCTACTTCGCCCTGTTTTCCTATGTTGAACGAGGAGATCGGACGGTGGTAGCCCATGACGCGAGTCCAAATTTCACAGGGTGTTCGTTCTGAATCTTTGATCCCGAGTTGTTCCAATTTTTCCGACATTTGATTCTCCTCAAAATATTAGGCTACCAATGGACGCGCCTAAAAATCTTTCCGTCGATGTAAACATCAATCGCTCGGCTTGACTGCATTTCCTGCCAGATGATGTCGTCATAGACGTAAACGGTTCTGTAGCAGTCTCCCGACTCCTCAGTAGAGCAGGGGACTCGCTCGCGATATTTTTTTGGCTTGCCTCTCACGCAAGCCTTAGAGCCTGCCGTCTCCCAGCCGTAGTCTTCGGAATAGTATTTATAGGTTCCGTTGTGGTTGTACTGAACGTTGGAATATCCTCTTCTCTCGGCTCTTCTTTTGGCGTATTTGGATAGGTTCGCACTTGAGGCTTTGGCCTGAACATAAGTTTCTCCGAGATAGCCTTTCGGAGCTTCTTCATAGCCTTCACCGTATAAAAAGCAGGGATCGTAGTGGTCACTGAGCTGCTTGGCTTCGTTGCCGGGACCGGCCTGCGGGCACTTCGGGAATTTGCAGGGATGTCTCTTGGAGAGGCACTTGAACAATTTGTCGATGGGAGGACGACACTCTGCCACGGCACGCGGGCCGTTCGGGTTTGACAAGCAAAGGAGGACTTCACAGCCCCATCTGGCGTTGCCCGTCAGTTCTTCGACTTCTTCGCCGTTGGGCAGGGTAAGGGCAAAGGCTGTAGTGCTGACGGCCAATCCGGTGATTATTGAAAGAACTATCCGTCTTTTCGACATAACTTACTCCGTTTCAGATTTTGGAGAGGCGTTCTGCTGCGGCTTTTTTGGCTTTAATTTTTTGACAGAGCGCTTCAAGAAGTTTGTTCACGTCTTCTTCCAAATAAAGTTTGTCTTTTCCAAATCCAAGAACGCCCACTATTTTTCCCTCGGCTTCCAATCTCCTCAAGGTACTCGGCGAAATATGCAGCAGCTCCAAAGCCTCTTTGCGGGTAATGAGCTTCTTGGGCATAAACAACTCCAAAGGGATTCAAATCAATATTTCCATTGTTTAAATCAATTGTAAAACAGATTTTTAATCTTCTATAATCAAAGCAGATTTACTGTTTCGTTACAGTCTTAACGATAGTGCAGTTGCTATGCAACGGGTTTTTTGATCAAAAACCTAAATAAATGATTGTGTTCGGACTTGGGGCCGAGCTAGATTCCAAGCGGACTAACCTATTTCGGCAGGTCGAGTGGTTTGCCTTTACGGGTTAGAAACTACAGGCACTGTTTTTAGGTGACGACGCTTAGGAATTCGGAAGGTGCTTGAAAAAGTGTCTTTCGGACGAAGTTTGCAGCTTCGTTTTTTCCAATGTTTTTTCGTTGCGCATTGGAATTTGTCGGACTGTTCTGAGCGGTTCGACGGCGGTAAAGAACTCAGAGAGCGGGTGCAGGCAATGAAAGCAAATCGAAAGCACTCAAGAGCAGAGCTGCGGGCGGGGCTTTGCGAGATTCCTCAGCCTCAAAAGGCTTTTGTCTTTTGTTCGGCGCTTCACAACCGGATGCCGTGATTATTCGTTGTTTTTCTGGTGGAAATCAAAACAGCGATGAGGTTCCAGATTCCACAACTGAAGTCCTTTTCTGGACTTGTATATGCGCTTCGGCGGAATTTATTTCGCCGGGTGCGGAGTCGAATTCCTCCGAAGTTTTTTAACTTTAGGAGGATAAGGCCATGAGTGAAAGTCAATTTCAGACTTTTAAGTTATCGGATGTCATTAACAATCTTGTCGATGACAAAGGTAAATTGATCAAAGCCCCGGGGATTCCCATTAAGGGCTTTAAAGAACCGCAGGACGGCACTCAGCGCAAGATGCTAATACCGTCTGTGATTCCGAACTACGTATTTCGCGGTTCGGAGCTCGGCTTAATCGCCAGGTTCTTTCTGAAGAAGTCGCGCTACGGTCTGTGGGTTTCAGGACCTACGGGTTCCGGCAAGACTTCGGTAATCGAGCAGTTTTGTGCCCGATTGAATTGGCCGGTAGTCAGTTGTACAGGCTCCGGCAGATTTGAGTTTTCGCAGTTGGTAGGGAGCAATAGGCTCACTGCCGGCAAAAACGGCGAAGCTCCGACAATGAAGTTTGAGCTTGGGCCGCTCGCTCAGGCAATGCTGAACGGCTACGTTTTTATATTTAACGAAGCTGATTTGGCGGATCCTTCCGAGCTTACTGCTCTGAACGAGGTATTGGAGGGCAAAGACCTCTATATCCCGGAAAACGGAGGGATGATTATCAAACCTCACCCGATGTTTCGTCTCGTTTGCACCGGAAACAGTGCAGGCTCGGGCGACGACACCGGTGCTTATGTAGGCATCAGCCAGCAGAATATGGCTCTGATGGACAGGTTTTATTTCCTGGAAGTCGGCTATATGTCGGAAGAAACAGAGGAACAGGCATTTGCACTTGCTTTTCCCGCCATTCCGAAGGAGTGGAGAGAAAAAATGGTCCGTTTTGCCGTCCAGATCCGCAGCTCTTTCGAGAGAGGCGATTTGAACTCTCTGAGCATTCCGATGTCCACTCGTACTTTGTACAAGTGGGCGGACAACTACTTATGGCTGCTTCACTCCACCGGAACTCCGGAGGAGAAGCTGTATGTGAGTTTTCAACAGGCCCTGGGTGCTCGGTACAACAGTACCGACCGTCAGGTGGTTTGTCAGCTCGCAAGAGCTATTTTCGGTGAAGCATGGCCTGCGATTGAACACTGATTTGTTCTGTCGTCTGCAAGCTTTTTATTTCTGATTTTTCGTTCCTTTCGGGGTGCTTCTTGTCCCGAGGGGCATGATGCGCCCTAACTTTTCTTTTTTGGAGTGCATTATGTTTACGTTAAATGAAGTTACGCTACTTGGTCGCCTGGGTTCCGATGCGAAAGTTCGCACAGCCGCAAACGGTAAAAAGTACGCCATGATCTCTCTGGCCACGGAAGAAGTTTTCCGTGACGATCAGGGCGGTTGGGCAACAACGACTGTTTGGCATGACCTGATTGTTTTCCCGTCCGACGCGGTTCTGCAGCATTTGAAGAAGGGCGCTTGCGTCCTTGTGAAGGCTGCCGTTTCTTATCGGACTGAGGAAAATTCCAACCGCAAGCTGATGAATCTAAAGGTTCGCCAGCTTCAGGTTCAGGCATCCGGCGGCGCCAAATCTCAAAACCGCACAGACGGCGATAACGCCCAAGGTTATTCCGGTTCTTATCAAAGAAACGGCAATTACCGCACGCAAAATTCGCAGAATGTGCAGCGCGCTCAACAAGCGCCTCAGCAGAGACCGGTTTCGGATGACGATTTCGTCTGATTCTTAAGCCGTCTTTTCTGATCCTAATCTTTTTGAGATTAGGAAAATTCAATCGGGCTGACGCGCTGATTTTTTAATCGGTACGCGATGCCTCCAACCCTACGGGAGTTTTCTGTTCCCGTAGGGAGAGAGAACTCCCTTTTTATTTTGGAGTTCTCTTATGTCTAATAACATTGCTGCTCAAACAACATCTCTGGTCCGTCGTTTCGCTGAAAAAGCTAACTGCGATCCTCACAAATACAACACTGCGCTGGAAACGGCTCTGGGCGTTAAGCGTCCGGAAACGATATTGGCTGCTTTGACGCTTTGTGAAGAGCTGGAGCTTGATCCCCTTCGGGGCGATGTTTACATCCCGGTCGTGAACGGAAACGACGGCAAGCCCTCCATCTCTTATCAGGGATGGACCAAGATTGTCACTTCCCGTCCCGACTTCAACGGCGTAAGCACCGAGTTTTCCGAAAACAAAGTCAAGATCGAAGGCTTGAACTCTCCCGTTCCCGAATATGTGCAGGTCACAATGTGGAGGAAAGGGATTGATCATCCGACGGTCATTCGTGAATACATTGAAGAAACCTTTCAGAGCAGATCTCTTCCGTGGAGAAAATTTCCGCGAAGAATGCTCCGTCACAAAGGCTTCATTCAGGCTGCACGACTGACTTTCGCTTTACGAGGCGACGGAGAAGATGTTGATTACGGAAATATCGACGCGGCGCAAGCCACGTTGAATGCGGTTGATGCCGACGGTGTTATTAAAACACCGGTTCAGCAGGCCGCACCAGTTCAGGCCGCTCCGCAGCAGGCTGCTTTCATGCGCTTCAAAACTGAAGCGGAAATGCTCAGTCGCGTCGGAGTTCTTGTCTCGGCTGTCAAAGAGGGCAGGTCTACCAAGGAAAAAGCCGTCAAGATGCTGACCAAACGGGTTCATCCGAGCCAGTTGGATCAGTGTCTGACAATCCTTGAAAAAGGACTTGAACCTCAGCCTTCGGCACCGGCTCCGCAGGAGCTTGCACCGGAGACGGAGGAAAGTGTCGTTTCTCAGATACTCACTCCCGAGCAGAATTTCGATTCTGCTCCCCAAGTGATGAGTCCTCAGGAAGATGCGGCTCCGGCCGTGCTGACTGCCGACGATGAAATCCCGTTCTAACCGGAGAAGAGCCATGTTGAAAGTTACATTGCCGCAGGGCTCCGATTCCTGGTTGAATTGGAGACGTGAAGGCTTGACCGCTACCGAAGCGGGAGTCATCCTCAATCAAAATCCGAACAAGTCTCCCTGGAGGCTTTGGATGGAGAAAAAAGGAAAAGCAACACCGCAAGACCTGTCTTCGGTTCCTGCCGTTCGTTTCGGCAGAGAAAACGAGGACACGGCCCGCAAGATTTTCGAAGGTACTCATTCAACGACGGCGCCTGCCGTTTGTGCCGAATGGGATGCCGACAGAAGATTTCGTGCGAGCTTTGACGGTTTGACTCCGGAAGGTATTCCCGTTGAATTCAAATGTCCTCAGGGCAACACCCTTGCAGACGTGAGAGAAAACGGTGAATTTTCCGAAGCCTATTTGCTTTACTTTTTTCAGGTTCAGCACCAGCTTCTTGTGAGCGAAGCCCCTTACGGATGGCTTTGCTTCCTGGACGGTATGAAGTTGATCGAATTCAAGATTCCTCGATCCGAGGAAACCATTCGTCAAATCATCAGCGCAGGAAAAGTTTTCTTGGATTCTCTCAAAGGAAACGAACCTCCTGCCGCCGACCAAAACAAAGACCCTCTGATTCTGTCCGGCGAATCGGCAAAGACTTGGCTTGAATTGGCCGAGACTTGGCTGGCTTGCGAACAGCATATTAAAGACGTCGAAAGGTACAAGAAGCTTCAGGGCGAAGTTGCCGACAAAATGAAAGAAATCCTCGGTGATTTCAAGTTTTGCGAAGGCTTCGGAGTCCGTCTCAGTGCTTCGGATACTCAAGGAGCGATTGATTGGAAGAAGTTTGCCGAATCCGTCAACGCCGCTCCTTCGGAGTATGAAAAATTCCGAAAAGCCGGTTCTAAAAAGTATCGGGTTACGCCGACGGGCCGATTGGGGCCTGAAGGGTTCGATACTGCGGAGCTGGAAATTTTGGAAAAATCTCAGGACGACATCGCTTCTGCGGATTGGATGTTTTAATTTTTTATCAACCCCGGCGGGAATACCTTTCCCGTCAGGGCAGGTTTTTCCGCCTTAATTTTTTAGGAAAAACCATGTTAAAACTTAATGAACGCGTTGCTTTAATCACTCTCAATTTTCGTAAGACCACCGGCAACATCCAGTTGAATCAGACGGAATTTTCCCCTGAAGATCTGGCCCATTTGCCTCCCGGATTCCGTCTGGGAACCAAGCCCGTTATCGAAAGAAAACGGCTGACGGTTTTCGATTCATTGAAGGATGAAGCCACGCTGCTGTTGAAAAATCACGGAATCGAATTTATGACTCCGGGATCTTTCATTGTCCCGATTGAATCCTACAAAGGCTTCATTAAGGACGAACTGAACAGGATTTGCGCCAGATACGAGACGGAAGTCAAAAACCTTCTCGCTCATTGGAATGAATACTGTGAAGCCTTTATCAAGGCGAACCCGAATTGTTCTCCTGAACTTCTTCGTAAAGGACGACCCTCGGTCGAACGGATCGAAAGAAGTTTCAAGTCGGAGTACATGACGGCAAAAATCGTTCCGGTTGAAGGTGACGAAGGAGAAGTGGAAACCCGATTGAGCAATCTGTCGGAAAACCTGATTTCTTCCGTTGCCGCCGACTGCCGAAACTTTCTCCAAAAGAACAAGCCCGGGCGCTCAAGCGCGAAGTCCGGAAGCAGAGTTCTACTGCAGCGGATTCTTACCCGATGCAAAGAGTTGGAGTTTATAAGCCCGAGAGTTACGCCTTTGATTGAGTTCCTTCAAAATTGCCTGAACAAACTGCCCGTTGGTGTTTCTTATACGGGCAATCTGTTTGGTCTGGTCAACGGCGTTCTCTTCTTCCTTTCGGACGAAAGAACGCTGAAAAGACTGTGTGACGGCACATTGGACACTTCATTGGTTTTCGGAGGTTACAACCTCGGTGAAACCGGTGCCGATGTCCTTCCCGGCCTTTACGGTTTGGAAGAAACGGATAAAGGCGGCGATGCTGCGGAAGCTGATTCCGAGGACATCACTGCCGGAACCGTTGAGGCTGCCAAGGCGGTCGAAACGGCATCCGAACCTGTGCCTCCCGAGGAGCTGACGGACGACGAGTTGTCCGCCTTGTTCTTCGGCGCATAGTCTTGCTTTACCCCACGGGGATACTTCCCCGTGAGGGTGAAGTATCTCCTTTTTTCTTAAAAGGAGATTTTTATGGATTCCAAAGTTGTAAGCGCACTCAAGAAATTGGGTGTCATTTTTTCCTCGTTGAACGTAACGGTAAAAGTCGGAGCGTATTGCGCTTCAACCGACGGTAATGAAATCAGGATTCCCATCCCCGATGCCAAAACAGACTTTCAGATGTTGACGTCATTGCTGATGCACGAAGCCTCTCATTGCCGCTACACCGACTTCAAAGCTGATTTTCAAAGCAACAAGCTGGTGCATTCATTCGTGAACGCGATTGAAGACGCCCGAATAGAAGCCCTAATAGGGCAGGTCTATGCGGGTTCCTCGTTCATGTTCAAGGATCTGTACCTAAAGATGCTTCCGAAAATTGTTTCCCGCATGATCGGTCAGAATACGATTCAAGTGTTCGGCCTTTGGCTGAATTGCAGAGCATTTGTATTCTTCGGCAAACCTTACGTTGAAGAATATGAAAAAAAGATCGGCGAATATCTGAGGACGGTCTTTCCGTCTCAAATGCTGGATCAGGTATCCGGTTTGATGGATCGGCGACTTCCGGGGCTGAAAAGCACTTCGGACGTTGTTGATCTTTCCAAGGAAATCTTTGACATCTTCGTTCCCTGCCTTAAGGCAATGATGAAGAGCCAGGGAGATCCGCAGGAAGGTGACGGAGAGGGAAACGGTGAAAACGCTTCCGATTCGGATGAACTGTTTGACGGAGATTCTTCGGGCAATGCCGAGGGTTCGAAGTCGAACGGAGCAAACGGATCGAAACCCGGATCCGAAACCGAAGATAAAACTTCGGAAGACGGTGACGGAAACGGAAGCGGAGAAGGTGAAACCGTTCCCGAAAACGGGGCGGGTGCCGACGCCAAGGAAGATGCAGAAAGCGATTCTTCGGACAAGGCGGATTCGTCTGCAGGTTCACAGAAAGCTTCAGGCGGAACTTCAGGTGCGGCAACCCCTTTGACTGATGGTGAGAGAAGTGCCCTTTTGGAGGAATTGGAAGGAAACGGGCAGGAAATTCCCGAAGAAAATCTGATGGAAGCCAAGGAACTTCTCAATAAGATGAGGGATCGGAAGGAACCTGTTGCAGGTTTGGTCCAAATCACTCACTCAAGCAGAGAGCAGGTCAGTCGGAAGCCTTTACAGGATGGGACCAGAGGAGCGGAACGAATAATGAAGGCGCAGGATTGTGCCCGAAGGATTCGAAACGCTTTGATGGGTCTTATCGAGGCCAAGGCCCGAAGCTACTCTTACTACTCTGACTCCGGTCTCAAAATCGACAAACGGCGTATCAGCCGGTTGGCGGTTTGGGACACCAAAGTCTTTCGAAAGAAGGATGAGGTAAAGGGTGAGGATTGCGCAATTATGCTCTTGGCAGACACTTCAGGCTCTATGGAAAGAGATTGGGTCGAAGAAGAGTATGCCGCCTGTCTGGGTATTGCGCTCGCTTTGCGGAACGAGAGAAACGTGGATGTAGGATTTACCACGTTTTCGAGTTGCGCCGAACAAATTCTTCCTCTCGGAGCAAAGTCATTGCTTGCTTATCAAACGGAAATCGGTGCCTCGTTCCATCGGAATTCAACCAGAACGGATTTGGCTCTGATTGCGGCCTTGCAGGAGCTTTCTTTCAGCAACCGCAAGCGCAAGATCGTTTTGGTAATGACAGACGGGCAGAGTGACAATACTTTGGATACCAGACAAGCAATTGAGGCTTTGAACAGAAATCACTGTGAAGTCTATGCTCTGGGAATCGGATGCCGGGTGTGGGAAGCAGACCTTTATCAAGGGTGCTTTTCGATTCCCGATATTTCGGCTCTGGCACAGACCTTGACTGATTTCGCGAAGATTTCAATACGACTCGGAAGAAAAGCTGTTTAGATTCTTCTTTATTGAGTCTCGGGGTTGATCGCCTTGAGGGATCTTAGGGTATCTGGTGAAAATGCCTGACGATGACGGGTTGAACTCTGTCTAACTTGAGCGGTCAAATTTTGAGATTAGGTTAGTTAGCAACCTTTATTGCCAAAATTAGGAAGCATTCGTCAATTCGACGCATGCAACTTAATTCTTTAACCCTGTGGGCCGGCAACCCGACAGGGTTACGGCCCTTCATATGAAAGGCTAAATATGGCAATAAAGGAAATCATCGTAGCGAAGATCGGTTACGGTAATTTGTTGGCAGCCGGAGTCGTTGCAGCAAACGTCTCCTCTTTTGAAAAACAATCTGAAGAATATCCTTATCCCGGTATTTTGTTTGATGCAAAAAACTCTGAAGGGGAGGATATCGTATTTTTTGTCCTCATGCTGAAAAAAGATCTTTTTTGGGTGATTTGGACACTGGTTTATTCTGGGGTCTTTCATCGTAAAGAAGATGTGACCTCCGCAGATTTGGGCAAAGCCATCCGAGATATTTTGGGCAAATAGGCACTTGTTGCCTTGGGAGCGATCATCCCGAAAGGGCAGACTGCTCCCCTTTCTTAAAGACATTTATTGGAGCGTTTGCTTTCATAACGCTCTCCGTCCTTGATTTCCTAAAACCTCTCAAATTCAAAATTTGCTTTGAGGTTTTATACAAGGGCCCGGGCAACCGGCAGAAAAACAAAACCCCCGATTTGCACTCGGGGGCTTCTGGGAGAGACGCTATGGATCACAACATAGTTAACGTCTCCTTGCATCTCATTATATCTCTAAGTGATTGGAAGGAAGTGTATTTTTTCCTTTTGTTACTGCTGATATTTATGAAGCATTCGAGGTAACGTAAATTATGCCCCGCCTCATAAGCGGGGCGCTCCGCCAACCCTTACGGGGATTTTTCCCCGTGAGGGGAAAGATCTCCTTTTTTGGAGATTAATTATGGGAGTTAGAAGTGATGTCGCTTTCGTTATCTGCAAAGAGGATTACGAAGCGCTTGAAAGAGCATTCGAAAAGCATTTCCCCGAATCCAAGCTGTTGGATTGTTTCGATCTGATCGAAACAGTTGAGGGTAAGGGAGAAACCTGGTTTGTTTATGTTTGCCGCGAAATAAAGTGGTACACGGAAGATCCGGATATTGCCTTTTTGATGTCTTGCCTCAAAGAGAAAAGAACTCAGTTTGCCGAAGCCTGCGAAGCAGGCTATTCGGAAAGCTGGAACTGCACTCACTTTGAGGATTGGGTCGGCGTACAAAGTCAGCCCCAGCTAGTGCTTAACGTTTGAAATTATCAACCCTGCGGGGATTTTTCCCGCAGGGGAAAAGTCTCTGCAATTTTTAGGAAATATTAATCATGAGACTTGTTTCAAAAATCCTTATGAAGATAAGAGCCGGTATGTTTGAATCCAAAGGCGGCTTCTCTTCATTGTTGCTTTTGTTGTCCGCGTTGTTGCTGGAACGTCATCTCCGTTTCGATGAAATTGGTGCTTATCAGGAAACGTTAAACCGTTTCCGAACCGCCAATCTCGGACGTTCGGATATGAAGTTATTTGTGAATCTTGCCTCAAAACATTTGCGTCATTCAGCCGGGGAATTCGGCTGGCTGGTGTATATGTGAGACAGAAGAACTTAACCTACAACTGCATACAAAAGCGGCAAAACCGCTTTCATTTTTAACCCTTGCGGGGATTTTCCCCGTGAGGGGAGAGTCTTCTTTTTATTTACCTAAAGGAGATCAAAAATTTTTAAATTTTTTCATTTCAATGCAAATAAAAGTTTGCAAAGAATGGCCGATATGTCTGAGAAAGTCGCAGTTGCTACATTCATAATTGCCGCTTTCCAAGCCGAAGGACGGCCTGCTATGGTTTCCGCTGTTTTATGCGCTGTGTGCTTTCTATTATCATTAGCGTTAACGAACAGGAGGACCAAATGACAACTACATTTATGATTTTTGCCATTTGTTTCGTTGCAGTAATGGTTGTTTTCTCCATTTTCTGCTTGATCGTAGCAAACAAAAAATAAAGATTTAACTTAGAGAGGGAACTCTTAAGTTTTTTCTTTCTACCCTCGCGGGGACAATCCCTGCGAAGGGAAGTCTCCGCTTTTTATTTATGGAGACTTAACATGGGATACACCCATTATTTCAGTAGGACTGTTTCCTTGAGTGAGGAACAGGCCGCTCAGCTTTGTGAAAATGCCGCCAAAATTGTGACGTATTGGTTTGACCACACGCGCAATAGTGCTGAAATTTTTGCAAAGAAAGAGAAACATTCAGGCAGATGGGATGAATTTCTGGATAGTTCTCATAACCAACTGAAAATTCTTGAATCTGATGACAACAGAGAAGAGAAGTTGGTTGGTTTATGGAAAAAATGCAATGCGATTTGCATTCATCCTGATTACGAAACTGTTCCTTCGGAGGATTTCTACTTTCCGTTTGACGGGGATAGTTTCTCCTTCTGTAAAACGAATCATGCCGTAGGTTTCGGTCCTCTTGTGTATGGTTTGTTCTACTTTTTAAAGCTCTCCGGTGTCGGTCGGGTATTTACCGACGGCCAAAGCGCTGAAACCAGGGCCGGAAGAAAACTTGTAAAAGCGGTGTTTCCCGAGCTTTTTACAAAGATTGAATCCGGGAAGTAAGAAACGCTTTTTTATCGGAGGCTTTATGACTAAAAAACCTGATGATTCTCTGCTCCCCGTTACTGCGGGAGACATCAATAAATTGAAATCTATGGTCGATGATCTTTACAACAACGTGGGCAAAACCCTTGTTCATGCTGAAGTAAACAATGATGACATCGAAAGCACTGTTTCAAACATTTTGTCCGACATCAAATGCTGCCTGGTTGATCGTTGGGCCGAAAAGTTCCTCCCCGGTGAAGGTACTCCTATGGAGCCGTCGGAGTCGGGCTTCCCCGACGACGATGATTGGGAGGAGGAATACGAGAAGTTCGGATTCAGCCGTTGATTACGGACGGAATTGATTCGGACAACATTTTTCTTAACCCTTGCGGGACACTTCCCCGCAAGGGCGAGGTGCCCCGTTTTTTTAACGGAGCAACTTATGTTGAATCTACAAACTGTCGTCTCGAACTTGGTTTGTCAGTTGGGCGGTTTTGAAAATCTCATTGAGTTTGGCGTCGATCCGACGACTATTCTGGCAGTGTCCAGATCAAGTCATCGGATACCCCGTCAGGCCCATGAGGAAGATGCGTTTTGTAATTACGGTCTTAAGTTTTTCTATGAAGGGAAAAACTTTACCGTCTTGCTTGATTGGGACGATTCTTATTCCATTGAAGTTGACGGCGAAGTGAGGAAAGTCGGAATCTTTTTCGACGAACTTATCACCTGCATTGAAGAGTTGACCGGAAAGCAAATGCCCTACCATCTGGAGGTTTCCGGATTCAGGGAGTCTGTTTCGAATGACGGTTGCGCAGTTCTTGTAGGGCCGGAATACCGACCGATCAGGAATCCTGCTTTTCACTAAATTTACTTTTAACCCTTGCGGGGACTGATCTCCGCGAGGGGAAGTCTCCGCTTTTTTTCTTGGAGATTTTTATGAGTAATGCAATTTCTGTTGAATTGGCCGAATTTCTGGTTTCTGCTGCGGACGAAAGTTCCGGAGAAATCGGCATTGACGCTTCTTATTCCGGCAGATGTATGTACGGTCAAACCTGCTTGGGACTCACTTTCGAGAATATCCAAAGTGCGTTCGGCCTGTTTGAATCACTCAGATATTTCGGGTCTTCCAACTTCGTGAATTTAACCCACGAATTGGCCGATTTTCTGGCCGGCTGCAGTAAAGACGGCTACGGATACGGAGAGATTCTGTACAACACCTCAAAATCTTGGCCGGCTGAAGTTCTATTGCCGAAAGACTAGAAACTGCTTTTTATTTTTTAACCCTTGCGGGGATTTTTCCCGCAGGGGAGAAGTCTCCGCATTTTTATGAGGAGACTCAAATGCTAACGTTTTTCAATCGTTCACACTCTGAATCCGTCACTGTCGATTACTGCGACTTTCCTGAAGATGCTTTGCAGGAATCCGTGGAATGTCTGACATCAAGCGGGTTCAAGTTCTATTGCTTTCACCCGTCTGTTGCAAATTGGATGCAGGTGGATGCGTCTTCCGTCGAAAAGATTCGCAATCGAATCAGACACGCTCGTAAGAACGGTTTGTTTTTGTTCGAAATCAACTGCGGAAGCCATTCAGGTTATTGGTTTCGTTTCAATCTTTTTCCGGGTTCACTTTTATGGACAAATGGGATTCTTTTAAAGGAAACATTGCAGTTGTTTCCCAAAAGGATGCCGCAGCTTTTCTTGGAAAACCGGGGGAGGCTGTAACGGAAGAAGAAGTTCTGAAGAGGCTCAAGATGGAGGCAGAGATCATTGAGAAGGCGATCAACGGAGACTTATTTGAAGTCTGCGGGCCTGAATCCGACGATTTTGGCCGCCACGGATGGTTCTTGGATGAAGAAGAGGCCGTAAAGTTTGCATTGGAAGAATACCCGGACTTTAAGTACAAAGACGAGGACTTCCGAACAATCTACGAACTTAAAACAGCCTAACCGATTTTTAAACCCTAACGGGGATACTTTCCCCGCAAGGGCAGAGCGTCCCCTTTTTCTTTGGAGATGCTTTATGTACAGACGGTACAGACCATATAAAAATATGTTTTCCCCGCACCAATGGCGAGTGCTTCATTCAAGTCCCGATTGGAAAATGAAGTTGACGCGGGAAAACTCTACTGTCACAGCAACGTTTACTCCCCGCTTTTCGTTAAACAAGGATTATTCCCTGGAAATCGAAGACGTTCGTAACTATGACGACCTTTGTGAAAAGGTCCGTGACTGTTATGAGGAATACGACCCGGACTATGAAACCTACCTCTGGAAAAGTTCCGACGGTCACGGGATAAACGGTGCTCCTTATCACATCAGGGATATTTTGGCGGAACACGACCTGATTGACAGCAAGCTGTCGGGTCTATTGTTTGCGCTTCGATTTGCCTGATGATTTTCAACCCTGTCGGGGATACCGGCCCCGTCAGGGAGGAGACCTCGACTGCAAAAAACGGAGTTAATCATGCAAAACGTAAAAGCTCTGAAAGACTTCGCAAGAGGTCGATGGGATGCGATTTTCCGTTCACTTGCTCCGCAGCTCGGCGAGGCAATGGATGCAAACGGATCCCATGTTCCGAGTCCCGTATCGGGAGGAAAAGATCGCTTCAGATTGTTTTCCGACTGGAAGGAGACCGGAGGAAGCGTTTCCAACGCCGAAGGTACATTTACCGACGGCTTGGCTACGCTCATGTACGTTAACGGATGGAATTTCGGAGAAGCAGTCAAACAGCTTGCCCGTTTTCTCGATCCCAACAACGGAAATACTGAAGTTGTTAATGCCGATCATCAGCCCGAAATCGGAGTCGTCCAGATTCTGAAGACGGTGACCATCAAAGGTAAGGAAGTCTTTTGTCTTGAGCTTTTAAAAGAAGACGGACTTGTGGCGACCTTCTGGGGAAAGCGTATCCGTGCCGAAGTCGCCCGCAAGGGCGTAAAGGTCGGATCACGGATCAGCATTCATCACTTCGCAGATTCGGTCAGAAATCTGTCCGGAGGAAGGCAATACCGCACCGCCTTATGGCGGCTTGAGGTGCTGCTGACTCCGCAGGAAATCGAACGAATAAAAGCACAGGAATTAAAAGAAAGGCTTGAACTCACCGAAAGCATTCAAAAGATGTGGAAGGAGAGCAAAAAGCCGACTCTTGGCAGCCCTGTGTGGAATTACCTTAAAAGTCGCGGTCTTAATCCACGGTCTTCTTCAATTCAAAACAACATTCGCGAGTCCGTTTCTTTCGCTTCAGGAAAGGAATGGCCCGTCATGTTGGCTGAGGTCAGAGACAGAAGCGGAAAACTAATAACTCTCCACAGAACGTTTCTGACGGAAGAAGGAAAAAAGGCCCCGATGGAAAATTGCAAACGCCTGATGAAACTGCCGAAAGGCAGTTCCATTTCCGGCTCTGCAATAGGCTTTGGCAATACAGATGAATCAATCGTCGGTGTTGCCGAGGGCATAGAAACGGCTTTGAGCATTGTTGAAGCGACGGGTTATCCCTGTTTCGCCGCAATCAGTGCAAACGGAGTCGTAAGTTTTCAGCCCCCGACGGGAGCCAAAGTGGTCTTGATCTTCGCGGATAAAGACGCTTCGGAAACCGGTCAAAAGGCTGCGGAAAAAGCTCGTGAACGCCTGGCCTCAGAGGGCTACCACGCAATCGTGCTTTTGCCGTTTGAAGAAATTCCGGAAGGTGTCAAAGGCATCGACTGGAACGACGTGCTTGTGAACAACGGGTATTTCCCGCTTAAACGAGCCTAAACATTCTCAACCCCCGGACGGAGGAGATATTTTTCTCCTCCGGGGAAAAGTGTCTCCCCGTTTTTCTTTTTAAAGGAAAAGCAAATGAGTAAAAAGACACTTTCGAGAACATTACTGAACTCTCTTATCGGCTACAAGATCGAACAGGCTCGGGAAATGCAGGCTATTGCATTGTCCGGCACCTCCAAATCGGAAGCCGTCAGACTGTTGAAAGACGTGGATACGGACCTTCGCGGAATCTTATTGCTGGACATTGATCCGGGAATCACTTTGTGCGAAGAAGCTCCTCGGAAACTCTGCGAAGCCATCAATACAAACCTCGACCTTTTGTACAAAGCCCGCCGTGGGCGCTTGGATCAGGGGGCGCTTGTATGAGATTCGGAAGTTTCAAAAACAAAAACCTTGAGCAGTTTGTAGTGAACGGAAAGACGAAAGGCATACGCCAGGACTTGATTCCGAACCTCGCACATCTGCTCACGGTAATGCGTTTCACAGGGAAACCTGAAGGATTTGACCCTAAATGGCGTTGCCATTTTCTCTGTCAGTCCGGAAGGTATTCCCTTACGGTGAAAGGCGCGTGGCGGCTGACATTCGCTTTCTCAGGCGAAGAAGCAGTCGCCATTGATTTGGAGCAGTACCACTGATCTTTTTTCTTCCCTCGCAAGAGGGAAGATTCGGGCGTTTTTAAAAACTAAAGCGTCCGAATCTTTCCTTTTCTAAAAGCAACGTCCATCTTCCGTCCTTGAACCAAAAGACAAAGGAACTCCGTCTGTCGGAGGGCGTTTAAAGAATCTTTAAATCCCAAAAAATCATCGTTAGGCACTTCCTATGCACAACCATATCCAGAAAGCCGGGTCTTTAGAACGAAAAATAAACATAAATTCGGCAGCTAATCCAACTGACAATCTCTCAAGAATTCCTGCAGCCGGAGCAATCAGAGTTGCCGAAATGTTCTCAGGACCGGGCGGAATCGGAATCGCTCTGAACAGAACCCGCTCTGACAAACATCATTTCGAACACGTCTGGGCAACTGATTATGATGCCGACACTATGAGAACGTACAAGGCCAATGTTCTTAAAGGTACGGATGTTCCTTTTTTTCTTTCGGATGTCAGAGATCTTGATATTGATTCGCTCCCTGCAGCAGAAGGTTTCCTTTACGGGTTCCCCTGTAACGACTTCTCTTTGGTAGGAGAATCGAAAGGGTTGGACGGTCATTTCGGAGGGCTTTTTTCTTACGGTGTCCGCTACATCAATCGTGTAAATCCGCTCTTTTTTCTGGCAGAAAATGTCTCGGGACTTTCCTCTGCCAACGAAGGCAAGGCTTTTGAGACAATTCTTGCCTCTCTGAACAACGCGGGACAATTCGGCTACAACATCACCGCCCACCTCTACAAGTTTGAAGATTACGGAGTTCCGCAGGCAAGGCATCGTTATATTTTGGTTGGTTTAAGAGGCGATCTCGGTCTGGAATTCAAAGTTCCCAAACCTTCAGGCGTTATTAAAACCTGTGCCGAAGCATTAAAAAACATTCCTTCGACGGCGCTAAATCAGGAACCGACCAGACAAAGCTCGACGGTTGTCAGGAGGCTTTCTTACATTCAGCCGGGAGAGAATATCTGGCAGGCAGAAGATAGATTGCCGCCGGAGTTAAGACTTAATGTCAAAGGAGCAAGGCTGTCACAAATCTATAGGAAGCTCGATCCTAATAAACCTGCCTATACCGTAACCGGTTCGGGAGGCGGCGGAACTCACATTTACCATTGGAGCGAGAATAGGGCTTTGACAAATCGGGAAAGGGCTAGGTTACAAACCTTTCCGGACGATTTCGTTTTCCTTGGTTCCAAAGAATCTGTGAGAAAGCAAATTGGTATGGCTGTCCCGTGTGACGGTGCTCAACTAATTCTTGAGGCGCTTCTAAAGACCATTGAAGGACAGGTGTATGAGTACGTTTCTCCTTCTGTTGGTTTCTTTGAAGCAAAGAGCAAGGACTTTCCCAAGTTTTAGAGACCTGTAGTTTTTCATTGTAAAGCGGGTTTCTTCGTTCAAAACTTACTTAAAAATTCTTATCAGTAAACAGAAACCCGGCAAAACCATGCGTAACCTCGCAATTGTGAATCTTTGCAATTTGGAACTACGTACAGCACGGAAGCCTCAATAAGCTACGAATTTAAAAACTTACTGAAAGAACCCCGCAAAACTACGCATAACCACGCAATTGAAGGTTTAAAGAAAACTCCTCCGCTACCAAAGTAACGGAGGAGAGGCACAAGAAGACGACCTAAAGGCCCTCTTCAGGATGTTTCTATTTTACATTGCCGAAATCTGTGAGTCCTTGATACGGTCAGCAGTTGCAGTTACCATGCTTTTGTCAGCGTTGGAATCGAAATGGGAATTGGCCCCGGATGTCGGAAACCTTCGCTGGCACTCTCCCTGATCAAAGATCAACTTTCTGCAGCAGAAACTTAGCCCATTCGTCCATGATGAATTTTCGATGAGAAATCAGATTGGAACGGTCATAAGCCCCTCTGTAGGCGTCTCTGTAATGGAGAAGACAATGCTCTACACTTTGCGGGTCGAAACGCTTGTAGTTGTCATCCAGCTCGCTTCTTGACCAAGTTTTAAAGGTAGAACGGGATGTGGCATGAGGTGAAAAATATCTTCCGTCCTCCGTTTGCAATCCCTTGGCTCCTTCGGCAATTCGCTTAATACAGTAACGGCTGAAACTTCTCCAAAGATTAGTTTCTTTGAAGGGGACAGTCTCACCCGTTATGAGGTAATCGTAGGGAAACACTAAGTCTTCATCTTTCCCTCTTGGCAGCGTTTCTAGATATTCAATCGCTTTGTCGCTCAATACGATTGTGCGTTTATTTGGGTCTTGAGAACCTACTTTGTCAGTCTCGATGGAAATGACCCATAATTTTTTCTCAAAGTCCAAATCTTTCCAACGTAATCCCCGCACAGCTTCCTGGCGGGACGCAGTTAGTATTTCAAAAATGAAAAGATGTGCCCATGTTTTTTGTATGGAGAACAACAATTTCATTAACTCGGGCATGAACTCGAAAGGAGGACAAGCCCTGTTAAGCCGGGGCTTCTTGTTGATACGGTTCAATTCTTTTACTTTCAACTCCAATACCGGTGTAATTAGTGGCCTCTCAAATCCATATTCAGGGTGCAACATACAATAGGAAAAGAAAATTTTTAGGAAGCTAAAGAAGCGCTGTCCCATTCTGACGCCTGCGCCGTAAGATACTAAGATGGCATTTGTGACGTCTTCTTCAGTCAGTTCAAAAAGGTTTTTATCGCCGTAAGCATCCAAAAAATACTTGCAGGCCATTAGCTTGTGATAGTGTTCCGCTCGTGTTCCTTTGGCCCATCTACCATTTTTCTTTTCATTTAGAACCCACCAAGAATAAATTTGCTTTAGAGTCGGTCTTTTCTCATTCTCGCGGCGGCTCTTCTTTTCGTCTCTTTGTTTCTTCTTCAACGCTCTTTTTTCTCCCGAAGGATCTATTCCCAAAAATAGAGAAGCCTTGTCTTTTGCAGATTTAAGACGAACGGCATCGAGCGCAAGGAAGCCCGGATAGTATTGATGCCGCCCCTTAATCCGGTCCCTAAGGATCCAGCAAACAATCTTTCCGTTTGACTTTTCGACGTATAAACCGGCAGTTCCGCCAACCGCAAATCTGCCGTCAGGCAGTTTGTTTATTTCTCTTTTTGTTAATGGTTTTAAGAGTTTAGGCATTTGAATTTAAATCGTGTGAAGAGTAAATAAATCTAACGAGGGGCCTGATTTTTAATGGACCGTCAGATGTACCGAAACATCGGAAATCTATCCGCTTTTTTATTGAATTTTTATTTCATGGTCGCCTCAGCTTAAAAAATGTTCGTTTGAAGATATATAAATGTTTAGGTCAATTATAAGACGAGAATAAATCCAATCAAGAGATCGCGAAATATTCAAATCAGAAAAGAGGGAAACAAGACAATTAGATTTCTTATCTTATTAAAATCCAATAAAAACAGAATACTAGGATAAATCAATTCTATCGATTTTTTATCTTTTGAGAAAAGCTTCGATCTGAAAGAGATAAAAAGTTATATCAGATATGACCGTAAGGAAAAATTTAAATCAATAATACAATTGACCAAAACAATAATAAAACATAACTTAATGATAAAAGATAACCCCCTATAGTTATTCTAAGTTCTAAGTTACAGGGGTTAAAAAAGTGGCTCGAAAATTGAGCCGCTCTTAAATTAGTTCGGATTATTGGAATATTAGTATAGGCGTATCAGCTTCAACCAGAGCATACCTATTGTGAAGACAATTTGCACGCTTACAATAGCCAATAAGAAATTAATTTTAGAAACGAGGTCTTTCGAAAAACCCCTGATCTAAGTAAATCGGGCCTGGACCGCCGGCATACTCTGTAATCCCCCACATAACGTTGGAAAAGATAGCGAAACAGACTGCAACCATCAGCGGAGGAGCGCCGGTACTGATCGCAACAGCGGCAAAGGAATATTCATGGTGTAGACGTGACGGGGAACAGAGTGACCGCCTTCCTGGCCGACTTTGTCGTTGTATTGGACACCGAGTTCTTTTACTGTCCACTCGTACGTTGGTAAAGCTTCTTCGGTCATCGCTTTGATTTTCTCGGGATAGCCGTAACCGAGTCCGGCGGCGATCATGTCACTTGCCAGAAGTTCAGGAGAATCTTTGATGCCTAATTTAACTTGAGCCGGATTTCCCGGAACTGCGAAAATACCGCCGTTAATGACGGAATTTCCGCCAGGCGCTCTCATCTTTTCCAGCACAATAACATTACCGGCATTTGCGTTTTTAGCTTCTGCGGCCGCAGCAAGGCCGGCAAATCCGGAACCGACGACAATTATGTCAGCCTCTTCATCCCACTTTGCTGGCATTGGGTCCTTGGCTGCTGCATTTGCAGTTACGGTAATTAAGGAAGAGGTAGCCAAAAGAGCGGAAGATGATAAGAACTTTCTTCTATTGAGGGTATTCATGATTTTCTCCTTAGAAAATAATAAGTTATGGATATAATCGTAAATACTTCTTTCTAAGTCCACCATGTTTTCTCTAAACTCTTAATTGTGAAATAGACAATTAAGAAGACGTATGAAAATCTCGGAGCGACTTCTTGCCTGGCAAGTGCTTTTATCGCTGTCCGAAGGAAAAGGCTTTTCTTTAGCAGCGGATAAGTTTGGTCGGGACGAAGCCTTTTATTGCCGCCTAACACATGGGCTTGAAACTGAAATCGGAATCCGGTTAACGGAGCCTCATTCAAGGCCAGTTCGTTTAACTCAGGATGCCATTGAGCTGCTGCCGGAGATTGAATGCTATTTGGAGGCCGCAAAGAAGTTAAAAGAAAAGATTTCTGCTTCGGGAAGTCATAAGTTATCAATAAAGTTCGGGATACCGGTTAATGTTCCTCGTACCAGTTTTGTGGAAATTATCCAAAGTTACTCTCATCAGGATCCAAATCTAAAGGTAGAGATACTTTCTGACGTGGACCATGAGGACGTGATTTCAGGCAAGGTGGATATTGCGTATTTACCGTATCGTCCGCCTGCGGAAGGGCTGTTTATTTGGGATGTCAATAAAGTAGGGAACGTTCCGTTAGCTACTCCCGAATATGTTAGGAGGAGGGGAAATCCGCAAAGTCCTGAGGATTTGAGAACCCACGACATTATTTTGAGAGCGGGCCGGAATTATCCGGCTACAACCCATTTGCAAAAAGACGGTGAATTACGCCCACTTGAGTACAAACAAATTGTTTTCTCCGGCGACGTGCTATCAGGTAAAGAGTGGCTGATGGCAATAGATTTATCTCTCGCCTTTTGTTGGAGGGATATAGAACAGGGAAGGTTGTTGCCGGTATTAAATGGCTGGAGTAGAGCTCCGTGGGATTTGACGGTGGCAATAAAAAAGCAAAACCTTTCCAATCAACGCCTTGTAGCTCTTGCAAGGGCTCTTGTCGAACATGAGACGAAAGCTTCTATAAAACGAGCAGAGTTTTATGCCCTGGGCCTGCAAAAGTTAAAAGCCAGGCAATAAATCAACACAGCTGGTTAACTGTTCGATTTTCTGCAGACAGCAGAAAAATCCTTGTTTTGATCATAGACGGAAGATTTAACGTCAAGAATCCCGAGAAGCGAGGAAAAAAGCTGATCATGAGAAGTGTCCGCTTTGGCCTGCTCGCGCAGGCAGACGTCGTTAAGACCGAATTTTTGCTCAAAACCTTTTGACAGCCACAGAAGCATAGGGACTTCTTTTTGCTCTTTAGGCGCGATTAATTCCGGCGCGCCGTGCAGATACATATTGTTTTCGCCAAGGCTTTCCCCATGATCGCTAACATAAAGCAGTCCCGTATCAAAACCGTCCAGACCCTTCAACCAATCAATGACGCCGGCTAAAAAGTGGTCGGTGTAAAGGATTGCGTTGTCGTAGGCATTCACAATCTCTTCCCGAGAACAATTGTTGAGCTTCTCATCCGTGCAGACAGGCTTAAAGACTTCAAAATTTTTAGGATAGCGTTTAGAGTAAGCGGGGCCGTGGTTCCCGAGCTGGTGCATAAAGACTACGGTCGTTTTGCCCGGCTTTAAGATTTCTGAGGTATCAATGCCTGCGAGCAAGGCTTCGTCATAGCATCTCGGTCCTGAGCAAAGCGAAGGGGCTTTGGTTTTAGAAATGGACAAAGATGGGACGCCTTTGCAGACGCCCTTGCATCCGGATTGGTTATCGACCCAAAAAACATTGATGCCTGCTCTCTGAAGAACTGGCAAGAGGCTTTCTTCTTTCAAAATTCTGTCTCTGTCGTAGCGATCTCGACCAACACGGCTGAACATGCAAGGCAAAGAGACATCGGTACTCGTGCCGCAAGAGATCGTTTTGCTGAACGGAATCACATTTCTGGCACGCAGCTGGGGCGTCGTATCACGGCTATAGCCCGCAAGACCCCAATTGGCTAAACGAGCGGTTTCTCCGACAACAACGATAAAGAGTGTTCCCTTGTCATTCTTGTGACTCGCTCCAAGCGCGGGCTTTGGGTCGATGACGATGCGAGGCGCATCGACCTCTGTAGAACCGTCTTTAAATACTGCTTTGTACGTTCCGCTGAAGACGTTTACTGGTGAGATTAAATTTCTAAGGACGGGCTCTGAACGAATCAGCGAAGAGACGCCCTGAAAGTTGAGCATGAGGAAACAAACGCCGATGACCAGCCCAACTAAAGCTTGAAATATGCCGCGTACAAAAGAAGAATGCTTAATCGGGACAAAGAAAGTTAGATAAAGCTGCGGGAGGCATAAAAAGGCGAATTCTAAAAAGAACTTGGCAGTTAGAAGTTCCGCAGCCTCAGCCGTATCGGTAGCGAGCGCGTTGCGCATCATTTCCGAATTAATAATGGTCCCATACTGATAATTGAAGTACATAGCTCCGGCTGCGCAGACCGTAAAGAATAAGCTAAAGACTTTAGGAAGCTCTGTAAAATGCTTGATTCTTCCCAATGGCCTTTAGAGACTTAATTTTCAAAGGATCTGGCCGAAATTTTCCATTCAGGAGGAGTTGATTGGGGCCTAATCAATCAACTTCCTCCCCAATAGATACAGTTATCCTAGACGAAGCTCACCTTAGTTCGATTTTCGAAGCAATTTCCGATGAACATGTTGGCAATCGAGGCCAGCATAGTTAAACGCGCCGTATTTTTGGCCAGTCCTCTATATCGTACTTTCCTATATCCGAACTGAACTTTAATTCGATGAAAGGCGTGTTCGACCTTGCATCTAATTGAACTCAGCACCTTTTCGTCGGCAACTCTTTCTGCCGAGAGCTTCTTTCTCTGGCCGTAGCGTTTCGCAGCCGTATAAGTTACTCGTTCAGGATCTGCACTATCGCGCTTTTCCATACCGAGATATCCGGAATCGCCGATTACTTCCCAGTCATCGGGGCGGCGTAATTCGTCCGCTTTTGTCACATCGTGAACATTAGCGGGGGTCGTTACCACCGTGTGGATGATTCCGGTGGCTTTATCCACACCAATGT
>CDYQ01014585.1_pt1 | contig 54485 bp, 41 predicted proteins | sample 557451 | NCBI WGS metagenome assembly CDYQ01 (sample SAMEA3182059, study PRJEB8094) | gut metagenome | biome: human; feature: gut; material: Stool; isolation source: human stools | place: Canada | collected 2012-11-26
GTAAACCATAACATTCCTGCCTCAACTTCTTGAAATATAGAAGTTGAGTTTTTTATTATCTTGTACAAGCACCCTTATTCTTTTTCTGTCTGTTGCGGAGGCGATTCAGAAACCTCTGCAAGCATGTTTTTCATGTCGGCATCCGACTGATTGAAGAACTTATAGAGGTTGAGATAGTACATGAGGACCATTCTGACCATGATGGCCAGACCTGAGAAGTTCCTGCTGCGTTCCAATGAGCTTTGAAGAAAGGATAACAGCAGGTTTGCCATCAGTATAACCCAAATTTGGATCTTGGTGGCATTTGCGCTCTCCCAGTAAAAGTAACGTAGCGGGAAATTCTGCTTTATCTGCTTGAAAAGCGATTCTATCTGCCATCTGCGACGATATATATATATTCACAATAGTCTCCGGTGACATGTCAAAACGTTGGTCAGCAAGGATATGAGTTTTGGCTGTCTGTTTCTCTTGATGTCCACATAGGTGATAATACGTGCGATATGGCTGATTTCATTCCTACAGAACACAACCACCTGCTCCCGGTATTCCTTTTTCCCGGCAGTATTCATCTCCATACAGTCTACAAGTGTCTCATAAGTGAGATTCATCTTCATTCTTGTAACATACACCACGCCTTTGTCCGTGAGTTCCTCAAACTTCCGGCAATTGATGTAAGCCCTGCCCATGGTAATAATCTCTTCATGTTGGTAATAATTCGGTGCAAGCATGAAAGAGCCATTGGTTGCGGCAGAAGTGAACTGTACGTCGCACGGCACTCCCTCGTTGGCATGTATGCCGGAATGCACCTTGATGCCGCCTTTCTTCCTGCACGTCTTAGGATGACGTCCGACACCCTTGAATATAGCGTTGGAGAAAAGACATAGTGTTGTTGAATAGATGATTCTCAGCCGTCTTATCCACTCCTAACCGCCATTCCTGCGGCTGTCCGAAGAAAGTTTGTCTTTGTTTCTGGAATAAAGGTCAAGGTTGCCTCCTCTAAGAACCTGTCTGAACGTCTGGCATTTGCATCCGACAATGTGCTGCGCCTGGGACCTTTTTCAGACCTAGATGCTGTTGTTTTCTGGCCTCGGCTGTCATCGTAGCTTCTATCTAGTGAAGAGAGTCGAAACGCATGATTACAGCATAGAGCATGGTAAGAAGAGTGTAGCCGTCAAAGCTCTTTATATACTTTTCACCGCCGTTTCTGCAGCTCATTTCAACTATTTTATCACGATTCTGTGATTTTATTAACTGACCATATATCGGCTGTCCAAAAAAAATGTGTACTTTTACCCATGATTAGATCTTTTTTGTTTGGCGACTTCAAAGATAACCAAAAGAGCTGACATCACAACGGATGCTAGCCCATTAATTTTAATGGGGTATCAGATTGTTTACCGGACAGAATATTTTAAAATCTTATCCAAAGATGTATCTGTCCCATGCAGGAAGGACTAATATGACAAAAGCAAGCCACACTATGATAAAGGCTGAAACATAAGCCAATAACTTTTTTCTCATCTTATAGCACAGAAAAGAAAATGTGACTGCTAACAACCAACTAACAACTGTCATTAATGAGCCGACAGTATCGCTAAACATTGTCGCCAGAATGGGTAAGTAGAGAACTAATGTTCCCAAATAGAAAACCGCTGCATGGCGATAAACGTTCTGGCTGGCTTTGTTGACGGCAGAAATACGCAAATACGCCACTGCTGCAAGAGGTAGTCCTCCCAATGCGCCTATAAACGTAGACTGAAAGTAATTGAAGAAACATGCAATTATCGTCATGAAGAACGATATGCAGAATGTAACAAAATATTCTTTCATTGTGTATTAAATTTAAATGGATAAAGTGTTAAATAATATCTTACAAATCCATGCATCATGGAATATGCATTCACGAACCATGTCGCGACAGAAATATTAGATAAAAAGCCTATGTCTCATCTTGTAGAAAACAACGGCAAATACTACTGCCAAAAGCCAACATGCAATGAGTGTTAATGCTGCAGACGGAGTGCTCCTCAACGTCTGACATATAGGAACATAAAGGCACGGTACACTTAACGAATAAGCCACAGAATGTCCAAAGACGCTCAAGCCGACCTTGTCAATCTTAGAAATACGCCAATAAGCAGCATAGGCAAGAGGTAAACCTCCCAAAATGCTTATAAGCGGCTGATGAAAATAATTGAAGAAACAAGCAAGTAACGTCATAAAGAACGCGATGCTAAACGAAATAAAATACTCTTTCATAATTATAGACTTTAAAAGATGTTATGTTATTAGACTTTAAAATGTTATTTCTTGCATTATAAATCAGAACACTTGCCGTTACAATCTTGCATGAAAAGCCAACCGCATCCTTTAACTATATTGCATGAGGTATCTTCACAAATTCCTTGAAGTGTAACATTACAAAAGTCAGACAAGATACTTGTATTGCAATGGCAATCATTAGGACCATATTTTATTCTTTCATCAAAGCCGCTTGTAAAATCCTCACCTGTTCTTGTTTTATTTAAAATGACATCTTCTCCCGACGCAACCATTGCAAATATTAGCTTCATGTTCCATCCTAATTTATTTTTAGCGATATCGCTCCATTTATAGAAAAATAATTCTAGTATATTTTCTTGTTCTTCTGTAAGTCCGTCATTATTGAAGAAACTGGGATGTTCTATAATAAAGTCATATACGAGTTTTATATGATCAAGTTCTTCCTTTGACCAATCTTGCGTCATTAAGCCTGTCAACTTGTCTTTCCAAAAATTAATTTTTTGCTGCTGAGTAAATGCTACATAGGCTGCGTGTTTCTTTTCTGCGGGTAATTTTTTCCATTGTGCCCTACTCATACTTCTAATTTCTGAGATATTTTCTTGTGCCCAGGCATTAATTACATCATCGCAGCTATAAATGTTATCATCTTGGCTAGAGCAAGACATAAAAGAAAAAGTGCTTACAAAGCAAATTAGTGTAAAAAAAATAGTTTTCATAGCAGTAAATTTTTAGTTAATTATTGTGTTACTTCACCCTTTACCCTGATTATCTCAGGGTCATTTTTTGCATTTGATCGTATAAAAATAGCCTTATTAAAAATGCCATAAAGATTTTCAGTCTTAATGTTAATTATCATATTGGTTGTCTCGTTCTTATGCAAAGCCTTTTTACAGAAATCCACTTCAATACATCCACAAGAAACATCCGCTTTATATAAGGCCAAAATATTTGAACTGTTATTCTTAAGTTTAACATTTAATTTTAAAGTTTTTTTGAAGTCTTTTTAATGTTACCAAAATCAATAACCTTAGGATTTACTTCTAAAACAGCTTGGCGTTCTTCTTGTTTAAGGAAAGCTTCGCTTTTCAATGAACTGTTATTATTTTTATTACATGAAATAAACATAACAGTCGAAAAAACTAAGAATACAAAAGTGAAATGTTTCATAGCGTCAGTTTTTGCAAAAATATTATTTATTTTTCATTTATCAAAATTTCCGGGTGCTTTTTTTGTATTTTAACATAATTTGGTGCATTAATTTTTCAAATAGTTATCAATAGCATATATATCACAAATTGTTTTTATTGGAAATTTATACTAACAAATTTCAAACGAATAATTATTAATATGAACATTGTACCGAACATAGTTTAATTTTTGCAGTAAAAATTGCATATCTCAGATAAAAAGAAAACATGTTATTTCTAATAACGCTTAGGGTTAAAAATTATCTGCTGATATTTCAGTTAAACTATTTTTGGGACATGATTTCTGTCTGTGCGGATAACCCGTAGGCCTTCGCTTCTGTAATAGGATGTGGCAGAGCGTCAGTGCAACTACGTCCGGCTGTTCCGCATGCAAGTACAAGCATTCTGAGCAGTGCTACTTTGGAGTTACCTTTACAACTTTACATCCATCGGCAGAATTATTTTCTGTTCATCCTACATTTCGAGTGATACGGCAATCATGTAGTGCGAATAGCCTTAGTTCAAAATATCGTTCATCTCAGAATCCATACACAGTTCTCTTCAATACCTTAATTTTGTTGTTGACACCTTCCACTTCACCAATAGAGATATGACAGTCATACCAGGCAAGTATTCCTGTCCGATAGGACATAACAATGGAAGCCATCTTCATCAGTTGTGGAACATTGCTTTCTCTGGCCTGGTTTACACAGTCGAGCAGAACCAGTTCTGCTTCTTTCCTATCAGGCTGCATTCATATCTCCCTGAACTGTTCCTTGAGATAGTAGCCTTCCGACAAGGGGCTGTTCATTGCCAGGGTATTCTCAAGTATGGTCCTGTATTCCTTATCACAAATGCCAGCCCCGTTCTTCAACAGTAGATAACGTGTGCCCTTCAACACATTCCGATTGTTGACGTTCTTCTCCATATTATACTACACCCTGCAGATTTCATAGAGCCTGTCATTCATCAGTTTCATCACATGGAAATGATCGAACATATGTATCGCTTTTGGGCAGTTCTCTGATACGGATGAGATGAAAGCTGCAGACAAATCAGTGGCGACGTATTTGATTTCAAGGCCCTTCTTCCTGACTTTCTTCCAAAATCTATCCAGAGAATCAGCACCCTTACCGTCACCTACATAAAGAATCCGACCTGTCCACAGGTCTACGACTATGGTCTTGTAGACATGGCCTTTCTTTACGGCAAACTCGTCAATACCGATACTGTCCACACCGTCCACTGACGGAGGGGAATAACGCCTTTCAAGATAACGGACATGTATGTCTTTTATCGTATTCCACGACACATCCAACAGATTGGAGACATCATTCAACGTCATGGCCTTAAGCAGGTCTATGACATAATGTGCAAAACTTCCATATATCATCAGTTGAGAAAAGGCTTTTTCCATCTATAAATACCAGCTTAAGCCGTTTGGCACTATTCTCTATACAGAAATACATCCTTTTGAGCAATGAGGTCTTTCCACTCCTTTTTTTACCAATAATCAAATTGGGCTGTGCGATCTTATCCTTGTCCTCCTTTAACAAATAGTTGAAGATGGACGTAAAATATCATTGTTTATGACAACAGCCTCTTCCTTTATCCCATTGCCAAGAGATAAAGGGGGCTGATGCAATATGCTGGTACCTGCATTCATCTATTTAATCACTAAACAAACCTGTCAAACCAATAATCTCTCAAAAGCGGTGAGCGAAAAATACGCAAAGAGTCTTTCTTCATAATGTATTCAAGAACCTTGCTTAAGGTATAATCAACAGAAAGTATTTTGACACACCCTTAGGTGAAATGATGAAACTATAAGTATTGTCATAAAAAGTGAAAAGGAATTGGGCTGATACAAAGAATTGTAGTGTACTAAATAAGTTATCAATTCTCTTCAATAAAAAAAGTATGAAAACATATACCGAAGAAGAGAAATTGTCGTTATTACGTCAGTACCCGAAAAGCGGCTTGTCAAAAACAGCATTCAGCCGCAGGCATGACCTATGCGTGATGAACCTGAGAAAGTGGCTCCGCAAGTATGGCAATCCGGATTTACCCCAAATTATTGAAGAGATGAAAAAGCATGACATTCCCTCAGGAATGGAATCGCCCCAGGAAGAGCTGATAGCGCTCCGCAAGGAGCTCAGACAGGCCGAAAAACTTCTCAAGAGAGGAAAAGCTGAAGAACATGGCCAACGAGATGATCATAGATATGGCTGAGAGCAAATGCCACATCCGTTTCCGAAAAAACTCCGATGCCAAGTAATCAGTACCTTGTCTCAGTCGGGGCGTGCGCGGAGTATTCCCCCCACCCGCAACGTGCGCTTCCCCTGCGGTTATCTTGGCATCAGCAGACAAGGCTACAGCAAGCATAAGGAACGCCATGACGAGCTTGACGTGCTGCGTAAAAATATCGTTCTGTACTGCAATGAGCTTGGCCAAAGACTGCCCCGTGCAGGCATGCGACAGCTTTATGAACTGTGCCGCCGCAAGTTCGGCGAGAAATTCGCCATAGGCCGCGAACAGTGCTATGATCTGTTCCGTTCCAACGGCCTGATCCTCCGTGTGCGGAAATGTCCGCGCACTACGTGTTCCAACTATAACTACTTCATCTATCCCGACCAGCTCAACACCACTCCGAAGCTTAAGGCCGACCGATTCGGCAGGCTCTGCGTCACAGACGCATGATAATAGGCGATGCCTTGCGTGCCAGTGTTGACAAGAAAGGCCCCATTGCCGCACTCAGACAGGCGCTCAACTTCTATGAGAGCCACTCTGTAGACCGCGGCGGGCTTATCCACTATTCTGACCGCGGCTCACAGTACTGCTGTAACAAATACGTGGATATTCTTAAGTCCAAAGGCATACAGATAAGCATGACACAGACGGGCAACCCTCTGCACAACGCACTAGCCAAGCGCATGAACAATACGGTGAAGAACGAATGGCTGTTCGATACGGAAGGACTCAGCTTCATGGAACTCTCCAGGGCTGTGGACAGTGCAGTGGACGCATACAACTCACAGCGTCCGCACCAGAGCCTTGACATGCGTACACCATACAAACAGATGAAAATACTCATCTCTGAAAGATGAACGTAAAGCCGTGTGCAACTGTTGTCTCACGTGGGCTGTCTGCCCCATGACGACGGGCTCCCCCCGAGTGTTTTTCATGTCTCATTCCATAAAATATAAAACAAAATGAGCATGCCATCGAAGTTTTATGCAATAAATATATAACTTTGCGGTCAGGAAAAGCTGCAACCAAAGGTGAACTTTAATAAAGGCATTGACAACCTGATTTAATTTTAAAAAAGATTTGGAAACAAATATAGTTTTAACACGGAGAATTGTCAACTAAATCCACTACACTGCACTATGCTGATTTCCTAAAAATAACTCTATGGATTACGCATAAAAAGTGGCCCACTTTTGAGTGAAAAGTGGCCGAGTTACGGGTCGTAAACAGGCTACTAACAGTTTGAAAGTGAATATACGTTGTTTTGTTACACAAATACCATATAAAAGAAATAAAAATATTAACCTTAAATATAATAAGCCTAAAATGTTACGATTTTCACGCACTTTTTGCTTTATGATGAAATTCTGGGCTCGAAATGGCGCAAAAAGGATAAGGAGAAAGCAGTAAGATGATGTATTGAACGACGGTAAAAACCGACATACGGACATTACTTTCGGCAGGCAAAAAAGCCATAATCAGAAGATACGTTGCCGTAAAGAATGACTATGTTTTTTTACTAAAAAAATCAGAAAGTAATCAGGATTTATTCTATCTTTGCAAAAAAACACAAGATTATGAAGAAACTCTATTTAATAACATTGATCTTCAACGTCTGCATCCTGTCTGCCACAGCACAAACGTCAGCTAAACAGAATGCACGACAGCCTGCTGACTCTATAAAAATAACAACGTGCAATGCCGGCATGACGACGATAAGAAATGTTCATCTTGGCAAGAAAGATTCTACGATGCATAAACTAAAGGTGTATAAAATTGACAACAATGCCATAAAGACACCTAAATACGATGCATTCAAGGAGAGCATGAAGAGAAAGCCACAGGCCGTTGACTTGCTAAGAGACATTGCCGGACACATTATTAAATAATAGACAAACGCAGAATTAAATAACCGGTATACGCCGAAACATCAACATCAGGGATAAGCCAACAACAGAATATGATGGCATAAAGCGTCAGCGCAAGACTCTTACAGATGATAAAATCCAAAGAAAAATGCCATGTGCCTATGAGCCGTTCTTGACTTAAGGCATGAAACATGGGCATGAAAGAATTATTTAACACAAAAATTAGTACACAATAGCAACTAATTCAAAATATAATATTACCTTTGCAAAAAATTTAAATCATGCCAAAGGAACTGTTAGGAACAACAATAGGAAAACTGCGCAACAAGCTGCACCGCCTGATGAAACAGCGATATGCTGCAGAGGCAAGCATAAAACTTACCGTTGAAGAGTTTATACTCTTGACAATGATAAGGGCAAAGACCGACCAGATTCTGCAAAACATTGCCATAGCAACAGGCAAGAACAAGTCGGTTGTGATGCGCATGATAGACTCGCTCGAGAAGAAAGGCCTCGTGAAACGCACCGTAAACCCGGAAGACAGACGCGAGAATCTGCTCAGCACCACAGACATGGGCGAACAGGTTGTTGCCGAATACCACAAAATTGAGAAGAAGCTGTCTTGCGAATTGCTGAAGGGCATACCCGAAGAAAAGGTAGAGGTGTTCTTCGAAGTAGTAGAGGAAATATCAAGGCGCACAAACAGTCTTTAACGCGATAAAGGCAGACTATCCGGAAAATAAAGCTCACATCAGCCGTTATATCTCAAATTCAGTCATCCCGAAGTTTAAGTCGTCCACATTGCCCGGACCGCAGAAACGCCAAGGCATACCATGCTTTAACCTGCGGCACGAAAGGCAACGAAAACGGTAACATAAAAGGTGACCGAAACATAACCTTATGTTTGAGCTTATTATTTTATAGAGATAGTTGCTATTGTAAACTATTTATATTATCAATAAAAATCAGATGAAGAATATAATTAAAAATGTTATTACGTGCCTGTTGCTGATTTGCCCGGCATCATTACACGCACAGCAGACAGCACGCATCATGAGTTTGAATGAATTATTCTCACTGGCCGACACGCAGAGCAAGACGATAAAGATTTACGAGTCGGTTGTAAGCGGCGCCGAGAAGGACATCTCGGTGGCAAAGAATGCCTATCTGCCCAGCGTGGAGTTCTCGGCATCGGCAACGTTCAACGGCAACGCATGGGTGGCCGACCGCGACTTTTCAAACGGACATTCATTTTCATCGCCTCATTTTGGTAACAACTTCGCAATAGAGGCCTCGCAGGTAGTATTTGCAGGAGGTGCAATCCACTATAACATAAAGGCCCTGGAGATACAAAAGAGAATAAGGGAGTGGGAACTTGCCTCGCACAAGCAGGACATTTACTTCCTGCTGACAGGATATTATCTCGACTTGTACAAATACCGCAACCTGCTCACTGTGTATGACAGAAATATGGAACAGACGCGCCAGGTGATACGAGACATGCACGCACGCGAAGCTGCCGGAGTGGCACTGAACAACGACATCACGCGATATGAGGTGCAGTATCAGAATCTGCAATATAAGCGCACTGAGCTTGTAAGCTCGATAAACATCTGTAACAACAAACTGGTAACGATGCTCGAACTGCCTAAGGACACTGAGATATTGCCCGACACGACACTCCTGTCGAGTAACATGCCGAAACCCGGCGAGGCCGAATTTCAGGACATAGCCTACAAGAATTCGCCTATACTAAACAAGAACAGACTTGCGCTCGACATGCTCAGCAAGAAGGAGAAAGTGATAAAATCGGGCTACATGCCACAGATAAGCATCATAGCCGGCGACAATCTGAAAGGTCCTATCACATATGAAATACCTGTATTGGACAACAACATCAACACATGGTACGTAGGCGTGGGACTGAAATTCAACATAGGCAACATATACAAGCTGCCAAAAGACCTGTCGCGCCTGCGCTCTTCAGTGGAGCAGTCGCACAACAAACTTGCGTCGGCCGAAGAAAGCGTATCGCTCGATGTAAACGCTGCATATACAAGATATCTCGATTCGTTTGAACTTCTGAAGACACAGGAAAAGAGCCTTCAGCTTGCACGCGAGAACTATGATGTGATAGCCAACCGCTATGCCAACGACCTTGTGCTCGTGACCGACCTCGTAGACGCCGACAACCTCAGACTGTCGGCAGAAGTTCAGTATGTCAACGCACAGATAAACGTAATATACAATTATTACAAGCTCATTTACTCAACCGGTTCACTGAATACGATAATTAAATAACCAAAAATAATTATGAACAGAAAAAACAAAAAGATATTGCGCAACATCATCGTAATCGCAATAATTCTGAGCGGACTGACATGGGTCTGTTCAAAGTTCATACACTTCGGCAATGTTGAATACACCGACAATGCCCAGATAAGACGAAACATCATACCTATAAACTCACGCGTGCAGGGCTTCATACAGAAGGTATGCTTCGATGACTTCCAGTTTGTACACAAAGGAGACACTCTCGTAATCATCGAAAACTCTGAATATAAGCTGAAAGTAGAACAGGCAAAGGCCAACTATCAGAAAACCCTCATGGAAAACACGGCCATGGGAACGGCAATATCTACCACGGCAAACAACCTTTCGGTTTCTGACGCAAGCATAGAGGAACTGAGAATAAGGATGAACCAGACCGAAACAGACTACCAAAGATATAAGCAGCTGTATGCACAAAAGGCCGTTACACGCCAGCAATATGACAACGCAAAGGCCGACTATGAGGCTACGAAGGCCAAATATGACATGCTCGTTAGACAAAAGAAAAGTACATCGCTCGTAAAAGACGAACAGACACAGCGCCTTGAGCAGAACCAGACAAACATAGACGTAGCCAAGGCAGCAAAAAACCTGGCCGAACTGAATTTGTCGTACACCGTGATTGTTGCCCCGTGCGACGGCTACACATCACGCAAGGCCCTGCAGGAAGGACAGTTTATACAGCCGGGGCAGACTCTGCTGTCTATAGTTGAATACGACAACGTGTGGATTATAGCCAACTATAAGGAAACACAGACGGCCAACATACGCGAAGGCATGCCCGTAAGCATAAAGGTAGACGCCGTGCCGGGCATTGAATATCACGGCAAGGTAGGCAAGCTGGCCAACGCCACAGGCGCACAGTATTCGATAATACCACAAGACAACTCTGCCGGAAACTTTGTAAAGATTGAACAGCGCGTTCCAATAAAGATTGTGTTCACAAAGGAGAACAGCAAGGAAGCTATAGAACGCCTGCGCTCGGGAATGAACGTAGAATGTGAGGTTAAATACTAAAGCCTATGCCAGCACCTTCACCACAAGAAGTAGCAGCCGCAAGGCGCATAATGGTATGGAAAGACTTTGTGCCCCTGCCTCTGCGCTTTCCGCTGATAATATTTATAATTGTTGTCTACATGTTCTCAGGTGGCATATACATGTCGGCCGTGGCCGAGATGACGGGAACATGGGGCTGGATCAACGAAGACGTAATGATGGCAGGCTATGCCTCAATGACGGGACTTACGATGGCTTTTCCGCTGCTGTTCAGGATACTGTTCAGATTCACAACGCGCGATGTTCTTCTGTTCTCTGGTGCAGTGTTTATCATATGCGATTACATCTGCATGATATGCGACTTTCTCCCGCTTGTTGTTGCCCTGTCATTCATTAGCGGTTTCTTTAGAATTGTAAGCACTTTTGTTTGTTGGAGCAGCATCCAGCTGAAGATTACGCCAAAGAGAGACTTTGCGGTGTTCTTTCCATTCCTGTTCACGTTTGTCCTCGGCAGCGTGCAGCTTGTCAACGTTGCCACGGGCTACAGCATTTATGCATTCGACTGGCAGGCCATGCACCGCATAACCATTGGTGCGTTCATACTTGTTTTCGCGCTGGTTTATTTCTGCATGCGCAGCAAGTTCCGTCAGGGTCCCTACATCCCGTTCAAGGGCATCGACTATCTCGGCGGAATAATGTGGACTCTGTGGCTGTTCTGCATCATATTCATCTGCGTATACGGCGAACACTACGACTGGCTTGACGGCGAACCAATCCGCATAGCCATAGCGTTTGCTGTTATTCTGCTGCTGATGTGTCTGCAACGCGCTGCCACAATCAGGCATCCTTACATAAACATAAGGACGTTTTCGCAACACAACATGCTCTATATATTCATCCTGTTCGGGTGCATGACGCTGATGTCTGCCACGGCTACATCCACCCAGAACATATTTACCAGTTCGATTCTTGGATACGACGCACGCCATAATGCCGACCTCAACTGGGGCATAACGGCAGGAATAGCCGTAGGCACGGGCTTTTTCTTCATGGCTCTGACGAAGTGGAAATGGCGCATTAAGGACATCGTCTTAACCGGGTTTGTTTCTTTTCTGCTTTACCAAACGATGCTGTATTTCCTTATCGACCCTTCAACGGAGAAATACATGCTGTATCTGCCCATGCTGCTTAAGGGCGCCGGAGTGAGCATTGTGTACACATCGCTCACCTACGCCCTTGCCGGCTGCGTCACATTTGAGTATTATTTCGAGGCCATGTGCGTCATCGGATTTATCCGGACGAGCTTCGGCGGACCGCTCAGTTCAGCCATAATGACCAGGATTTTCAACAACGTCAAGCAGGCAAACACAGCCAATCTGGGCAGCTATATCGACCCGATGTACTACAACTGCGAATCGTTTCAGACACTATACAGCGAGTTTCAACGGCAGATGCTCATGGTGAGCCTTAAAGAGGTCTACGGATGGGCCGTGATAATGGCCGTGATAATCCTGCTCGCCATACTGCTGTCTGACTATCGCGTACACCTTGGCGTAAGGGCTAGTCAGATGCTCAGGCTGTCACAAATATGGAGGCAAGTGCGCCACAAGTCTGATTAAGGTGCAAAAGCATAGCGGCACGTAGCCTTACAGACGGCAGCGCAAGACATGACAAACAAGCCGTCGGCCGGATATTTCTGCCGCAAATTACAGGCATGCTCTGAAAATGCCCGAAAAACCGTAACTTTTTCGCCATATATAATAAAAGATTAAACATTGGCAACGTCAATAAGCATTATATATTAAGGAAACATCGCAGGTTTAGTTTCAAACCGTTAGTGGCCCGTTTACGACCTGTAAACGGCCCACTTTTCATGCAAAAGTGGGCCACTTTTTATCCGCAAACGGCATACTAATTTCAGACTAAATGCAAATTGATGAAACTAGGGAGACACAACAAGCGGCAAGTCACGCTGCACTATAAATGAAACAAGGACACCGGACACCTAAAAAATAACGGCAAACACACAAGAATATCGCTGCAAAATCTTATCTTTGCAGCGATATTTTTATTTTACAAAAACAGAAAATGCTTATGAAAAATAACAGAATAACCGAACTTTTCGGCATTGAATATCCCGTAGTTCAGGGCGGTATGGTGTGGTGCAGCGGCTGGCGACTGGCTTCTGCTGTGAGCAATGCGGGCGGTATGGGACTGCTCGGAGCAGGCTCTATGCACCCGGAGACGCTGCTTGAGCACATAAACAAGATGAAAGCTGCAACCGACAAGCCGTGGGGCGTGAACGTTCCGCTGATGTATCCCGAGATAGACAGACTCATGAAGATGATAATAGACGAAGGCGTAAAGGTTGTGTTCACGTCGGCAGGCAGTCCGAAGAAGTTCACCCCGATGCTGCACGAAGCCGGAATAAAGGTGGCTCACGTAGTGTCGAGCAGCAAGTTTGCCGCAAAATGCGAGGAGGCTGGCGTCGACGCTATCGTTGCCGAAGGCTTTGAGGCAGGCGGACATAACGGACGCGAAGAGACAACCACGATGACTCTGATACCGCAGGTGCGCAAGGCAACCACAAAGCCGCTCATAGCCGCAGGCGGAATAGCATCGGGCGAGGCTATGCTCGCAGCCATGGCTCTCGGTGCAGAGGGCATACAGGCCGGCACACTGTTCGCACTCACCGAGGAAAGTTCGGCGTCAGAAGAGTTTAAGAAGAGATGCACAGAACTTGCCGAAGGCGACACCATGCTGTGTCTGAAGAAGATTGCCCCCACCCGACTCATAAAGAATGCCCTATACACCAAGCTGGCCGAAGCTGAAGACAAGGGAGCCACAGCCGACGAACTGCGCGAGATACTCGGCAGGGCAGCATCAAAACGAGGAATATTTGAGGGCGACATGGAGAGCGGCGAACTGGAGATAGGTCAGATTGCCTCAGCGATAAAGACGATAAAGCCTGTGAGCGAGGTGATGAAAGAACTTATCTGCGGCTTTGAAAAGGCAAAAGAAAGAGTTGCACTTCTGTAAGCCTCAACGCTTGTTTATCATCATTTTGCGGCAGAATAAAATGATTCTGCCACAAAATATTATACCCGTAAAACAATTCGTCATCCGCAACATCCTTATAAAGCGGCAACAAAAGTCTGCCGCATGATGTCACGGATGACGAATAAAATTATCAAACAATATCACGACGGACATCCGTCCGACATAACATATACATCTTATCCCAGCTTTACTTTGAGCCATCGTCCGCTGAACAGGCGCCATAAGAATATTGCGCCGCGGAACGTAAGCTCTATGGCCATAGCCATCCATACGCCGCGCAAGCCATAGATAGGCGCAAGATAAGCCGCAAGAGTAAGGCGCACGAGCCACATGCTGGCAAGGTTCATGCAGGCAGGAACAAGCGTATCGCCTGCACCGAGGCATACGCTGTAAGCCACTATCGAGGCGGCAAACATAGGCTCGGCAAAGGCCTCAATGCGCAAGGCACCGATGCCCAGCTGGCGAATTTCTTCCACAGGCGTCATTATTCCAATCATCTGCGGTGCCGTGATATACATCACGACGCTGATGGCAGCCATGACAATCATGCCAAGAAATACGGTGCGGTAGGCAAAGCTGCGCGCCAGGCGCGGCTGACCTGCACCGATGCTCTGCCCAACAAGTGTGGTGGCAGCCTCGCCGATGCCGTATCCCGGCATGTAGCAAAGGCTCTCGGCGGCTATGGCAAACGTGTTGGCGGCTATGGCAAAGTTGCCAAGCGGGGCAACAATCATCGTACTTACGATCTGCGCACCGCTCATCATAATATACTGTGCGCCCATCGGCGTGCTTATCTTTGCCGCGTTGCGCAGATAATCCCACAGCGGTGCAAAGGTCCATTTCTCCTTTTTCAGCATCAGTTCCGACGACCTGAGCGTTGCAAACCATATCAGCATCACACCCGTAACGATGTATGCAAGAGCCGTTCCAAGGGCAGCTCCTGCCACGCCCATGCCCATTCCGGGCATCAGTATGTCGTAGCCAAGCACGGAGACGTGACGCGTGCTGAATATAAGGAAATAGTTGAACACCACGTCCAGAAGACACATCAGCACGCTGACGGCACTGGGCACGCGCATGTTTCCCGAACTCTTAAGCATGCTCGACGACAGTATTCCAAGCTGATATACGGGCAGCGACATGCAGAATATGGCAAAATAGCGCGACGCGTCGGGAGCGATATCGGCTCCTCCGCCAAGCCACAGGGGCAGCGGACCGGCTATGACAAGGCATATGGCGGTAAGGATGAGCGTGAAGAGCGCCGTGGCCATTATGCCCTGACGGAACACCTGGCGCGCCTTTACAAAGTCGTTGGCACCGATAAAGTGGGCAGCCTGCACCGAGAAGCCCATGGCAGCTGCCGACGTAAGACCGCCAAAGAGCCACGTAGTTGACTGTACTATGCCTATCGACGCCGAAGCCTTGGCACCAAGCGAGCCAACCATCGACGCATCGATATATACCATCAGGGTGTTTGTCAGCTGTGCCAGAATGGACGGCACGCTGAGCTGGGCTATCAGATTGAGCATCTGACTGCCGTTCATCGTCTGGCCGTTGCGTATCATGGCCAGCAAGTCTTTTCCTTTATTAGCTGAAAACATCGTGCGAAATTACTACTTTTAAGATGAATAAACAAATTACGCGGACAAAAAACACGCGGAAATCTTTTATTAAAGACTTCCGCGCACATTATTCAGTTAATTCAATTTTCTCAAAAAAAATGGAGGCTCATGCAATTCGTTTATGCTTTCCCTTACCCCCAATACCTGTTGCTGTATTCACAGCAAACAGGGTTAACATCCGTTACCTTAAACAATCTTTTTTATTTACCTTAATTACCTATGAAAACTTTTTCATGCCTCGCGGCATCTTTGTTATCCTTTACCAAAACAATCTTTCTCTTTACCTTAGCTTTATACCTATGAATTATTAATACCTATTGTTTTGTTTTGACGATGCAAAGATACTGCTGTTTGCGCACACAACCAAACATTTCAAGCATTTTATGCATCAAAACGCATGTTTTTTGACATAAATCAAAATCAGTATACGGGATGTTGATTTTTACATATTATTTGATTACACAAAATGCCACGCTGCGTCAGCACTGCCATGCCGCAACACACATACGGACAAGAAAGGCAAGGCACGACGGGACATTGCAATACATAAAGCAGGAAAAGAAAAAGCATGAGGACAAAACGCAAAGACATATACATAATGAAAGAAAGGCGCATACATAACAAATTCAAGGTATAGGCATAACCATCGAACATACCAACGTTTACCAACCGTGTATGTTTACATAATAGATTTAAGGTGTATGTTTAACTGTTGAACGCACAAACGCTACCGACCATACGTGTTTACATTACAAATTTAAGGTGCATGCATAATAAAATTAAGGCATATACATATATAATATAATGTAAAAGGGACGGAAGCGGCATAATGCCGTCCGTCCCAAGGAACATTATCTTTACGTAAGTGTTATTCTGTTATCCACTTGCCTTTCTTGGCATACCACGGGTCTGGCGTAACTCCCGGACGATAATATGCCACGAGGGCTATATCGAACACCAGCGTGCTGTAAGCCGGAATACCGGTGCTTCCGGTTGATCCGTAGCCCAGCTGATAAGGGATATACACGCGCCAGCGGTCGCCTATGTGCATATACTGCAGCGCTGTGGTGAAGCCGTCTATAAGGCCGCCAACATACAGCTGGCGAGGAAGAGCTGTCTGAGGGTTGAACTCTCCCTCATAGCTCTCGTCGAACACATATCCCTCGGAATAAGAAGTTGAGGGCAGGAGGCGTCCGCGATAGTGCACCAACACAGAGTCGGTGAACATTGGGCATCCGCTGCCTGTTCCTTCCTCGAGCACCTCTACCACGATGTGATCGGCATACCCGGCCGGTATGGTGTCCTCAAGCGAGTAGTTTCTGATAATCTTCCAGCTGCCGTCCTCAATGCCCATAGCCTTCTCGTAGATATTGTCAAAATAGGCCTCGTTGCGGTTTTTCCAGTCGGGAAATTCCTCAACGGTGTCTTCGTTCTCGCTGCAGGCCATAAAGCACAGCGGTGCAATAAGCAGCATCAGAAGGGCAAAAATATTGTACTTCTTCATTTACTGTATCTTTTTAAGAAGACTTGCAATGCTTACCTTATCCTCAATAATGCCGTTGAGCTCGTCGATGCTGACTCTCTCCTGCTCCATTGTGTCGCGGAAGCGCAGCGTAACGGTGTTGTCCTTCAGCGTGTCGTGGTCAACGGTTACACAGTAAGGCGTACCTATTGCATCCTGACGGCGGTAGCGCTTGCCTATAGAGTCTTTCTCGTCGTACTGGCAGTTGAAGTGGAACTTCAGGTTGTTTATTATCTCGCGTGCCTTCTCGGGCAGTCCGTCTTTCTTTACAAGAGGCATCACGCAAAGCTTGACAGGAGCCAGGGCTGCGGGCAACTTGAGCACAACGCGTGTCTCGCCGTTCTCGAGTTTCTCCTCGCAGTAAGAGTGGCACATGATTGAGAGGAACATACGGTCAACGCCGATAGATGTCTCGATGTCATACGGAGTGTAGCTCTCGTTGGTCTGCGGGTCGAAGTATTTGATTGAGCGGCCTGAGAACTTCTCATGCTGCGACAGGTCGAAGTCGGTGCGGCTGTGTATACCCTCAACCTCCTTGAATCCGAACGGCATACGGAACTCGATGTCGGTAGCGGCGTTTGCATAGTGGGCCAGCTTCTCGTGGTCGTGGAAGCGGTAGTTCTCCTCGCCGAAGCCGAGGGCCTGATGCCACTTCATACGTGTCTCCTTCCACTTCTGGAACCACTCGATCTCTGTTCCGGGCTTAACGAAGAACTGCATCTCCATCTGCTCGAACTCGCGCATACGGAAGATAAACTGGCGTGCAACAATCTCGTTGCGGAAGGCCTTGCCTATCTGTGCTATGCCGAAAGGTATCTTCATGCGGCCTGTCTTCTGCACGTTAAGGTAGTTTACGAATATACCCTGTGCTGTCTCAGGACGCAGATAAATCTTGCTTGCGCTGTCGGCTGTAGAGCCCATCTCGGTTGAGAACATGAGGTTAAACTGGCGCACGTCGGTCCAGTTCTTTGTTCCGCTGATCGGGTCGACGATGCCTTCGTCGAGTATTATCTGCTTCAGCTCGTTGAGGTCCATGGCGTTCATGGCCTCGCTGTAGCGTTCGTGCAGGGCGTCGCGCTTCTTCTGGTTGTCGAGCACGCGTGGGTTGGTCTCGCGGAACTTAGCCTCGTCGAAAGCCTCGCCAAACTTCTTGCGGGCCTTCTCCACTTCCTTGTTTATCTTTTCCTCGTATTTTGCTATCTGGTCTTCAATAAGCACGTCGGCGCGGTAGCGCTTCTTTGAGTCGCGGTTGTCGATGAGCGGGTCGTTGAATGCGTCAACGTGTCCCGATGCCTTCCATATCGTTGGGTGCATAAAGATGGCCGAGTCGATGCCCACGATGTTCTCGTGAAGCAGCACCATGCTCTTCCACCAGTATTCCTTAATATTGTTTTTCAGTTCAACACCGTTCTGTCCGTAGTCGTAAACTGCGGCCAAGCCGTCATAGATGTCGCTGCTCGGGAACACGAATCCGTACTCCTTGCAGTGAGACACTATTTTCTTAAAAACATCTTCTTGTGCCATTGTTGTTTATTTACCTTAAATTTTTATTTCACAGAAAAGCCCTCTGCGAGGGCAACAAAAAGTTATCGTATAAACACTTTTGCGTGCAAAGATAATGCAAAGCTACCGAAACACAAAACTTTTTCACACACATTATTATATTTATTTCGTCCTTGGCCCGTGCCGGCGGGTGCCTGCCGCCATGCGGTGCGTTATGTTTATTTAACACGGAGACGGCTGCCGGTTTTTCGTTTTTCTTGACAATATAAATTTGTGAAATAGAAAACTTACGCCGAGAGATATGGGTTAGCGGACGGCATAAACGCCATGAAACGACCAAAAACCGGCATCCTGAAACATGAAATGCGGCCTTTCATGATGCAAAAGCATGCCTTTTGGCTACCGAAACATGGCCTTTTGCAGTGGAAAAAGCAGTGTTTTACACCGCAATTTGCGGTATTTTACATTATCTCATGCCGCCGCAGACCGCACAAACAAGTATAAACAACTGACTATCAAACACTTACACAAAATACGATTTATACCGGTTTTTCATGTCTGAAGCCTGATTCTTGAGCAGCACGGGCATTCTGAGAGCGTCAAACGGACGGCAACGGGCATTTCCGATTAACTTTATTTAACCTCGCACAGACCGTCCTCAACGGCATCTCAGCATAAGGCCGCACTGCCGCTCCTTATATAAAAAATAAAATATTTATTTTGCATTGTCTCCGATTTTAGCTATCTTTGCATAAGATAAGCGGCATCTCAGCATAACACTTAAACATGTTTCAACAAACAAGTTTAGTGGTTCTGCGTTCGATTTGCATTATCTTTGCATAAGATAAGCGGCATCTCAGCATAACACTTAAACATGTTTCAGCAAACAGGTTTAGTGGTTCTGCGTTCGATTTGCATTATCCTTGCATAAGATAAGCCGCACGAAGGCATCAAGCTAAAACAAGCCGGGCTGCAAAAGCCACACCGATTTGCATTATCTTTTCTACAGACATACATCATCATGGACGACAATATTAAAGACCCCGAAAACATAGAAGAGCAGGACATGCCCGTTCAGGACGACAGCAACGACATCGAACCCGAAAGCCACTCTGACTATAAGCCGGCCAACAGGTTTGACGCCTCTGCCGTGCATCATCTGAGCGGAATGTACCAGAACTGGTTTCTCGACTACGCATCATACGTTATCCTTGAGCGTGCCGTGCCCCACATCGAAGACGGACTGAAGCCCGTTCAGCGACGCATACTGCACTCTATGAAGCGCATGGACGACGGACGCTACAACAAGGTGGCCAACATCGTGGGCCACACCATGCAGTTTCACCCTCACGGCGACGCATCTATAGGCGACGCGCTCGTGCAGCTCGGACAGAAAGACCTGCTCGTAGACTGCCAGGGTAACTGGGGAAACATACTCACGGGCGACCGTGCCGCCGCTCCGCGATACATCGAGGCGCGCCTGTCTAAGTTTGCGCTCGACGTGGTGTTCAATCCTAAGACCACCGAATGGCAGCTGAGCTACGACGGCCGCAACAAGGAGCCTATCACGCTGCCGGCAAAGTTCCCGCTGCTGCTGGCACAAGGAGCCGAGGGCATAGCCGTGGGATTGTCGTCAAAGATTCTGCCGCACAACCTCAACGAGATATGCGACGCCGCCATAAGCTATCTGCACGGCGAGCCGTTTACGCTCTATCCCGACTTCCCGACGGGCGGAAGCATCGACGTGAGCAAATACAACGAGGGACAGCGCGGGGGCACACTGAAGGTGAGGGCAAAGATAGAAAAGCTCGACAGCAAGACGCTCGTGATACGCGAGATACCCTTCGGCAAGACCACCACTACGCTTATCGACTCGATACTCAAGGCCATCGAGAAGGGCAAGATAAAGGCACGCAAGGTGGACGACAACACGGCCGCGCAGGTGGAGATACAGGTGCACCTGGCTCCAGGCGTGTCGTCAGACAAGGCCATCGACGCCCTCTACGCCTTCTCCGACTGCGAGATAAACATCTCGCCCAACTGCTGCGTAATCGAAGACAACAAGCCGCAGTTCCTGACCGTGAACGACGTGCTGCGCCACTCTACCGACCGCACCATGGCCCTGCTGCGCAAGGAGCTCGAGATACGCAAGCATGAGCTGCTCGAGCAGCTCCACTTCTCGTCGCTCGAAAAGATATTCATCGAGGAGCGCATCTACAAAGACCGCAAGTTTGAGCAGGCTCCCGACATGGACGCAGCATGCGAGCACATCGACAACAGGCTGACGCCGTTCTATCCGCAGATGATACGCGAGGTTACAAAGGACGACATCCTGCGCCTCATGGACATCAAGATGGCACGCATACTGAAGTTCAACAAGGACAAGGCCGAGGAGCTGATAGCCAAGATAAAGGCCGAAGTGGACGACATAAACCATAAGCTGAACAACATGGTTGAGGTTACGGCCGACTGGTTCAGGTATCTGAAGGAGAAATACGGAGCCGCACATCCCCGACTGACTGAGATAAAGAACTTCGACACCATCGAGGCTACAAAGGTCATCGAGGCCAACGAGAAGTTGTATATCAACCGCAACGACGGCTTCATAGGCACCGGACTGAAGAAAGACGAGTTTGTGTGCAACTGCTCCGACATCGACGACATCATCATCTTCTACAAGGAAGGCAAGTATAAGGTGGTGCGCGTGGCCGACAAGATATTCGTTGGCAAGAACATCCTGCACGTGGCAGTGTTCAAGAAGAACGACCGCCGCACCGTCTACAACGTTGTCTACCGCGACGGAAAGCAGGGCAAATACTTCATGAAGCGCTTCTGCGTGACCAGCATTACACGCGACCGCGAATACGAGTTCACGCAAGGCACGCCCGGTTCGCGCGTGGTTTACTTCACCGCCAACCCCAACGGCGAGGCCGAGGTGATAAAGATTACGCTCGACCCGGCACCGCGACTGAAGAATATCTTTAAGGAGAAAGACTTCTCTGAGGTTGCCATCAAGAGCCGCGGGGCAAAGGGCGTGGTGATGACACGCTTCAACGTGCACCGCATATCGCTCAAGAGCCACGGCCACAGCACGCTGGGCGGACGCAAGGTGTGGTTCGACCCCGACGTCAAACGACTAAACTACGACAGCCACGGACGCCTGCTCGGCGAGTTTAACGAAGACGACAGCATACTGGTGGTGCTCGACAACGGCGACTTCTATCTCACCAACTTCGACGCCAACAACCATTATGAAGACAACATAAAGATTATCGAGAAGTTCGACGAGCACAAGGTGTGGACCGCCGTGCTCTACGACGCCGACCAGCAGGGCTATCCTTACTTGAAGCGATTCACCATGGAAGCCACCAAGCGCAAGCAGAACTACGTGAGCGACAACCCGGCAAGCCGGCTCGTGGCGCTCACCGACGAGCCTTATCCGCGCTTCCTCGTAACCTTCGGAGGACGCGACGCCTTCCGCGGCACGATGGAGATTGAGGCCGAAAAGTTTGTAGGCGTAAAGGGATTCAAGGCCAAAGGCAAGCGCATAACCAACTGGGAGACGGAGAGCATAGAGCAGCTTGAGCCGGCACAGCAGCCCGAACAGGAGCCTGAAGACATCACACCTGAAGAGCAGCCGGCTGAAGAGACACCGCAACAGGAGAACCTCGACCCCGATGCAGGCAAGAGCCAGCAGCAGGTGATAGACGAGATTACAGGACAGCTCAGCCTTTTCAACGACAATGAAGATAATTAAGCTATTAACGCTCGCGGCCATGCTTGCCTCCTCTGCGGCGGCATGTGCCCTGCCCTGCGGCAACGGGCCTGAAGACGGGACGGCGCTGCACGGCAGCCTCAACACAGGCAACGTATATGCCCCCGACACCATAAGAAACAACAAGATAATAACCAACGCCCAGATGATAGGCATCGGGGCGGTAAACATTCTCGACACTTACCTCTCGCCCGAGAAGTATCGCGGCACCGAGCTGCGCTACATTTCACACACGCTGCGCGAGCGCAGGGACAGCCGCTGGTCGCGCCTGATAGTACATCAGGGCAACATGTCCTACAGCGACAACCGCTCGGGCAACGGCGGCGAGATAGCCGGAGCCTACACGTTCAGCTACGGCGTACACTACAACTGGAACTTCTTCGACGGCAGCCTCAACGTCAAGGCCGGCGCACAGGCCGATGTCAACGTTGGCTTTCTCTACAACACGCGCAACAGCAACAACCCTGCGCAGGCACGCCTGTCGCTCAACATATCGCCGTCGGCAGCCGCCACATACCGCTTTCGCCTGTGGCAGCACAACTACTCGCTGCGCTATGAGCTTAGCGTTCCGCTCATGGGACTGATGTTCAGCCCCAACTACGGACAGTCGTACTACGAGATTTTCAGCCGCGGCAACTACGACCACAACATCGTGCCTACCACCTTCGGCAGCACGCCGTCGCTGCGCCAGATGCTCACCTTCGACTTCTCGCTCGGCCGCACCACGCTGCGCCTTGGCTACATGGGCGACTTCCAGCAGGCCAGGGTGAACAACCTGAAATATCATTCTTACTCTAACATGCTGCTCATCGGCATTGTCAGACAGTTCAACATAACTAAAATAGTACCATGAGAAGAGTCTTAAACTTTCTGCTTCCGCTCATCGTGGCACTTGCCGCCGTGTCGTGTGTCGACGAAGAGGAATACAGCGACGACCCGCGCGGCAACTTTGAGGCGCTCTGGAAGATAATGAACGAACACTATTGCTTCTTCGACTATAAGAACAGCGAGTACGGACTCGACTGGAACGAGGTGTATGCGCGCTACAGCCGGCAGATAGACGACGGCATGACGAGCACCCAGCTGTTTGAAGTATTGGGCAACATGCTCGGCGAACTGCGCGACGGACACGTCAACATGTACGCCTCGTTCGACCAGTCGCGCTACTGGAGCTGGAAGGAAGACTATCCCGCCAACTTCAGCGACTCGCTGCAACGGCGCTATCTCGGCACCGACTACAAGATTTCTTCGGGCATAAAATACCGCAAGCTCGACGACAACATAGGCTACATCTACTGCGGATCGTTCTCCAACGCGATAGGCAGCGGCAACCTTAACGACATACTGATGGACCTCGCCACGTGCAACGCTCTCATCGTTGACGTGAGAGACAACGGCGGAGGAATGCTTACCTCGGCCGAAACCCTGGCGTCGCGCTTCACCGACGAGGAGATTCTCGTGGGCTACATGCAGCACAAGACAGGCCCCGGCCACAACGATTTCTCCGAACCGGAGGAGCAGAAGCTGAAGCCTTCGAGCGGACTCAGATGGCACAAGCCCGTGGCCGTGCTCACCAACAGGGCCGTGTTCAGCGCCGCCAACGAGTTTGTCAAGTATATGAAATGCTGCCCCGGCGTAACCGTCATCGGCGACAAGACGGGCGGAGGCGCAGGCATGCCCTTCAGCAGCGAGCTGCCCAACGGCTGGTCTGTGCGCTTCAGCGCATGCCCCATGTACGACCGCGACATGAACTGCACCGAGTTTGGCATAGAGCCCGACCATAACGTACAGCTCACCGACAGCGACTTTGCCAAGGGCCGCGACACAATAATAGAATATGCACGCAACATCCTTAACCAATGAACAACAGCAACACTTCTGACACAATAAGGCTCGACAACCTTACCATAGGATACAAGACACACGACGGCATACGCACCGTGGCAAAGGACATCAACGCTTCTATAAAGAGCGGCAAGCTGACATGCCTCGTCGGGACCAACGGCATAGGCAAGTCTACGCTGCTCAGAACGCTGTCGGGATTTCAGCCACGGCTTGGCGGAAGCATTGTCATCAACGGCAGCGAGCTGTCGGGCTACACGCCGCGCGACCTCTCGCGCATAGTCAGCGTGGTGCTTACGTCGAGGCCGTCGTCGATAAACTTCACCGTAGAGGAGATAGTGGCACTTGGCCGCACGCCCTACACCGGATTTTGGGGAACGCTCAACGATGCCGACAAAGAGATTGTAAGCGAGAGCATCAGACTTGCCGGAATATCCCATCTGGCCAAGCGCAACGCCATGTCGCTAAGCGACGGAGAGCGTCAGAAGATGATGATAGCCAAGGCACTTGCACAGCAGACGCCCGTGATAATGCTCGACGAGCCCACCGCCTTTCTCGACTATCCGAGCAAGGTGGAGACAATGCTCCTGCTGACACGCCTGTGCCGCGAGGAAGGCAAGACGATATTCATGTCGTCGCACGACCTCGAACTCGTCATTCAGCTTGCCGACATCTTATGGGTTATGGAGCAGGGCGGCACCATATCTGTAGGCACTCCCAAGGCTCTCGCCGACGAGGGAACGCTCAGCCGCTTCATTGAGCGCACCGGCATAATGTTCGACAAAGAGGCGATGCGCATAACCGTATGCAAGAGCGGCGCCGACTGACATTTTAAGACGATACTAAAGCTGCGGGCATACACATTAATATGAATATGTATGCCTTGCTTAAAAAATTCCAAGAATTTATATTTTTTGTACACACCTGTGATAAGTCGTGATTAATTATTAAATTTGCATCAGAAACATAAAGTTCATAAGCCATGCAATCCATACTTATCATAGAAGATGACAAAAGAGTGGCCGACCTGCTGAAAGCCGGACTTGAGGAAAGCGGATACCATACGATGGTGGCATACGACGGTGCCATGGGGCTGCGGCTGTTTGCATCCAACAGCTTCAACCTTGTGCTTTCAGACGTTATTCTTCCAAAGTTGGACGGTTTTGAACTTTGCAAGGAGATACGCAAGACCAATGCATCTGTACCCATACTCATGCTGACAGCCCTTGGCTCTACTAACGACAAGCTCGACGGTTTCGATGCCGGAGCCGACGACTACATGGTTAAGCCTTTCGACTTCCGTGAGCTAAACGCACGTATCAAGGCGCTGCTTAAGCGCAACACCAACATCGCGACAGAGCAGCCCGAGGAGCTGAAATATGCCGATCTGACGATAAATCTCAAAAGAAAGGAAGTCTGGCGAAACGGGGTAATGATAAAGCTGTCGCCCAAGGAGTATAACCTGCTGCTGTATCTGACAGAGAATGCCGAGCGCGTGATAAGCCGCACGGAGATTGCGGAGAAAGTATGGAACACCCACTTCGACACGGGTACAAACTTTATCGACGTTTACATAAACTATCTCCGCAAGAAAGTTGACAAGGAATTTGAAATCAAACTAATACACACAAGGCCGGGAATAGGCTTTATCTTCACCGACAAGCCATGAAAATACGCACAGCCCTGACATTAAAGAACACATGCGCCACGGCAGCCGTTTTCCTGCTGTGCACAATATTAATCTATATTGTCAGCGAACATACCCGTAGCAAGACCTTCTTTCATGACCTGAGAAGCGAAGCCATAACAAAGGCACATCTGTTCCTGCAGAACAAGGTTGACCCAAAGACAATGCAGGACATCTACCTTAACAACAAGGAATTTATCAATGAAGTAGAGGTTGCCATTTACACGCCCGACTTCAAGATGCTGTATCACGACGCTGTGCAGAACGACATAATAAAGGAAAACCGCCAGATGATAAGCAGCATCCTGAACAAGAAGGAAATAGAGTTTTATATAGGCAAATATCAGGGCATAGGCATGCTCTACACCCTCAACGGCAAGAACTACATCGTAACGGCTGCCGCCTACGACGGCTACGGATATGCCAACTTGACAAAACTGAAGAATGCGCTGCTCATCTTGTTCATCATAGGTCTAACCCTGCTGTTCGCAACAGGCTACATACTCGCACGCACTGCGCTGCGCCCGATAAGGGAGATTGTAAAGGAAGCAGACATCATTACCGCGTCACAAATATCAAGAAGGCTGCCCGTAAAGAACAGGAAAGACGAACTCGGCGAGCTTTCCACCACATTCAATGCCCTTCTGAACCGCCTCGAAGTTTCGTTCAACGCACAAAAGATGTTCGTCAGCAACGTATCGCACGAGCTGAGAACTCCGCTTGCAGCCCTGATTGCCGAGCTCGACATAGCATCTCAGAAAGAACGCAGCTGCCAGCAATACCGCACGACAATACTAAACGCACTTAACGATGCAAGACGCATGACCAAACTGATTGACGGACTTCTTAATCTTGCCAAGGCCGACTATCAGCAGGAACAGATAAAGATGGAGCACATACGCCTGGACGAACTGCTGCTCGACGTCAGAGAATTTATCCTGAGGGCACACCCTGACTACCATATAGAAATAATATTCGAACAGGAGGAAGCCGAAGACGACAGCCTGATAACCGTAAACGGCAACCATTATCTGCTGTCGATAGCATTCTCAAACCTCATCGAGAACAACTGCAAATATTCTGCCGACCACTCCTCGTTCATACAAATATCCTATTGGGACAAATGCGCAGTGGTGCGCTGTTCTGACGACGGTATGGGAATGTCTGACACCGACAAGCAGCATCTTTTCAAGCTGTTCTACCGCGGCGAACAGGAGAAAGTGGCCGAAGGTCACGGAATAGGCATGGCCCTTTCACAAAAGATTATCCGTCTGCACAGAGGCGATATCGCCGTACATTCGGAAAAAGAAAAGGGCACAACCTTTATAGTTGAGCTTCCGCACATATAGCAGCAACCGGAGAAGGGCGCCAGCACTGACAGCTACAATTCGCCGCCACGCAGTTCACGGCGATGCCAGCCTGCACTTATAACGCCGGCATGAGCCTGCAGCCGCCGTATTATCAGTTCTGACAAAGTTCTGTCATCACCACGTGCCTCAAAATCACAGAACACGACAAACACGCCATCAGCCTCCTTATAGAACAGCTCATTGACCCTTGCCTCGCCAAAAAGCAAGGTGTTCGTTATAATATTCCTTACGGCGTCAAGCGACTCCTTATCACATTCCACCTTTACGGTCAGCGACGCCGCCCCCTCAAACTTTGTTTCGATAAAATGGCATAAAGGTCTGAAAAGGCAATGAGTGACAAGCACACAGGCAACAAGGACCGCCAGCTCAGAGAAGAAGCCGACTCCGGCAAGGGTTCCGCAAGCGGCAGAACACCATATCGTAGCAGCCGTATTGAGTCCTCTCACGTTGAATCCGTCTTTCAGAATAAGTCCTCCGCCCAAGAAGCCTATGCCCGAAACTATCTGCGCCGCAACTCTTGAAGGGTCGCCGTTTTGAGACGTTATGGCATACGACAACACCGTGAAAGCGGCAGACCCTACAGAAACAAGAATGTTGGTGCGCAGTCCGGCGTTGCGCTGCCTGCACTGACGCTCCAGCCCGATCAACGCTCCGGCCAGAAAAGCGCTGCCCATCCTTATCAGATAATCAACAAACAGAATCATAGTTTTTTTATGCAAAGTTAGCCCTGCGGCAGCAGAACGGCTGTTAGAAAATCATTAGACCCGGATTAAAATTTTATTAGAACTTTCTCTAATGATTTTCTAATACCGTTCTAATGACATTCTAACGGCCTTACAGAAAAACATTTCCGACTTTTGCAGCGCAAAAAACAATAGTATTAATCTAAAAACACGGATACGCTATGTGGAAGAAAACGCGCAAGATGAAATTAGAATTCAATGCCGAGAAGATTTTTCTGGCATCAGAACTGCCTATGAGCTCTGTGTTCAGCTATTTCCAGACAGCCCCGCAGGGCCTGAGCAATGAGGAAGTGGAAAAAAGACAATCGCTTTACGGAAGAAACGAAGTGGAGCATGAAAAGAAGATGCATCCGCTGACAATGCTTATAAAGGCCTTTATAAATCCCTTCATCGGAGTGCTTACGGCTCTGATAATCATTTCGTATATTATTGATGTATATATCGCCGCTCCCGAGGAAAAAGACTTCACGTCGATAATTATCATAGCCTCGATGGTAATACTCAGCACCATTCTCCGCTTCTGGCAGGAATACAAGGCCAGCATGTCGAGCGAGGCGCTGCAGAAGATGGTCACCAACACATGCACCGCTAAAAGAGACGACGGCACGGAACACGAGATCGGCATATCGTCGCTCGTGCCCGGAGACATCGTGAAACTGGCGGCAGGAGACATGATTCCGGCAGACATACGCATCATAGAGACGAAAGACCTCTTTGTAAGTCAGGGCACACTGACTGGAGAGTCGGAGGCTATAGAGAAGAGAGCGGAGGCAAGCGGAGGCGACAGCCGCGGGCGGAGCATAGTGGAACTCGAGAACATCTGCTTCATGGGCTCCAACGTGGTGAGCGGCTCTGCCACGGGCATCGTTGTGTCTACAGGCAACAACACGTATCTCGGCACCATAGCCCGGAGCATTGCCGGCCACCGTGCCTCTACCGCCTTCGACAAAGGCATTGCCAAGGTGAGCATGCTGCTGATACGCTTCATGCTGATAATGGTTCCGTTTGTATTTCTGGTGAACGGCCTGACAAAGGGCGAATGGCTCGACGCCTTCCTCTTTGCGGTGTCTGTAGCCGTGGGCCTTACGCCCGAGATGCTTCCGATGATCGTAACGGTCAACCTGTCGAAGGGCGCCGTTGCCATGTCGCGCAAGAAGACTATAGTGAAAGACCTCAACGCCATACAGAACTTCGGAGCCATGAACATTCTGTGTACCGACAAGACCGGCACGCTGACCTGCGACCAGATTGTGCTCGAGAAGTATATAAACGCCGACGGCACAAGCGACAACAGCAGACGGATACTGCGCCACGCCTACTTCAACAGTTTCTTCCAGACAGGACTTAAGAACCTGATGGACAAGGCCATACTGTCGCATGTAAGGGAGCTTGAGATGGAATCTGTCAAGGAAAGCTACAAGAAGGTGGACGAGATTCCGTTCGACTTCATTCGCCGCAGGATGTCGGTAGTGGTGGAGGACGCCAGCGGCAAGAGGCAGATAATAACCAAGGGTGCCGTGGAAGAGATGATGCAGATATGCTCGCACACCGAAGTGGGCAACTGTGTTGTGCCCTTCACGCCCGAACTAAGGGTAAAGGCATACGAGATAAGCAAGCGCATGAACCGCCAGGGACTGCGCGTGCTGGCCGTGGCACACAAGAGTTTTCTGAGCAAGGAGAACAACTTTGCCGTTGAAGACGAGAGCGGCATGGTGCTTATAGGCTTCCTGGCGTTTCTCGATCCGCCCAAGCAGTCGGCGGCCGGAGCCATAAGGCAGCTCCATGCCCACGGAATAGAGGTGAAGGTGGTGTCGGGAGACAACGACGCCGTTGTGCGCACGATATCAAGACAGGTGGGCATCGACACGACAAATGTGCTCACCGGCGCGGAGCTGAGCGCCATGAACGACGAAGAAAAGCGTGAGGCTGTGGCCAGGACAAGGGTGTTTGCCAAGGTTACGCCCATGCAGAAGACCGAGATTATAGCTCTGCTGCAGACTCAGGGCAACACGGTAGGCTTTCTGGGCGACGGCATCAACGACGCTGCAGCCCTGCGTCAGTCGGACATAGGCATATCTGTTGACTCTGCCGTAGACATAGCCAAGGAGAGCGCCGACATAATACTTCTGGAAAAAGACCTCATGGTGCTGGAGAACGGCGTAATAGAAGGGCGCCGCACCTTCGGCAACATAATAAAGTATGTGAAGATGACCGCCGGCTCCAACTTCGGCAACATGTTCAGCGTGATGGCCGCAAGTGCCTTTCTGCCCTTCCTGCCTATGCTCCCGATACACCTGCTCGTGCAGAACCTTCTGTACGACATGTCGCAGACGGCCATACCGTTCGACCGCATGGACGACGACTATCTCAGCAGGCCGCGCCGCTGGGACGCCTCCGACCTGAGCCGCTTCATGATATACACGGGGCCAATAAGCTCCATATTCGACATCACCACCTATCTGCTCATGTGGCACGTGTTCGGGTGCAGCTCGCCCGGCGCACAGTCGCTGTTCCAGTCGGGATGGTTTGTAGAGGGACTGCTGTCGCAGACACTCATCGTGCACATGATACGCACCAAGAAGATTCCGTTCATACAGAGCCGCGCGTCGTGGCCGGTGATGTGCATGACGCTGGCGATAATGGCGGCAGGAATAATAATACCCTTCACACGCTTCGGCTCGTGCATCGGACTTACGCCCCTGCCTCTGTCCTACTTTCCCTGGCTGGCGGCAACGCTCATAGCCTACTGCGTGCTGACGCAGGTCGTGAAGGAATGGTATATCAGGCGGTTTAAGAGATGGCTCTGAGCAGATGAACAAGATTGCATACCTCATCATCGCGGCGGCGGCATATGGCTGCTGCCGCGCCACGGCACAGGACATCAGCGCGCAACTTACAGCCGAGATGCAGGCCGACGCCGGGGGACACACCAACATGTCGAGCCTGCTGCGCATTGACTTCACGCAGCCTTTATGCAAAGGCGTAAGGCTCGATATGGCTGTTATAAGCATAGCAAGGACGCGCGACGGGGGCATAGACTGCAGCCGTCAGGGCTTCTCAAACATCGACGAAGACAACACCACGCTGGCTCCGGCCGTGGCCGGACTGACCTTTACATCGGGCGGCAGCATGCTGTTTGCCGGCATACGCAACATGAACGAAGACTACTTCACGTCGCACTTCATGTCTCTGTTCACCAACAGCTCGTGCGGCATATTCCCAACCATATCGGCCAACTACCGCATAGCCAACTATCCGCTGGCGTCCATGGGCATTCATCTTGAGCGGAAAATAAGGGAGCTGACCGTAATGGCATCGGTCTACAACGGCGTGGGATACAAGAGTTTTTCGGGCCGTCAGAATGTTTTCAGGATTTGTCCTGAATCCGACGGACTGTTTTCAATATTATCCGTAAATTATCAAAACAATGGCAGCACTTTTAATATTGGAGCTAACCTGCATTATGGCAATAACGTGCCTTATGAGGAACTTGCAGGCACCGCGACGGCAGAAAAGGCGCAGAAGACGCAGAAGAAGACAGCAACAGGGGCTGTATGGGGATATGCCGAGATGATGATTGCGCCGCGGATGTGCGCCATCATGCAGTATTCGGCCAACCCGTCAAAGGGCGTCATCTGCCGGAGATATGCAGGCATAGGACTCGTAAGGACGATGCGCAATGCCGAACTGGGCGTCTTTGCCGACCGCGCCGTGTATAAGGACGAAACCGAATGGGCGGCGGAACTTACGTGCCGGATAAACTGCTTAGGCAGGGGATATCTGCAGCCTGCGATACATCTTATAAAGAACTCTGACGGGGCTTACTGCGCAGGACTGCTGCGGATGAGCTACACGATATGAACCGACGATGCTGACCGTGGCGGCGGAGCATGGCGGCTGTATAACGCCACGCATCATCAGCTGCATGTCAGCAACAGAAATGCGTGCCGTCGTGCATGTCTGAAATGCGAAAAAAAACGTACAAAACGTCAACCGGTTAACGCTTCCAGAATAGCGATGCTCATCACAGTTCAGCTGTTTTGGCTAAAAAACAGCCGAAATATGCGCATTCAGTTAAATCGTTGATATATTGCGCTTTACATATTTTACGTCGTCAACCGGCAGCTTTAAAAAGTGGAAATCAGGCATTTTTTATGCCAAAAGGTATGCTTTTGCAACACAAAATGTGCCCTTTGGGTATTCAAAAAGCATGCTTTCATGGCACAAAAAGTGCCTGTTCTGCATCATCATCACACCAAAACGCAAACAGATGTTAACAAAACTATATCCTACGCCCTGTCCGTTTAATCTTCATTAACTTTCATTTTTCCAGATAAGAAAAAACTTTTGTCCTGATATTTTACTTTCGGACATGCCGGCGGCTGCATAAATCTGCAACGAGAATGCAACGGTCTGAAGCCGGCAGCAGCACACATACGTCATCAGCCGGTGAGGCAGACCGATGCATGCCGTTATCGGTAAAAACGACGCAAAAATAGGCATTTATGTAAAAATGGTACTTTTTTCTGTAATACGGATAGCGCGTCAACGGGATAATAAATATAACTTTGCAGAGCAAAGAGCAGCCGGAGCATGCACGGCAGACAGGCATACGGCGGCGCAACCGCTACCGGCAGGAACTGAAGAAACAACAAATAACACTATATGTATATGAAAACGTTAATAGCATTGGCAGCCGCGCTGCTGTTCAACTTGTGCGCGCAGGCTCAGCCTAAAGTTTACTTTACCAAAGAGATTTCGCCCGAAGCACTCGTGCGCATATACAAGGCCCTGGGCAAGGAGGCCAAAGGCCGAGTGGCCGTAAAGATAAGCACGGGCGAGGCCGGAGGCAACAATTATCTTAAGCCTACGCTCATACGCAACCTCGTAGACGAGGTGGGCGGCACCATCGTAGAGTGCAACACGGCATACGCCGGCAGCCGCAACACGTCAGAGGCTCATTGGAAAACGATACACGAGCACGGCTTCGACTCTATCTTTGCCGTCGACATCATGGACGAATACGGCGACATAAGGATTCCGGTGAAGGACAAGAAGCACATAAAATACGACATCGTGGGCGCACATCTGGCCAACTACAACTTCATGATAAACCTGGCCCACTTCAAGGGTCATGCCATGGGAGGCTTCGGCGGAGTGCTTAAAAACCAGTCGATAGGTGTGGCATCGAGCGCAGGCAAGGCGTACATACACACCGCAGGCAAGGTGCAGAGCCAGGAGGAGCTGTGGAACAACCTGCCCGCACAAGACTATTTTCTTGAGAGCATGGCGGCAGCTGCACAGGCCGTGGCCGACTATTTCGACGGAAACATCATATACATCAACGTGATGAACAACATGAGCGTCGACTGCGACTGCGACAGTCATCCTGCCGCTCCGGCCATAAAGGACATGGGCATAATGGCATCGCTCGACCCCGTGGCACTCGACCAGGCATGCCTCGACAAGATTTTTAACCACAAAGCCTCTGCCGGCGACGACAACAAGCCGCTCATAGAGCGCATCAACCGCCAGCACGGCACATACATAACCGATTATGCGGAGAAGATAGGGCTTGGCAGCAAGACCTACACTCTCATAGATATAGACAATTAATAACTTCTTCTACAACTGAATGAGCCGGACGGGACCCGGCAGAACACCTGCTCCAATAGCCAGAATCGTTGAAATACCGACTGACAAGTCGAATCCTAATTTTGTCCTCCAACAACGGCTGACCGCAGGAGCCGGCATCTGCCTGTCCCACCGGCTTTTATCACAGACACATCATCAGCAAGACAAACTTATGAACAAGACATTATTTTCAGCCTTATTCATCGCCTTAACTGTTACAACATCAAACGCACAGACCGACTCGCTCACATATCAGCTCGACAACATTGTCGTAACTGGCACGCGCAGCACAGCCAGCATAGGACATCTGCCTGCCACGGTTACGGTGGTAGGCCGCGAGACTCTCACAGAGACTCAGCGCACAAGCGTGCTGCCCACCCTTGCCGAAAATGTGCCCGGACTGTTTGTCACCTCGCGCGGAATGCTCGGCTATGGCGTAAGCGACGGTGCTGCCGGCACTATCTCTATGCGCGGACTCAGCAGCTCGCAGGGCCGCTTCATGGTGCTCATTGACGGCCATCCGCAATATCAGGGCATCTTCGGCCACTCCATAAGCGACTCTTATCAGACCATGCTGGCCGACCATGTCGAGGTGATGCGCGGCCCGGCCTCAACGCTCTACGGATCCAACGCCATGGGCGGAGTTATCAACATCGTAACCAGAAAGATGAAGTCAGACGGCGTAAAGACCGACGTACATCTCGGCGGAGGCTCTTACGGCACGTTCCAGGGCGAGCTGACCAACCGCATAAGGAGCGGTAGGTTTTACAGCGTTGTGTCGGGACAATATGCCCGCACCGACAACAACAGGCCGCGCATGGGCTTCGAGCAGTATGGCGGATACGTCAAGCTGGGCTACGACATGTCACAACACTGGTCGGCATACGCTGACATCAACCTCACCCACTTCAACGCCTCTTATCCCGGAAGCGTGCAGGTGCCCGTCTATGACGCACGCCAATGGATTACGCGCGGCGTGGCATCTGTAGTTGTGAGCAACGACTACGGCAGCACATCGGGAGCCGTCAGCGCCTATTACAACTTCGGACGGCACAAGATCAACGACGGATATGAAGACGGCGAGCAGCCCAAGGACTATTACTTCAGGTCGGACGACGCTCTTGCCGGACTGTCAGTATACCAGAACATCAGGCTGCTGCGGGGCAACCTGACCACCATAGGACTCGACTATCAGCACATCTACGGCAAGGCCTGGAACCGCGACAGGGCTTCGGGCGAAACCACTTCAGTCATAGGTCATGAGAATGAGAACGAGATAGCAGGCTACGTTGACATAAGCCAAGACCTGCTTTCGTGGCTCACACTGAGCGCCGGAATACGCCTCGACCACCACTCGCAGTCGGGCACTGAGTGGATTCCGCGCGGCGGCATTGTGTCGAGAGTTATAAGGAACGGCGAGATAAAGGCCATGGTGAGCAAGGGTTTCCGCAATCCGTCGATACGCGAGATGTATTTCTGGAAGCCCGCCAACGACGAGTTGCGCCCCGAACGCATAATGAACTACGAGCTGTCGTGGTCTCACAAGCTGCCGTCGGCAGGCCTAAGCTACGGCGTCAACCTCTATTACATGAAGGGCAGCAACATCATCCAGCAGCAGATGGTGGACGGACGGCCTATGAACGTGAACACGGGAGCCATTGAAAACAGCGGCGCCGAACTCGACCTTAGCTGGAGAATAAACAGCTGCTGGCAGGTGAACGGCAACTACAGTCTGCTGCACATGCACAATCCTGTTGTGGGAGCGCCCGAGTCTAAGCTGTGGCTCGGAGCTAACTATAAGTCGGGACGATGGAACGTAAACGGCGGACTGCAGTATATCAGCGGCCTTTACACCCAGACCGGCGCCGACGAAGTGAAGGAGAACGTTGCCCTGCTCAACGCAACCGTAAGCTACAGAGCTTGCCGCATGATGCAGCTGTGGGTAAAGGGCGAGAACCTTCTGGCACAGAAATATGAAATCAACTACGGCTACCCTATGCCAAAGGCAACGTTCATGGCAGGCGTAAACCTGTCTTTCTGAATGTAACCTCCAGGTCGGACGATATCTCAGACATTCACTGCCGGCTAAAAGCGGATTACAGAATAATAAAAAAAACATAAACTTACACCGCCTAATGGGCGCAAAGAGAAAGAATAAAAAGAATTTATATTATTTTTGCATTGCGAACAAAACAAGAAAAACATTATGATTGGAACACCTGAACTTATTTTAATCGTGCTGGCGCTGGTGCTGCTCTTCGGCGCAAAGAAGATACCCGAACTGATGAAGGGTCTCGGACAAGGCGTCAAGAGCTTTAAGGACGGCATGAACGGCAAGATAGACGACACTGCTGAAGACAAGGAGAAGAAGAAGGACGAATGAGCAACGCTGAAAGCAACAGCGGCACACCGCAGACGTTCTGGGATCATCTTGAGGAGTTAAGGGGATGCATCCTGCGCATGCTTGCTGCGGCAGCAGCGGCAGCGGCCGCAGCCTTCGGCTTCAAGGAAGAGCTGTTCGGCATAGTGCTTGCTCCTGCCGACCCTGACTTCATAACCTACAGGATACTGGGCGCGGAGCCGTTTAAGTTTCAACTGATAAACACCGGGCTGACAGAGCAGTTCATGATACATCTGAAGACGGCGTTGGCCGCAGGTCTGCTCATAGCCTCGCCCTACATTCTGTATCTGCTGTTCAGATTTGTGTCTCCGGCCCTGTATGACAACGAGCGGCGCTACTCTGTAAGCATCACCCTTTGGGCCTACGCCATGTTCCTTATGGGCGTTGCCGTCAACTATTTTGTAGTGTTTCCTCTCACCGTCCGTTTTCTCGGCACTTATCAGGTAAGCGCTGCAGTGATGAACATGCTCAGCATAAGCTCGTATATGGACACCCTCCTGGGCATGAGCCTCGTCATGGGCGCCGTGTTCGAGATACCGGTGATAAGCTGGCTTCTGGCCCGCTTCGGACTTCTCAAGGCCCGCTGGATGTCACACTATCGCCGCCACGCCATAATAGTGATACTCATCCTTGCCGCCGTGATAACGCCTACATCCGACATGTTCACCATGCTTATTGTCTCGCTGCCTATATGGCTGCTCTATGAGGCAAGCATAATGATAGTGAGAATAACCGAAAAGAAACAATAATAATCTGAAAACAATATCTATAAACCATGCTAAGGAAAATAAGAATCTTGCTGGCAGCAGTAACCTTCACTCTGATTACGCTGCTCTTTCTCGACCTGACAGGCTCGCTGCACGCATGGCTCGGATGGCTGGCCAAGATACAGTTCTGGCCTGCCGTGCTGGCATTGAACGTGGCTGTAGTGGCCGGTCTTCTGATTTTAACACTGATATTCGGGCGCATCTACTGCTCCGTAATATGTCCGCTGGGCATAATGCAGGACCTCATATCTGCCCTGCACGGCAGACGAAAGCGCAATCGCTTCAGCTTCTCGCCCGAAAAGCGCTGGCTGCGCTACGGCGTGCTGGTGGTGTTTCTTGCGTCATGCGTTGCCGGAATCAACGTAATCGTGTCGCTGCTTGCACCCTACAGTTCTTACGGCCGTATGGTCAACAGCATCTTGCGCCCCGTATGGACGGCAGGCAACAACGTGCTGGCATCGCTTGCCGAGCGCATGGACAGCTATGCCTTCTACAGCGTTGACGTGTGGATGCGCAGCCTGCCTACGCTCATAATTGCCGCCGTAACGTTCGTGATAATTGCCGTGCTGGCATGGCGCGGGGGCAGAACTTACTGCAATACGATATGCCCCGTTGGCACTATTCTGAGTTTCTTTGCACGTTTCTCGTGGTTCAAGATCAGCATTGACGGCGACAAATGCGTAAGCTGCCGCCTCTGCGAGAAGAACTGCAAGGCGTCAGCCATCGACGTAAAGACCGGCCGCATTGACTATAGCCGCTGCGTGGTGTGCGGCAACTGCATAGGCAAATGTAATAAGGATGCCATAAGATATGTTCACCCGGCTAAAGCTGAGGCACGCAAAGCTGAAGCCAAGCATGAAGGAGGAGACGAAAGCAGCAGCGTTGACAGCGGCAGAAGATCGTTCCTGCTCGGTGCAGCAATAGCAACTACGGCTGCCGCGCTGGCTCAGGAGAAGAAGAAGGTGGACGGCGGACTGGCTGTTATTGAGGACAAGGTGCAGCCCGAACGCGCCACGCCGATAACTCCTCCCGGCTCTATGTCTGCACGCCACATGGCCCAGCACTGCACGGCATGCCAGCTCTGCGTGTCGGCATGTCCCAACGACGTGCTGCGCCCATCGTCTGACTTGTCAAAACTGATGCAGCCGACAATGTCGTATGAGCGCGGCTACTGCCGCCCCGAATGCACCCGATGCAGCGATGTATGCCCTACGGGTGCCATCAAGCCGATAACACGCGAGGACAAGTCGGCCACACAGATAGGACATGCCGTGTGGATAAAGAAAAACTGCGTGAGCGTTACTGACGGCGTTGCCTGCGGCAACTGTGCCCGCCACTGCCCCGTGGGAGCAATAACGATGATACCGCTCCACCCCGGCACCGACTCAAAGCTAACCATTCCTGCCGTGAACGAGGCGAGATGCATCGGCTGCGGAGCGTGCGAAAACCTCTGTCCGGCACGTCCGTTCAGTGCCATCTATGTTGAGGGACACGAAGTTCACCGCACGGTATAGCTTCACCCCGATGTCTCTTTATCAACAACTAAAAAACAATTACCGTTATGAGTAAAGACATAAACAGAAGAAGTTTTCTGAAACTGCTCGGAGGCGGAGCCGTGGCCACGTCGGCACTGCTCACCGCCTGCAAGGGCAACGACAATAAATCCACTGCCGCCAAGGAACCGCCCAAGGGCAAGATGACCTACCGCACCAACCCAAAAACCGGCGAGAAGGTGTCTATCCTGGGCTACGGCATGATGCGCCTGCCGGTGGTGGGAGGCAACGACGCCAAGAAGAAGGAAGGCGAGGTTACGCCCATAGACCAGGAAATGGTGAACCGCCAGATTGACTACGCGCTGGAGCACGGCGTCAACTACTTCGACACGTCACCAGCCTACTGCCAGGGACAGTCGGAGCGTGCCACGGGCATTGCCCTGAAGCGCCATCCGCGCAACAAATACTTCATTGCCACCAAGCTCTCCAACTTTAACCCCGAGACATGGACGCGCAAGGCATCTATCGAGATGTTTGAAAACTCTCTGAAGGAGCTTCAGACCGACTATGTCGACTATCTGCTGCTGCACGCCATCGGACAGGGCAAAGACTCGCTTGCCACATTCAACGGCCGCTATATGGACAACGGCATACTCGACTGGCTCGTGGAGCAGCGCGAGAAGGGACGCATACGCAACCTCGGATTCTCTTACCACGGCGATGTCAAGATATTCGACCTGATGCTAAAATGGCACGACGAAGGCAAGTATCACTGGGACTTCGTGCAGATAGAGCTTAACTATCTCGACTGGAACTACGCCAACGAGATCAATCCTGTGAACACTGATGCCGTATATCTCTACAACGAACTGAAAAAGCGCAACATACCTGCAATAATCATGGAGCCGCTGCTGGGCGGACGACTCGCCAATGTGCCCGACCCCATCGTGGCCAAGATGAAGGAGCGCGAGCCCGAGAACAGCGTGGCCAGCTGGGCATTCCGCTTTGCGGGAACTCCCGACGGCGTGCTCACCGTGTTGAGCGGCATGACGTATATGGAGCACCTGAAAGACAACCTCTGCACCTACTCGCCGCTGAAACCGCTCACAAAGGAGGAAGAGGCGTTCCTGATGGAGATTGCAAACGACATATACAACCTGAACACGATACCTTGCAACGAGTGCAACTACTGCATGCCCTGCCCCTACGGCATAGACATACCGGCGGTGCTGTCTCACTATAACCGCTGCATCAAGGAGGGCAACATGCCCAACAAGGGCAGTCAGGACCCCGACTACCGCCGTGCGCGCCGCGCCTTCCTCATAGGCTACGACCGCAGCGTGCCGCGCCTGCGCCAGGCATCCCACTGCATTGGCTGTGGCCAGTGTGTTGAACATTGTCCGCAGGGCATCAAGATTCCGGAAGAGATGCATCGCATTGACAAATTCGTGGAGGAGCTGAAGCAGAATGGATAAGCTCATCAGCATGCTCGGCCATGACGGCTGCCGCGGAGTGATGCGCTCACCGGGCGGCAAGACCATTGTGTTCAAACGCAGGGGCGTGGCAGACCTCTTCGATGCCGTAACCTCTCATCCCGACCTTACACAGGGCGCCTCGGTGGCCGACAAGGTTATCGGACTTGGTGCGGCTTTCCTGCTCGTCAAGGGCGGCGTGGCCGAAGTATATGCCGAAGTCATCAGCCGGCCGGCTGTCAGCAAACTGCAAGATGCCGGAATAAGCCTCAGTTACGGCAAGACTGTAGACCACATAATCAACCGCGAAGGCACCGGGATATGCCCAGTTGAACAACTGACATCTACAGCCCAATCGGCCGACGAGGCATGGAAACTAATTAAAGAATTCATAAAGCGTAATTCATAATTCACAATTCATAATTAATGGAAACAACAATATCACAGATACAACAGCTCAGCTACCGCGAAGGCAAGACCTACGCCCTGGCTGCAGCATTCGTGGCAGGCAATATCCTGCTGCCTCAACTGTGCCACATGCTGCCGCAGGGCGGACTGGTGTGGCTGCCTATCTACTTTTTCACGCTCATTGCAGCCTACCGCTACGGCATCACCGCCGGACTGCTCACGGCCGTAGCCTCGCCGTTGGTAAACAATATGATGTTCGGCATGCCGCCGGCCCCCATGCTGCCGATAATATTAATCAAGTCGGGCCTGCTCGCCCTTGCCGCTGCTGCCGTTGCATCGCGCTGCAGGAAGGTAAGCATAGTAGCCGTGGCAGCAGCTATTGTTATATATCAGGCCATAGGCACAATGGCCGAATGGGGCATGACTGGCTCGATAGCTGCCGCCCTTCAGGACCTGCGCCTCGGCTGGCCCGGTCTGCTCGTTCAGCTGTTCGGCGGATTTGCCCTGCTGAAACTCATGGCACGCAAGGCCCGCTGACAAGACAACGCACAGCATATCGCGGACAAAAAGCCAAGATAAATAGGACAAGAAGTCTTTTTAGATAAAAATCTGCCACTCGCCACATCTGCAAGTAACTCCCTGAAAAAGTTACTTAAAGATGTGGCAAGTTGTTTTTTACTCCATCACGAAACACTAAACCGACGCCTGCCAAAACAGCCTGTCATATAAAAGGGCAAAAAATCATAAGGGAAACACACTATTTTCATTAACAAACTCTCAAAACAAAAGCAAATAAAACGTCGGCCGTAAGCAAAACAAGACGTATTGCTTTCAAATCATTAACCTATCGTTTACGGGTCGGAAACGGGCCACTTTTGATGTAAAAGTGGCCCGTTTTTTCATCAAAAACAAGTGCTTTATAACTCCCCAGACACACGTTCTCAAAATATACCTGAGCTGCCCGCGATTAATACGCAATCTGCATATACCATTTTCTCATTGCATCCGCAATATTACCATCACAAGACAACTATACCGAAATCATTATTTTGTCTGTGAAGTTTATAAAAAAAATTAATTTGCTTTGCATTGTAAGGCTCATGCTATATATTTGCACAAAAAATTTTCATTAACACAGCAAGGGCTGAAGCAACATCCCGGCTTGTTTAACACTGTCACATAACGCACAAAAGAAATGATGAAACGCCAAGGCAACATACTGATATGCATGCTGCTGTCACTGATGATGGTGGCCGGCGGAGCTGGTTTTGTGATTGTGAAATGCTGCTGCAAGGGCAACAAGGCGCAGACCGAATGCCGCAGCACATGCTGCCGGCAGTGCGACAGGCTGCACATGGAAGCCAAGTCGTGTGCCGAAACGGTGGTGATGAAGCTGTGGCCTACAACCACGGGGCAGCAGAAGCCGGCAAGCGTGCCTGACGCTCAAGCCACGATGCTGCCGCCATACAGCATTGCCTCATACTGTCAGGCGCCCGCTTCAGCATATCTCATCTGCCGGTATGCGCCAAGACTGCTGCACGCTCCGCCACGGCTATATCTGGCCATGATAAGAGTGCTGATAATCTGATTTTATCCTGTTTTTTATCATAATATTTTTTACTCACCCTTAAGTCAGGCGCCCAAGCATGCGCGCCTGACCATATCATGCCTGGCTGAAGCCTCTGCTGCAACGAGGCGCCACCAAGGCACGACGGGGGCGACAAAGACATAACGGCTGAGGCACAGACAGCACGCAGCCGAAAACTAAAGAACAATAAAAAAACGGATAAAAGCAAGAATTACTGATGAACATAAGACTTACAGCTGCAGGAGCCGCTCTGGCTGCCTGCACCACAATATGCGCCGGCAACGGCACGGCCTCACTGGCCACAGACAGCATAAGCCATAACGACAGCATACACCGCGAAAGCTCGCTGGGCGAGGTGGCTGTGGTGGCGCGCCGCGCCGGAACGACACGTATGGGCGGAGCCGTAAACGGATTCAACCTGAACCGCGAGGAGCTGTTCCGCGCGGCATGCTGCAACCTTGGCGAGAGCTTCACCACAAACCCTGCCGTAGACGTGAGCTACAACGACGCCACGACGGGCGCAAGGCAGATAAAACTGCTGGGACTGGCCGGCACCTACGTGCAGATGATGACCGAGAACATGCCCAACTTCCGCGGTGCGGCGGCGCCCTATGCGCTGGGCTACGTGCCCGGCCCATGGATGAAGGGCATACAGGTGTCTAAGGGTGCGGCGTCGGTGAAGAACGGCTACGAGGCCATAACAGGACAGATAAACGTAGACTACAAGAAACCCGAGGACGAAGAGGGCATAGAGGTAAACCTCTTCGGCGACACAAAGAGCCGCATAGAGGCCAACGCCGATGCCAACCTGCACATAAACAAGCAGCTGAGCACGGAGGTGCTGATGCACTATGAGAACAGCTTTGAGAATCACGACGACAACGGCGACGGCTTCTACGACAAGCCGAAGGTGGAGCAGTATAACCTGCAGAACAGATGGCTCTGGGCAGGAGAAAAGTATATATTCCACGGAGGCATAGGCGCACTAAAGGAGCACCGCAACGGCGGACAGACAGGCCACCGCGGCAACGACGGCGCAGAACTGTTCAGGATAGGGCTCGACACGGAGCGGTATGAGGCCTACATGAAGCACGCCTTCATCATAGACCGCCACAAGGGCACCAACATAGCCCTCATGGCATCGGGCTCGATGCACATGCTCGACGCCGGATACGGACACAAGACGTATGACGTGAACGAGAAGAACGTGTATGCGTCGCTGGTGTTTGAGACCAACCTCACCAAGATGCACAACCTGTCGGCCGGACTGAGCCTCAACCACGACTATCTGGGACAGACCGTGCGCATGGTGAACGACAAGGAGGCATCGCCCGTAAGGATGAACGAGAAGGAGACCGTGCCCGGCATATATGCCCAATATACATTCAACCTCGACCACCGGCTGACAGCCATGGCGGGCATAAGGGCCGACCACAGTTCGGTGTACGGCACATTCGTAACGCCGCGCCTGCACCTGAAATACATGCCCACCGACATGCTTACGCTGCGCCTCTCGGCAGGCAAGGGCTACCGCACACCGCACGCTCTGGCCGAAAACAACTATCTGTTGGCGAGCGGACGCCGGCTCGTGATAGACGACCTTGAGCAGGAGGAGGCATGGAACTACGGGGCGAGTGCCGCACTGAACATTCCGCTGCTGGGCGAGACGCTGAAGCTCAACGCCGAATACTACTACACACGCTTCACGGCGCAGGCCGTAACCGACTATGACACCGATCCGGGCGTGATACACATAGGCAACCTGAACGGCAAGTCGTATTCGCACACGCTGCAGATAGACGCCACCTACCCCATATTCAAGGGCATGACGCTCACGGCTGCCTACCGTCTGAACGACGTGAAGGCCACCTACGGCGGCCGACTGCTCGAAAAACCGCTGACAAGCAAGTACAAGGGACTTATCACGGCATCATACAAGACGCCGCTCGGCCTGTGGCAGTTTGACGCCACGCTGCAGCTCAACGGCGGCGGCCGGATGCCCGATCCTTACGAACTGCCGGACGGCACAATGTCGTGGAACAAGCGCTTCGGTTCATACGAGCAGCTCAGCGCACAGATAACGCGCTGGTTCCGCCACTGGTCGGTATACGTCGGAGGCGAAAACCTTACCGGCTTCACCCAGAAGACATCTATCTACGGTGCCGACAATCCATGGGGCACGGGCTTCGAGCCTACGCTTGTATGGGGCCCCGTGCACGGCCGCATGTTCTATGCCGGAGTGAGGATAAACATCGGAAGGATGTAGTAAACCGAACAAAGTACAGACAAATTATCATACAAAAAATAAAACCAAACATATAAGACAGAAAGTTATGAAACGACATTTTTTATTATTGACCTTGGCGCTATGCGCTATCACAAGTTTTGCCAAAGACATCAAGACTATCATCGTAACCACAAATCCGCAGATGCACTGCGAGGCATGCGAGAACAAGATTAAGAGCAACATGCGCTTCGAGAAGGGCATAAAGGCAATAGAGACAAACATTAGCCGGCAGGAGGTTACACTGACCTACGACGCCGACAAGACAACGCCCGAAAAACTGATTAAGGGCTTTAAGAAAATCGGATACACGGCCACCGTTAAGACCGGCTGCGACAAGAAGCAAACTTGCTGCGAGAAGCAGCAGGCAAGTTGCGGACCAAAACAGAATTGCTGCGACAAGGCACAGGCGGGCTGCAGCAAACAACAGGCAAACTGTGAGAAGAAACAGAACTGCTGCGACAAGCAACAGACAGGATGTAAACAAGACTGCAAGAATTGCAGCAAAACCGAATGCTGTAAGAAGAAGTAAAACAGGTATAGACTTGAAAACAAAAAATACACGGCAGGGAAAAGCCCTGCCGTGCTGCAATCTGAATTTTAATGTTACGCGACTCACGTCGAATAACAATTTACCTGCATTCTACTTAACTTGTATTTTATAGATCTTACCATTCGAATATTTCACAATATTCAATTTTCCTCTAACCAATGAGTTAAGTTTCTTTCCGGTAATATCATATACTTCAACATCACCGTTCTGTATATCATCGATTGTTATTCCATAAATTCCGGTTGCCTCTTCATACTCTTTCTGAGCTTTTTCAGCATCTGCTAGAAGCTTTGCAATAGCATCTTTTACTGTCTGAGAGTCGATCGTGCTTTCTTCTGTAAGCTTAACAGCCTCATAATCACTTTCTACTTTCTCCGAAATTTCATCGATTTCATCCTGAATGGCCTTAATGTCATCAACAAACTGATCAGCTACGTCCTTACACTCGGTATTGACAGTCTCTTCAGCGGAATCGAGTTCTGCCTGAAGGGCCTCAAGTTCTTCTGTCAGACGGGCATAAGCAGCCTCATTGGCATCAACCACAGCCTGAGCAGCCTTGGCATCAGAAAGGAGTTTTTCGATAGAGTCTTTCACTGACTGAGAATCAATTGTACTCTCTGCAGTAAGTTCACCTGCCTCATAAGCAGCCTTAACGCTGTCGGAGATTTCCGTGATGCGAGTCTGGATGCTGTCGACCACTTCTGTAAACTGAGAGGCAACGTCCTTACACTCAGTATTGATTGTTTCCTTTGCGGCATCGAGTTCTGTCTGAAGTGAAGCTATCTCAGCTGTCAGACGGTTATAGGCTGCCTCATTGGCGGTTACAACAGCCTGAGCGGCCTTGGCGTCTACAAGAAGCTGGGCGATAGATGCCTTTACTGACAATGAGTCGATTGTGCTTTCTGATGTAAGCTCTACAGCCTCATAAGCTGTCTTAACGCTGTCGGAGATTTCTGTGATGCGAGTCTGGATGCTGTCGATTACTTCAGTAAACTGAGAGGCAACGTCCTTACACTCGGTATTGATTGTTTCCTTTGCGGCATCGAGTTCTGTCTGAAGTGAAGTTATTTGAGCGGTCAGACGCTTGTACGCCTCTTCGTTTACAGCTTCCTTATTGCCCTGAGCAGCCAAAGCATTTTCAACAAGAGCTTTTATCGATGTAGCTATATCATCGGCTCCAGCCTGAACATCAGCAAGACCTTCGGCCAAAGTTTCATTGGCATAAGAGTCATCAACAACCTTATGCAAACTATCAATCTTTGCTACTATTGCAGCTTCAGCGGCAAGAATGTCTTCGTTATCCTTAACGTTAGCGGCATTTGCGGCAATGCTGTCAACTGCCTCGTTGTACAAATTACGCAATGAATCTACCAATGCCTTTGCCGGAGTATAATGTGCAAGATAAGAGTTTGTAACGCTAAGTTTCACTTCGTCATAGAGGCCGAAAGCATTACCGTTCTCGTTAGAAACAATGACATCATTTATCACAAGATCAGATTTCAGCGCCAATGTTTCGTCAGCCTTAACATAGAAAGCCAGCACCTCACCTGTTGTTCCGGCAAAATTCTCTGTTGTCATACCAGCAACAGCAATCTTCAATTTGCCGTCAGATGTCATGTTAGAGCTTATAGTAGCATTCTGAGGCAGACGGCTGCCATACTCAAACTTCGGTTTACCGTTGTCTTTAACTTCAAACGAAAGTCCTTGAGGCAAAGTTATCAGAGCCTGCATGCCTCTTACGTTAATAAAGTTGTCGAGCACAAGGCTTACCTTCTTTGATGTTCCGTCGGTCTTTATAGCCAATGTGTCAGCAGCTGTATAAAGTTTTCCTACATAAGGAGCTACATCTGCGCTAAAGTCAGCCATGGGGAAACTCTTTGTATAGCCGTCTTCACCTTTTTCATGGCTGCTGCCAAGGATGTTTGTGAAGTCTATTTTACCGGCTTTTACAAAACGGTTTTCAGCCTTAACCTTAAAATAAGCTACGGCACCGCTATCGCCAAAGATAGAGACAGTGTCTGAAGGAACAATAAGCAAACGGAGATTGCCGTCAGAAAGAGTGCTCATAAAAAGAGAATGGTAGTCGCGGTCAAGACGTACTTCATCGCGTGTCAGACTGTTGGCTACATAAACGATACCATCGGGAAGGTTAATATCCATCTGCAAAGCAGTAATCCGGTCGCTGTTGTCAAGACACACTGCAACAGTCTTTTCCTCGCCTGGCTTTATGTTAAAGCTCTCTATCGTCACCTTGTTGTCGGCCAATGCGCAAGCAAAAGAGCCAACCGCCATAAGGCATGCCATAATCAGCCGTGAGGCAAAGTGACATTTAAGAATGTTTGTTTTTATCATACTCAATTTTTAAACTAAATGGTTTCTTGAAATTATTTTCCTTAAACAGAAGGCGTGACAGCCTACGTGACGCCACGCCTTCATGTCCATAAGAGTATAATTCTATCTAACTTTCAGGGTCTCGATTATTTGCGAAGCACTTTCTTGGTTGAACCGTCTGAGCCACGCAGGATGTTAACACCCTTCTTCAGAGTCTTTATCACCTGACCGCCTACAGAGTAGATCTTATCCTTCAGACTCTTGTCTGCGTCAACACCGCCGATACCTGTTGTGCCCTCGCCTGTGCCGTCGATGCTGTAGGCAATACCTCTTGCATCAGAAGCAAACACGTTAGCGATGCTTATGTTGCCGTCAACCTTGCCAGCAAGTTCGAGCAATACAACAGCCTCGCCGTTGGTGCCGAGCGCGCTGTTCTGCATAGAGCTTACAACCACACGCTGTGTGCCGTCGGCCAATGTGTTCTGATAGAGGTTGTGCTCGCTGCTGCCGGATGTAGCACTGAGCAGTGTTACACCTGCCGGGAGCTTGATGTCCATCTGTGCGCCTACATATGCAGCAGAACCATTAATCCTGACAGCCACACGTGTCACGTCACCATTACTTTCTGTAGCAAGTTCGAGGCTACCTGCAGCACCCTGCTGAGCTGCCTCATAGCGTGCCACTGCTCTCAGGCCTGTATTATTGTTGCCGAGAATAGCATTTGTAACAGCTGTAACGTCACCGATATTTATGTTGCCATCCTCGTTTACATCAGCTGCAAGATATTCCATTGAGCCTTCATCTACCGTCTCAACCTCAAGAACATAGTTCAGAATCTGAGTATAGTCGTCTACCAGTACCGAACCGTCGCGGTTAACGTCGCCAAGGATATAAGCATAACCTTCGGCATCTGCCTTCAGGCTGTTAAGCTGCTCTGTCAGCTCGCCATAACGCTCCCATACGGCAGGAACGGCCTCTGTCATATAGTCGATGGACTTCACAACATGATTACCATCTTCATCAATCAAATCATTGCCGTAAATATCTTTTGATATAATGTTATCACACGCATCATTATTATAATCAAAGAGAGCTATGATATTCTTATCTAATTCTGAAAGGTCTTTTTTCAGTTCTTCTTTTTTATCTGAAGTATATTTACTTGCAATAAAAATTTCATTAACAGAGTTATAAAGATCTCTTAATGAGACATTTATACGACCAAACAATTCATAGTACGTAGACTCCAGATCAAAAGTTTCAATATATAATTTAATATCATTTGCATAGAAATTATCACTTTCATCATCCAAGAAATCTTCACGACTAATAGGATTTTCCACCAATCTGTCACGGTCATTCTTAATCATAAACTCAATACTTTCAGTATAAGCACCCCAATCCTCTAGTACAGTGAAAGCATAATTACTGAATTTCTTGACAACCTCATCATACGATTTCTGCAAGTCACCAAGTTCCTTCGTTAGTCTGTCATAATTTAATTTATGAACATCATATGGTTTCTGAGCATCAGCAATATCCTGTGTGAGTTTAGCCAGTTCTGCCTCAACAGCTGCTATGCCGGTAGAGAGTTTGCCTTCATAGAACAATATTGAGCCGGCCTCAGCATACTTGGCTATTTCGGCGCTCATATTGTCGATAGAAGTCTTAACGGCAGCGAGAGCCCCAGTGTAATCTTTTTGTACATTTTCATGGCATCCGTTAAGAACCTCAACCTCGGCATTATACTTGCTCTCTACCTCGGCTAAAGCAGAGTTAAGAGTTTCTATTGTTGTAGCAGCAAGATTTGCATCATAATATGCAGCAAGCTCGGCACGCATTGTGGCAATCTTTGTCTCAAACTCAAGATACTTAGGCTGCTTGTCTTTCTCATCGAGAGCGATGAAGTCAGCATCTGTTTCCATATCTTCAAGTTCTTCAGCCATAGAGTTTATCTTTTCGATATAAGCATCTACCTCGGCAACCTTGTCTGTACCTTCTACAGCTGCGGCAGCTTTGTTCTGATCACCCTTGAGCGAAACTATCTCATCTGCAAGTCTAAGACTTTCTCTATCATTTGCAGTGACATAAATAGATGCTATTGCAGCTTCTATGCCAGCACAATTTGTCTTAAATGCTCCCTCACCGTCATCATAGTAGTCAACACATCCGCCTGATGACAACTTACGATCAATGATTGACTGCTGTGTGTTTAAAAGATTCTGAGCTGTTACCTCACCGCAATCAACTGTAATTACATAGCCATTTACAAATTCCGCTGCAGCTTCAAGACTTGCCTGAAGTTCACCGAGAGCAGCCTTCATTGCATTGTAAGCCTCTTTATTGGCAACCTGATCCTGTGATGCAGCCTTTGCGTCAGAATAAATTGTACTGCTTTCAAACGGAGCAAGCAAAGCCTTTATTGACGGCAGACTTGCATACAAATTGCCCTTTTCTACTTCTGTATATGCATTCTTAGCAGCAGTAACAGTAGCTTCAACAAGTGCATCATAACCATCAATTATCTGCTGCTTTCTTGTTCCGTCTGCATCGCCGATATATTCAAATACTTTAAGGTCAGCGCTTTCTTTAGCCACCTGCTCGTCGATAGCTGTAATAACAACTGTCCATTCACGCTGTGCAGCATCTTCCTTACCTGCAACAAGCAGTTCGTCGATAGTGGCGAAAGCGTTAAGATGAGCATCAACAGATAATGCGAAATACTTGTCGGCAAAATCTTTATTTGCATCTGCAACAATCTTTCTTACATCAGAGAATGATTTTGCTATAACATCAGAATTATAACCGGCATCTGTCAATTCTGTAATTGCTGCATCCAACTTAGCGTTTGCCAAAGCAAAGTTGTTACTGAACACACTCTTGGCAACGGTGCTTACAGCGTTATACATTGAAAGACGATATTTCTTATTTGTTACCTACTTGATTATCAGCAGGTACAGGAAAACTCAAACGTAAGCATCATTTTATTGGGTGACAAGAAAGAACCAACAAAATGAAAAACAAATCTTGTGCAACAAATTTTGCTACCCAACAACCATTTTCCCTGTTACTTTTATTTCAAGAACCGTTTTTACTGGCGGAAAGAAAAAAGATGTGTTACTTGTCTATGGCTGCCAACCAAAGCCAATACACATATATAAATTCATTCATCTTAGGATATATATACCAATGGATTGGATAAACTGAACGAATTGCGGAGCGATAGCCCAACCATGCCATGTGTTGTATTGGATTGTCGCTCTCTTTCTTTCCGCCAGTAAGAACTCTTGTATGATTTCTGTTACTTTCCACTTGTAACCGCTTGTTTCAAGTCATTCTTAGCTCTTTTATTCTCATTTCTCAACTATTCTAATTGTTACTCCGTTACCTGAATCTTCATCACCATTTCTGGGCTTTGATAAATTTGGTTGCAAAGGTAATGTCTGTACCCATATTCCTTGCAAGGTCAGTGCCTATGGTCTCTTGCTAAAATCTCCACCTTGCAGGTCGTATTTGAGCAGAGAACCTTGCAGGAAAAGCACAGACACCTTTTGAGGCAACAAAATTTTAATCAATCCCGAAATTGCAGATGCAAAATTAGGGAATAAAAAAATGAAGACTTATGGCAAACATTTGTGACACTCAGTACAAAGTGATGGGCGAACGCAAGGCGGTAGCCGACCTTTGGAACACGCTCCAAACAATGGAGGTGAACACCAAGAACGTACATCTCTACAAGTTGGCGGAACACTATGGCATCGACTATGAGAAGAAGGGCATATCGGTAAGAGGATATATCTATTGGGCAGAGTTTGAGGCAGACGAGGACATCTGCTTGTTGTCCTTTGACACCGAAAGTGCCTGGTCTGCCTGTGAGGAGTTCTTTGATGAACTGAACAAAGTTCTTGGTGGAGAACTTTCCGTCAGTTACAGATTATCAAAAGATTGGGATAATCGCCATTATCCAAAGTCGTGAGTTATCCAAAGTTTTATGATAAATTAGTATGTAATTCTCAGATTATCAAGATAACTTTTGATAATAAATTGTGATAATACGTTATATTATATAAGTAGCAATGTCGCTACTCATAAAATAAAACAACTCATATGAATCACAATTTTAGTCCCCCAGGGTTGATAGCTCTGTTCGAAGATTACTGCAAAAGACAAAATTTTGCAGCAGTTACTAAATCTGCTCAGCGAAGATTGCTGAACAGACTTATTTCTTACATGGAAACTATAGCAGTTTCTACATACACTCCAGAAGTGGGTGAAAGTTTCATTGTTGCTGCTACAGAAGGGAAGAATCTCAAGAACGTAACAATAAACTCTTATCGTCGTTTAGTTTATGTATTGTCTCAGGCATATAACAACAAAACAATTCACAAACAGAGAACTGCATATGTATGTCCACAATTCAGAGGCGAGATAGGAAAATGTGCGCTAAATTTTATTAGAAGCTATTCTCAAGATAACTTTTTGGCGAAAGGGACAATCTATTTTTATGAAAAAACGCTTTATCGTTTTTCTGAGTTTCTTATCTCACGGAATTGTACATTTAAGAATATAAGCAGGGAAGATATAATAGCTTATCTCTCAACAAGTACAAATCAAGATCGAAAAGCTATTGGTACCATAAAGATTTTTCTGAATTATATCTTTGAAAATAAGATTGTGTCCCAGGATTATTCGCATCTTCTGATAGGATTTAAGGATGCTGTAAAAGAGGTTATTCCATCATTCTACACAGTTGAGGAAATAAAGAAACTCGAATCTTCTGTTAGTAGAGCGACCCCAAAAGGTAAAAGGGATTATGCGATGATATTATTAGCTTCAAGATTAGGGTTACGAATATCGGATATTCAGTCACTTAGGTTTTGTAATATAGATTGGGACAATAATACCCTCAAAGTGCATCAAGTAAAGACCAGCAAATATGTTGAACTACCTTTGTTGTCAGAAGTAGGAGACGCTATAATTGATTACATATTAAATGCGCGTCCTAATGTTGAGGATGATTTTGTATTTTTGACTTTAAAACCTCCATTTCGGCACCTTAATGGTAATTCGTTAAGTCCTGCAATTACTAAATATATGCTTGCTGCTAGTATTGATGTTAGTAAACGACATCATGGTCCTCACGCATTACGCCATAGCCTTGCCAGTAATCTTCTTCAGAATGAAACACCTGTTTGTGTAATTACATCTACGTTGGGTCAAGCATCTACGCAATCAACTATGCACTATTTGGACATAGACATAAGAGCACTCATTAATTGTTCATTAGAAGTACCTGCTATAACAACTAAATTCTACAAAGAAAATGGGTCAGCATTCTATAAATAATTACAAAGGAAAGTTCCATAGTTCACTTTCCACATATATGATTTCATTCATAAGAGAAAGGAATCTTTATACAAGTAAAGATGAGTGTGTTGAGTTGCAATACACTATGGGGCAACTTGATAGATATTTGGTCAGTATTGGATATACCAAGAAATACCTTAACCAAGAATCAATACAAGGATGGTTGGGTAGTTTTAGTGGTATCAAGGATATAACCTTATATCGCAAATACATAATTGTTGCAAAATTTTCGAGGTATTTATGTGAAATGGGTATGGATTCTTACATAATAAGAGCTCCACGAAAATTACGTCATTGTGATTTCGTTCCTCATATCTTTACCCACGAAGAAATCCTGATGTTGTTTAATACAGCAGATTCACTACTACAGAGATCCACACAGTCCAAGAGTTTTATTTTAATCATGCCTGCATTGTTACGTCTTCTATATAGTACAGGGATAAGAATAGGAGAAGCACTTAACATTAAAAATGAAGACATAGACTTTGATAGAAAGGTGATTGTTATAAATAAATCAAAAAACGGAAAACAACGTTATGCTCCAATAAATGATTCTCTTGAATTCATATTACGTGAGTACTTAGCATGGCGTACCAAGATCAAGAAATGCCAATTAGACAAACCTAATGCCCATTTTTTTGTTAATTTCTTAGGAAACAATCCATGCCTACGAGCAGTTCAAACGTGGTTCAAGAAAATATTGGACCAATCAAACATTGTGATAAAAGGAGATCCTGAGACATATCGTCTTCATGCAATTCGACATACTGCATGTGTTCATGCCATGATGAAGTTGTCAAAAGGAGGTATGAACGTATATGCATATTTACCCGTGTTAGCTACGTTCATGGGGCATAAGCATATAAATGATACAGAGTACTACCTTAGATTGACATTAGAAATGTATCCAGAAATTCTGAAGATAGACAAACATTTGACTCCAGACATTCTCAATAAATTATCAAAATATTCTAACATGAATTATGAGTATGAATAAAGGACTATATAAAAACTTCGGAAAAGCATTACAAAGTTTTTTTGAAGACTATCTCTTAAAAGAGTGTGGTGCAAGTCGTCACACTATAAAATCATATAGTGAGACATTCTGCTTGTTTGTGGAATTTGCTGATAAAATAAAAAATACACGTCCAGACAATATTCTGTTGGATAATATTAACAAGGATTATATTCGTGAGTTTCTTGACTGGTTAGAACGTGAAAGAAATTGTAAACCACAAACTCGAAACCATAGAAATACTGTTATGCGTTCTTTCTTCAAGTTCATGATGTATTATGATACAATACATCTGAGCCAATGGCAAGAAATCTTATCAATCAAACCCAAAAGAGTACAGCAGGAAGTAATAAAATACCTGTCTGTAGATGGAATCAATGCGTTAATTGAGCATATTTCTGCAGACACAAAGGTTGGTCAAAGAAATTTAGCTATGATTTCCTTGTTGTATTATTCCGGCTTAAGAGTGCAAGAATTAATCGACCTTACTCCGCGTTCAATAAGAAATGAAAATCCTCATGTTGTGGAAGTTAAAGGAAAACGTAACAAAAAACGGTTGGTATGTATAAATGAGAATATTTACAAACTATTAAATAGTTACATGGAAAATTACTCCCTCAATACGGAATCTAAGTTAGATCGACCTTTGTTTTTCAACCGTAGTGGTGATAAATTAACAGATGCAGGAGTTACTCATATTTTGCAGAAGTATGCAAAATTAGCACATGAAGACATTCCGACATTAGTTCCTGTAAATATCACGCCCCATTGGTTGAGACATAGCAGAGCTGAACATTTGCTTCAGGGTGGTGCTGAGTTGATTGAAATTAGAGATTTTCTAGGGCATGCATCTGTAACAACTACAGAAATCTATGCAAGGGTCAATATAGAAATGAAACACAAAGCACTATTAACTATTAATGAAGAAATTGGCATAAAAGAGCCAAAGGTCAAAAGTTGGGAACGTAATCCAGAATTAAAGAGTCTGCTTAAAAGTTTTGCAAAATAACTGAGTTGACAACGCAACCTGAATGATATTATCCAAAGTTGAAAATAAAAGTTGAAAAATTAATTCGTTGATATTTAATGGCGATTTGTTTTTGACTTTGGATAACTCACGACTTTAGATAATA
>CDYQ01001877.1_pt1 | contig 42668 bp, 56 predicted proteins | sample 557451 | NCBI WGS metagenome assembly CDYQ01 (sample SAMEA3182059, study PRJEB8094) | gut metagenome | biome: human; feature: gut; material: Stool; isolation source: human stools | place: Canada | collected 2012-11-26
GTCCGTATACAGCGTCACCCATATATGCACCGTAGGCGGCTGCACGGAAACAATCTGTATTAATAGCGGTTAAATTGGGGTATTGAACACTCACAGTATTGGGGAGCTTGCATTTGATTCCATCAACATCGCTTTGTAATGCCTGCAATCCGGCTGCCAAAGGAGCAATCTGTTGTCCTACTGCACTCAGGATAGTGGCGTTCTGATTACGCTGGGATATTTCGGCTGTTAAAGTAGCCTTTTCCGCAGTAAGAGATGCAATCTTGTCCTGCAATGCCTGATTTTGAATTGCATCAAGTTTGGCAAGGATAGCATTCGTATTTGCAGTAGCCCCGTCACGCAATGACAATGCATTGTTGTTCATTGTATTGGTAAGGGCATTCATTGATTCGCAATTCTGCAAACGTCCTTCATAACCTTGTCTTTCAATAGCTGTTTGCGTTTTGCAGCAACAATCGGCAAGTTGAGTAAGGATAGACTGGTTGCCTGACTGCATAGCATTAATAATCTGGTTGGTTGACAATCCCACCTGATTACCTACTTGTGTAATGCTATTCTGAACATTGCACAATGCTGTCTGAACCTGTTGGGTAGAGCAGTTGAATGAAGAAGCCAATTGAGAGATAGCATTACCGTTACCCTGAATAGCTTGCATCAACAATTCGCGTCCTGCGTTTCCTGCCAATTCTGCCGGAAGTCCGTTAGCTCCGTTTCCTCCACGTCCACCGAACAAACCGCCACCGTTGCCGTTCCATCCAAAGATACTTGCTATCACAACAAGCCAGATAATGCTCCACCATCCGTCCTGTCCTCCAAAGCCGTTGCCGTTATTCATCAAGGCAAGCAGGTTAGGGTCTATCCCCTTGTTCCCAAACATTCCGGGAAGCATAGCGGTAATGTCAAGCTTGCTACCGCCTGAACCTCCATTGCCTCCGTCTGAATTAAAAACATAAGTTCTTTCCATAAGTATTTGTATTTTGTATCCCGGTCAAAATTGACCGTATGCAAAAGTACATATGTTGTAACTTATGTAAAATCAGTTGTTTCCCAATATATTCTCAACATTTTCCCACTTTCCATCCTCTCATAGAAATTTGATATCATGTAGTTAACAGCACGTTTGGTTTTGTGGATATGAACGGCTATTTGTGAAGGGTACATGCCGCTTTCAGACAGGAGAGACACAAGAAGATACCGGGCATCCACTGTTTCCATGTTTTTATCAGAGGATAATATTTGGTCTACAGGCACTTCGGTTTCTTTTGAAACAATATTAATTATCTTGGCAAAGATTTCTGATTTGCACATAGTTTTTTCTAATTTTTATGCTTATCTTTGCCTCGCCACATAAAACATGAGATTTTGATGAACAAAGCATAAGATATTTATGTTGAAGATATTAGCCCCCAACATCAGGTATCTTATGCTTTATCATGTTTTTATGTGGCAATATTAATATGATGTATGTTGGGGGCTTTTTTTTTAATTCTTAGCCCCCGAAAGAACTGCTTTTGTTATTTTGAGTAATCGCTACGCTTCTACTCGTAGCGTTGTGAGGATAATCCTCGGTATAGTGTTCTATTTCATTTTGAACCTCCTTTCTTCTTTATCATCCAAATAATAATAAACAGCAATACAAAGATAATACCTAAAGAAAAATCACCAAAATTAATCTTGACTTCCTGCCACCATGTTAGCTCTTTTTCTACCGGGTAAGGAACTTGAACTTCGCGTACACGGTCAACATATAAGGTATCTGTTCTTCCTCTATCCCTGTACTGCGTGCGCCATCGCTCAACGAATACCGTGTCACCCTTCTCACGAATGTAGATAGAATCCTTAATGTGGATTGAATCTCTCTCGTGGATGGTGAGATACAAACTGTCTACACGTACAGTTTCAACAGGCACATACTTTACACTCCGGCATGATGAACATATTGCCAACGTCAGCAATATGACACAATAAATTATGGTTTTCATAAGCTTGCAACATTAACATACAACCCTACCAAGCTGCTTAAGTCATGGGTCAATGCCTGACCGCTGTCCCTTGTGCAGATATACAATACGTCATTCTGAGTATAGTACTTGTCTTTGAATATCTCCATAGGAGGTGTATAGGGTATCGGGTCATCCTTAGTGCCTGATGCGGTCTCTACAACCACTTCGTAGAGTGCTGCCGTAGCCATGCCGGGATATTGGCTCTCCAAAACCATAGGGATATCTTGCCGGACCTTATACAGGTGTTCCTTGTAATTAACCTTCATCCCCTTGGATAAGGATTCGTCTATATATTCCGCCCAATCGGGGTACAGCGATTTAACCTTCAAAGATTCGCTGTCTGTCAGGCTGAATGTCTGTATCTGTTTTTTAGCGGATTCCACCATGTTTTGTGCGGATGCAGCCAATATGTAATCAGCACTATAAGGTTGTGGTTCGTGATTCCATTCTTCCGATTCCATGATTTGTACAAATTCGGGGTCATCCATTCTGTAGGTGGGGAAGGAGTCCCTCGGGAAGAGGTTAACGAATTCCTCATGCAGCACTACTTTGGTGCCGTCTGCGTTGCTTCGCATTGTCGGCATAGCCAACAGTCCATGTTGGGTCAGCCATTCTATCGTAACGATTGTATATCTCATTGTCCAATTATATTAGTTATTACATAATCAATTAATTCTTGCTCTGTGAATCCGTCTGCCTCTGTTGGTATTGCGTCGAAGGCGATGGAGTTATAGAAGGCGAGTCTGGAGCAATAATTCTTAGTGTTCCCTTCTTCCCAAAAGAAAGAAGGAGCTTTACTTGTCTCAGGCTTAACGTTATCGTTTACAGTCGTAATTGTATGTTTCACTCCAAACAATTCATTATACGTAATAGACTTGTTTAATACTCCGTTAATATAAGTTACACCATCCCGATTTCCTGCATAAGCAATATTCTTATTAGTACCGCCTGTAAAGATATAGAATGGAGTGATATCTATCGGGTTATGTCTTTGCGAGTAGTACATCTTACCAATGTTAAAGTCCCCTATCGGATTAACCGTCATAAACAGCATCTTCACTCCACTACTCAGATTCTCTACCAATCCGTAATCATCTACACCATCTGTCACTAATGCACCGGGATATTCGGGTATCTGAGTAATGGTGATGTTACAGTTGTCTATAGGCTGCTTGGAAGTAAACCCATACCACCCGGATAATCCTTCGTATTCACTCGAGTTGAGCTCAAAGTATCCATTTTCCAATGTAATATTTTTGCCACCTTCTGCATCTGTGTATCTAAAGATTAACTTACCTTTAAGCTCTTCCGTTATCCCTGTAATATTACATTTTAAAGTTGCATTTTTACTACTATCTTGATATAATATTCCTCTATATTCTATTTTTACGGATTGCATTACAATTGATGAGTCTGATTCTATTTTTACGACTCCATTGTTTGAATCGGTTTTCCAATTACTAAAGTTGTCGTTGTATCCTCCAACACCACTCATTTCGGCAAACAGGAAGTTATTTAACTTCATTCTCCTTCCTTTACCCGACAAGTCCTGCAAGTAAGCAGATTCCTTCAATGTTTCGTTGGTCGCACCTTGCTTCTTTACGTCATAATAAAAAACAACATGCTCCCTTATCCATTGAGGGATAGGGGAAGGCTTGGGAGCACCGCCACCCGAACGGATTTCGCCAATGTGATTCAGTGCGATTGTATTCAACCGCACCGAATTTAAAGATATTGTGTTAACCTTCATATCACTCCAAAATTAATGCCTTGACAGGCTTAACATTGCACTGAATCTTGATATGCTGCTCACCAATAACACCTTCGATGTTCTTCTGCCAAACCGACCCGACACCGTAATCGACTGCAAACGCCACCCAACTCTCACCGTCCAAACTCTGATACAATACCACCTTGGACGGATGTGTATCGAATACCAATTGCAAACCAAATGTAGACGCAGCAGGCTGAAACTTATACTCCTGATTGGAGCCGAATGCTGCAAAATTGCCGGTTATATCCTTTAATGCCATAATTGTAGATTTAATTGTTAAACGATTTCAATTGTAATACTTTCGCCTCTTCTCTGTGCATCCTCTATCAGCACATTGAGCTTATCGGAGGTATATCGGGATTCGGTCAATCGCCCGACTTCCGTATTCCTTCCGACAAGTATGCAGCCGGCAGAGTCATCGGCAGTATTCCCCGGATGTATCAAGATTCCTTCAAAGGCAGGGACGTTAAGCAATCGTGGCAGGTTCCTGCCAAACTTGGGAGACCAATTATATACCACCTTATACTCTCCGTAAGGGATGGCGGTTTTGCCATATACCTTCTTTTCATTGCTCAAATCGCGGACGGTGTCTTCTAGGGTATTGCAGAAAAACTTTCCGTCTACGAACAGTCTGCCCACCGTATAAGCGGGTTTCTTCCATAATCTTTCTACTCTTAATTTCATATTATATATTTTTTATATTTAAATTATTTATGTATGTTTGCGACAGTATTTAATTATACTGCTTTTCATAAAAGATATGACGATAACTATGCCGGTATAGCGATACCGGCTTTTTTATTCCTTCTTTTCCTCCTTCTTCGATTCAAACAATATCTGTGCAGCCAATTTTGCGATATCTTCCTTGTTTTCAATTATAACACTCATTGTCTTTTCTGCTTTGCGCAATTCCGCCTTTTCCCACGATTTTTCCCTTACCGATATAAATTCGCAGAAAATGCAATAGACTGTCCAAATCATGGAGAAGACAGGGAAAGGTATAACGACACAGCATAGTAAGTCGATAAAACACAATTCCAAGAACGGTGTGAAGTACTTCTTTGCCTTGACAGCCGTTTTCTTGTAACCTGTCGATGTCCTTGCCTCGCCGCGCTGTTTGGCTTTCATCACTCCGGTCAACAGGTCTATAAACATAGCCCCAATAGTGACAGCGATACATAAGGCAATCAGCACGATGTGTGTCATCATGTGCTGCTGGATAAAATTGTAAATAACATCTTTCATTTTGTCTGTTTTTAAGATTAATACTATATTTGCATGTGTTTTTCATAACCCAACAGACCTGGCGAGGTTTGCATAAGTTTTTTCCCTGCTGCCTACGAAGGCATGCAGGGAGTTTTTACAAGTTTAGTCTACAATTGCAAAATCTTTATCAGAAATACAAAACCATCCAGTATAGTAATTTGAATCACCTTTTTTCAGGTTCCCTATTTTACCATTTCCATATACATAGTGATAAGTTTTAGTATTTCCTACACCATAACTCATTTGGAAAGCTTTAACACCGTTCGCTCTATCCCCAGTCATAGCACCTTGATCATACATCTTGCAGTACAAAGTGTTTCCATCGTTTTTTTTAGCATAAACTAAATAAGGTATTTGTTTAATTTCTTTTCTATCATAATCTATGCTTGTGTTTGTCTCAATGATTCCATTATCAGTCAAATAGCCAATAATAGGATTAAACACAGCAGTTTGAAGCCCATAATGTAAATTTATGGTAATATCTTCTAGTGCTTTAAATTTGGCAAATACATATATTTTATCTCCTTGCATTTGATAAGTGTCTTGATAATTAAGAACTTCTCTTGCCGTATTTGTTGATTTGTCAAAAGTGTTGCTTGAGCATATATTAACAGAAGAAATCGCTGTTATACTATTACAAAAAACTTCTTCCCCCACAGATAACTCCTTGTTATCAGCGAAAAAAGCGTATCCTAAATTTTTTGCGGATGGATAATTACTATCTGTATCGGGATTAATTAAAGCATGAAATCCTCCTACAAAGTCTTGACCGCTATCTCCTACTGCATTGCTTACAGATTTTATTTTCCATGGACCTATAGTCTCACTCATTTCCGTAAACGACGTATCTTGTGGGAAATTTGATAATGTTCTGTTTTGGTTGGAAAGTAATCTCCATCCACGAATACCAAACATTCCATTAGGGCCATTCAACCCAAGACATACCATTATATCATGCGTAGTATTATACTTTCTTATAACCTGTAACAGATTAAAAGTTCTATTAACATTGTTGTCAGTATATTCTTTTCCAACAACCTTATCTGTATATTCAATAACTCTTGCTCTAAAAGTACCGGTTTTTTTTTCTAATAAATTTATTTTTTCTTTATTTAATTCGGGAATAAATTTTTTCAGTCCTTCATACAGATATTTGGGATTACTATTTCTTGAAACCACAAAAATATAATTGGCTTCTAAAGGAATATCTTCTTTCTTTATTACGACATCGAAAGGTACAATTCCAGAGCCGGCATTCATATTAATAAATTTAATTATACTATCTTTTTCTTTATTAGTATTTGTTGCAAAACCATAGCTCGGAATACCAGAACCATATTCTTCACCTATAATTTTATAATCTAAAGACTTGTCTAATGGGTAATAAAAAGTTGTATAAGAGTTATTTTCGAGCCACTCTTCATGGAGAATATACCCAGCATAGGATATAGATTCTGTCATTTTAGTAAAATCAGCTTCAAATAACATATCGCTTATGTAGGTGTCTGATATCCTAAAAAGATCTTTTTCATAATTCTTTCTTTTTGTTACAAAAATAAATTTTGCATCCTTAGGATGATCATTTTTATCCAATCTAAACGTTATAGGTTCTTGTGTTGAAGAATTCATTGGGAATTTCAGTAATATATCTTCTACAGAAGAACTCATTGATTTAGAATACCCATACGTTACCAATCCTATACCATAATCTATGCCTTTTAGAATATAATTACAATCTTCTAATGGATAAAACTCTGTCGTATATCGACCGGTTAGAAATTTACCATCCATTGTAAAATATCCATCAAGAGATTTTTTTGAACTTAGTTTTGTCTCTTTAGAAACTATTAAACTTGAATTTAATGACTTAATTGATTTTGTTATTTCTTGTATTTTATTTACACCTGAAGATTCAGTATATAACTCCGGTTCTTTCCCTCCAGTATTTATACGACTTGTTGTAAAAAGATAATATTCCGAATCATTAGAGATAAGACTATATAGAACGTTTTTAGGATCCATAGAATTAGCCTTCATTATAGGCTTAATCATTTTAAAATTGGAATCTGAAATACCAATAGAGTAGTAGCCACTTCCATATTCTTGAATAGAAGCAACTCCTTTTTTAAATGATTTAAGAGAATATAATTTTGTTTTATAATGATTATTGCCGCTAAATTCTCCATTTAGGAGAAATATTCCAACTTTACTGAGATCTTCTTGAACAGCAACTCCCCAATGAGGGGAATCTATCCCATTATAATTTTCTAATTTGAGAAGTTCTTCCGTAACGTTTTTACGAGTAGTCGGATGTACCACCGCATCAGTGGTTGTAGCAGGGTAAATAGTCTGCCCGCCTTTGGTAAGTTTATGAATTTTAGCCATATAATTCTTATTTTAATTCGTAAATTTATTCTTTATCGATTCCCGATTAAAGGAAACCACTCAATACATCTTCGTATTCCTTGTCGGAAATTGGAGAGGAAGAAAGCATCTCATTCTGCACATCCTTTACCACAGAGTCCTTTAATTCGGCACGCTGCTCCTCTGTCATGGATTCCCATGTCATTGGGTCTCCCTTATCACCTTTCTGGTAGTTTGGGTAAACATCAATTGTACCTGTACTGTCATCAGACTTGCCATTGACAAGAACGATGCCTGTAAACTCCATGGATACAAGGTTACAGATACCATCAGCAAAATCAGCATCAGTAAGGTAATACTCGCGTCTGACCGTCAGGTTGCCCGAACGCATGCCATGATTATCAAAAATAACCAGCAGGCTGCCATCATCCAGCCTGCGACAGTTCTTGTAGTCGTGTCCGTCGAAAGAGGCTACAACGGGTTTCGACAATACTGTCTGATAAGTAAACCGGAAAGGAGTTTTCAGGTCTCCATTCAGATTTTTCTCTATGATTTTAAAATCGGACTGATAATTGATTCGCATAATTATAATATTGATGTTACATCGTCAATAGCTTCGGCAGACAGATACTTCTTATCAGCGTCTACGGTTTTCTGATAAGGTGTTAAATCAGGTGCCACGTATCTTTTCAACGTATCGGTAGATAATCTTCCGTTTGTATTCCCTTCCTGGAAGGGTATGTTCTCCTTGCCGTTCGGCATTGTCCGTGCGTCAAGCTCGTTAATCGTTTTTCCTGCCATAATTATTTGTTTTACATTATAAACATTCTACCAATCTCCGCCAATACGGTGATACCATTAACCTTGATTTCCCCATCTTCATTCCTGCCGATTGCAAACTCCTTATCCGAAGGGATAACTTCCGCAATGGAGACCAAATCATCGTCTGTGAGTGCCCTTTCGCTGACTGTATAGTCATTGTCTGCCGAAGCGCATTCTCTTGCTTCTTCAAACTCGCGCATCAGTGTTTTTTTCATATCAACAAAGGAGAGGTATTCCTCACTCTGCTTAATCGACTCAAGTTCTTGTTTTTCTTCGCTGCTTATGTTTTCTTTCTTCTCCAATTCATTCACTCGTGGAAAGGCTTGCGCGTCATAGCCTTCGGGTTTCAGCTTGGCATAGATACCGCGCATATCCTCGTTAAAGCTCTCCATTGCCCTTTCGTAGGCTACCAAATTCAATATAATCTTCACCTTCGTTTTATTGGCAAGCGGCGCGCCCTCATCCGATTTCAGAGGCACGAGTTGCAAAAAACTCATTTTTCTGATGATTTCGTTGATTTTCATTTTGCGCCTCCTTCCTTGGGGATAAATGACAGCATGCTTCTAAGCATGTTCTCCGTATCTTCGACGCTGCCTTTCATGCCTACTGTCATACTGAATCCGGTAGGCACGATAGAAGCCGTTCCGACATAAGCGTCTCCATCCAATATGATATATTGGATATCATTGGTTGTGTTGTTTGAGACCTCACCGTTTTCATAAAGCCTTGTAATACTTTCTTTTTTTCTTATCAGTTCCATATCTGTATAATTTAATGATTAGTATATTTTTTAATGTATCGGTCCGGGGTTCGGGTCAAGCTTGAGCGGGAACGCCTTCTTCGTGTACTCGTTCGTATTAAGCTGTAGATATACGTAGTACTCGCCAAGAAAATCAGTTAAGCTGAATGTCCCGAATATTTCAACCTCTCTGTCTTGAATCAGATTGAAATCCTGTAATTTTTCCCTGCCCATATCTTCGTCCGAAACCACACGCCTTAGTGTAATCCAATTATTAGTAAGCGTTTTGCTCCCGACTGAATAATACGTAAGTTTAAGATTCCATTTAACCGCAGTGTTAAGCCCGGTCATTGAGTTAGTCACATATTCGGCTGTCAGATTGATTACCAAACCACCCGCTTCTTCTTCCGATACATACTTAACCCTGCCGGGAGAGCAGTTCATGACAGGCAAAAACAGATTAGCCTTGTCCGCCTCGATAATACTTTCAATCTTATTCATGCAAAAAAACGGATATACATCGTAGTATTGACCAAGTGTCAGACCATTGGCAGGCATCTCTAATGTAACCCCCGCTCTGACATTAGCCAGTTTCCTCACAATTCTGTTGGACGAGTCAACCAACATCGCCCCAAACCACCATGTATCAAGGTTGGTAGCGGATTCCATATCGGACAGCTCGACCGAACCGGGACCTGATTTATCTGCGGTAGTAACATTTCGCGCAAGAGAGCACGATATAGAGCCATACATAGACACCTTGGAATCGCAATAGAAGCTATGGAACGGCGGTTGCGCATCGTGCTTGTAAAGCAAGAAATCTGCCAACCTGTACGGACTCGCACTTCCGCCCCAAGGTCTCTCATAGATATATCCGTTCATCTTGTTTCCCGTATACAGCTTGGGGATTTCCTCATAAGACGCTACAGGGGGCGGCTTAATGCCGCAATTCCTCATCGAGCCCTTCCACCAAGCTCCTTCACCGTCAGATGGCATGCTCCTGTCAGGAGCGGCAGAGGCAATATGGACAGGCTTGCATCTTGACCACATATTAATCTCATGGCTCGTGCATAACCCGCTCACATTCGTTTCAGACGTCCCAAGAACGGAAGCAACGTCACTCCTCAGATTGACAGGAGACGTAATTACGTTATTCGAATTAGCCATATCAGTAGAGCAGTAACAGGGTTATATAAGTTGAGATAAAGGCACACATCTCCATCCAAAACACAGGCTTCCTGAACTTAAGGCATGCCAATACGATTACACCGCCAAGGAAGGTTATAAGAGGGACGTACCAAAAACTCATCAGCACTTGCCATACAAGAGAGGCAAGCGCGCAGATTCCCGCGCTTACATAATGGATATTGCGGTTATAATCCTCCTTGAACAAGGGAGCCGAGCCGACAAACGCCAATGATGCGCTTGATATAAACGCCAAGAATTGGTATTCTTCCTTGCCGGCTTCAATGAACGAGGCAATCAAAAGGGATGATTCGGCAAGGCAGAAGAGCGTGAACAGCCAACCTCTCTTGCCGAACTGATAGTAAGTGTCGCTGATGCTTGCAGGGACACCGTTCTTACCAATCGCGTATCCGATATAGGATACAAACAGAACAATCGAAATAACCAATAATGTAACCATAGTTTTTAATTTATAAATTTGTCTTTCAAGTTTTTAATCTCTTTGTGCAGCTCAATTATCTGAGCCTGCAATACTGCCGTATATTGGGCATAGTTCACGGACAGGTAGTGTTCTTTCGAGCTGCCCTTAGATACCAACTCAGGATACAATTCTATCATGTCCTGTGCGATAAACCCTATGCTTTCCTTTCCATCCTTGATATAGCTGACAGGGGTAATGAACCCTCTGTTCCGTAGCGGTTTTATACATGACTTTAAGCGGGCGTCCGAATAAGCGGTAATCTCACCGCTTGCAAGAAACGAACCCTGGACAACCGCCCTGTTATTAGAGGCTTCAAGCTCCAATCTAATCCCCGGGCTGTTACCTCCATCATCATTCGACACTGCTATCAGCATGGTTCCCCATGTGTCGTAATTAGGTCGATACGTACCGATGGTGTATCTTGTCTGCCATCCAACACCGTCCAGTGTATCCTTCCAGCTAATAATCGGTCTACAGGAGTCGTGCATCATCAAGGATAATTGGTTAGCCTTGAATACGGCATTGTCCGGATTGAAGTATATCGGCCATTGTAATTGCCAACGGTCTGTCATCGTGCTTACGAATGATGCTCTGCATTGAAGATTGTTGTAGCAATAGAGATTCGTGATATTAACAATACCATCCGACTGGAACTGAGCTACACGCCCTGCCGAAGTGTAGAATGCGATACCGTAATATCCCGACATGTGCACAAAATTGTCATTCCCTGCAAAGGATAAACCATTCCAAGGACTACCCCCATCGTGAGCATTATCAGGTTCGCTGCCAATTATGGTGCACCCAACCTTATTCGCCCAAACAGTACTCCACATATTGCTATTCCATCCACCGCCAAGGCTCTTGCTTCCCGATGTGGGAATCAGCCCATCAGAACCGAAACTGTAACCGAATCCCGAACCATTAAGGGATATTTTTTTGCTTCCGTAGATAGTCAAGGAATCATCAGACGCCTCCTTCAAGTATACGTAATCACCGTCACCGAAGTTTATTTTGTTACCAAAATTCCCGGCTTTGTTCAGGACTATATTATTAGTGGTCGTAGTTCCGTTTATCGCAAGGTTGCCTGTTACTGTCCCGCCTGCCAAAGGCAGATACTTTCCTGTTATAATATCATCCTCCAATTGGGACAGTTTTGTCGGGTACGCAGGAAGAGATATCACCCCATTGGATACATTGTAAAGAGTCGTGCCCAGCTTTACCTGCTTGGCATATACACTGCCCAAGTCCGGTATGTGGGAAAAATGGATTCTCTTGGACGTGTCAGACTTGGCAAGCTCTTCCCACATGGCGTCTATATCCAAACCGCCACCGCCTTTTTTATTCGTCCACTTGCTTTTAACCGAGTCGTATGTCAATACCTGTCCTTCCTGCAAAGGAGTAACCAAGGTTACATCGTCCAGCATGTTCAATGAGGTAGCACCACTTCCACCACCGGTTGTCGAACCGAACGCAGCAAGGTCACCCGTAGCGTAGAAATTAACCATAGACCCATCATCTTTCTCTACATATACGGCATTATTGGCTGCGTCATATTTCAGCATGGCATTACCGATTTGGACAGAATTGATGGCTTTTATATGAGTGAACGGATATTGAGGTTCCAATATATATTTGAATTCTGCCGAGCGCAAGAACTTAAATGCCGACAGTAATACACCGACCGTTTCCTCACCGACAAAGAATGACAACGGGTCTGCATGGAGTGTACCATCTTCTTCCCACCAAAGTGCACCGTTGGCAAAGTAACCCGTACCGTCAAAGCGCACAAGACCTTTGGCAACGTTTTCCGGCACGCTGCTTTCCGGGTAATCGAATTTGTCCAGCATGGAACCTCCCCACCAGGAAGCAATACCTCCTCCGCGCTTGTCGGACTGGTATACACCGTTCGTGCCGCTCATTATCTTGAATCCGCTATCAGAGGTGTATCCCAATGCCAACAATGAGGATTGGATAAGACCTCCTTCAATATTGGTGTATTCCTTCAGTGCTTTCGTCAAGTAAGATATATCCCCTATATTTTTTGAAATCTCCTTGATGGAAGCGTTCAACTTTTCCTGTATATAATTGTTTGCGGCATTGATATGGGCGATAAAGTCACCATATTTCAGATTGAATGCGGAATACTTTCCGTCCACCATAGCTACTTCCGTAGCGGTGGTCTTGCCGTCCTGAATGACACCGTTAATGGTGTTAATCAGTTCTTGTGCCGAATTGTTGAAAAGCCGGTATGCCGTTTCCAGTTCTGTTTTTACCACACCTTCATCAAGAAGCTCGTTTTCTATAATCTTGCTATAAGACTCCGTTACATCCTTTTGGGTTGTGGCTATAGTGTTTAAGTACTTCTGAATGGCTGCCGCCTCACCTCTGTCTACGATACCATCTTTGAACGCTTCGTCAGTGAAGTCCTTCATGGAGCCTACTGTCTCATCCAGTTTTTCAGCCGCTTTCTTTGTTTCTTCGGCTATTTTCTGTGCCTCTTTCGCCACCGTGTCATCGGTGTATTTGGACGCAAGCTCCCAATGGGAGATGCTGAACGCTTCCCCTGCTTTTTTCGCGGTGTTCGCCCTAAGCATATCATCCTTATAAGTCGTTCCATAAGTGGCGTTAACCCACATATCGCCTATGTCGTATGCATCGGAGTTCTGCGGCTGGCGAACAAAGATACGTCTTTTGCCGTCTGCGGTGTCCTGTGCTTTTTGGGCATTTTCCAAAGCCTTGATGATATCCGTATCGGTAATGGCATTCCAATACCATCCCTTTCCTTGCTCGTATTGGAACCTGTATGCCTTTCCCTCCTTACTGTAATACAAGTCACCAAGGTGGTTGTTTTTCAAATCGTCGGTGGTCCAGTCGGATGCAGGGAGATTCTCAAGGGTAGGTTCCGGCTCATAAAACCATGTTTCTATCGCACCGTCCACCTGATTCTGTATATTGTCCAACTCCTTGTTGATGTAGTCTTTCAGAGGGTCCAAGTCCTCTTTGTACTTCTCGGAAGCTTTCTTGAGGGCGTCTTCAATGGTATCACCGTTACCGATAGTGGTGCCAACAGAGAGCTTGCCCTTTATTTCCACACCTTCACCTTGGGTGAATTTCACATAGCTCTTGCCGTCACGGTCTCCAACGTATGCATCACCGTACACATGGAAGAATGCCTTGTTGTTAATCTTGTCCACTCCGTATTCCACATATTCCTTATTCAAATAGGAATAGGAGTCTATGCCATGATAGAGAGTGACGCTTGGGCTGAACACATCCGTAGAAGACATGATTACCGCATTCTGTGCGTCAATATTGCTCTCATCTGTCACGTCATTACCGTCAATGCCCTTCCACTTGGTACGTGCTCCTAAGTGTGCTACGGTGTCACCCTTTGCCGGAATGTCACTACCAGTATCACAGTCGGCCATGCTCAGGTCGATATAGTGCAACTTGTAGATGCCTATCTCAATTGGCTCTCTGCTTGCCCCTACACATAAACGCCAATAATAATGGTTCGCCACCTGTTGGTATTCTCCCGGCTTCTTGATGTTGAAGTTCTTGCTCTGAATTTGGAAACCTGCACGGAATCGGTTCTCTACTTCCACGCCATCCTGCTCGGCAAGAAACCAACAGCGGTACACACCGTCAGGCACACCATTCTCCACCGGTCCTCGCTCTGATAGTATCAGCTCGTTGCCATCAGCAAGCATTATGGGTGTTCCATCGGCAAGCGTCATGCTATATGTCGATTCGATATAGCCTTTGGTCCACACGTCAATCAGTGTCACCGCTCCTCCGGGAGTGAGCATAATCTTTCCACCCACGGAATTGACATTCTGTATCTCCAGTGATTCGAAATAGGCTTTCATGCGGACTCTCAGCTTGTCTACCTCCGCATAAACCTGGCCTGTCTCCTTGTCAACCATGATGATACCGCCTGTACTTCCACTGACAAACTGACCTACCTCAAAGGCGGTGTCGGAGGATAACTTGTAGGGAGTACGGTCGTCCCTGTCTTTATTCAAAAACATCTTTAACGACCTTCTTGCCGAATATGCATTGCTATCTGTTGCTGGAGTGCTATCATAAGATGTAATCAGATACACTCCACTACCACTTCCACCTGTATAGGTTTGTCCGGCCAGCGTGATGTTCTCTAGCTTCTCTTCCAGTTCTCCGATACGGGAGTATGCTGCAGTTTCACCAACCATATAGATAGGCGAGTCAAAAGGATAGTCAAGGTTAAATTCAAAACCGATAATCCTTGACTGCCTTCCGTTCTCAAAGTAGGCTTTGTTTATGAGGTTTACCTTCTGACCGATACCGTAGAGATTGTGAATACCATTTTCCCTGTATGCGTCATCGGACATCATCGTACAGTTGTAGGTGTTGGGGTCTATCTTAGACTTGGCAACGTACTTTTCTGCTTTGTCCTTCAATTCCTGCTCAGCAGACGATACAAGTCCTAATTCGGCTATCTTCGTGCTGTCCCATCCGGACAAAACGTAAGTATCGCCATTCTCAGGGATAAGCACTTCATCAGGAAGCGGACGGCCGTAATCCTCATTTCTGACAATCTCCCAAAGCTGCTCATCCTTACCTTCGGGGTCAAAAGTTACAGCGAACACCATGCCGTTTAATTTTCCCGATTGGAAAGTGATTTTCAATTCCTCACCGGGAAGAATATAATCCTTTGAGAAAGTTATCCCTGTGTCCTTGAATCGGTAAGCGCTCCATCTCTGTTCGGTAGTAGTTCCATCAGCATTCTCTATGGTTTCGGTGTATTCGTGGGTGGTAACATCCGACATGGTTCCTAGTCTCCGAGGATAGACTTCATCAAAGATAACAATTTGTTCAATGGCTTCCTCGGTAGTCATATTGGGATAAGCGTCAATGTAGGGAGTCCCTTCGGGTAGCATCAGACGTTTCTGAACCACACCATTCACAACTACTGATTCATCCACCGGACGATAATTAGTGGGGATGTTTCTTGTCGAACCGAAAGCATAAATTCTTGTCGCGTATGTTGATTGTGATTCGGAGCGTGGCATCTCCCCAACATTCACATCGATTTCAAAATCTACAGGGTCACCAAACTCACACCTTCCAAAGTGGATGATATTCTCTGTAACCCAACATTCGCAATCCCATTTCTTCGCCATCTCGAAACAAGCATCCAGTATGTTGATGTTGTCATAGCTCATCAACTGTGACTTGTTCTCAACCGTATTGTCAATGGAGAAAACAAAATCCTGTCCTTTGTACTTATAGCCAAGAGCTTTTAAGTTTCTCAGGACTATACCTGCTTGTACGTCAAGCGTAGCGGTAAGGCTCCAAGACGCTTCTTGTCCTGCCGTTTCCGGGGTGTATTTGAAGACTTTGTTTTTCCATTTCCAATAATGGGAGTCAAGCTGCAATTCATAATCATATCCTTCCGTATTGGTGTTGAAAATGGGTTTTTGCAAGTCGCACACTTCGAACAGTCCAAACTCGCATTCCACGTATGAGCCTAGCTTGAAGTATATGGGGTTATCCAAAGAAAATTTCAACGTGATGTAATCTTCCTTCATCAACGTAAACTTCCGCTTGCAACCATCGTTGGGGGCGGTTGAAAGTAGAATAGTGCCGGATATGTCTTTAACATCTATCATGATTCATCAAAGTTCGGATATAAAAAAAAGAGTACCCAATTTTGAGTACTCTCATCCTTCACAATGAAATCGAAGTGAAAAAACTAAGTTCTATTGGCTGGATTCGGCTCGTTAAACTTCATCGAAATCTTTCCGAAAGTCCTGTCCAAACTCTGCGCATAAGTGATGCTTTTGCCCAAATAAATCAGATGGTAAATCTCACTACTATTAGCTGGAACTTGAATATCAACTGTACCTTTGTACAATTCATCGAAGAATGCCTTTTTCTTAGCTTGATAATCAGATTGGGAATTACCTTCAATGGTAAAAGACAGTGTAATGTCTCTTTCATCCAGCTTTGGGTTATTCACTATCACACGTTTTCCATGCTCCAACCGAGATTTGTTCTCAATAAACTCTTTCATAGGGGACGAAGCACCAATTGTATCAAGAAACTTGTCACCCATCCTTACGCCCCATGTGGTGTAGGCATTTTTATTATTTATCAACAACTCAACCATAATCTATAATTTTGAAATATTCTTTTTTACATCAGCTATGTCTTTCTGCATCTGCTGTATAGGCTTGACAATTGCTCCTGTATTTTCTGAAATCTGCACCAGTTCAAGATAAGACCGGGCTATCAAATCACGTGTATCATCCGCTATGTTTCTTGCCTCTGTGTTAATCGAGAGTATGGCATCAGCTTTTGCAGTCAATAGGTTCAGAGATTGAGATTGGACGATGCTTTGAACCTTTATTTCTTCTCCAGCTATTTGCAAAGCTGTAAACCGTCCGCTTAACTCCCCGGCATCCTCGTGCGTCATTTCGGTGCCGAACCCTCGTTGAGAACCGCCTTGTTGGGGTGTACTATCTCCGGTCCAACCCATAGCATCTTTTAAAGCATTCCGTTCCGCAAGAGCTTCTGCGACAATGGCGTCCCATTCCGCTTGCGACTTTTCCATTTCTTCCTTGGTTATACCTGCCTTATCATCGTTAGCCTTAGCAAAACTATCATACCAAGCTCGTAACTTGTCTTTGTACTTATTTCCTACCATTGTAGTGAGAATGGCACGTTGCATATATTGCTCAAAATTCTTAGAGAAGTCCTCTGCGGAGCTGTCCATATCCATAAGCATGTCTACAAAGCTGTCAAACACGCTATCAAAAGACACTTGCGTAAGTTGTTCTTTGATTTGGTCCTGAATATCCTTTATACGCTCTTCGCCATCAATAATCCCTTGCAGATATTCACGTACATCATCATCCAACTTTGACCAAAAAATATCAGCTTCTTTTAACTTCTCCACTTGTTCTGCTGACAGGTCGAAAAGTCCTGTCATTCTTCCTTCTGTTGCTTTATCGAAGTCGGCTCCAAGGGCTTCACGTGCTTGTTCCCATCCTTCCTTGCTCATACCCTTGCGGATTCGTACGCCAATAGAGTGAGAACCTGCGGATGCCCCTGCGTTCAGTCTTTCCTTACCAAGAATACGGTAACTTTCAATACTTTTTTCCGCCAGCTCCAATGCCTCTTTCCCGACCTTATTAGCTTCTACACCGTATGAGGTATTAATGTACTCTTTCTTTTTGTCAATCAATTCATCCCAAATGGAGTTAAGCGTATCGTACTGTTCCTTCATAGCGTTGTAGTGCGAGTAGTCAGCACCAAACATTCCATCAAGCGCAGACACAACAGAAGAGATTCCGTTGACTGCACTCATGGCACCACCTACGATGTCACCGCTCATAATCTGACCGACACCTACAGCCGTCTGCCCCAATCCTTCCAAGGCATCAATAGCTCCTTGTATCTTGGAATCATCAAAGCCGAAGATACTCCCTATGTTGGAGCTAAACTCTTTGAGCGGACCGGAAAATTCAACAACTGCATTTCCTATCTTCGATATACCAGTACCAATCGCATCCGTATCACCTTTAGCGTTTTTAAGGTCACTGATTCCATTTTTAATGCCCTCCGTAAACTTCTTGAACGGTGATTTACCTGAAAGCGTATCCTTTAAATTCTTGATAGAATCGGTAATATCCTTGATGTTGATTGTGCCGTCCTCTATGCTTTTAAGGTCTTTATCGGTAAATCCTACGGTTTTCAAATCTTCAACGGTAACACCATTCCCTCCAGAGAGATAAGACACAAGTGACTCATACTTATCAATGACAGCTTGAATGGCGTTTACCGACTTGTCGGAAGCGTCTTCAAAGAGGTCCGCCATTGCCTTGGTTGATTTCCCATATTGTTCATCCAATGAAGATAATTCGCTTGCCTGTCTTGCCCTTGCGGATGCAATCTCTCCATTGTTACCCCCTTTCTTTATGATGTCCGCTATTTCATCTTCGTACTTCTGCGTGATAGCCTTTCTCTTTTCCTGGTAATCGCCAAACGCAATGAAGTATTCCTGCCATGCTTTTTTGTCAGCATCAAGTTTCTCTTTATTTGTGTCTTTTACATTATTCTCATATTTCTTGTAAGCGTTTTCTTCGGATTCAGCCAACTGAGTTTCCTGCTCATCAGTAAGTTTGCCTTTTTGCTTTTTATTCCATTCCTCACGTTGCTTTTCAATGGCATCCAACTCTTTCTGATAATCCAAATCTATCTGCGCCAACTTCTTTTCAGTTCCGTCAGCCATGAGATTTATTTCGTCCTGTTGGTTCTTACGACGGATGGAAAGAAGTTCTTCAGCAAGTTGTTCTTGCTGTTTTAGTCTGTCTTCCACTTCTTTTTTAGCATGGCTTTTTTGTTTAGCCAGTTCATTTCCAGTTGCTCCACCCAACTCTTTATATACCTTTTCAGCGGATAACATCTTATCCTTGGATTCTTTCACCTGTTTCGATGTAGCCGTCTTATCTTTGATTAATGCCTCATATCCTTTTTTTGCTTTTTCCCATTCGACTTTAGCATTTGCCAAATCTTCCTGATATGTAGTTTCTTTTGTTTTCTGTATGTCTTTAACTTCTAATTGGGCATTTATTTCCGACAAGATGTCTTTTCTTGCGTTTGCCAATTCATTCTTCAGGTCTTCAATACGCTGCGCTTGAACCTTCATTTCGGAACGGTCGTTACCTTTTTTAGCTAAATTATAAGCCCATTCCGCACTTTTTATCTGTTGTTCTAAAGACTCGACTATAGCCTGTTTTGACTGTGTTCTGGATTTTATAACTTCTTCATTATATGCCTTCCAAAATCCAGTCAAATCCTGTATATGACCTTTCTCATCAACATATTTCTTAAAGAGTGCCGGATATAGTTCTTCAATGTTTTTTAAAGCTTTGAATTTAGTAATATCGGCTTCCACCTCACTATTAATGGTGTTAACAAGACCTTCCAAAGTATGTTTCCGGTCTTCCTCCTTTGTATTGAGTTTTTCTATTTTCTTGTTATATGAGTCTAAAGCACGTTCTGCTGATGTTGTATTATCAGATAAAGCCCACATAGCGGCACCAAGCCCTACAACTACCGTAGCTAAAGCTACATAAGGATTGGTAAGCATAGAAGCGTTTAAAGCCAACTGTGCCTTTCGTGCCAATACACGAGCGTTAGTAAGAGTTATCTCAGCTATCGTGTGTTTGCTTGTGGCTATGGTAGTAAGCATAACAGCAGTGCGATATGTGCCATAAGTAACCACTAATCCGGCAAGCACTTTTCCGATTTTCTCATAGTTTTCAATCAGTGAGGTAGTCGTTTGAATGCCACTCATTATGACTCCTTCTGACTTCTGCCCCAGTTCGTTGAAAACAGAATCTATGGCATCATTCATCATGGATAACTGACCGTTTATCTCCTTTGAAGCGTTCTCAGACATGTTATAGAACCGACCACCGGCGGAAGTTGCGTCTATAAACGCTTGCTGAACCATTTCTGCGGAGATAGCCCCCTTAGACATTTCTTCTTTCAGAGTGGCAATGGACTTGCCTGTTTTTTCGGAGATGGTTTGCAAAGGATTGAATCCGGCATTAATCATTTGGTTAAGGTCTTGTCCCATCAGTTTTCCGGCTGCGGACATTTGGGAAAAAGCTAGAGTCAGAGAATTAAACTTCTGCGTATTTCCCATAGAAACATCCCCAATGGCTTGAAGATAACGAGGAACTTTCTCTGCTTCAATGTTAAACCCTAACATCATCTGCGTTGCTGCCGTTACATCAGAAAATTCCAAAGGTGAAACTTTAGCAAACTCACGGACTTGTGCCATGAGTGCATCGGCTTTCTCCTTACTACCTAATAATGTTTGAATGGCTGTATCAGCAGCCTGGAACTCACCACGAACACGTATGATTTCAGAACCTAATGCCTTTAATACCCCGGCACCACCGATAACCGCTAAGGCTTTCTTCCAAGAAATAGCGATACTATTATTAGTTTCTACAACCTCTTTCGCATCATCCTTGTATAGAGCATATTCATCACGGAGCTTCTTTACCGATAGACGAGCTTCAGCTTGTTGTTGGGTTAATCCGAATAAAGCCGCCTTTTCTTCGTCTAAAGCCTTTCGTGCAGCGTTATATTCTTCCAACTTGCTGCTTGCTGATAATGGATTTCGTCTCAAGGCTGTACGGTAGGCATCGCCCAATCGCTTTACGTCCGCTTCAATATCTTTAACCACTGCCTTTTGAGCAATAATCTTTTCTGTGAACCCATTTACGGATTGGGAAGCATCGAAGATTTTCTTCTTGAAATCACTTTCCATAACCGCACCAGCTTTGGCTGCTTCACTCACCAACTCATTCATCCGTTGTGTGGAAGCGGATAACTGAGTGTTCAGAGCCTTGAAAGCAGCAGGAGACTGCGTGCTGTCCATAGTCTTTAGTTCTTGCTTTAATTTTGCAATCTCATTGCGGAGTTTAACGACCTCTTCCCAGTCCGACTGAACACGAAATACGAGTTTTGCCATATATAATTACTTTAATGGGTTCTTACCTTTTCTTTTGAAAAACTCTTCTTCTGACACTTCTTTCATAACCTCTCCATAGGCTACATGAAGTTTGTCTTTTTGCATGATTACCAAGTTCCTATATGGAATTTGATTTACCACCTCATCATAAGTCAGATGCAGATTTTCAATGAATGTTGCTATCTGACCAAGCAGGCAGTTATTACCTATAACTTCGCTTTTGCTGTCAGACTTTGCACATTCCTCGCTAAAACTGACAGCTTGCAAAAATTTTCAGCAGGAATCATAGATACGGCTGTTGACAACGCATCAGCCACTTCTTCAAGGGTTCCGTTTGACAATTCATCATATAGGCTATCATCGCCTTGTATGAACCACGAAAGCGCATGGGCCGAGCTACTAATATTCGACAATGAAGCAATCATGTCCTTCATGGTATCTCCGTTTCCAAGGTCTGATAAATAATATCCTGCGCCTGCTATTTTCTTTATTGTAGGCGGCATTATCACGTATGATTTTCCATTTATTATCGCCGTTTCAAAATCCATTCCGAGAACAGCACTATTTACTATTTTAGCAGCGTTATCCATATTTTTTTGAATTAAAAAGGCGGTGAGCAATCACCCACCGCCATCCTGAAAACTAATTTTGAAAAACACGATTATGCACCAGCATCAACTTTCTCTCCATCGAACCAGTATTCATCAGCCACACCTTCGTTTGGATTGTCCATAGCCACGGCAGATACGCCAAGTCCCATGTTCTTTTCTGCCATGTTCGTCTTTCCGACAATACCGGCATTGGTAAACACAACATAGTTACCTGTTTTTGTTTTACCAACAATGGATTTATACACAAGTCCGGGAGTTTCGGGAGCTGCCCATCCTACTTCTGTTGTACTTTCTTTGACAACCGTACCTCCTTGTAATTCCGCTTTTGTGGCGAAATCGTATTCTCCAATAGTGAAAGCGATAGTTTTATTTCCTTCGCTTGTCATATCACGATAATACGGTTTACCTGTCAACTCATTGATATAGTCAGTAACGTTCGGGTCATCTTGCGTGTACTGGAATGTATCTTGATGAGAGTTCTTAATCTCTGTAGCTGTCGCAAACCATGTTTTCAGAGAAGAAGCGGTAACAGCCGCTGTTATTGTCTTACCGTACCAAATCTGTTTAATTCCAATAAATGGTTTCATATTATCTCTATTTTACATTTAAAACTTCAAATAAAATTCTTACATTCACATAATGACACTTCAAAGCTGTGTCCGCTTCAGTACCGATTGATTCGATAGAATAACGATAGGTTGTGCCGTCATAGGTGCTTACCACATCATCAAACAGCTTGTTTGCTTGACTTTCAAGCTCATTCAGACGGATGGTGTTCGCTTCATTCTCGCTCAAATCGGGCACACAAAGATTCACCTCTGCAAAAGACTTCTTCCAATAAGTACCCGGCTGTTGCTTCTTCGTGTGAATGACAATTCTTTCAGACTTCAATTCGCCCGTCAGCGTTTCTCCTGCTGGTACGATGTCTATCCCGAAAGCCTTGCAATCCCGGTAGAGAATGTTTCCTATGTCGGTAGTTACTATCATATCGCTCTTTTAATTCATTCCTAAAACGACTATAAATAGGACAATAAACAAGATTATCAAAAACTTGAACTCTGCCCAATCTCCAAACATTTTTTCTAAAATATCATGGAACCACATAATCATTCAAATTCTTCTTTTAATCGTTTCTCCGCATACAAAGCGGCACCACTCAAAACATCAAACCCCTTAGATTCCACGTTAGACGCATAATTATAACCTTTAGGGGATTCTGCATCATTGTAGAGGGTCAAACCATCCTTATCCACATCATACTTATTGGACGTTCTCAAAGTGAGTGTGTGGTCTTGATAATTGCCATGTTCTTCTGCGTACTTCACGGCTTCATCACCCACATCAATCATCTTCTTCTCGACTTCCCATTCTCCTTCATCGAAAAAGGAATCGACATCTGAAAAATCGAAATCTACATCCATAATTCCGAGTAGTTAAAGTAGTTCGTACTCTTCACTGTGTAAACCTCGCCTTGTCCTCTTATATTCTCACCATCCATGCAACGGACTTCATCCCCTGCCTTTACGGTGATTCTCTTTTCACACACCACATGATAATTAGGACGGTACACAGAACCGTTGTCAGAAGAAAACTCTTTGGTAGTGTTATCATCACAACGGCACTTGCATACGTCCTGCCAGCTTTCACCACCAGTACCGGGAATGGGTCTTCCAAACTCATCCTTTTCCATAGGGGTGATAACCTTTACCTGCAATATGTGTGGAGCGAATATCATAAGAAGGTTACTTTAGGTTTGTTGCTTAATTCATCTTTCAATCCGTACTTTTTACATAGGAAAGAATAGTAGTCCTTGATACCTTGAATGTTCCAAGACATAGAAAAACCGCTTTCACTGATTGAAGTGGCACGAAGCAATAGAGAGGGGATGAACTTCGCAATCGCCACGGAGACATGACCGTAACAATCCTCGTTCATCTCGTCCTCTCCGCTTATCTTCGCATTCATACACATATCCAAAAGGTCAGCCTCCGACAACTGAATGCCGAAAGACTGAAACTTTTTTGATATGTATTCGTTTACCGTCATGCGTTCATCGTTGAAAGGTCAATGTTCACAATCTTGTTCGGAGCGATAAACTCAGGAATCCACTCGGCGGTGTACTCCATGTATCTACCTTCCTCGTCACGATAGTTACAGATAGACATCTGCCCCTCTGATTGTGAGTAGTTTCGTCCCGGAACAGGGTCGGTCATCACATAAGGTTTATGGTGACGCATACGCATCACATTGTCACTCTGCAACAGAGTAATGCGGTTATCTGCATAAATCTGAACATTATCTCCGTTCTGGTCTTCCACATAGTCCTCTTTTATTTCAATAGCAGGAAGCCCAATACCAGTGAAGATGCTGGAAGCTAAAGAAGAAGTGATAAGCCCAGTAGATAGGTACATCTCATTGGAAGAAAGCTGCATCTTGAATTTGTCACCGAACTCGCTTGAACCGATGATGTTCTTCACGAATGTTCCTCGCGACATAACCATCTTCTGGAATACACCGTATTTGGCTTTCAATTTTTCGAGTTCCTGCTGCAAATAAGTAACGAACTTGCTCTTATCGGAAGCTTCTGGGGTTAGATAGTGGAACGGCAGCTCAATATCAAGCAAATCAATGTTCTCTTTATTGTCTGCCAAGTGAACCTCTGCCTTACCTGTCATCAATAGTTCAGCTACCACAATATCCATACGCTTGTGAGGTGCAAGCAATACTTGGCGGTAATCATCATAGATGAAGTCAATAATCTCGTTCAAGATAGTGCGCTGGTCAGCCGTATTAGCTGCATTGAACTTGTCAAGAATGTCCTGCAACTGGGACAATCTTTCAATATCCATCTGATAACGGTCGCCCAAATAAGCGATTTCAGTGTATCCGCTTCCGAGTGAACGTCTTTCACGGATAGGCTTTTGGTCATTCTTGCCGATGATAGAACCAGCTCTGACGCCTGTGACCGTTCCCAGATATGTCTTGAACACACGGGTCTTGGTTTCAAGGAATGAGCCGTACTGCTGCCAGTAGATTCTATCTTGTCTCGTTTGCAAAACACGGTCAATAACCGCATTCACAATCATAGGGTCGGAAAATAAAGTCTGTATAGTCAGATTCATAACTCTACTTTTTTTTAATGGTTAATACTCAAACTGGAAACGAGATGTTAAACCTTCCTTATCCAGTTCGTGAATAGGCATCGAAAGTTTGGGTTCCTTTATTTCGTACGCCTGCATCAAAAGTGTGCAAAGTACCGGGCCGTCATCTTCCACTTTCTTTTCATCAAAAAGAACGAAGTTAGAAGTGTTTTTCTTCACGGTTCCACCTACTGCGGTTGCTTCAAACAGAACTGCATCTTTGGCGATATTCTCTCCAAAGGCTGCCTTGATATTCAATACATCGAATCCTTTGTTGGATTTGTCGATAGATTCAACTTCTGCACCTTTCTTCCCGCTCCCTATAAACATCCCTACATAAGCTAAAGAGCCTTTAGCGACTTTGATAGATAAAGCTGATTCTCCAGTGGTGTATGTTTCCACTACCCTAAAGTTACGAACTGGAACGATAGTACGTTTTTTCAAGTCCGCTTGTATCGGAGTGAACACAGGGAGAACGGAACCGACTACGAGGTTGGTGATATCCAACTTCCACGGCCCGCTCTTTCTGACACCTGTTTCAACACGGTAAAGCTCTTCCGGCTTGTATTCCGGGGTTAAGTTATACTTAGTACCTGCTGCCATAAATTTTATTTTTTAGATTCAACAATAGTTTTTGTTCCTTCCGAAATCATACCGGCAATAGATTCGTTTTCTTTCTCAATCTTTTGCTCTGCTGATTCGGGAGGAGTTACACCGCTAAAGCCGATATTGGCGAGTTCCTGCTTAGCGTCCTTGAAATAAGTGTCTAGGTCCGCATCATCGGGAATCGCATAACGCTTTGCGAATGTTTCGGGAATACCATACTCCTTTGCCTTTGCCATAATCTGCTCCTGTCGGGTAGCCTGTGACTTCTCTGTCTCAAACTGAGCTATCTTTTCAGAAAGCGGTTTGACTGCTGCACTCACTGCGTTGGCTATGATGGTAGCCATGTCAGGCTGCTGTTCCGTAGCCTGTTGCTGCGGGGTGGGAGTCTCGACAGGCTTACCGTCTTTAAGGTTATGCTTCTTCTCGTAGTTCTGGATAGAAGTACGAGTAGCATCCCCGGCACGGAAATCACCATAGGAATTTAACACGTCCGAAAAGCTGATACCCTCTACAATGGAGTTTATTTTTGTCTCGTCCGTTACACCCTCTGCCTTTTTGGTGGCAATTCGGGTTAAGATAGCAGTGTCCACACCCGAAAATTTCGTTTGCAGTCCTGCTAAAATAAGTTCTTGAATATTCATACCGTATGATTCAATTTATAATTTCATACGGTAAATTTCGCTATTAATAAAGAGGGAGAGAAATAATTAGAAGTCAAGAAATTCACTAAGAAGGGATTGTGAAGAGATTGCACAAAAAAGGTGGAAATCATACTGAATCTCCACCTTCGTAATTGTTCTATTCTTAATATTTTTAGAGGATTATTTTGTATTACCCCCGAAATTTTTCTGCCTTATCTGTTCTATTTTTAATGTTTCCTCATTTTTCTCTGCTTGTTCTTCCTTGATTTCAGTAAGTTCTTCCTCTATGCGGTCTTGGTTGCCAGCGAACATTATTCCATGCCGCTGTGACCAAACATTACCAGATACCGCTTTCACGGCAGTATTTACTTTATCGTCTAAGTTATCGAGCCTGTAAGGAACAATATCTGTCTCAATATCAATGCTCTGTGATGCTTTGCTTAATTCAGATGGATTAATAGAGCCTAAAGCGGAAACAAGGAAATTCACCCTGCGTTGCAGGAACTCTCCAATAACCTCTGCATGATTTGATACTTGCAAATGTGTGGAAAGAAAGACATAATCAAAAGCCACTCCCGACAAAACATTACCCGAACCACTCAGCTTATCAAAACTAATTTGAGGAGTATTTGTCATTGAATAAGCCTTATCAAATAGAGTATTCATTTCAAGCTCTATAGTCGTAGGCACCTGGTTCCACGTTAAATATTGGGCATCCGCACCTTCTCCTGTGAGTTTTACCATTCTGTCCTTAACTTTACCCATAAAACCTTCCACATCACCAATCAGCTTCAACAAGGGGAAGAAATGGTAGTCGATGCAATCGGCATAATTGGAAAGCAGTTTCTCCAGCCGTACACGAAAAGGCTTTATCTTCTCGCAATACGCTTCGGGGCGGTAAACATAGAGAATCGGAAGTTTCCCAAACCCATGAGCGAAAGACGGTCTTTCCTCCAACTTCGATAAATCCCATTGATAAACCATCTTGTCAGTGATGGTCATAAAACATGTGACTTCCGAATCGTCCATTAGTTTTTTCTTGTACTCACGAGAAAAAGCCACTAAATCTCCCTCGTCATTGAAGAAAGGATAAAGTATATCGCCACGAAATGGAGACCACAGTACGCTTTTCAACTTCTTGGTGGGTTTAACCTTGCCACCGAATGTAGTCTTTAATTTCTTCCAGAGCTTCTCCCAAAACGAATCATCATCGGCAACATACCAATATTCGGCCACTTCCTGTTCAGAGAGCCAAGAGCGGACTATCTTCTTGTTCTGATACTTGATTTTGTTGGACTTGAATACAGCCTTGACCGCATCCAGCAGCTTCTTTTCATCATCGTCAGTCGGAGTACAGTCCATTGACGGTTCTGTACCGACAGTGAAAGCGGTTTGAATGTTGACTATATCCTGCTCCAAAGGAATAGAGATACGGTTTACTGGCTCGGTCTTGTACTTCGCTTCTATTTCGTAAGTCTTTCCGGTCTTTTCATCGTAAACCGTTTCCTTTTCCTTTTCAAGTATTTTCCTGTCCGGATACTTCTTTTTATCCACCATGATTTCATGGCGTTTCGGGTTCCAATCATCCCAAAGATTACAACGGTTGGGTAGTTCGGTTTTTCTACCTTTCTTTAGGTAGCTTATCTTCTGCCCGATGTCAGGCAATGCTAATATTTCTTCTAAACTCAATGGCATAGCTTATATTTTTAATGTGTGAATATTCCAGTTAAATCTTTCGGCTTCTGAATCTTGCCAAGAAGCTCACCCAAAACATAATAACGGGCAGCATCTATACAATTATGCACGAGAACCCCATTAGCGAAGAACTCGTGCATATCTTCAACTTCTATATCGTAAACGTTACATATATCTTCCTTTACTATCTCTATCTCTTTCAGCTCTGACGCTTGCAGAAGATTGTCCGCTACATCTCCTACAACAAAATTCGGTCTTGCTGTATTTATTTGCGACAAATTCATTGCCGCACCATTTGCATTTCCTCTTTTCGTTATCTGTCCCTGAATGATACCGATAGGCTGTTTTGCATTTGTTTGAGCAAAACTTATTATTTCCGTTTGAAATGGCAGAAAACTCTTTTCCACACCATTCACAAATGAAGGTTTCCGGCTTTGCATTTGCAAATTGCTCTTTTGCTTTTTTGCTATGCCATTTCCTTCCCTCTTCTGATTTGTGCCATCCAACGGCAAACTTGCTTGCTTTGGCAATATTCTCTCTTCTCCATGCAAGCAGTTCATTGTCTCTACTTTGCTCTTCTGCGTGATGCCGTAAATGTGCGTGCATCTCAACAAGTTCAAGATTGGATATATCATTATTCCAAGTGTTTTCATCTTTATGGTGGACATGATACCCTTTAGGTATTTGCCCATTATAGAATTTCCACACTTCACGATGTAGTCGTTTTGTTCCACGGGAGAAATAACGTTCTCCGGCATATAATTTGTATTCTTTGCCATTAAAGACTTGCACGTATAGAGTACGTCCCCTTTCGTCAGTTCTTGTAATTGCTTCCATCCATTTATAGTTTTAAATTTATGCTCAGGCGTTGCCTTTATTTCAACTATAAAGTTACTAAAAACCAACCGAGTATGCAATATCTTTCTACATCCATTATCAAAGAATTTGTTAACCTTTCTAAAACCGTTTGATGTGAGTACATAATCACCCTTTCTAATCTTATCAATTCGCTTATTCCCTACGCTTGTCATTACAAGAGTCTCTCCTACGAAACAGTGGTTGTCGTGGTCTTCCGGCTCGTTGATATAGTTTCCGTCCTTATCCTTTGCCCAAACATACTTTCTTGCCTCTCTCTGCAAGTTGTATGAGCGTTTGGTTATGTACATCTCATACTCTTTCATCTTGTCTATACCAGCATTGATAGAACCTGCGCCCTTTTCTACGGCGTATATCTTAATACCTCCGTTATGTATCTCTTGAATTAAACGCGGGTCCGCACTATCAGCAATTACCTTCAATCCCCATAGGCGAAGAGTTTTGATAATGTCGGAAGAAAGAAGCCCGGTTCTATAATCCACTTCATCAAGATATAGACGATTATCAATAATTCCACATCTAACAGCCGCTGTTGGGTCATGTGTGAATCCAAAGTCAAGCCCAAGTCCAACTTTTTTACATCCTTGAGGAAACTCATCAACGATACCCCACTTCTTGAACACAGCCCCTTCCGCGACATCAGCCCACCGACCGATAACCACATGAGCATACTTTTCGGGGTTGTTCACCTTCATGTCCTCGACCTCTTTCAAAAACTCCGGGGAAAGGTTATCCAAGTTATCCAAGTAGGTGGTATGGATATGAAGTACATTCGGGTGAGTGGAGATTTGAACCTGTACACCGTCAATCTCTACTAACTTGTGAGTTTTCTCGATATACTTCTTGTAGATGAAGTGATTAGAATCACACGGATTCATTATGATGATAATCCGATTCTGAATCCCTTTCTTACGAATGGAGAGCATTATCTTGTCGAACTCTTCCTCATTCGTCCATTCCTCCGCTTCATCACATACGAAAGTCGTTATCCCTTGGATGGATTTCAGCTTTGCCGTCTGATTGCCCGAAGAGGTCTTGATACCACGGAACATGATACGGCTTTTCGTCATTTTGTTGACTATATCCGTCTTGGTGGTCTTAAAATACTTCGTTGTTCCGTCTAGGTCTATCTTCTCCATCATTTCCGGGATGATAGACATACCGGCGGAAACCATCGTGTAACGGGTGTAGAGAATCTGATGAACTATCTTCTCTGCAGGTGTCATTTCAAAGGTCAAACGCTCAATGAAGGTGGAAGCATTGAAAGATTTGCCGCTACCACGCCCACCGGTGATAAGAATTATGAACTTCTCCGTATCGGTGTATAGTGGATGATATATCGTCTGGGGTACTATCATTTCAACTTGTCTTTAATCCAGGAATCAATACTGATACCGTGGTCTATGTCGGTTGGAATGTCGGCATCTTCATCCTGCTTACGCTCAATCTTTCTCCAGTCTTCATCATGGTGATACAGCCAAACGGACATGGCTTGAAGGTTGGGGGCCAGCTCACTTTCGCTTACTTGTAATTCGTCCTCACCTGTCAAATTTCCCTCTGAATCACGGAGCTTTCTTACCACGGTGCTTTTGGTTTTTATACCACCGAGAGCCATTGCAAGGAACTTAGCGCGGACGGTCGCATTGATGGTCGCGCGCCCACGCGCTAAGACTTCGGATATTTCGGCGTACTCACTTTTCTTCTCACAGAAAGTTTGCGGCAAAATCCCTATGGCGTAAGCAATTTCCTTATCAGTGAATCCCTTTTTGGCATACGATTCAACAAGTGAAAGAAAGTCCTCGCTTGTATAATCAAACTTAGGCTTTCTTCCTCCACGACCATCCTTTTTTTGAGATTCACTTTTGCTCATATCACTTATTCACTCCAAGGATTTTCGTCTTCTTCCTCAACGTAAATCCGTTTTAGTTTATCAGATACTTCTTTCAATTCATGTTTCATCTGTTTTACATGAAATTCGGCAGGCATGGGAATTTCCATTGCGCCTAATAGGTTATCTATCGTGTCGATAACTTCCGCAAATTCATCTGGTGCAATCATATCAGTCTATCCTTTCTATTTGTTCATCGAATACTTCTCCCTTTATAAACTTCATATCCGGGTCATAACCGAACCGTTCACAAAAGGCGGCTTTAGCTTCATAGGTATCAAAGGACAACATTACATAGGCATCCATGTTTTCGGCTTGTTTTTGTGCGTTCTCTTTTACCTGTTGCTTTACTTCCTTCATGTGGGCAACCTTTTCGGCACGTTCCAACTGCTTGGCGGCTTTATCGGCTTCTTTCTGTTCTGTTACAGGCGACATCATGCTTTCCAGTTCGTCAGCAATGGAGCTTTCTTCTTCGGTCTGCAAAAGGAAATCAACCCCAATCATATTCAAGTCGGCATCCGTCAATCCTGCATCTTTCCAGTCAATATCAGGAACAATACGGGCAAGAGCGTCAAAATCCCAAGAACCTTGTGCATTAGGGTTGTTCATTAGAATATTCAACTCCTTTTCCTGCTGTTCGTCCACGTCAATGACATCGACACGAATGCGATAGTCGTTATCGGGAAACTTTTGTAATTCGTCCATGACAGACAAACGCTGGTGTCCGCTGACTACGGTAAGACCTGTACGCTTATTCACAACTATTCCACCTACCAATCCGAATTTCTTGATGCCACGTTTCAGTGTCTTACGTGATTCATCAGATAGTTTTCGGGGATTATAATCCGCAAAGTGAATGGCAGAACGATTAAGTTCCACCGATTCACTCTTTATGTATTTACTTAGTTCCATATCATCCATTAGTTAACCCCAAACGTGAACGCATTGCATTTACTGCGGCTCTATTTCCTTGTCTTTGATAAATAGGAAGCAATGCACCTGCATTTGCACGAAGTATTCTACCTTGTCTATTTATGCCACCACGTGATACATTTTGATTATTAGCAGCAAGAGCACGCATCGTTTGTCTTCCTATTTCTTCTGCTGTTTTTGTTCTTCTTCTAACTCGGCTTTCCTCCTTACTTTTGTTGATTATGATACTCCCAAAGCACTCTTTCAGCCATCGGGAAAGTTTTGTAAATTCTCTGTAAGTCCTGTGGATAGTTCTTCTCCATCCAAAGCATACAGTCAAGGTTAAAGCCAACTCCAGAACTGGCTTTCAATGAATACCGGACAGGTTCGGGTAAATTATGTTGCCTCATGTACGCAAGAATGTCCTTTTGCGTCCAATCAGCCAAAGGATAAACCATACCGTTATTCTCATAACCATTCACTTCATAACCTTTGAGCATAAGCCTGCGGTTCATTCCGTCTGCTTTTTTCATCCCCAAGAAGGTGTAATAAACACCATGAGTAAGCTGCATAGCTTTCACTACATCAGCCAACTTCAATAGCTTCACATCGGGATTAGGCACGCAGTACATACCGCCTCTAAGAATGTAGGTAAGGTTCCAGTGGGGTACTTGAACAAACTCTATTTTCGGGTATTTGGCTTTAGTCCAATTTATCCAGCGGTTAATATGCTCCAAGTCCTTGACAAAGTACATGAACACACAAACAATCCTGTCAAACTTCGGATAGATTAAATCAAGCAGAACAAGCGAATCCTTACCCAAAGATAAAAACAGTAAAGCCTCACTCGATTTTACTCGAATGAGGTCTATATACTGGTTCGCTTGCTCTATTTTATTCATAGCTTAACCCGTTGACATACCATAAGCGGCGCGCATATCGCTATAACGCTGCCTGCGTGAACCCAACTGCGAAGTGCCTGCTGCACCACCGCGTCTTGCTACTAATCTACCGCCAGCACCGGCACCGTTCATATTTCTGCGAGGTCCGGCTACTCTGTTAATTCTTCTTGCGACTCAGCTTTCTAATTTTAAAAGTTGAACAATTAGTCTATATGTTTCTCTAATATCTTACCCAAAGTATAATCCATCTGGGCGGCAAGATACTCTTCGCCTTGATACTCGTAAACAATATCATTACCGTTTTCATCTGTAAGAATAACTGCTTCTGCTGCTTTCACTTCAACGATAATATAAGGACGTTTACCCGTATATGCACCTGTAAGAAGTTTGATGGCATCATACTTAATGGGCTTCAATTCGATTTCGCCTTCTTCGGGCAACTCTTCATCAGCCTTATACTCTTTACCATTGCAAAGGTAAGTAATGTATTTCTTAGCGTTGGTAGGTCTGATTTCACGATATTCATGCGTTTTAGTACCTACCAGTATTTCATCGAAATACTTCTGCTTAATCGAGAGCGTTAAAATATTCATAATCATGTAAGTTTTAAAAAAAATAATAGTTGCGGATGCAGGATTCGAACCTACGACCTTCACCAAGTCAAAGTGATGAGCTGACCACTGCTCTAATCCGCGATAATACCACAAAGGTATTACTACAACCAAAGATAACGAAATATCTTCAATAGCCGTTCTTCACAATAAATCTATTGTGAAAGACTTGCCAACCATTTGTTCCGTCTTTCTCTGCACGCCCCTAAGGTAGGCGCACAACAAGAAAACAACTCACCACTTTCAGTACGGTAGTCGTACTAGTACATTCTCACTCTCTTACCTCTCAACTTTGTGTTGTAGGTCGTGTAATTTTATTTACCTGATTGACATACGCTGCAACCGTTTTCATTTATTGAGTTCATAATCACTATATTTAATATTTCACATTTAATCTTTCTTCACTCGTATAAGCCACTACAAGCCCTGTTTCATCATGCTGTATGGTGATGTACTTTTCACCCCTCTCTATAGTAGAGAAGTCATAAGGCGTTACCATCTTATCCAACACTTTACCCAGTTGCTTCATCAGTGGGGCTTCATGACTGATAACTAAAACTAAATCCGCTTTCATAATCGTGTGTATTGTGGTAGCCCGAAGGCTACCGGATTAAAACTCAACCAATATTAGCCTTTCATTATAATACGAATTTTCTTTCACCCACATATGATTATGTCCGAAACCATATTTAAAATAAAGCTTTAAATATGGATATATCACGCATAACGAGTTCATGCATCCTCTTAATTCATTTTCTGTAATACAAGAAGTTATTTCATTAAGAATCTTAACGAAAAGATTCATACTTTCTGGTTCACAATTTATCAGTGGTTTTTCTATTATCGCTTTCATAATTCAAAGAATTTGTAGTAGCCCGAAGGCTACCGGATTTAACTTATAACTTTTCAATTTTAAGATTGTCGTTAATGATAAACATACGTCCACATTCTAAAATCACGTGTGTATCTGTGATTCGCTTTATTACTCTTACTACATCATCGTGTGATATGCGTGGTGTACCGTCTGCATGACGACCGTTAGCCAAATCACCTGATACTCTATATCTCAAACCTACTGTAACTTCATTTACGTTCATAATCTTCTATATTGCGCAGGGCGAAAGCCCTGCTGGTTAAACTCAAAACTTATTCTCTTTTAGCCACTGCTGATAAACTCTATCACAGATAGCTTCGTCACTTTCAAACAGCCCACCGTAAGTATATTCAATCAACTCTGATTCACCGTGAGGCGTTATGGTAACTTCATATTCATCTAATGCGCATGGGTTACATACTATTCTTCTGCAACTAACTACTGCCTTATCGTATTCTTTCATCGCTTTATATCTTTGTGGTGGGGTTATTAGCCCCACCGGTTAAACTTACTTATGTGAATCTCTTAAATCAAGTTCTACAACCTTGTGGTACTTATGAATGTCGTACAGGTTGTGAGTGCAACCTATTGCAGAAGCCAATCTTACCGCTTCTTCAAGAGCTGACATCATGCTGATTGAAGCTGTTTGAGCGTCTTTCTTAGCCTTGTCGTACTCTCTGTTGTTTCTTACAACCTCTTGTAGCTTTTCAGCTTCTTCAAGCTGAGCGAGGGCTTCTCTTACTTGTTTCATTGCATCTTTAATCTCTTTTCTGTAATCGCTTGTTAAAGTCTTCATATCTTATGTGTTTTAATTGTTATCACTTCGTTTCTGACGATGCAAATGTAAGGGTTTACAATTACACAGCAAACAAAACAAGCAGATAAATGTAGCTATTTAATAAACGTTAGCAAAAACTATATAGTAAGGGTATACAATTACATATTCATTAACAATTCAATAATTTTGATGCAATAAACAGCTACTTTTATTGTATTATTGGTTTTATCGTATTATATTTGCTCCGTTTATTATAATATACGTTTGATATGGATATAAAAAGTATTATTAAAGAAAAAGGTTATACTATCCAAGATGTAGCAAAGAAGATGGGGGTCAATAGGGTTACGCTCACTCTTACTTTACAAGGGAATCCAACATACAAGAAGCTAAAAGAGATAGCGGATGCAATCAATTGCGATATAGTTGACTTCTTCCGGGACGAAACAAATAACTCTTCCATCTTGCATGGGAAAGGAGAAGGTGAACTCACCGCCCTTATCCAGCACAAAGGGAACTTCTACAAAGCCAGCACTTTAGAGGAACTAAAGAAAATCGTGGCTGAAATCGAAGAAAAGAGCAAATAAAGTTGTATTTCTATATAACATTTAATACCTTTGTATCATGAGAAAGATAATCACATACAAAAACTATTTCTTCGACTTTATAAAGAAGCTGTCAAAAGACGAAACAAATAAAATTCGCCGTGCGTTAGACTTGTTCAAGGTAGAGGATAAGATACCAAGCCACTTTATAAAGTTTATACGAGATGGGATTTATGAATTTCGTGTGACCTATGGCAACAATGAATTTCGTATCTTTTTCATATATGACGGCGATACTGTGGTTGTTCTTTTTAACGCATTTAAGAAAAAGACACAGAAAACGCCAGATAGTGAAATAAAAAAAGCTATAAAATTAAAGGAGGAATATTATGATGCTAAAAGAAATCAGTAAAGATATCTACGATGTAGATGCTTGGTTAGACGAAGGTCTCGGCAAAGAAGGAACTCCCGAACGTGAAAAGAACCGGGAAAAGGCATGGGAAGAGTATAACGCTCAAATATTATTGGATGCTCGTAAAAATGCAAGGCTTACACAGGCAGAACTTGCTAAGCGCATAGGAGCTGACAAGGGATATATTTCAAGAATAGAACGAGGTCTTACTGTTCCAACAGTTTCCACTTTGTATCGCATTGCAGCTGCTATGGGGTTAACTGTAGAATTGCGCCCTATGTAAACAAGCCGGAGCACTAAACTCCGGCTCATTAATTGATTAGCCCTTTGAATCTTAACCGATTTACGATTTCGGTGTAAAGATAGTCAATATCCTGCCTGTAAGACCGATATTGCTGGTAGAAAAACGTCACATCTTCGCAGTTGTGAGAAATTAGAGAGCCTGTACACCCGGTTACTTCCGCAATTTTATCTCTCAACCCAACTTTCATCTTTCCCCCTGCCAATGTGCTGGGAGAATACAGGAAAAGGATTATAAAAATAAATTTTTTCCTTTGGGTTGGGCTATCCACACACGGAGGAAGCGGCATCGCTAACAGAATTTCTTTGAACAATTGATATATCATTCCGATAATCGAGTAGTCATGTAAAACAGGTTCTGATAGCTCCTGTTCACGCTCTGAAAGCCTTGATTTTTGCTCCCGAATTGATTTAAGTTCTGATATTGCTGAAAATTCTTTTATCATAACACAATTATTTAAAAGTAAATAGTATATTTGCATCATAATCGTGTAGGGAAGAGCTGATTCATGGTCGTGCGTGGGTTGGCTCTTTTTCATTCTTCTTCATTCGTACTGACGAATGGTTTCTTTTCTAAGTCGTAACAAGTGATATATACTCGTTTTCCGTTGACATCACATAGAGCAAGGACATATCCTTTCTCCAGTATTTTCACCGGCTGGTTGTCGCAATAGACTGTGCTCCCAACCGGAACTCTTGTAAAATGGCGTACTATCATTTTATTATCTTTAGCTTGCTATACCAGCGTGATGCATGGGAGAACCACCCAATTAAGAATGATTTCCCAAAAATGGTTACTTTATATAGTTTGCTCATGGTTATTTCTTTTTCAAATTAGACATCACACAACCAATCACTTCATAAATAAAAATGGCAAGAAAAATAGTTGTCCATGGATATTGGTTCACCAGTTCATAAAATTCTCTCATAGTTAATACAACTTTCCGTTTAACATTGGTCTTAATTCATTGTATATTTGTTTTTGCTCAATATGCCAAAGCAAATCTATGCCAAGATGTTTGGCAAGCCCAAATATTTTAATCAATGAGTAAACTATATCTATATTAATAAGATTTTTAGTAATATTAAAAATGGACTCTGTGAATGTTTTTCCAATGAATATACGCGAATATTCTTCAAGTACTTCATTGTCTAAGCAGTCATTTTCCAATTCTATATTACGCAATCCGCATAAGTCAAGCAAGCGTATACAGGCGTCAGCAAGCTCTTCTTCGACACTCCCCTTAATAGTATTATCATATATAACCTTGCAGAACTTTATGTTTTGTATAAGTTCATAAGTATCTATCGCTACATTATCCGCACGCTTCCCTTTTCTGTCCGCTTCCACAGCTTCCATCAACTCAGATATTACTAAGCATAGAAGATGTTCATTACTCAGCTCTTTATGGTGGAAACCGTGCTCACAGGCTGTCTTATAAGCACGATTTCGTAATTCGTTCAAGTTAATATGTTCCATAATCATATAAGTTTTAATGCTTCCTGTAATCCTGCTTCAAGTGCGTCTTCGTAGATATCCCATTTACTACCATCATTTGTTCCTTCATAAACAGAACTGGCTATATGAGTTCCATTGTCAGCTTTAGATATTTCGTATCCATAACCACAAGCACAGTTATATACACATATATGAATGTTTTTGGTTTCACGTAACCACTTTTGGGCGATGGATTGTGTAGGGCAAGAATAGAATAATTTAGGTAAATCCTTACTAGTTCTAAATATGGTTTCCATCATCAAGCCTTTATCGTTAATGATATATTTGCAATACTCATTAAAGCCTTTCTCTTTCAGAAGCTTCGCAGTCTCTAGTGTTACAAGTTCTTCGGTCATAGTTATTCCTCCTTCTCTATTTTTACTTTCCCGCGGTTAACAAAGCCATCACAGTTCATCAAGGTACAAAGACAGATGTCATATTCTTCCTTTTCTGACTTACTGCAAATGCGCAACAGTGAGCATTGGTTGCATGGGACATTTTCACTCGTCATCTCATGCAACACTCCATTTATTATTATTCCGTTCTTTATTTCCATACCGTTCATTCATTAGAAGTTACACCCAAGCACAATACTTTGTCAGACACACCTATATCATCAAATTCAAGAATTAAATACTCTGTATCGTAAGGATAAGGGTATCTACAATTTTTCAATTCTTCATCCGTCAATTTGCGTCTGACACGCATCTCTATTTCGCAATCATCGGAAAGATTCTCAATTATTTTTCTAAGTTGTCCTACGTTCTTTATTTCCATATCTCAATCTCCTTTCTCATGTTAATATCATTATTAAAATCGTTAATTTATTATTCTACAATAAGGCAAATATTTACTTTTGTAGTGAGTTTTATTCGGAGTAGCACTCCTTCCCGGCTGAATGAGCCGTGGTTCCCCTCTTCTATGACATAGAAGAATTAGTCCCTCAGTCCCGTGCTGGGGGGCTTTTTCGTTGTGTATCGGCATCGCACAACGACTTCCAAGGCGATTATGCTTTGGTTGCAATTGTCGGGAAAGGGGGTGCTGCTCCATGAATAAAACTCAAATAGAAAACGGAATGATTCGAATATTCTGTCGATACATAAAACGGAAAGGTAAGACAATTTACCCTAAAAACGGTAAATGCTTTTCGTTCCTTGTAAAGGCGTGAATAATCAATCGTGATTGATTTTCGGGGAGGTATTCACGGGTACCTCCTTTTTCTATCAATCTCCTTTCTCTTTAATTCGTTCCAGTACATCCCTGTTGGCTTCGAGTATCTCATCGAAAGATGGGATAGGAAGCCAATGGGTAATGCCTAATCTTTCTTTATCAACATTTGCTCCAGTTTCCCATTCACCCAAAGATGAAAGCTGGCAAATAAGGAAGCCATAAGCCCCTCTTGTCAGAACCACTGTATTATTTTCCGGCAACCGTTCCTTAACACTTATCCAAGGAGATTGCTTTGCCTGCCATTCTGCACCTTTTATAAATGCAGCTTCTGCAATTTCATCATGGGATAAATATGTAAAATCATCAAGTGACGTATGTGTACCATAGGTGGTCAATGTTTCGGCACTTGCCATTCTTGCTTCCTTTGCAGCTTCTTCTACTGTCAGTTTCATAATTTAATCAATTAGGGTGATGTGGTTGAATGTTTAATTCGTTCTCTATAAATCTCTGTAACTTATGGGCGCATTCCGAGCATAAGTCGGCTTCTTGGATGAATATATCTTCCCTTCCACCAACAGAGCCACCATCCCATTTATCTATCTTGAAATCCAATCTTGCGCTGCGGAAATACGATGGCTGTATCTCTCTTCCGCATGCATCACATATTATCGTTACTTTTTTCATATTTGTTCTGTTTTGTTCCTTATTGATCAATTACTTTTTTCAATTTATTAAAAGCCTTCTCTTTATCAAATCTAATCCCATCTTTGAACTCCAATATCAACTGCCAAAGCTGGTTCTTGTAAACATCACCTGCTTTATAGTCAGTCTTATAATGGCATCTCTGTGTAATGGTTGTTTCCTTAAATATATTCGTTGCATTAAGATATGTGGCTCCCCATTCTGTGAGTTCTACACTAACGGTATCATTCAAATCTATTTCTATCATAAATATTCCTTTCTTTCTTATTACTACATATTGCAATCTCCACACATATCCACAAGAAAATCAAATTCTTCTCGTGAGTATTCAATTACGATTACCTCGCTGCCATTTTGGTCAAAATAAACTCCATCATTCATTTCTATCTTGGTTTTGAGGGTTACTTAATTTTTAAGAAGTTGCTCATTCGCTCAATGCATCTTTGTTTCTGATTGATATTGGGATGCACATATAAATTGAGTGTGGTAGCGATATTCGAATGTCCAAGAATTACACTCACTGTCTTATAATCGCATTGACTTTCAATGCATCTGGTAGCAAATGTATGCCGGAGTCCATGAAACACAATGTGCGGAATATTCAGACGCTTCAAGAGCCGGGCAAAGAAATCACGGTAAGAACGGGGATCTTCCGGACGTTCTGATGTTCCTACTACAAATCGGGACGGAGATATTTTCTTTACTTCCTTCAAGGCAAAGAGAAGCTGTCTTGAGATAGGTATCTCCCGGTATGAATTTCGTGTTTTGGGAGAAGTGAAAGTCCTTTCCGTAGTTCTTGATTCGCAGTTGTATATCCTTCCTGCTGTATAACTAATGGTGATTACCTTCTGTCTGAAATCCACATCTTCCCATCGCAGGGCACACACCTCTCCAATCCTCATGCCGGTACACAGAGACAACAGAATGCCTATATTCTTAGGAGTTGGGGATTCGGTGAGATGGCTCATCAGTATCTGTTGATGGTTTAAGGACAAAGTAGGCAAACGGTGAGATTCGGTATCTGTAGGATAGTTTATCTCCCACTCCTCATAAGGGAATAACTTATGTTTCCCACCATACTTGACTATAGATTTCAGCACCGCCACAATATCCCTTACGGTTTTTTTAGCAAGACCAGAGGAAAGCTTGTCGAGAACAAATTTCTGAACGTCGCTTTCCGATATAGCTGTCGCCGTCCCAAAATATGGGAGTAAATGGGTTTGAAGGGTAAGCATATACGCGCACATCGTGGCATGCTTTATGATAGGTTGCTTCGCAGCACTCCAAATCCTGGCGACTTCTTGAAATGTTTTAGTATTCATTCCTGTTCTGATTTACATTAATTCAATTATAACCTTTTTAAAATTAACATATAAAGGCATTTCTGACATACCCCCATTGCAATCCAACTGCCTTAAAGAGGGAACAACCTCCCCGTCATCATCTATCTCATAATCTGCAATATAGGCTAACTTCTTCGCTTCGGGGACCAATATCCTTTCATTATCCAAAAGTGAAAACCTTTCATAAGCCGGGACCGTTATACAAACCTTGCTTCCAACAGGGAATCCTTGGTTGGATTCAATGTATTCCTTTTCCAGCTGTTCCTTTTCGCCATTCAATTCTTTTAGCGTTAAATCAATGGCGTCTCTTTTGCTCAGAAATTCTTCCTTATTCATATTTTTTGTCATTCTAATTGATTCTAACATACTTACCTGCTATATTACAAGTCCTTAATATCTCCGCATTATGCTCGCCAAAAGCGATTAAGATGGAACCACAACCGGGTGAATCTCCACGAGTCCCGTCCGGGCGAAAGAAACGAATCCTATTGCGCAAAAACTTCATCGCCGTTGCTTTTTCAAAAATTATGTCTTGAAACATCCTTGAGTCACAACGATTGAAAAGTAAAGCGATACCGTTTCCATGCTCTGCCATCCTGCTGATGAATTTTTCAATAAGAGGTCGGGAATAAGGCGGGTTTAGCCATACACGGCCTTTCCAGTCCTGTTTTAACCCATCGGCGTTTTTATTATACATCACCTTAGCTGTTTGCCATAGTGGGTTGACCGGGGCACACGGATCTAAATCAAATTCACCCAACGCATCTATAATCTCCTTCGGTGTATACCATTCATCGGTAGCGCATGCTGACCGTTCAAATTGTGTATTCATACCTGATCTGTTTTACTCTAATTGTTTATCGAATATCTTAATACACTCGAATAAATACTTTGCCACTGTTGGATTTACCGCATTGCCGATACTTCCAACTCTGTGTGACCAATTGGAAAACCCATCATCATTTCTAACAGTGCTATGCGCTGGGATTTCAAGAATCCTTTTTGCACAAGTATATCCGACACTCGTATCTGATGTCCACTGTTTAAATATCGAGTTAATGCTTCCACATTTGCATACGTCGCTTTGTAATCCGATTTCGTTGGAGTAGGCAAAAGGTAAAGTCTTTCCCTTTTGTGCGGGTATCCAAAAGCGTAGTTTGATATACATTGCCATTCCGCATCATACCCGATTTTGGAAAGGTCGCATAAGACTTGTTCGAAACCGGAAATAACGAGAGCTGGCGAATTCTCAATGATGACGTACTTAGGTCTAACCTCCCGTACAATTCTATACATCTCACTCCATAAGCCGCTTCTTTCACCGATAATTCCGACACCTTTTCCAGCAACGCTAATGTCTTGGCAAGGGAATCCACCGCTGATGATGTCAACAAATGGCGGCTTTGAATACGTTCTAATATCTCTATTGATTTCATGTTCTTCTCCGAAATTCTTTTTGATTATACTTGTTTGATAGTCTTCATACTCACAGCTCCAAAGAGTTTTTATTCCGGCAAATGCTGCACCCAATCCGAAACCTTCTATCCCACTGAACAGGGAACCGTGAGTCAAATTACTTTCTTCCATATATATCTTAATTAATGAACTCGCAGGGTGCAAATCTGTTTAACTCACGGATTCCCGCCGTGCCTGCTAGTTCGTTATAGTTTTAATCAACTTCTTTCAATTCTCCGCCAACCAACATATACCATGTGTCAGCCTTGACTTTCTTTCCGTCAACTACTACAGCCTTCCAATCGACAACATCATACGTTTCTTTATCTTCTTCGGCTATAACCAAAATTGCGCCCATTCCGCCTCTTACCTTGACATTGTTACCTCTTACCACTGACAGTCCATTTATTCCGGATGAAGCCTTTCCTCTTGCCGTGGCAGCACCACTATTACCAGCCGTGGCAGCACCACTATTACCAGCCGTGGCAGCACCACTATTACCAGCCGTGGCAGCACCACTATCACCAGCCGTGGCAGCACC
>CDYQ01033513.1_pt1 | contig 34335 bp, 23 predicted proteins | sample 557451 | NCBI WGS metagenome assembly CDYQ01 (sample SAMEA3182059, study PRJEB8094) | gut metagenome | biome: human; feature: gut; material: Stool; isolation source: human stools | place: Canada | collected 2012-11-26
TCCGTACAAGTCGTATTTCGTTTTATCTCTGCATAACTATTTGATTATATAAATTAAAGCGACAAACGCTTCATAAATAAAACCCTTACATTTATTTATCTTGATAGCTTGTTGCGAATCCAAAATTTATAATTGGTAATTTGTAAGCCGTTTAAATTCAGAATTAAATTGAATAAAACAACAATAAAAACAACTTTAAATTTCAAGAGGGAATACTATGTCCGCCGCCGCAACGCATACCGACCTGTCCAGAATGAAGCCTGTAGGGTTTCTAAAAAATCCTTCCGAGCTGTTGGAGAAGGAGAAAAAACTCATGCTGGAGATTTGGGATGCGAGCGGAATGAATGATGACGAGTTTTCGCAGACGGTAGTTCCGGCTGTTCAAAACCTTGCCGAATACGTCGAGCTTCTTCCGGCCTCGGCTCAACATCATCATTCCGAAGAGGGCGGCCTTTTCAAACACTCTTTGGAAACGGCGCTCTTTTGCCTGAGATTGGCCCGAACGTCCATTTTGGCCCGCTACGGAACCCACGCCGAAGTGAATTTCTCCAAGAATTATTGGAGCCATGCGGCTTTCTTGGGAGGACTCTTTCACGACTTGGGAAAGGTGGTTTCTTCTTTTGCGGTTTTTGATGAAAAAACGCACAAACGCTGGAAAGCAACGGAAGAAAGTCTTTGGGAGTGGGGCGCGAAAAACAATGTTGAGCGCTACGTTGTGATCGCCCTTCAATCGACTAAAGACGAAGAACTCAATGACCCTTTCGGGTCTGCGGCTGCCAAGAACGCGGTTAGGGCAAAGCACCGGGGCGGAGATCCGCATGAAGAATTTACTGCGGCCTTAGCGGACAAACTTATTCCGCCTACTTATCGAAAATGGCTGCTGACGGTGGAGAATCCGAATCTTTTGGAAGAAATCCAAAGGGCGCTCACTAAAGATTCCATTGAGACGAGTCTCAAAAAGTGTATTCAGGAAGCCGACAGCGCTTCGACCAAACGCAACGTTTTTCAAAACATCGCTTTTCCGGTTTGTGAATCGAGCATCTCTGTCGTCTCGGCGTTTCTCAACGGAATTGCCTATGCCCTGTCCAAGGGTTTTTGGAAGATCAATAAGGTCAATGCCGAAGTTTTTGTGATCGAGGGCAAATGCTTCATTGATTGGAACCGTGTGGCCTTAAGTTCCTTGTGCGCCTTTTTGGAGAGCAACGGCAAGAAGGTCGGCTTTATTCAGCGCAAGGCCGAACTGTCTCAGTGGCTGCTGGATAACGGGCTGATCTACGGCAACCCGAAATACACGCCGAAAGGTGATTACTTCGAGTCTCCGTTTTTCACTGTGATGCCCAAATGCGCGGCGATGCCGACACGAGCCGTGTGGCTCACGCATCCGCCCTTTACGGGATTGGTATCTTCGATTGAAGGCTTCGTGTACGACTGCACGGATGTCGCGCCTGTGGACGCCGACGATCCGCTCTTTACGTCTGCAAGCAGAGGTGCAAAAGCTGAAGGCAAAGCCGAAGAAATCTTGCGCACGGCAGAAGAAATCGAACGGACTAAGGCCGAGAAGATTCATAACGAGTCACACGGCAGAAATCCCTTGGAAAAACTGACGGAAGAAAAGCTGGAAAGAACCAAGGAGATCAAGCGGGACAGGGACGCCCGTGTCTCCAAGGCATTTACGGAATATCACGGAAAAGGTTTTTTCGGTGCGGCCAAAAATCTGATGGACCGTGTTCTGAAGGAATTCGGTTATTCGCGCTTTTACGACGCAGAAGTAAGTGAAGTGCAGGTGCCGGAGAAAATAGAAAGAGAAAAAGATACCGTTCCGGCCAAAAGACAACGGCAGGCTGAAAGAGGAGCTTCGCCGGAGACGAACGATGACGTGATTATCCAAGGCTTTGAGCCGGATAAATCTCAAAAGGCTTTGCCTTTGTACCGACCTCTGCTTCAGAATCATCCCGAGCTCGATACCACCGACCCCATGTTCAATGAAGAAGAAAGAGGGTGGAAGACTTATCGCAGCTTTCCTCACGTTCCTCTTTTTGACGAGTCGGAGTTCTGCGAAGAAGAAGGAGAGGAAGAGCCGACCGTGGTTCCGGAAACGGATCCGGACGAAAACGGGGCGGATTTGTCCGATTGGAGCTGGGACGATTACAAACCCGGTGAAGATTGCGCAGCAAACGATCCGGGAGAAAATGCCGGTGCTGATTCCGGCAACGGGGCAGGTCCTGCCGCCAAGAATTTTCCGAAGAACCGGGTCAAACGCAAAAAGATTAATCCTTTGGATAAGTCTCCGTCGTTTTCCGACTTTGCCGATAAAACCACTACTCGGTTTCTTTGGCGCTACTACCCGTTTGCCCAAAGGCTTTCGGTTTGCGGCAGTCCTCACACGTTAAAGAAACTCAAATTCAAACCCGAGCAGGAAAAAGACCGTGTATGGCTTTGGTCATTTGCATCTCAGGGCAACATTCCGAGTGAAATTTTTCCGCGAAAGATCATTAAGAAAAAAGATCCGAAGAAGGAAAAATCGCCGGGCTTGGATGTCGGTCCCCGGTCTGTACCTGGAGAAAGCGGAAACACTTCTTCCGTCAAACAAGCGGATCTTCCCGGACGAACCGCAGCTTTTTCGGAAGCGAGCGGCGTATCTCCGTCAGCCACCGGTCTTCCCGGAGAAATTCAATTTGCTCCGTTTGAAACCGACAGCGCCTTGGTCGTGCATTTCGCAAAATTCTATGAAAAAGCTCTCAGAGCCTATCGAATCGGTGTGGACAGAGGATGTTTTCCGAAGGAATTCAAAGACTCGGAGTTTTATCCGCTCTTTATCGAGCTGGCAACGCTTTTCACGAACCGAGCCGAGTGTGTTGCAGGCGAAGGTTCAGAAATCCTTCCCTTGGTAGAGGTGAACGCGACGAGCGTTCGCGTCAATGCTTGGGTGCTCTTCTGCGGACGCTTTCGCTCCGTTTACAGAAATCCCGAAACCGACGAAGAGGATCCTGCAAACCTTCTCACAAAACGCGTTGAAAAATTCCTCAAGCCTTTTGTTCAGGTTCATCCCAATTCATTCCTCTCGCGCTTCCGGGGTGAGGACGTAAGGGAAACGGAGGAACCCTTTTCCTCAGACTATTCAGTCGTCTTTACCGACGCGCTCACCGTCAATGCCGTGAACTTTCTGGTGAGAGCCGTGGATATGCCCTCGGCGGACGTTCAGTTGTATTTCAAAAATCTCTACGACGCCACGCACGAAAACGAGGCCGACGAAAAATTCAGAAGCGATCAGAACTTCGGCTTCAGAAACGCCCGAACCTCGGAAGAGGTCAATCCGATGGAAACGGGTGTTGAAACACCGACTCAAAATTCCCCGGGAGTTCCCGGACAACCGGGAGGAGAGGAAAACGCAAACGGACAAACTCGGAACGGTTACGAAAGCAGCGGCGACTCACCCGGTCAAAATGCAGAGAACCCGGAAGGAAATACCGGAGAAGGTCAGTCAAACGGAGAAAGTCCTTCCGCCGGAGGGTCCCAGATGAGCGGAAAACCGTCTGATGCAGCCGAAAACGGAAACACTTCCGCCGATAAAGGTGCTTCCGGAGAAAGCTCCGAAGGAAACGGAGAAAGTAATTCTGACACGCCTCTCGGAGGATCCGGAGAAACCGGAGATTCCGTTGATTCAAACAACAATAAAAAGGAAATAAACGAAGTCGCAGGCAGAAACGGTCGGGTTGACGAGGAGACGGGCGAAATATTCCCCGACGGCTCAGACGATGAGTGTCCGTGGGATGAGTCGGGTTCCGGGGCATCCGACGCAGGAGAACGGGATGATGAAGCCCGCTTTGAAGAAAGCGTTGCCGGCACCGGCTCGGCCTCATCCAATACCGATGACAACCTGCGGTTTCTCTATCAGATCAAAGAGGAGCTGACAGGCGGGGGCGGCGCCTTCATCCAATGCGACGAAATCAGCTACGAGCAGGACAGCTCGGGCGTCATTTGCAGCATTTCCAAGGAGAAGTGGAAGTCTCTCTTAGCAGCCCAAAACTTAAAAGCACACGAAACCGGAGAGCTTCTCTCGACGGTCTCACTCTTTTTTAGAAAAAACAGAATTGCGGCCCGCATGAATTCCAAGGAGAAATAAAAAATGAAATTCGATCCCACAAAGTATGAGCGGTCGTACCGACCCAACTTTGAACTGACGCAAGCCTTTTGGTGGCAGCAGGGAGTCTTAGCAAGCGGCATAGGTTCGCTGGTTTACCTTGCCACTCACGGTTTTGCCGTTTGGCCCGTTTGGGCGGCAACCGCTTCGGCGTGCGCAGCAATGTCGCTTTACCGCAGACATCAGGCGGTGCAGATCAATGAAAAGCACAAGAAATTGAGAGGCATGGATCTTGTCTTCACCGATTTCGAGGCTTTGAAAGAAAAGGTTTTTCCCGAGTACAAGCCGGGAATGTCTTACGACGACATCAAGGGAACTTCAAAAGCCGTTTGGCTCGGTAACGGTTTCATGTGGGAAAAAGACCAAATTCAAAAGCTCACAGAAATTGTGAGCGGCAATCTTGAGTCTCTGGATCTTCAGCCGGTCGGAGACAGTTCGGGCGGTTTCTCGGATAAGACCGGAGAGGCTGCCAAGAAAGGGCTTTCGGCCATTCACGGCTTGGGCGAGGAAACGGACATCTATCAGCCGTTAAGCCACATCAGCGGACATACGTTGATTCTGGGGACGACCGGTGCCGGTAAAACAAGACTTTTCGATCTGCTGATTTCTCAGGCGATTATGCGCGGAGAGTCCGTACTGATTTTTGATCCGAAAGGAGACGAAGAGCTGGAAAAAAACGCAAAGAGGGCCTGCGAGATTGTGGGCAAGCCTCAGTTGTTTGTGTCCGTTCAGCTCAAGGATCCGAAACACTCGGCCAAAATAGACCCTCTGGCAAACTTCGAAGAAACAACCGAGCTCGCTTCCCGTATCAAATGCCTTATGGGGCCGGGCGACGACGATTTCAAGAAGTACGCCACGGCTTTTGCGACAAGCATTTTTGAAGGCATGACGATGGCAGGCGAAAAGCCGACTCTGAACAACCTTTACAAGTACGTGCAAAGCGGAAGCCTCCCGTCCTTGGTTTGCAAAATTGTTCAGCACTTGCCTCTCAAAAGGAGGATTATGAAAGCAACCTGAGGATTGCACTCTGCACGGCGGACTTCCCCGAAGGGATTTCCGGCGTCAATGTCCTTAAAGGTTCAATGGCGGTCTCAAGAAACAAGCAACAGGCGGTTGTGATGTTGAGCGACATTCAGAAAGCGCAGTATTGGGTGGCCTACCTCAGACACTTTCTGATGGAAGACGATTCCCGCGCAGTAAGAAACGCGGCCTCGGTGGTTTCTTACTTTGAACATGATCAGGAACACCTGGGCAAAATGCTTTCAAGTCTGACAGCAGGTCTTACCGACCTTACGGCAGGCGAAATCGGAACGATTGTTAATCCCAAATCTCATGCTCCGGACGAAAACTTCCTGAACCTCAAAGATCTCACTCACGGCAGACGGGTTGTGTACATCGGTTTGAATACCCTTCAGTATCAGGTGCCCGGACGTGCTTTGGGCGCCATTTTGCTCTCGGACCTGGCTCAGGTCGCAGCCGACCGCTACAACTACAGCCGAGACATGGAACCGCTGAACATCTTCGTTGACGAATGTGCGGAAATCGCCAACGATCCTCTGATTGCACTGCTTAACAAGGGACGCGGCGCGAAGTTTCAGATTTACTGCGCCTCTCAGACGATTGCCGACTTCACGACAAGACTTGAGAGCAAGGACAAGACGGAATCGGCCTTGGGCAACTTCAACAACATGATTTGTCTGCGCTTAAGAAGCGCGGAATCCATGAATTATTTCTCGGACAACTGCATGAAGACAAAAATCAACTATGTCATGCACACGCAGTCCACGAGCATCTCGGCAGACAATCCGATGACGGCATCGGCCAACTCGGGAGAACGCCTGATGGAAGAAGAAGCGGAACTCGTACCGCCGCAAGTTCTGGGAATGCTGCCGGATCTGGAGTATTTCGCCTCTTTGTCGGGCGGAAAGATTTTCAAGGGAAGGCTGCCGATCCTCTCGGAGGAAAAGGCAAAACTTGAGCGCAGCGCGAAAATCGGAAAAATCGGAACGACTTTCGAAAGATTCGCCAAGAAGTGCCTTTTGATTAGGGATTAAAGAAATGTCTTGGCAGAGATCTTTATCGGATAAAAAGGCAAACTTTGAAATCGGGCCTACCTTACCCGTCTGCCCTGATGAGACGCACAAACTTTGTCCGTTTGGTCCGGACTTTGCCCGGTTTACGGCTTTCCCGGTAAACAAAGATTCTTGCAAAAGCCTTGGGTTTCAGGACTTTCAGAAGAACGATGAAAAGGAGAGAGTCAGGCCTGTTTCCGAAACAGGGGCAAGTTGTCCCTACAGCGACAACCAAGTCCGTTTTGATTCTTTTGTTCCCGGTACTTTTCGCCGCCTCCTATCCGACCTGTTTGGCCGCCCGACAGCCACATTTAGTTTTTTAATTTTTTAGGAGCAGTTATGCCCGAATCCGCAGCAACAAGACAAAACGGCTTGCCGTCGTTGTTTCGATCCATCTTCTTTTTGGTGGTCCTTCAGCTTGTATCCCTGGTTATCCTGCTGCCGAGCGAGTATTCCGCCCGGGCTGTGTCGCAAGAGCACGCATCGCTCACGCAAGCCTACGGAAAGTCTGCCGGACAGTTTGTAGCGATTCAAGCCAACAAAGCCTACACAACCGTAATGAAAGACACAGGCATCGAGGAAAAAGTCAACGGCCTGTTTGCGCCGATCAGGGCGGATAACAAATTGAGCGCAAAGATGGCTCAGATAGGCGAAAAGTTTCTTCCGACTCTGCGGGATCGCCGCAATTCATTTCTCTACACCGTTTACCTCGTCATTTTGAGAATCTCTCAGACGCTGATTTGGCTTTGGCCTTTGGGACTTTTTGCGATTCCTTTGATTATCGACGGCGTGTACGTCTGGAAAAAACGCAAGATCGGTTACGACGGGGCGTCCCCAACCAGTCAGAATGCCGCTCTGAAAATCGGAGGCGCCTTAACCATGCTCGCTTTCCTTGTGTTTTTCATTCCGATTGCGCTTCCGGTCTGGGTGCTGCCGCTTAACCTTTGCGTGCTGCTGACGAGCCTTTATGTCGTCTGCCGGAATATGTACAAGTAAGGGTCGGAAAGGCGTGTTTTACTGAGATTTAAACGGAAATGGAAGAGACTCTGTTCGTTTTCATTTTGGCAGCCTTGATCTTTGCGGGTGCTGTCATTCTGAAGTCCTGGCTGCGATGCGCCCCGAAAAAAGATTTCTTCGGCATTGTGATCAAAGTCTTTGACGGAGATACCGTACTCGTTCAGAGCGGATTTGCGCAGGCCAAGGTCCGATTGGCCGGAGAAGACGCGCCGGAACATGATCAAAGAAGCGGGCTTGAGTCTCAGAGATTCCTGATGAACCTCATTCTCGGCAAAAGAGTCTTTGTGAAAGTGATCGACACCGACGGCTACGGCAGAACTGTGGGTCTAGTGTATTTCGGCAAAGACTATCGGCGCGATGCCTCTTTTGAAGTCATCAGTGCGGGCTGGGCATGGGCCTATTGGCAGTACCTGCATAAACTGCCATATGGATACAAGAAAAGGTACGCCGCAGCTTATTATTCGGCCAAAAACGCCAAAATCGGCCTTTGGAGAGATTCCGAGGCGTTAGAGCCGTGGAACTACAGGAGACAGAACAAGAGCCTCTTAAAACGGTTTTTCAGTTGGTTGGTAAGGGTTTTATTCGGGTAGCCGATCCGAAACGGACGGCTGCCTCAGATTTTCGCTTATCAAACAATAAAGGAATTATTCTTAAAGCAGATTTTGGGTGGCCTTGTTCTTTTTTTGTTCTTTGAGCAACTTGGCTTCTTTTTCTTTGTTTTCCAAATCGCGAAGGTATTTGTCCATCATGGATTTGGTCCGGTCATCCTGATACTGAAGCTGAATGATTTTTCCCTGTCGGATTATTTCAATAGGGAAGTCAACAACCTTTTCTTCAAAACAAACAGAATTCTTTAATCGCTCAATTTCATAAAGAGAATCAAAGAGCTGTTGACTCTCGGCTGTCCAAGCATGGGTTTTTCGGACTACCTGATCTTTGTACTCCATAGCTTTTTTCCAAGCTTTTCCTTGCGCAGCAAGATCATGTTCGTCAAATTGCAGACAGTCCATTCGATTGTATTTTTCAATCAAATTTGACCGGATATGTTTGTACTTGCTCTCCTTTATGTCGTGAGCCACTTGGTAAAGCCTTCCGCCCACGAAGGCAAGATAGCTTTTGTTGGCAAGGTCTCCGATTAGAGAGGGCAACCCCATGACTGTCATTTTTCCGAACTTGGGTTCCAGCCTCTTGTCGTAAAGATCCTGTACTTCGGTGTCTTTCGGGTTGTACTTATGGTTTTGTTTCAGCCACGCCACGGCTTCTTCCGGTGTGGTTTGTCCGAGCTTTAAGAAACCGAGAACAGTCAGGCCGCCGGAGGAGGGAGGCAACTTAATTGTTTCAACCGTTTGCAGTGCTTTTTCCGGTTTGTTTGCATCGGATAGTGAAACTTCGGGATTTTGCAAAGCCTGTTCCAACGTAACGGGACTGCCTTCTCCGGCTAATTTCTTGTAAGTGTCGGACGCCTTAACCATCCAATCACGCAGGCATTCTTCCGTCACGCAGCGGTTTCTCTCCTTGTAAAGAGCTTTGGCTGTTTTCTTAAACTCCGTACCGTTGGCCTGTGCTTTCCTAGCTTTTTTGTAAATTGCGTACAAATTTTCGTCCTGCTGGGACAAGTCGGGATTTGAGCAGATGGCTTTTTCCTGGAAAGTTCTTGCCTTGGAGCAATCAAAGCTCGCAGCCAAAAGGCTTGTATAAGGAATAGTACCAAGCAGGCATACGGCCAGCCCGCGAGACAGGACGTTGCGGTTTATTTTGTTATTCATAAAGTTAAATTTCCCTGAATACAATTTCCAATCTTTGAAATATCGGATGAATTAGGTTTTGTGGCTTATGTTTGCCTGTCATCGGGGGCTTGGAAGATCGAGTAAGAACGAAAACTAACGATACTCTTTAAGAGTGTCGCAACGAGCGCAAAAGGTCTTCACAGAACTCGTTAAACTCTTCGTCACTCAGTCGGTAGTCCTTTCCCTTTCCTCTGTAATGCAGATAATAATGGCCGCTTTTTAGCAACCACACGATTTTATCCAACCGAAAAGCCGTAGTCTTTATCCCTGACAGAAATAGGGCTTCTGCCATTTTTAAAAAGATGCTTGAAACAACCTCGTCAATGTCACAAGTTTTCTTCCTAGGGGAGGAAACTTCCAAGAATAAATTACTGAACGCTTGAACTGTGTGCTTATCGGGTTTCGCAAAAATTTCATACCCCATATCCTTAAAAAAGTCTCTCGGCAATGCTTTTTTGTAACCTGAGATATTTCTTCCCAATTCTTTCGAGAGCTTATTGGTTTTCTCCAGGTCTGAAAGACTGTTGTCGTTGATTGTGTTTTCAACCTTTTTCAAATAAGCCAGCGCTCCTCCCTGGTTCTCAATAAAAATGCACGCGGAGAGAATGGTTTTACATATCTTGGAAAGAAGCTTTCGAGGTCCGTAGTCAAAATTATCATTGATGTTACCGTCAGGCGCATTTCTAAGAAAATTTTCCTTCAGGTCGGCAAGCATCATTCGAACCTTTTCTTCTTCACTTGTGCAGGAAGAGTATCTTTCAAGAATTTTTTTATGGTTCAACGTGTTGAAACTGTGAACGATATGCTTTCCCCAATCCCTTTGCTCTTGCTCGGAGAATTCTTTTTTCTCTATGGATTTTTTATAGGCACTCCAATTGGCGTTCAAAAACGTCTTATAAATTTTGAGGTTTCGGGTGTTTATGCCTGAACTGACAAACCTGCAAATTAAATAGGCCGAAGCCAACTCCTCATTGTGGGGGTCATAATGAAGAGGGTTTGCGCTGTAAAGATCTTTCGCTGAAGCCCAATACCTTTGGACAATCTCTTCGGGAGAAGAAGAGAAAAATTCCGAAGTCAAATAGTCATCAGATGCTTCTCTTTGGATTTGTCTAACCCTGTTAAACAACGCGCTCAGGAATTTTTCATAAATCAATAAACAATATTTTTCCTTGAGATCAAAAAAATAAACTTTTTCCATTTTGATAGCCTTTGTTTTCTGGCCCTTATTTTTCTCAACGTCTTATCTACGGAATTTTTCGGGTTTTTTATCATTCCTCGTTTACATCCTTATGCTAAGGCGCGTATCGAACCTTTACAACAAATAAAAATCGGCCATTGGAGGGATTTCCAGGAGTTGGAGCCGTGGAACTAGTGAAGTCGGAACCAGAGCCTCTTAAAACGGTTTTTCAGTTGGTTGGCGAGGATTTTATTTGGGTATGGGCCAGAGATTGATCGACCGTCGAACAGTTCGTCCCAGGATCTTTACAAACTTGTTTTAATTTTGGCAACCGAGTCAAAACGGCTAAAAATTCAAAAAGCAAGCTTTCAGAAATGTTGATTCGGTTACAATCCTCGAACCACCAAAAGAAATGAACTTCATCTGAAGTCCTCGCCCTCGAAATCTACGCCAGTCCCTTAATTACGGGAATTAACAAAGGATTACGGCGTTTGCCGTAGAGGGCCCCGAAAGGGATCGGATACGACAAAGCCCGGGTGGGACCGGGCTTTGGTGAATCTAGACATTCTTATGAGGAATGAGATGGCGAACACATTTCTAACCTCGTGGGAGATTATCTCACATAACACTGTGATTTGGACAGGCGATGTTAATCTTGATTACAAGATAGTGTTTGTTCTGGTGTTGTGGACGATAATCCGCACGAAGCTCTAGTGAGCTGAAAAGAGGCCGATTCCGCAAGGGTCGGCCTTGTGCGTATCGGAGCTTCGATTATTGAGTTTTGGCTTCGTAAAAGCGGTTGAGAAGGTGGTTTGTATTTATCTCATTGTCGAAGCAATAACCTCTTGCAAAGGCGTTTTCATGGGCCCAATCCCATGAAAGTTTGTATTGCGTTCCTTCCGATTTGGAGTTAAAAACGATTGGATAGGAATCGATTGAGTCAATAGAGATGTAATCCTTCCCCGCTTCAAACGGCGTCTGCTTGATATAGTCGGACGTAAGATTGTTTGTGCCTTCTACAAAACTCTTAACCGAACTGAAGGAAGCTTCTTTTAGGGGAAGTTCATCCCGGCGGTTGGATAGAACGCCTCCGTTAAAAGAAACATAGGAGAGCCAAAAAATATCCTTGAAGTAGTTCGGAAGACTAATCCAAGAAAACTTATTTTCCAGATTTTCTTTGTGGGCAAAATCCATAATCAAAACAGGAGCCACCCAAAGTTTCCACTTGTTTCCCCGGCTCCTTTTGCTTTCCGCTTTGTCGATGGCTTTCTCTCGGCTGCCGGAGGAACCCCAAATCCAGGGCGCAAGTTCTTTTCTGTCTATTTCTCCAACAAACCATCTGGCTCCTATCTGGATTTTGGATAGATTGAATTCAGGAAGAACGTCGAGGTTAATCTCTTTCGGAAGATCAGAAAATTCGTGCTCAGGCAACCATTCTCCGTTTAGAAATTCCATTAAATTCTCCCGTTTTGACTTTAAGGGTGTTGGATGCGAATCTGAAGCTGCAGGTCAATGGTAACTTCGCCCGGAGAAACGGTCAGGACATTTTTGGAATGCCTGTCGCCCGAGGGCTGTTCGAAATAAGCATTTTCGATAAGGTAGTTGCCCACAACGTTGCCGCTTAGGAGTTCCAAGCAACAGACTTTGCCGCTTTTTTCTACTACAAGAAGACCGCCGGAAGCGGTTTGTGCTCCCGTCCACTTAACGGCAGGAGTTGCCCCGGTTGTGAACGCCAGAAGGATGTTCTGAATTTTGTGACGGAGAGAGTTTCTCCTGTCCTCGAAGTTGTCTCCGAGTGCCTGGATTTCCGGAATGTCGTTTTTTAGCGCCGCTTCGTCAACCAAATCTGCCAAGGGCGTTCTTGTTCTCGAAGCGGCAAACTGTTCCATGAGGATTCTTGCCAAGAGTTCCGGACCTTTAGAGTCAATAAACTTCAGGTTGTAGGAAAGGTTTCCTCCGCTGTTTTCTTTGAAGTTGAAGTTAAAGCCGTCCCTCAGAGCATTCCGATAAAAGTCGGCGTAGGTTCCGACCTTTAAGTTTCCGAATGTTGTCGGATAAAAAGCTTTAAGTTTTAAAAGCTCTGCACCCGCAGGGGTTTGCCCGTTTTTCAAAATTCGGTAAACGAACCTTGTGTTGTCTCCGCTGGCATTGAGAATCGTCGGATCCTTGCCTACGTAGCTCTTGACGGAAAAACCGATGAATTGGGAGAAGGGCACATTCGGAAATTGAACCGATGCGGACAAGTCCTGCTTGTTCGCACTTTTGGCTCGGAGTTTTTTGGCACACACAAGCTTGAGCGCCGAGTTGAGGGCAGGTGCATTTGTGGGGATGCTTCCCGGATTGATTAGAAGCGAAAATACTTTTTTCGCTTCCTCCTGTGCCTGAGAGCAGTCGAAATAATGCGTGGCCCCGTCAACATACACGGCTACACGGTTGCCGGAAGTAAATTCATAAATGGCATCCTCCCGAAGCACCTTCAGGAAATTGACATCGCGCCCCGTTTCCTTCAGATCTTTATCCACCAGAGGGAGTTTGGTTTCGCCGAGAATGTAAAGGAAGGCGTAGAACTCGCTGCCTTCTCCTTTGTTGACCGTCTTGCCTGCGCCTGCCTTGGTAGCCATTATTTTTCCTGTTTGTCGAGAACTTTTTTAATCTCTTTTGCGATTGCCTCAATAACGGGCACCGTCACTGAGTTTCCGAACTGCTTGTAGAGGTGTACGTCGGAAAGAACGAGCTTGTAGGTGTCCGGAAAGCCTTGCAGACGCGCCCACTCTCTGGGCGTCATCTTGCGGACATCTTCCTTGTTGATTTCGCCCTTGATGTGTGTGACCGGTTTCATCGAATGCTCGCGGCTATCGATGATAAGGTTTCTCTCGCGTCCCATGCCGCCACAGACAATCGCAGAGGCGATTCCGTCCAGGTCTTTGATCTCATAGCCGAAACCGTGCCCGAGCGACTCGTGGTGCGCTCTGTGGCGTCTTAACGTCTCAAGGTAAACATCCGAGAGGTAGTATTTGGGAGAAATGGGTGCCTCGTCCAAAATCCGGCGGATGGAGACTTTCTCTCCCGTCGGTTCCGGAAAATGGAACGCTTCGGGAGCGATGTCATCACGGAAGCAGACAAGGAAAATGCGTTCGCGGTTTTGAGGAACGCCGAAATCTTTACTGTTGAGGATTTTGGTGAAGACTTTGTAGCCGATCTGCTCAAAGGCGCCTTTAATGACCTTGAAAGTGCGCCCCTTATCGTGAATGGTCAGTCCTTTTACGTTTTCGCAGAAGATGACCTTCGGCTTGTGAAGCTCGCAAATTCGTACCACGTCCTGAAAGAGCGTGCCTCGGCAAAGACCTTTGTAGTCGTCGTTGAACCCCTGACGTTTTCCTGCCAAAGAGAAAGCCTGGCAGGGGAAACCGGCAAGACAAATATCAAAGGGCTTTATGTCCATTTCGTTAATCTTCGTGATGTCGCCGGCAATCTCGAAATCGTCAGAGAAGTTGGCCCGATAAGTCTTTTGGGCGTGCTGATCCCATTCGCTGACAAAGCTGGTTTCAAGCTCGGGGCCGAAAGCTTTCTCGAAGCCTAAGCGGATGCCGCCGATGCCTGCGAACAGATCAATGGATTTCAGTTTGTTGGTCATTCATTCCTCCGAAGTGCCGATTTTAACGGCTCTCCCGGACGATTGTTGATTGGAGATTTCCCGGAATTCATCCGAAGATTTCAGCCAACTTATTGTCTTTTCAACGGTATTTTCAGAAAATTTTTTGTTTCCGAATGCACAGGTCCAGACGACGAGAACTCTCCAGCCGTCTTTGCGAAGCTCTTTGATGTTCTTTTCATCGCGGGCCATATTGCCCCCGATCTTCTTAAGCCAAAAGTCTTTGTTGGTCTCAGGAATCTTGCTCTTGGGACAGTCCTTATGCCCGTGCCAAAAGCACCCGTTGACGAATATCACAGCCCCGTACTTCTTCAGAACAATATCGGGCTTCCCGGGCAGTTTCGAGCAGTTGAGGCGGTAGCGGAATCCTGCCTTGTGCAGCGCTTTGCGCAGAAATACCTCTGGCTTTGTGTCCTTTGAGCGGATCTTTGCCATATTTCTGCTTCGTGCTTCTTTGGTAATTCTGTCCATATTTGCTCGCTTTTGCTTTCGGTCAATTATGCGCCGTCACAGGCGGCCAACTCCCAAATTTGTCCCTTTTTACTCCCAAATCCGTACACAATAGAAGTTGTTTTTACTCCCAAATCTGTCCCCCATAAATGGGAAGGTTTAAGGACTTTATTATTTAAAAACAACATGTTGAAAGGATTCGGTCTCACTCCCAAATCTGTACACAATGGGACGTTTTCGTACTCCCAAATCTGTCCCCTTTTAAAAAGTAGAGAGGCAACTTTTTCTTTTAAATACAGACAGTTGGATGAATCGTAAAAATATGGAATCTGGGGATTTCTTAGGCAAAACCGATTTACTCCCAAATCTGTCCCCTTTTCGTAATGCTGAATAAGAGTATTTTCTTTAATAAACAATAGGTTGAAGAGTATTTTTTTACTCCCAAATCTGTACACAATTCACGGGGAAGCTGTAGATTCGGGCACCGTGTAAACCCTTTGAATTGTGCGATTCACACTGACGGCTGTCAGGAAAAACGGGATTCTGACGACCGTCTCTTAGCTACTCCCAAATCTGTACACAATTGAGTTGATTTTTCACGTATGAATCCGGCTCAAAAGCAGAATCAAAAAATAAACTCGAAAGAGAGAGCTGCCCCGTACTTAACTAAATAAACCCTTTTAAATTAACTGAGGGGACAAATGTTAATAACTTCACTCCCAAATCTGTACACATTAGGAAAGTTATTCACTCCCAAATCTGTACACAATAGAACGAATTTACTCCCAAATGTGTACACATTAACTCCCAAATATGTACACAATAAGCGGGGGAATTTATTTTATTAATTTTGTATTTGAGGCTTTCCGAAAAATTCCCCAAATGAAGTAAAGAATAATATTAATAAAGAATGAAATGAAGACGAAATTGTTAATAACTCATCAAAAAAACAGACCTAAAAAACAAAAAAATATTTTTTGTTTTTCAAAACGCTCTTCGAGCGTAGGGCTGCCAAGGAGGAAGTTGGACCTCTTTCCGTGCTTAATCAAATGAGAACTTTACTATCACAAATCGGGCAGACTCGGAAATAATTGATTGTGTTGGTAGCCAGGAAGTCGTGCCCGCACGCCGGACATTTGGTCAGCAGAGCGAAAGCAAGCGGGTACTTAAAGGATTTGAGACGACAGAATTTGGTGTAAGAAGTTTCATCAACTTCCGCTCGGTCGAACATATTCAGCGCAATTCTGTCGTAAAACCAATTAAAGGTCTGATAAGTCAAAATCGTAAAGGCCGCTGTTGGGTCTATTTTTACGGGACTCCACTGAGCCCACCGGTCGGTGTTTTCAGCCAGTATTTTTATGAAGGAAAGTGCTGTTGCAAAGGCCCTGATGTCTGTGAATTTATTGATTTTCGAAGACGACAACAGATTGTAGAGGGCAAGAAAGATCCGATAAGTCGCTTCGGCCTCGGGATTGGCCCCGTCAATCTTTGAAAAATCCGCTTTGCTTGCTTTGTCCCGAACGGGCGCGGCAAGCACACGAAGCTTCCAAAAATTTGTCGCATCGGCCACAAGGATTCTGTCCACGTCGAAATTCAGCAGGAATGCGCCGTTTTCAATGTCTCTCCTTCTGAAAAAGGAATCATCCGGATCCGCATAATTGGTGTTTAAGACGTTTGACTGGAAGATCTCAAGACTTTCGCCCACGGAAGAGAGGGGCTTGTACTGAGTCTTCGAATTAAGCGCAATGTATTGGTAGAGATAATTGAAAAACGAGTTTTTGTCCTTAAATTCGATCAGCTTTGCCAGAGGATGGACTTTGAGAGAAAAAGAGTTCTCGGTGAGCCAATTTCTTCGTTGAGAAGTCGAAAAAAGTTTCAAAGATTCCGAAATCGAAGAAGGTATGCCAGTCATTAGCTCGGACAGAATCGGACTGACTTCTGACAGACGGATCGCGAGCTCAACAAGGTCCTGCTTAATGCTGTCCAGAATAAGTTTTTTGTCGCGGCGAATTTCAACGGAAGCGAATTCTTTTTTCCTGAGGTCGGCGCTCAAAAGAGGAAAATAAAAATTCTCCTCGTTCGAAGCTTTCTTCAAGTTTTCCAAATCAAGCGAGGAAATGTCCATTCTCTCCGTGGCAAGCAGTGTGCCGGCATCATCGGAGAAAAGTTGTTTTGCGGATTGAGAAATTCCGGAAAGGGAAGATTTTGCTCTTTCCAGGCATTCAACCAGCGCTTCGGCTTCAAAAGATCTCAGTTTGTCCGGATCGGGAAGATTCTCTTCCGACTTGCCCTCTGAATCCGAAAAGTGACCGACATCAAACTTTTTCATAACCGTCAATGGAAATATACGAATAAAAAAACGGATTTCTCATCCGTTGGTACGTTCCATATTAGCTGATAAGGAAGTGAATTTTCAGCGGATTTTCAAGTGAATCAACTATACAACATATTGAGTAATAAAGAAAAATTACAACCTAAACGGAGATTCGGACCTTAGGCCAGAATGTTACGAAATTAAATAGTATTTTATAATTGTCAAAATCAATGGATTTATAGAAATAAACGTAACGACATGGCTGAAAGTTCATTTGATTTCGGAAAGAGGGCCAATTGTTATGTCCCTGAATACCGAAGCCAATACCACTGCGGATGGCTCAGGGCCTCGGCTCTGTGTTACGTCTTTTGCCTCGATAGAGAGCAATTTCTGGAATATATCCGGTGTGCGGACTTTCCGAAGCCGACCAGAATCAGCCGTGTCATCAGAGTTTGGAATGTCTCCGAAGTAGCCTATTGGCTGAGAAGAAACAAACGAAATCGGCGTGCCGAAGACTACATCGCCAAAGTGGAAAACGAGATCCACGTTAAGGCCATAGTCAACATCCCCATCCTGATGAAAAAAGCAACGCTTGCGCGTTATATCGGTATCACAGCGCCCGTTATGGAGCTTCTTGTCAAAAGAGGAAACGGCTTTCCCAAAGGCGTCAAGGCTTTTGCTTCAGTTCCTCAGTATTGCGTTTGCGACGTTAACGACTGGATGTTTTCCAACCGGGTCGAAAACCCGAGAAGGCTTGTCTTTTTTTGAGTTTTTCCGGTCATGGTAAAGATCGATACAAAGCCTCCTGCCGAGCTTTCTCCGAAGGAACTTGCCTACCAAGTCAAGCTTTCAAATATGTTCGTGCGCTCCTCGAAGCAGTTGAGCGTTTTCGAGACAAGAATCATTGTGTTGGCGCTTGCGAAAATCAATTTCGAGGAGGAGGTCAGCGAAAGTCAGGAGATTTGGCTCACTCTTGAAGACGTGAAGCAAATGGGTGGAAATTCAAACAATTCCTATGCGTTGATCAAGAAAGCGGCAAATGAAGCCTACGAGCGCAGTATTGAACTTACGGATTTCGACGACAAACCGGGCTGGAAAAAGAAATTCAGAATCTTTCAGTCCTGCACCTTTGACGAAAAAAAGCAAATGATCGGGCTGAGGTTTTCATACGACTTTCTTCAGCACGTAAGTATCCTCAGAAATTTCATTCTGTTTCTGCCTAGAGAGCTTAAAGGCTTCTCTAGCAGCTACTCGTCTTCTCTTTACTTAAGACTCATGATCCAGATGAAGGACAAAGCAACAGGCTTGCCCAAAAACAAATGGACCGAGACGATAAAGATCGACGATCTGCGCTGGGCGCTTGGATGCGAAGAAGGGACATATCCGCTTCTTATGAACTTCAAGAGGCGCGTGCTCGATCTCAGCACCAAGGAAATCAATGAAAGTCCACATACCCGCTTCAAAATTTCCTATGAGAACGACAATAAAACGAAAATCGGAAGGAAGGTTACTGCTTTAAAGTTCCACATGGAATCCAAAAAAGGAGATCTGCCCGAATCAGATTTTGATTACTTGTTTTTTGGTGCCGGGAAATCCGACAAGATTTCCAAGAAAAAACTAGTCTTGACGGAAGCTCAGTTGGACATGGTGAGCGATTGGCTCTCCGGCAACAACGGCTCTCGGAAGCTGGAAAATTCGGGCCTGACAGTTTCACAATTCTATGAATATCTGAGAAAAAACAGACTGGTTCCCCTGAACTTCGATGTAAATAATCCGGCGGTTTATAAAAGATGGCTCATTGAAAAACTGAGCAGTCCCGACTTTGTTGAGGCGATAAGTCCTTTCCTGAAGAAGCTCGGTTTTCGGTAAGCGATATCAGTACATCCGTAAGAGAAGGGATGATCGCCGTTTCTTCAAAACGGAAAAACTTACCCCGTTTTACGCTCCTATCCAATCTGAAATCAAAAAATTGAAAAATCATTGAGATACAAGAGTATTAAGTATTACCCCTTAATTAGTATTTTGGATCACCTGAAATTGTAAAAAATTTAAAGTAGGTAATTTCATTGATTAAAACAACTTTAAAAGATGAATAAATATCGCTAAAATAGAAACAAGATGTAAACCAATAAAAAACCAACGGAGAATAAATAATGTTTTTGAAGGAGGTCAGCGGATTTCTGTTCCTGGTCGGCTTCTGTTGTCTGGCCGTCGGAACTCTTTCGCTTTTTTCCGAATCCAGAGAAAACATCAACTTCATTTCTCCGCTCATGGTTTTGACAGCCGTGATCTTCTTCATGTTGAGTTTCGCTGGCTTTTCTGACGGAAGCGGAGGTCGCTTATGACTGACAGAACAAAGACATTGTTCGGCTTCCCGGCTTGCATCGAAGATTTATTGATTCGGATTCTCCGTGTCTTTCCGAATGGAAAGTTCGACCCATCCCCCGGGTCACAGATGAGTTATCTGCCGGAAAGACACTTTCGCGCCTGCAAAACGACCAAAAAATTCTGCTTTTATTGTTCCCTCGGTCGGAACATAGATTTCCTTGGGGATTTTTTTCGGAAGTGCTGTCATACGGCAGCGGCGCGGTTTTCTATTCTCCTTCGTCCTCCGACTGCCGGTGAACATCATGCGAATCAACAACAAAGAATATCCCAACGTTTCACTGAGCGTCGTCAGTGACAGAAAAGAGCCCGGACTGACGGGCATGAAGAAGATCTGCCTTTACGAAGCCACGATCAAATGCGGAAAACAAATCCAAAAAATGCGTTCCGAGCATTTAGGCGAGCTTCAAAGCTGGATCGAGCGGGAGGTGGAGCCGAAGATGACCACGTAAAAGTTTAGACCCGAGAGCTCACGGCCACTTTAACGAGTGGACGGCTTCTTCCTTGGCAGGACAAAGAAGCCCTCGGGTCAATCGAATTTTAACTTGTCCTGCCCCGCACGAAAGAGCGGTGATCGTATTTCTTTCGTTCATAACGTGAGCAACAGTCCTGCCAAGATTTGTGAAGAAATCGTTATGAACAACAAAAAAATCCCAAGAAGACGGTTTCCCGAAAAGCGGAAGCCTAGGAATTCTGCGCCCATTTTTCCTCCCCTCGGTTTACGAAAAGGCTTTTGAGTTTTTGAAAAACCTTTTCTTAAATCAATGCAAATCCTAAAGGAGGAAAAAATGGCAGACTCAATTCACTTTTACCGTGTGACTATCCATCTCAAGAACGGAACAAATCTAGTTCTTGACCTTAAACCCGAAGATCATCAAACGGTCGATCCGCAGATAACCGATTTGCAAGGTGTCTTGGCCGATTCCGAATCCCAAGACAAAGTTTTCCAGTTTCGGGGAATTCGCGGCGACTGTTGGATTCGCATCAAAGAAGTCGTCGCTTTTGATGCCGTCCCCCTCATTTTTACGCCGGCCAAAAAAGAACTGGCACAGTCGGCTCAGACCAAATAAATAGCACAACCCGAGGAGGAGATATATGAACAAAATCTTTAAGAAGGTTTGGAATCGGAGGCGGGGATGCTTCGTCGCCGTTTCCGAAGCTATGACGGCAGCAAGCCAAAACGCGGGAAAAGCGACAGTTATCACTGCCGGTCTATTACTGGGTTTTGTATCGACGCCTTCATACGCCATTTATAAGCATATTTATGCCGGAGAATCAAGCGCCGGACAGAACTTAGACTATGCCGAACAGGATTATTCATTAAATCTGCACGGTAATTACACCGTTGGTGCGGGTTCCAATGTTTCTTGGTCCGTTCGAGGCAGAGCATCTTTTAACATCGGACCGGACAACACCGTTACTACCGTTAACGGAAATCTTTTACTTCATTCATGGAACAGTGGGGACTTAGGTCACTTTACTTGGGACAGATCAAATTCCATTCTCGTTAATAGCACCGGCTCCCTATATATCGGTGACTACGACGAGATCGGCAATCTTACGCGCGGTGGTACAAACGGAAGTAACAACCTTACAGAATTTCGGTTGAAGGACTCTTCGTCCATAACTATCAACGGAAGAGGCTTCTCTAACACAACCTTTGTCCAAGAAGGCAACAGCGTTCTTTCTGTCAACGGCTCCGGGATGGTTTTTGACGGACCCTTCCATATCAATGGAAATTCACGCGTTGACGTCCACAACAATCTTCAAACCCGCAGCAATACTTACATGACCGGGGGAACTATCAATCCATATGGTAATTGGATAAATACCGGTTCATTTAATTTGCAGGGCGGGAATGTCAATGCCGGAAACGGCAGCCTTATTAACAACGGAACTGTGACGCAAACCGGCGGAAACTTTTCCTCTAAGTTAACAGGCAGCGGCACCTATAACTATAACGGCGGTTCATTTAATGCCTCCAAAGTTTCGGGAGATATCGTCGTCAATATCGCTTCCGGTCTCGGGGCTTCTACATCGAACTTTGAAGGCGGAAACATCAACAACCGAGGAACTTTAACTGTCAACGGCGGCTGGTACAAGAATCTCAACAATTACGGTACAGCAAACTTCAACGGCAATGCAACAATTGCCAAAACCACTAACTATGGGACTATCAATAGTTATGGTGCAGTTAATTTCACGGATAAGTTAAATACTTCCGGAACGCTCAACACACATGACGGGGTGTGGTCTTTCGGGCCTTCCGGCGTTTTGGCAGTAAGCGGCGGAATTGTCCAAACCAACAACTCATTTAACGTCTTCGATTCATTAGGGACGACTGCTCAACAAGAACTTCATTATGTTGGATTGAATTCGGTTTTACCGCAAGAAGTTAAATCCAGTTTGAATGATTTCTTCACTAAGTATGCCCCCGGTTCAATTGCTCAGAAACTAATTAATCATGCCTCGTTTACCGGCGGAAAAGTCGTCATTACCGGTGTGAACCTGACCCAGACGCAAGCAGACGATTTGGCAAAGGCATTCAAAGACAAGTTTGGAAGTGCAACGAGCCTTGAGTTTCAAGGGACAATCGCCGGCGTTTCACATGACGATAAGTTGACAGTCGCAAAAACCAACGAACTTTATGACAATGTTGAACACCTTCGCGATGTGATTTTCGTTGACAGAAACTTGGAAGGCGAAAACGGAGCAATCGTTGTCGGAGATTCCGGTTTGCGAAACAACACAGGGTTCACAGGCATCAATGAAGCAACCGGCACGACCATCCAGGACGGAAAAGAGCTAACGCTTATCGGCGCCAAATCAGACGGTACAGGTAATCGCTTTACTCTTGCCGAACGTATTATCAGTGCGGTTGGTGATGGAGCAAAGCTCATTCTTGGCAGCTTGGGAATTAAGGACTCTTCTGTCTACCAAGGACAGGCCGAACAGGTTCATCTCTCTGATAAGGGAGAACTTAAGGTTGCCGCCGGCGATTACCTCGTCAAGAACCTTAATTCTTCAGGCGGAAAGACCACAGTCGATAAAAATGCAGTTTTCAACAGCGAAAACGCTACCTTCACAGACAAAGCAGTCTTAGAGAACAATGGAGAAACGGTTCTTGGTACTTTGACAGGTTGGAACGGTGCTGAAGTTCACAACAACAGCAAGCTAACGGTCAACGGTATCACACAATTCGGCGGCAGATTCATCAATAACGCAAACGCCAAATTGGTAGGAACTGCGGACCTGGACGGTACCCTCCAAAACAGTCAGGGTGCTTCTTTAATCGCGAATACCGTAAATGTCAACGGAACACTGCGGAATTTCGGTTACATGGAAGCGCTGGATAATTCAACAGTATTCGGCACTCTTGAAAATCCGGGAGAAATCCGTCTGTTCAACACGGCCATTGGTTCACGCGGCGATGGTGATATTGGCACAATCGGCAATACCTACACTCTTAAAGCAACCGGTAAAACTCAAGTTTCCGGTCTGATTGCTAACGCTCAGGGTGCAGTCGCAGAGTTTTCAGGAGATGATGCCGAGCTGTTGATTCTTGATGGCGGTGTCGTTTCCAATAATGGCACGCTCATAGCGGATTCACTAATCGTCAATGACGGCGGCTATTTCATCAATGGAGACAACGCGCAGCAAACGTTCACAGCTTCTCCGTTGCGCCTCAGAGCCGTCGCAAGAGCAGTTGCCAGAGCAACAGAGCAATTAAAGAATCTGACGGTTTCCGAAGGCGGAACAAAGACAAATAACGGATTGGCCTACTACGGTACAGGTACGATTGCGGGTGAATTTATCAATGCTACAGGCGCCGAAACTTTCGGCGGCGTGTCTGACATTTTCGTTGACGGCAGCGGATTAGGTATTACTAATACCGGCTCGATCAAAAATGCAGGTACATTTACTTTCGGCGGTACTTTGAACAATTCCGGCTCGATTACCGGGGACGGTCTGATAGTGTTCAAACGCGGTCTTGGCAACGATACCTTTACGAATGCCGGGCAAATCAAAACCGGAAGCCTTGAGGCTGACAATATTAAATATGTCCAGACGGCAGGCAGTCTTTCGAGTGCTTCGGGTTGGTTCAGCAATTCAACAGTTGATCTGACCGGCGGAACCATTGAGCACACTGTCCTCGGTTCCGGCAACACCTACAATCTTGGCGTAGGCTCCGGTTCCAATGATGCAGCAACGTTTACGGTTGGAACACTGGATAGTTCTTCTGTCGTAAATATCACTCGCGGTGCAACACTGAGAACCGAACATATTGCAATGGACGGTCACAAGACCACTAACTTGCAAGGCGGCCGTCTGTCCACAACGTTGGATCAGGTCTTTGCCGATCTGGATTATTCAACACTTAACCTAGATGCGGTTAACCCGGACGACAAAGTAGAGGTCACGAGCAATCCTCAGATTGTGACCGGGGTAGGCAATGTTATTGATTCAGTGGCGGAAGGCATTGCTTTCCAGTGGGGCACTGTCGCATTTGACGACGCCTCATACAGCGCTGCGCTGGCCGGCGATGCCGTCAACAAGCTTGTAGCCATCGGAGACGTTCCGGCGGAACGTCGCGGTGAGCTCGAAGTCGCATTTAACGGCAAAGCAGCAGAGAGGTTTAATGTAGATCTCGCAAATTCTATTAAAGCCACGGCTGCCGGCACTCTAGCCTATGCAACATTTGCTAATGAGACGCTCTCCAACGAAACAACCGACAATCCCGGAGCCACTTCCTTGGTAGTCGGTGTTAACGAAAAGGGTGCGATTGTCGTTCCGAGTTCCGGTACACCTAATGTACTGAGCCAAAACATGGGCTTTATGAACGTCACCGGCGTAACAGACGGCCTCTACATCAACAACGGCAGCCATTTCGTTTTAGTGGGTCAGTCCCAGCCAAATCCGAATTTAGCTCCGGTTGAGTTAGCGGACGGCGCTGTGTGGGTAGGCGGCAACCGCAACGACAACGGTACTGTCACACCTTCTAAGTTAACGCTTGGTTCTTACGGCTCGGCCAGCGCAACGAAGGGACACCTTGCACAACTCAATATCGGAATTTCTCCGGTTAATAATCAACTTGGCGGAGCAGGCGGTCAGGTAATCGTTAAAAACGGCGTATTCACTATTGATACCTTGAACAATGGGTCGGCCGGTTATGGCGAAGACAGAGAAGGACTTGTCATTGGCAATGCTGACGACACGACAACTCAATTGATTGTCACAATCTATGCGGCTGTTGACGGCAGCGCTATGAGCAATCATGGCCTTTTCAAGGCTGAGAATATTGCTTCCCGCAACACGAATAATTCGTTTGTCAATCATGGAACATTTGAAATCGGTACTGCCGATATCAGCGGTTATCTTGATAACAAAGGAACTGCATCGTTTGACGAACTGACTCTGCGCGAATACGGCACAGTGAACCGTCAAGACGCCGAATTGACAGCCGGAAAACTGACCGTAGCAGGTAACGCATTGGCAGGAGCTTCAGGGACCTATGCAATTCGTGGGGAACTGGATAACCAAGGCAAACTGTCTGTAACGGATGAACTGACCGTTGCGGGTGAAGTGACCAACAGCGGCGAACTCAATGCCGAGAAAGCTGTCGTTCAGGCGACCGCCTCTGACGATGAAGATGCAGAAGCAGGCAGCTTCATCAATAAAGCTCTTGCCAAGGTCGATTCTGTACTGACTGAAGCCGGATCCATTGTTTCCAACGCTACAGACGCTGTTCTAACGATTGCCGGTCTCAACAACGCCTCCGAACTTCAGGGTACAGTCAACAACGACGGTACGATTAAAGTCGAAGGTACTCAGAGCGTTACCGTTGCAGACGGTGAGCTGAACAACAACGGCTCAATGGAAAACACTAACGCTTTGAATGTTGAAGGCGGCCTTGTCAACAACAAGGGCAACCTTGCTCTGACAGGATTAAACATCACCGGCGGACAGGTCTCGAATGACGCATCTGCATACTTTAAAGATGCGGGAGTAACGGAAATTGCTATGTCCGATACCGGCGACGTGGCAATTCAAAACGCCGGCTTGCTGGAACTGTCCGAACTTCAGCTCACAAAAGGCACGATCTCGGGCGGTACAGTTGGTGTAAAGGAAACAACAACTGCATCTGTGAGGGCTGACGGCGTAATTGACGCCGCGAGCGTCGGGTTCAAAGACCTTACAAACGAAGGTGTTATCACTGTTTCCGATGTATTTGCTTCGGCAAATACCGAAAACTCAGGCACGGTTGATGCTGCCAATATCGCCATGAGTGAAGGTGATAAGTTTGTGAATGAAGCCGGGGCGACAGTCAAAGCCGACAAGCTTGACATCGCTGGCGGTGAGTTTGCCAACGAAGCCGGCGACACTTCCGGTATCGTCCTGACCCAAATCGGCGCAGCCGGTCAGCTCACGGCAAACGGCGACACCACACTTCAGCAGGTTGTATCTGCCGGCGGCACCATCAATCTGCATGAAGGCAATCTCAATATTGCCGAGTTGGATGCCAAAGACTCGGTGTACAACCAGAAAGCAGGAAACTTCAAGGCCGATAAAGGTTTCTTTGAAAACTCGACCTTGAATATCATGGGCGGTGTGTTTGACGCTTCCGAAGTCCGTGATGCCGAAGGCAATGTCACAGGTCTTCTTGGAAACAACGTTGTCAATATCTCCGGTCCGAATAAGACCCCGGTTATCAACAACGAAGATTCCGTTGAGGACAAAGCTCACTACAAGGACAACCTGACTCAGGTGCTGGCAGGTGTCGTCAACAGCGACACAACCGTCAACATCATGGAAGGCGGCGTTCTTGATGTTGCCGAAATTAAGCTTGACGGTTCCAAGGCCGACAGCATTAACCTCAAAGGCGGTGTCCTTCAGACAAGCGCAGATCAGATTTTCGGTTCCGTAACTACCGAAGCCATCCGAATCGACGCAGCCGATCCTGAAACCGGTACGGTTCAGCTTCCGACTACGGTTCTTACGGCTACGACGGTAGGCGCAGTCAAAGACGAAATCAAGACCGGTCTTAATGTCGAAAGCGGTAACCTCGCTCTTGACGACGATTGGTTCAGCTCTTCTTTGATTGTCAGCGTGACCGACAAGATCGCCAACGCATTTGAAAATGCCGCGGATCTGACGATCAACTTCCTTGGTAAGATGACCGCCCCGTTCACAGTAACAACGGCTAATGATCTTGAAACAGAAGGGCTGGATGTTGTTAAGAACCCCGGTATCGTGCTCAACACCACAACTCTGCACAATGAGTTTGCGGATGAGTACAACAAGGAAAACGACGCCAACCAGACCGTTAGAGGCTTGGTGATCGGTGCTGCTTCCAACGACGAGAATACCAACTCGATCAATATCAGCATGGGCTTCAAGGACATTACTCATGCCGATAAGGTCACGATTGAGGGCGGTAAAGAACTCGTATTGGTCGGCAATGCCGTAAACGCTATTCCTGAAGCCTCTTTCGGCGATGATGCCAACAAGCTCCTGAAGGACGCTGCAGACGGCGGTTCGATTGATGTGAACGACGGTAAGTTCACGTTCGGTTCTCACGGCGGCTCCACTCCGACTGTCGGTTGGATTCTTTCTTCCAATATCGGAGAAAACGGCTCTCTGGAAGCCAAGAACGGTGAATTTGCAGATTGGACCATTGCCAACAAAGGTAACGTTCACGTTCACTCCAACGCGATCCTTCATACCAACAGCCTGACCGGAAACGGTGCTGCTGTTAACGAAGGCAAGCTCTCCCTGGATGAAAAGGACGGCACAGGCCCGACGTTTGACGTTGCAGGATCGTTTACGAACAAGGGCGAAAACTCTGTTCTGGACGCCTCCAAGGTCGAAAAAGTCACTGTCTCGGGTACTCATGTCAACGAAGGTAAGGCTGACTACAAGGATATGCTTGTGGCTGAAGGCGGATCTTCGACCAACAGCGGCACCGAACAGGGCAACATCCTGACGGTTGAAGGCTCTCACGCCAATACCGGCACATCCATCTGGAACGGTGTCACCGTTGCCGATAAGGGCAAAGGCGAAAACGCCGGTAAGCTCGATGTCGGCAGTGTGTTCGACGTTCTCGGTGAGTTCCTCAACAAGGGCGCTGAAGCTGTTCTGGACGCTACCAAGACGGCAGTTACCAACGTCGCAGGCAGCCTTCGCAATGAAGGCACGGCCAACTACGACGACATGACGATTGCCGACGGCGGCAAGTCTGAAAACGCAGGCTTCGAAAAAGGCGACATCCTCACGGTTGCAACAGGTGCCGAACACAGCAACAGCGGAACCTCGATTTGGAACAACGTTACTGTTCAGGACGGAGCCACTTCTACCGTTGAAGAAGGAGCCAAAGAGACAATCAACGACGCTTATGTAGTTGCGGGAGACCGTACAAACAAGGGCGAAGTCGATGCGACCGGTGTTGAGAATACTGAAGTTACGGGTACTCTCGACAATCAGGGAACCTCCAACTACGACGATATGACCGTTGAAGCGGGCGGCAAGTCCGACAACAGCGGTTATGAAAAGGGCGACATCCTTACGATTGCCGACGGCGGCGAACATACCAACTCCGGAACCTCGATCTGGAACAACCAGACCGTGAAGGAAGGCGGTACGTCCGTTACCGAAGAAGGCGGTAAAGAGACCATCAATGACGAGTATGTCATTGAAGGCGATAAGACCAATAAGGGTGAAGTTGACGCCAAGGGCGTTGAGAATACCGAAGTTAAAGGTAATCTCGACAATCAGGGCAAGTCTGAGTACGACGATATGACCATCGGTGACGGCGGCAAGTCCGACAACTCCGGCTACGAAAAGGGCGACATCCTTACTATCGACAAGGGCGGTGAACATGACAACAGCGGCACTTCCATCTGGAACAACGTTGTTGTAGCCGGCGGTGATGTAAACAACACCGGCGACATTGAAACCGAAAAACTGAAGATAGACGACGGCTTGGTCAACATCGGCGAAGGCAGTCTCAATGCCGGTGAAACCGATCTGAACGGCGGCGACCTCGTTATCGGCAACGATAAAGACAGAACCCCTGAAAACAGAGTCACGGCTGAGATCAATCCGACAGACGACGTTATCGACACGAATATCTACGTGAAGAACAACGGCGATCTGAACCTCGGACCGAAGGGCGGACTCGATTGGGCCGACTCCATCGGCTCTCCGACAGTGCCCGGCGGAACACCGAGCAGACTTGTTATCACGACCAATGTGACAACAGGCCCCGGAGGTGGAATTGCAGTAGGTCCGGAAGTCTGGACGGATAAAGACAATCATGTCCAGATCGGAAACGGAGACCTCTACTTCGCCAAGGGTTCTCTGACCGTTATCGACAGTTCCATCCTGACCGACGGTAAGTCTGCGTTCAACACAACTTCGGACGTTGCCAAAGTTACGGTTGAACCCGGTGCAAACCTTGTTCTCGGCAATATTGAAGAAGTCGGCGACTACACAATCGTCAACGGCTACATTACAGGCGGAAATGAATCCGACGGTATGTGGACAGGCGACAACCTCTATGCTCTGCCGCAGGACGGCTCCGGAATCAATTGGATCCTGAAGCTGCATAACGACCCGAGCAAGATTTGGGTCAATGCAACGCTGGCCGATGTCCGCACTGTCTATCCTGACATTGCAATTCCGAATATCGCCAACGACGATATGCTCAACTGCAAGTCCGGTGATCCGGGTGCCGACTTCGTTTGCCGCGTACTTCGCGACAAAGAATTGGATGTTGCAGGCAAGACCAAGATTCTGAACTCCGTGGCTAATATCGCCTTTGCAGGCGGTGCTATGTCCGTAGCGATGAATGACTTGAACTCGGCAACCGATTCGATTGAAGGACGCGTCTCTATGAAGAACGAAGCCTTCACCGAATACGGTGTCATGCGTGAATGGGAACGCGGCAACGACCTGTGGATTGACGTTATCGGCGGCAAACAGAAATACAAGAGCCTGAGCGCTACGGGTATTTCCAAGGCCGGCTATGACACCAACTCCTACGGATTCGTCATGGGTTACGACCGCAAGTTTGCAGACAAACCGATCATCTTGGGCGCTGCCTTCAGTTACAACCACGGCTCGCTAGATTCCACAGGCGACGTGCTGAAGACAAAGAACAAGTACAACTCGTTCGGTCTGCACGCCTACGGTGCTTATGCTCCGGTCGAAAAGGTCAACCTCATCGGTACATTGAGCTGGATGCACAACTCCTCTGATATTACTCAGTCGATCAATGCAGCCGGATTCAATAAGGCTGATGCGGATGTCAAGACGAATATGTTCAGCCTCGGCGCTCGTGCCGAAGCGACTATTCCCGCCGGAACAGCCAATATCGTTCCGCACGCAGGTCTGAGATACGTCTGGGCCAAGTCGGGCAAATACGATACGAAGGTTGACGGTAAGAAGGTTTGGAGCAACAAGGCTGACGCTACGAACACCTTCCAGCTTCCGATTGGCGTTGCTGTCAGAACTGACATTGCAACAGCCTCCGGTTGGAACGTTCGCCCGCAGGCCGACGTAACCGTCATCCCGCAGTTCGGCGATACGAAGCAGAAGACCAAACTGTCCAACTTCAACGGTGTTAGCGACAAGCTCTCCGGAGAATTTGCAGGCAAGTTCGGTACGAACGTGAACTTAGGCGTCCAGGCTGACAAAGGCCCGGCTACCATCGGCGTCCGCTATGGATTCACCGGCGGTACGAAGGGTAAGGCCGACCATATGTTCAAGCTTGAAGCCCGTTATCGCTTCTAACGTAAACCCAAGCCGCTTCTTCTGAGGCGGCTGCCAAGAAAGGGAGAGGTCTAAAAAATCTCTCCCTTATTTTTGTGCTTCCGTTTTATGAGGCTCAAAGAAACACATCCAGGTGTTTGCAAACTTCTTCGCGGCTGGTTTCCCCACGATAGTCGTATCGCGATGTTGTGGCGACTGACGTATGCCCCATTGCCCGCTGCAGGATAAAAAGATCGCATCCCTGTTCAAGCATCCTTGTGGCAAAAGTCCTGCGCAAGTCATGCGGACGAACTTTACCCAACTCAGCCAATCCAGCTCGTTTTTGGAGAATCCTGTAGATGGAAGACGGCTGCATTGTTCTGAAGAGAAGTTTACTTTTATCTGCGCCCGGGCAGATTCGAGGGAAAAATATTCCGTCTTCCAACCCCCGCGCCATGAGCCACTCGTCAATGATCCTGTCGATTTTCTTTGGGACGAAGACTCGGCGCTCCTTGTTGCCTTTTCCGATGAAACAAAAAGATCGGTTGCAGCAGTCCCAATCTTTCATTTCCAACTGCACAACTTCAGCCCGTCTTAAACCGCATCCGAGCATTAGAGCAAACATAGCCTTATCTCTCTTGCCTTGATTCGTGCCGTCGTCGCACGCGGTCAGGAGACCGCAGGCTTCCTTTCCGGTCAGACTGCGGCCCTTTGGCAGCCGTTCATATTTGACGCCTGTCAAAGCCTGAATTTTCAGGTAAGACGATTGAGGAATGAGATCCAGCGTCCAAGCCTCTTTCGCCACTGTTTTGAAAGCAGTCAGGTAAAGATTTTGTGTTGCACCGCTGCAGCCTTTTTCTGTCAGTGTCCTTTTGATTTCCGTCCAATGATTGCGTTTTAGTTTCGCCCAATCAGCGGTTTCAATATCAGAAGCTCCGAGAATAACGGCTATATGCTTCAGACAGTTGGAAATCGTGATCACCGAACGGGAAGAACCGAGCCTGGAAAGGTAGGCAAGAGCGGGATTCTTTTTTTGAGAAGTATTTGGGTTGGTGTTGAGCATTTTCTTCAAAAAATCTTATCTTACGGAGTCGGATTTAAGGAGTTTTCTTTTTGAGTTATATTTGTTAGCAGATTTGCTAACAGATTGTGTTATGGACGAGATCGTATACACGGGAAAGAGTCTGAATAAAATTCTGAGTTGCGGAAGGTAAAAGACGAGGACGAGATCGTATTTCTCACCTTTACAAGAAATCGGCAAAGACTCCCAAACAAGATTTGGATCTGGCAATTAAACGAATGGCGGAGGTTAATCAAGATGGTTAAATACGCTTCGATGACACACGAAGAATTCTTTAGCGAACAAATGAAAGACCCTGAATTTGCCAAGGCATATGAAGAGTCTGAAGAGGAATTCAAAGCCTTACAAAAGGCTATCGAATTAAGAATGCAGCAAAAACTTTCGCAGACTGAGGTAGCGCAGAGAATGAATACTACCCGTTCCGTTGTTTGCCGCTTAGAAGCCGGTCTTTTAAACGGTACACCTCCTTCTTTAGGAATGCTTAAAAGATACGCCTCAGCTCTTGGAAAAAAAGTGGAAATTCGTTTGGTTTGATCGTTCATTTCAAAACTTAAAGATTTTGTTCATTGTTGTTTCCTTTTATAATTGTGGTTACAAAGTGATTACGTTTCTTAAATGAGGTACTGATATGCAGGCTCTTGCTAATGAAATCATCCGAGTGCGCATCAACGAGCAGCTCAAAAAGGATGCAACCTTGGTTTTGGATTCCATGGGGTTAACCATGTCGGATGCAATCCGCATTTTTCTTATGCGACTTGTTGACGAAAAGGCTTTGCCCTTTGAGCTGAAAATGCCTAAACATTTAGACATTTCACAAATGAGCAGACAAGATATAGACCAAGTCTTTGAAGCCAGCTTCAAAGATTTTGAGGAAGGACGTTTCTGTTCGGCAGAAGAAGCTTTTTCTCGCATTAAACACAGAGACATCAAATGAACTTTCAGGTTGTTGTCTCTGAGAAAGCTCAGGAAGAATTGCAGGAAATTTACGACTACATTGCAGATACTGGATTTCCCCAAACGGCTGAAAAAGTAATTGCAGAACTCAAAGAAGCCATACTTTCTCTTAACTACATGCCTGAGCGTTGCCGCCTGTTTGACGTAGAACCTTGGAAGAGCAAGGGAGTAAGAGTTAAAGTAACCGGCGCGTATGGTATTTATTACACGGTAGAACCCGACAATACGGTCAGAATCCATCATGTATTTAATTGCCGGATGGACATTGCCCGACACTTTATGTTCAATTGAATAACTCATAAGAAACCTCCGAATACAAAACCGCTTAACTCAGAACTTCGTCAGAAGCACTGGGCAAAGCGGTTTCTTGTTGGACGCCTAGAAGAAAAAACTTGTCTTTGAATGCCTTAATCAAATCATCACGTTGCGTTTCTGTGAGATGAGCGTTAGTGACAATGACTTTGCCGCCTGTGAATTGAGCATGGTTGACGATCTCGTCCAGAACTCTCTGATTCTCTGGAACGTACTTGCGGAAAAACTCAGTAAGTTGCTCGCGAACTTCCTGTGGATGTGTTTGTCCAAGATCTACTACATTGAGACCGTCGATGTGAGAATCTTCAATTGAAAACAGCTTTGAACGGTCGGTTTGAAGAGTGCCGGAAGAGATTAGGTGCCCATTATTCCCAAACTGAAATTCAGACAAACGTAACGTACCTAAATTATTAGCTGTCCCTTCTAGTCTCAAGTTGCGGATCGTAAAGTCACCAGAGGCAATCCTCAATGACCCGCAGTTAATAACAGAAACATTCCATGCCTCACCGCCCGAGGAAACCCCGTTTGCGCCAAACACCAAAGTCCCGTGATCTACGGTAAAGGAACCTGCGCCGAGTTTTGTGTCTGCTCTTTCACCGAGTATTGCAAATACAGCACCATTATTTACTGTAATTAATCCGGCATTGTCGATATTCTTAACGCCAAAATTTCTCTGAATATATCCACTTCCGATTGTTTGGTCTTGGTCTTCTGCGTTCCAGTTCAGAGTGTGAAAGAGGTAATCAGCTCGACCGTTTTCGTTGAAAACGGAATTGAGAACTTCGCTCGTCCAACCTCTTGATAGGTCGAGACTATTATCAACTGTGAGGTTTCCGGTAAATACGACATTTACGCCAGCACCGAACTTATTTTTTATCGCACTTACAGCTTGATTTCTGATGTTCTGGGTGTAATCACCTCCGACTTTTAAGGTTGCATTCCCAACCTGAAGACTGTTCGCTACATTAGTCAGGCCCCCGAAAGAAGCTTTTGTTCCAGCTGCATAAGATATGGCGTTTAAATTGGCTAATGAGTGCAAATCTTTAACGTTAATATTCGCCGGTTTTGCAGAGGCAATGGTTAGAAGTCCATTTGCCGTTACATCGCCGCCATTGATGATTACTTTCCCTGGCCCTTCAATGTCCCCGATTGTTGTTGACCCGGAGTTTTGGGTGTAAGTATTATCAGGATTGTCAAAATGGATCCTGTCCAATACAACATTGCTTCCATTATTTACCGCAGACCCGACAACTTTATCTTTACGAATTCCGTTTACACCTACGATTTTTCCGTCAGATACTACGACTCCACGGTCAGCATCTCCGGCACCCCCATCCTTATATCTTGTGTAGCTGTAACTGACACTGACCGTATAACCTTCATCCAAGTCCTTTGCACAAGCAGCAATTGCTCTACACCGACTCAGTTTCTCTTGTTCTCTTCGCTTAGCGTCTGATTCAAGTCCAATCGCGTATCTTCCAAGATGACCTAATGAATAATGGTTTAAAACTTCCTTTTCAGAACTTGTAATATTCAAGACGTAAGTCCCAGAGCCTACTTCTGTAGAAGGCTGGGATGCCGTAAACTCTGCTGAGATACTATTTGTTGAATTGGCCAAAACTGCAGCAACTAACAAACAACTTGTCTTGCCCCCATTTTGGGAAAGTGAAGAGACTGCTTCGGATACAGCGACAAAACATCCTCTCGCTCGGTTCCAAATCTTTTTAAAGATTTTGTTCATATGTTTTCTCCAAAGGAAAAAGAAACTCAAACGTTTCGATCAGCACCGACCCTCAACGGCACTGGTGGAAACGTTCGAGGATTGGAGAAAAAACTTGTCTTTGAATGCCTTTGCCAAATCGTCTGCTTGCGTCTGGGTCAGGTTCACACCGGTAATGACGACTTTTCCGCCGGTAAACGAGGCATGATTAATTAGTTTCTGAGCAATTGAACCGGGGGCATACTTAGTGAAGAAATCATTCAAACTGGATTTAACTTCTTGCGGTAAAACCGAATTCAATCCAACATAATGAAGTTCTTGTTGAGCAGTCGTCCCTAATGAATCGAAGACGTTAAATGAGTTGTTGGTTTGGACAATTCCGCCGCTTACTGCCAAAACGCCGGAAGGCCCGAAAGACCACACCCCGTCATGTGTGTTGAGCGTTCCGGAAGTATTTAACTTATCCGTGAAATTAACTGCACCATAACTATTGATAGTCCCATAGCTGTCTCTTATACACATCT
>CDYQ01003961.1_pt1 | contig 32639 bp, 30 predicted proteins | sample 557451 | NCBI WGS metagenome assembly CDYQ01 (sample SAMEA3182059, study PRJEB8094) | gut metagenome | biome: human; feature: gut; material: Stool; isolation source: human stools | place: Canada | collected 2012-11-26
GACCTCATCTGGCAGCTTGATTCAGTGCGCCCTGGCGAGCCTGATGGGTAACTCACACGAATTTCACAATATGTCACTCTTTTTATGGCAATGGGGCGTTAATTGTGCGGTGTTGCCCTAAATCGAGTATAGGCGATTTTTCTGTGGATATTAACAGAGATTTAGTTGATATGATATCAGGAGTATCAATTAAGCCGCAAATCTCAGACGGAATGATATCAGGCCGTGCAATGCTTAGCGTTACGATTGATACAGATCTTGAGAATATTGAAGGTTATCTGTCAACTTTATTGTCTGATTACCATTCTGAGGGATATAAATCTAATTTTGGTTGGATAGATAATATCAAATATATAAAGGACAATACTCTTATTGAGAAGCTGGATAACCTGCTTGAAACAAGAATTAATGAGGATCCTAGTTCAATAATTGCAGCTGTACCAGAAATAATTGAATGGGATAAAGCTAAAGGCTTCTCATTCAAATCTACTAGAAGTAAGGATATTGTCGATGACATCTCAATTGACAGCATTATATCTTCATTTAATGGTGATGAGATTACTGTACAAAAGCTCAAGTCCAAAATGGTTTATTTGCAAAGCAGCGTTGATGACCAGTTCTCATATAGAAGTTGGATAATTTACAAATGCTTGTTTGCGGAAATAGATTACAACCATAGCCATTACTGTCTCAACAACGGTGTCTGGTACAAAGTGAACAGCGATTTTGTTAATGAGATTGAAAATGATTACCAAAACACTTGTGTGTGCGATATTGAATTTCCTGATAATCACAATGAGAAAGAGAAAATTTATAATATCAACTTTGCAAACTCGTGTGACCCGTATATAAATATGGACTGCAACCTAGTAATACCTAGAACAGGAAGAAGCAAAGTTGAATTATGTGATACTCTGACGGATAAAAAAGAGCTTATTCACACAAAACAAGGTGCTTCTTCTTCTCTTTTAAGTCACCTGTTCAATCAGGGATTAATATCAGCTGAATTAATCAAATCGGACTTGCAATTTTGCGAGAAGGCAAATGAAGAGATAAAGAAACAATTCAAAGAACAGCAATTGACCGGCAATATTAGTGATTATTTGCTGCATTCAGATGATAAACTAACTATCATATATGCAATTATAAAGTCCGGTAATGATGATCTCCCTTCATTACCGCTATTTGGAAAAATTGCGTTTTATAATGTTAAGAAACAGCTTGGCTTAATGGGATGTAAAGTTTTGATAAAACACATTAAGTTAGCATAGTATATAATAATCCCCTCCGCCTAGCGAAGGGGATTATTTGTATGCTCTGTGCTTTTCGAGATCTCCTCAGCCACCGGTCTATCCGCCGGACACCATTCAAATGCCGTGAGCTCATTCGGCAGTACCCACCGCATTTCCTCGTGAACGGAAAGCTGCGGCTCACCGGAAATGATCTCTGCCTCGATAAACACAAACGAAAGTTCTCCGCAAACACTGCGGCAGTACTCGCGAAGCGGCTTGATCTCGATATTCAGTTCCTCGCGGAGTTCGCGTGTAAGGCATTCAAACGGAGTTTCCCCCAGCTCTGTTTTTCCGCCGGGAAATTCCCACAGATGCGCGCAGGAGCCCTCTGCACGGCGGCAGATCAGTATTTTTCCATTGCGGCGAATTATCGCGGCTGTAACTTCTCTCATTATCCCACCACCAATTTATTAGTCTTTCTAAGGTACTTCGCCGGAATCGGCTCATGCAGTCTCCAGGTAATATTCATCGGCTTTGACCCGTTGACCGACAGAAAATCCGCAAGCCCAAGGAACGTATACAGCGCCGCGCCGAGCTTTCCGCTCTTGAATTCCCGAACGAACAGCAGTTCACGCACGCCCATGCTGCGGTGATTCATGTACCGCTGACCGGTCGTGCTGCTCTGCGACGTCGTGCTCTGGCTCTGCCAGTGGAACAGCACCTCGTTTATCGAGTAATCCTCGTACATCGTTGTCGGAGAGTAGTCCTTTTCCGCTTTGTTCAGCGTTACGAAATGCACGTCCGTTTTCTTGTCCAGGAGGTACTTCGTGCCCTCACGCACCGTGCCCGGCTTCATGAAATCCAATGCCGCAAGTATCTGGTCACGGGAGTAGGTGCAGTGCAGGTCAAGCGGACACTCAAATCCCAAATCGACTGGAGAATCCACGAAGTCGATACGGTCGTAATTGTAATACAGCACGTCCAGAATCTCACCGAGAAGCACCGGGCATTCCGACAGCCTGCGGAATCCCTCCAGCATATCTGAAAAGCCGCATTCCTGCCACGTTTTCTGCCAGATAGTGAATTGCAGCATTGTCAGCATACGAAGCTGCAACGGCGAGAAATCGCCTTCGCTGCGTGCTGAAATTTCCGGCAGATTATCCACTAGAAATTCGATCCACCTGCGTGAATCTATCGCGGAAATTCTCGGCAGCGCTTTTGTCACGATATCCTCCAGCGGCTCGGAGAAATCCTCCCTTGCGCCAGCCATTACGCACAGCCTTGAAAAGCTGAATTTTGTCGCATAAATCGCGGAGATATCAAGGCTGTAATAGGTCAGGAAATTCTCCAGAGTGAGCAGTTTTCCGGTATCCTCGGTGAATGTCGCAAGCTTCTGAACTATCGCATTTCTGTTTCCGAGAGAACGCTTGATATTGTCGAGAATATACTCCGCAGCCCTCTTTTCAAGCTGTAAATAACAGCCCTTCGGAAGCGCCACAAAGCCGTTCTTTATCTCGCCTTGAACCGAGCGCGAGCTGTCCGAAAGCAGCGCGCGGAACTTCTCCTCAAAGCGGTATTTCTTGTTCGCCTGCCCGATGAAATCAAGTACGGTCAGACATTCCTTGCCGTCGTACAAACGTAATCCACGGCCAAGCTGCTGCAAAAATACCGTCAGGGATTCCGTAGGACGCAGGAACATGATAGTGTTTATTGCCGGAATATCCACGCCCTCGTTGAACAGGTCAACCGTGAAAATAAACCGCAGTTCGCCGTCCGAAAGCCGCTTGCTTACGCTGCGGCGGAATTCGTTGCCGCTGTCCGCAGTAAGGCACTCGGAGGCAATTCCGGCTTCGTTGAATTTATCAGACATATAGCGCGCGTGTTCCTTGCTGACGCAGAATCCCAGCCCCTTAACGCCGTCCATATCGGTGACGTATTTCCGGAGCTGTTTCAGTATCAGGAATACCCGCATATCGTTGCCGGTGTACACCTTTGAAAGCGCGGAACGCTCGTAACCTCCGCGGTTCCACTTTACGTCCGAGAGGTCAACGCTGTCTGAGATCCCGAAGTACTGGAACGGACACAGCAGTTTCCTGTCGATGGCTTCGGGGAGCCGGATTTCAGCGGCGATTCTGTTGTCGAACCAGCGAAGAATATTCTCGCCGTCCATACGTTCAGGAGTTGCGGTTAGTCCCAGCAGAATATGCGGTTTAAAGTAATTCAGAAGCTGCTGATATGTAGGTGCAGCGGCGTGGTGGAACTCGTCCACGATGATGAAATCGTAGAAATCCTCGCTGACGGCCTCGGTAAGCGCGCGGGAGTTCAGAGTCTGCACTGAAACGAACAGATTATCCAGCGAATCCGGACGATGTTCGCCAACGAACAGTTCGCCGAAATTCGGGTCGTGAAGTACCCCGCGGAAGCATTTTATGCTCTGTTCAAGGATCTCCTTACGGTGCGCTACAAACAACAGGCGGCAGGGCTTACCTGCATTTTCGCTGCGGAATCTGCGATAATCGAACGCGGAAATTACAGTTTTGCCTGTGCCGGTCGCGGCAACGACAAGATTGCGGAAATGCCTGCGGATATCGCGCTCGGCTTTCAGGCGGTCGAGTATCTCCTGCTGATAGGGATAGGGGTTGATGTCAAAAAGGTAATCCGCCGTTTCACCACTGTATTTTTCGGCTGAAAGCGCCTGCGACAGCTTCTGCACATCGTTCTCGGAATAGGGCGCAAATTCGTGGCTGTTCCAGTAGCTTTCAAATGTCGCGCTGATTTTGTCGAGGGTGGAGGGCTGGTCGTGCGCGGTGATTTTTAGGTTCCATTCAAGACCGCTTGAAATAGCGGCATTAGAGAGATTTGACGAGCCGACATAAGCAGTGCTGAATCCGGTCTCACGCCAGAAGACATAGGCTTTCGCGTGGAGCCTTGTGCGCTTGGTATCGTAGGAAATCCGTATATCCGTATTCGGGAGTTTTCGCAGTTCTTCGACTGCTTTAACATCGGTCGCACCCATGTATGAGGTCGTGATCACGCGCAGCTTTCCGCCTCGCTGTGTGAACTCCGAAAGTTCGTCGATGATGAGCCGCAGACCGCTCCACTTCACGAATGAAACCAGCATATCCACGCGGTCAGTGGACTGTATTTCCTTTTTAAGTTCGCTCATCATACTCGGCTCGTGGATAGAGCCGGTGAACAGGGAGCTTGCCGCGAGGGAGGTTTCCGGGCGTACCGGAGAAAACTCGCCGGTTACAACGGTGAGCGTGTTCTTCTTTTCGGCTACTGCAAGGAGCTGTTCGGCGCGTTCGGCAACGGACATTCCGTCAAAATCGCTGTCTCCGGTAACATCGGCTATGGCTGAAACTATCCTGTTCGCAAGCGAAAGCTGCCCCGAAATATCATCGGAGCTAACCTGACGAAGCCCTTTTTCCACCAGTTCGCTGATATAGTGCGAAAGTATCTGCGGAGCCTCGGCGCCGTCCAGTTTTCCGGTGCTTGTTACGATATCGTCAGAGCACTCCAGCTCACGGTCGAGAGATTTGTTGATTACCTGCTCGTATAATCCACGTTTCAGCATGATTTCCACCCCTTATCTTTGATAATCATTGTACCACAAACTGACTGTATGTGTCAAGGTGAATATGGTATCATTTTTGAAACAGATTTTTGTTGTCAATATCAATTTGTACATTGACATATTATCTCCATGTAGCTATAATATCAGCTATCCGTTTATAACGGCACACAGAAATTTCCCCGAAGCGTAATTGCTTCGGGGATTTTTTGTGCCCGGGAGAGGAGAAGAAGTATGTTCAACAATCAGCGTTATGTCACAAGAGGCATAACAAACACCGTGCCGCTCGTCACTCAGATAATACTCTGGGACTGCATTGACAGCATGAAAGTCGAGCGAAAAGATTACCTGCAAGTCTTTAAGCTCATAGCGAACGGCGCAAATCAGCAGGTAACGCACAGTCAGGAAGAACCAGCCTATGAGCGAACTTTTACATTCCCAACTGACAATCCAATCACAGCAAAAATCTTCGTCATAGACGACGAAACCCATTCCACTATGCTTTTGGCAGAAGAATATTGACTTAGGAGGACTACACCATGGACAACACCGAAAATACACGCCCCGTTTGCAGTTGCTGCGGAGCAACGATTGAAACCGATGACTACTACACATTTGAAGGCAGCATTTTATGCGATGACTGCTACCACAGCGAGACAGTCGTTTGCGAGCATTGCGGTGACAGAATCTGGGCTGACGACAATGCAGGCTCAGACAGTATGCCACTTTGCAATTCATGCTACGATGATTACTACACGACCTGTGAATGTTGCGGCAGAATCATTCATCGGGACTATGCTAACTACGATGGTGAAGACGATTACGCCTATTGCGACAGGTGCTATGAGGAACGTCAAAACAGTTATATTCACGAGTACAATTACAAACCCGCCCCGATATTTTATGGCGACAGCAAGCGCTATTTCGGCGTGGAACTTGAAATCGACGAGGGCGGCAAGAACAGCGACAACGCTGATACGCTTCTGGGTATCGGCAACAGGGTTGCGGAGCATATCTACATAAAATCTGACGGAAGTCTGTCGGACGGAATGGAAATTGTAACTCACCCCATGTCACTTCGTTATCACAAGGACAAAATGCCCTGGGCAGAAATCATGCGTTCTGCAATTCGCATGGACTACCGCAGCCACAAAACCTCGACTTGCGGATTACACATTCACGTCAACAGAACAGCATTTGGAGCAACCCGGGAAGCGCAGGACGAGTGCGTTTCCCGGGTTCTATATTTTGTGGAACACCACCGGCTGGAGCTACTTAAATTCAGCCGCAGAACCGAGTATCAGATGAACCGCTGGGCTGCACGTTACGGCTATAAGAACAGCCCGAAAGAAATTCTGGAGGACGCAAAGAAAGGCTGTAACGGTCGCTATGCTTGCGTAAACATCACGAACTACCACACCATTGAATTTCGTATGTTCCGCGGCACGCTGAAATACAATACGCTGATTGCAACTCTGGAACTCGTGGACAAGATTTGTGAGCTTGCAACAGATCTCACAGATTCTGAACTGAAATCTGTAAGCTGGTCAGACTTCGTAGGCTCGCTTGATGACAGTACCGAGCCCGAACTTATTACATACCTGAAAGAGCGCCAGCTCTACATAAATACGCCAATCACCAGTGAGGAGGACGATTAATATGTGTGCAATTTTCGGCTTGATAGACTACAACCATACCCTTAATGCGAAGCAGCGAGAGAAGCTGCTTCGTGTGCTTTCCGAGGAGTGCGAGGAGCGAGGAACCGATGCTACTGGTTACGCATTCAACCACAATGGCAAACTCACAATTTACAAGCGTCCGTATGCTGCTCACAAAGTGCACCTGCGCTTGCACGATGATTCCAATGTCATAATGGGACACACCCGAATGGCAACGCAGGGCAACAAGCTTGATAACCGTAATAACCATCCGTTCCCCGGCAAGGTTGGAAATACGAGCTTCGCTCTAGCGCACAACGGAGTGCTTCACAATGACGTCAGACTTCGCAAGCAGATGTCGCTGCCGAATACTCCAGTCAAGACGGATAGCTACATAGCTGTGCAGCTTCTGGAACAGCAGAAATCCCTCGACATACAGTCCATCTCCGAGATGGCTGAGCTTGTCGAGGGCTCTTTTGTGTTTACCGTGCTTGATGACAAGAATAACATCTATTTCGTCAAGGGCGATAATCCACTTGCATTGTACCATTACGAAACCTGCGGACTGTACGTCTACGCCAGCACGGAAGCAATCCTCGACCGTGCACTGATGAGATTAGGAATCCTCAGTATTGATCACCAGAAAATCGACACGACCTGCGGTGATATCCTGAAAATCGACAGTTCCGGAGCAATGGAGCACGGAATATTCGACACCACAAATCTGATGGTGTACGATTATCGCTATTTCCGCCGTGACTGGTGGAACGTCCCCGAAACCTGCACGTCAGAACCGCAGGACGTAAGGCAGCTGAAAGACTTCGCAAGCTCTATCGGCGTATCCCGGGAGGACATTGACCTGCTCCTGAGCTACGGCTATTTCGTGGAGGAAATTGAAGAAATGCTGTATCAGCCAGGAGTTATCGAAGAAGCATTGTGCGAAATTCTGAATGAATGCGCCTACGATTATTGCGGTGAATTCTGATGAAGAATTTCGTATTCGGATATGCACGAGTTTCAACGGAACAGCAGAACCTCGATCGCCAGCTTGATATGCTCCAGAAATACGGCGTGGATTTCATCTACAACGAGAAGATGACCGGCACAAAGCGCAACCGCCCGGAGCTTGAAAAGCTCCTCGAACGTCTGACAGAGGGAGACACGGTAGTCGTGGAATCCCTCTCCAGGCTTGGCAGGAGTACAAAAGATCTGATTTGGCTCATGGAAACTTTCAACGCGAAAGACGTGAACCTTGTATCTCTGAAAGAATCCATCGACACCACGACTAGCACAGGAAAGCTGCTTTTCACGCTGATGTCAGCACTGGCACAGTTTGAGCGTGATGTTCTGGCAGACAGAACCAGGGAGGGCTTAGCCGCCGCTCGTGCCCGCGGAAGAAAAGGCGGTCGCAAGCCCATAGATAGCGATGCTGTTCGGAAGGCGGTGAAGCTCTACAAGACTGGTCAGTACACTGTCAGTGAGATAACTGAATTGACAGGAGTTAAGAAAACCACGCTTTATAAGAATCTGCGATGATAGCAGATAAAAAATAATTCTGCCATGCGGTAGGATTATTTTTTGCTATCTTACATTTATACATTGACAAAATTATTATGATATGTTATCATATATTTGAGCCTTCTATGAATACTATTATTTTTATAGACTTCCGTAATTAAAAAACGGAGGTGAGCTTATGAGCATTGATTTTGTAATGATGATATGTGCAATTGTGTCTGCAATTTTTGCAGTTTTAAGCTACTATAAAAATTAATTAACTTCAACTAAGCCTTTTCCTGACGTAAGTCTATTTGCAATGTAAAGCAGTGCTTAGGAGATGGCTCATCCTTTGATCATCAAGCTTCCGTTAAACGGTGCTTTTCCGAACATAGATTCCCGAACGGCTTTCCGAACGAAAATACCCCCGAAATCACGCAGATTCCGGGGGCTTTCTATGTGTTCTTTAAACGTTCGTTTTCTGAACGCCAAAGCCAGGGCTGATCCCATAAATTATAAAGCCAACAGCCCTATGAGTTTTTTATTGACAAATGATAGCCAGGCACAGAACAGTGAAAGCTGTTGAGCGCCTGGCTGAATTTATCTTTTGTTCTTTTTTATCAGTTGACGAGGTTCGTTAGTATATCCGGCGATATAGTCGATACTCACATTGTAGAACTCTGCAAGGGCGATCACACGGTCAAAGGGAATAATGATTTTTCCGCTCTCATATTTGCCATAGTGCTGCTGTGAGGTTCCTATGACTTCGGCGACCTGAGCCTGTGTCATGTCATGATCTTCACGCAGGTCTTTCAGCCTTGAGTAGTACTTCTGCATGGCAACACTCCCCTTTCTGAAAATATTTTACCATGTAAGCAGTTGGCTTACATGACTTTAAGTGCTATATGACTTATCGAAAGCACTGTCTTTATGTACAATTCTTGTGTATATAATTTGTGAGTATATACAAAAATTATTTAATTCGAAATAAATCAGTTGACATTAAGTTTGTTATGACTTATAATATGTATGAAGTTAAGTCTTATATGACTTAGAAAGGAGAATGCTGTATGTTTGAGTTGACTAAGGATCTGTTGGACAAAATAGGCAGAGCAATAATGCCTGACGCTGAGCTCGTTCCTGTAGGTCCGCACTTTGAGGCGTCATGCGCTGCTTGCACCGGAACATGCAAGAATGGCTGTCAGGGTACTTGCAAAGGAAGCTGTAAAGGCGGATGCACCAGAACGTGCAAAGGAAACAGCAGATAATCTTTTGGGATTGATGTATCAGTACGTCAATCCCGAATTACTATAAGGAGATAATATGAAATACCAGACCCCGGAAAGAAAAATCAAAACTATCACCATTACTCTGACCCAATCCTGCAATTTAAAATGCAGCTACTGCTACGAGAATAATAAATCACCTAAAGCAATGACGTTCAATACTGCGCAGCAGATCATTGATAAAGAGCTGCAAAACAAGGATAAATATACTGGATTTGAAATCGACCTGTTTGGCGGAGAGCCGTTCTTACAGTTTGAATTAATAAAACAAATTACAGACTATGCTTGTCAGAAACTTAATGATTTTCCGCATACAATATTTCTTACAACCAACGGGACTCTTGTGCATGGCGATGTTCAGAAGTGGCTTATTGATCATAAAGATTGTGTTATATGCGGATTAAGCCTTGACGGAACCAGGGAAATGCATAATACCAACAGGTCAAACTCCTTTGATTCTATTGACATAGATTTCTTCGCTGAGAATTATCCTATGCAGGATATCAAAATGACTATATCCAGAGAAACACTTCCCACAATGGCTGAAGGCGTAATATACGCTCACAAAAGAGGATTCGAGGTATCATGTAATCTGGCTTATGGCATTGATTGGTCTGATCCGGATAATGTTGCGATTCTTGACAGGGAATTACATAAGCTTATTGATTTTTATATAGCAAATCCACAAATCAATCCCTGCTCAATGCTATCGATGGGAATAACGAATGTGCTGCTTGAAGACAAACGACCGCATCGTCATTGCGGCGCAGGTATTGAGATGACAGCTTATGATGTTGACGGTCGCAGCTATCCGTGTCAGTTCTTCATGCCTCTTTCGGTCGGAGAGGAAAAAGCCTCAAAGGCTAAGGATTTAAAATTTTACGAGGATTTTATTCCTTCGGATCTTGCCGATGAGAAGTGCAGGGACTGTGTAATAAACAGGTGCTGTCCGAATTGTTATGGTTCGAATTATGCCTCTACGGGTAATATATATCACAGGGATATTAATATGTGTAGGCTTACCAAAATAATGGTCAAGGCCTGCAGTTATTTCTATGCAATGCAGTGGCAGAACGGTCAGTTAAATGTGGAAGGCAACGAATTACAGAGTATGCTTAAGAGCATTGAGGTCATTCAAAAGGAACTCGTAATATCATGAAAGATTATTACAGGATACTGGAGATCAGCCCGTCAGCTTCAGTTGAGGTGATCAAGGCGTCTTACAGAGCGCTTGCGAAAAAATATCATCCAGACACACAAACCAGTTCGAACATGGGAAAAACAATGGCTGATATTAATGAGGCTTATGAAACCTTGTCTAACCCTCAGAGCAGGAAAGAGTATGACCAACAGTACAGCCGTTTTATTAACAGCGCAAAATCGTGTGAAAAAAAGGTTTCAGGAAATGACGCTGGCTCTCAGCTTAATAAGACTACAACATCCGAAAAAAGCAGCAATGAGCCCGATAGCAGACATGGCTTTTTTTCGTTCGTGAAAAAAGTCGGCAGTGCGATAGTTGAAGATTATACCCAGACGTGTGAGCGGCGTAACAGAGAAATCGAAAATGCATATATTCGTGCTCAAAGGCTTCCTGATGACAGATTGATTTATTGCTTCCGTACATCTGGCGGTGCTGAAAAAATTGGTTATGCCAGAGAGCTGGAACACAGGGATTATTTGTATCTGGACAGTAATGGCGTATATCAGGCTACTTATAAGTACAAAAATTTCAGGTACTGAGAAATTCCACACATAGCCCAACCAGCAAGAGCATTTTCGCAGCAAAAGGAATTGATTTAGGGACACTGACCGCATAACAAATAACCTCCACGGTTTCGGCTGTGGAGGTTTTCGGTTTCTGAACGCACCAACAGTATAGTAATTATAATTACTGGAGGTGTTTAAATGGAACATGACGGCTATCGGGAACTCGCAAATGCAATAGTGATCCGTGCGGCAAAGGACTACCGCATACTATTACGGTTTCACCAGAAACACCCTGATAATGCGATAGCAGAAAACAGGATCAGGGAGCTGGAACACAACGTACATACTTCATTCTTTCAGAGTCTGACCACTCTTGACGTTGACAGGATATTCGCTGAAATCAGAGCCGAATTTGAATAACACTGTGCCCCTGCCGGATAAGGCAGGGGCTTTGGTGTACATTACTTCACAAGAACGATTTTCTTATCAGCGCCTTTTTCAAAAGGCATATCAGTACATCCGTTCGATAGTATTGTTCTTTTATATGGTGAACATTCACTTTTGTCAAGTGAATAAAGTGAATTTTAGTGAATATTCAGTCGAAACCAGGGAATGTTGTGATTATTATATTATGATTATCAAGACTAATTATAGTTGAAATACCGCATTTCCTGATGTGATTTCATCAAAAACCGGGTAAATCAGGCTAAGGACGCGTTCAGCCTGTTTCAGAGTTTTTCAAGAAAGTGTAATAAAAAATAATTATACTAACTATTAAATAACAGGGCGGATGCCCTGTTATTTTTTAAGGGGGAGGGGAAGAAATCTCACTCACTTCGTTCGTTCGATTTACCCCTCCCCCTTAACCCCCACCCCTTAAAGGGACTACGCTTACTGGCAAGATTATTTTGCTTTACATATACACATATACATATGATGTTAGCTTTTGGTAAGTCAGGAGAATGTGCGACAGGGATAAACCTGTCGCACATTTTTGTGTTGATATGATAGTCTGAATGGGGAGGGACAGAAATCTCATTCACTGCGTTCATTCGATTTTCCCTCCCCATTGACCCCTCCGGATCATTTATATGATTGTTCTGATGGGATATTGTCTGAGGGGTTTATCAATATAAGACTTCTGATATAATAATTAAGTCATCCGACAGGAGGGATCCTGTCGGATGACTGTGTCTTATTTGTGGGATTCTTCCTTGTTATCGGGTTTATCCAGGGGTTTCTGAGATTCTGAATATTTCTTAGCTGCATCAAACGCTCTTGTTATTGTTGAAAACATTTCATCATTGGTGTAAGATGTAAAAGCAGCTGTAGAAGATTTCGGAAACAAAATGGGGGATAATTTCTTAGAATCAATAAAACCACGTATATATCTTTCTTTTTGAAACTGTTCTGATAATGTTACCATAGAAACTCCCCAGAGAAAACATTCTATATTCATAATACCAAGACAATCCTTATTCATGTCAGCAGCCAGAGCGTGGATATAATTCACCACGGTTTCATTATATATCTTTTGCAAATCATCTTCGCTGACAGCATGGTCTTTCTGGATATTAGCTATCTCATCAAGAAAATGCTTCCTTGTCAGATACCTTGTTTTTACATTAATTGCCTTCAAGATATAAACATGATCATACACCAACTTTTTGAAATTTTCAGCTTCTTCAACGGTTTTCTGCGCTTCATCAATTTTACCTGCCAACAGCTGCTGATTCGCCAGCTGATACAGTAACATGAGCCTGTTGTCGTCAGAATAAATAGTATAATTATGAACAAGATCGTCCATGATTTGGGATAGCGCGCAAAGGTATTCCGTATTTTGGATATCGGTGTTGAAGAACAGTGCAGATATATAAAAGACAGCTGAATAATAGATCACTTTCTTATATAGCTTCAGATCAATGAATATATCAGGGAGGGTTTCAAGCTCGTCTTCTGACAGATGCTGTTTCATCACGGAATGCATATGAGTAGACTCCAGCGTTCCGGTCTGCAGTTCACTTAACATTGCTTCGATCATAACAAAGTTCGTTACATCAGGCTGTCCCAATACGTTTTTATTGATATTTCCTGCTGAAGAATAGCTTTGGATAATGCTTACCAGGTTATTTATAATATTGCTTTTGGCAGGCGTTTCTTTATCAGGCCACATGTTGGAGATCTCAGATACTGCCGAATAATTAATGTCTGCTTGTGTCAGCCAACTTTTGATAAGAAAAGAGTCATATATCGTCTTAACCTTAAAGTTCCTTTCTACGAGGTTTTTATAAGCTTCCTGATCATTACTCTGCAGTAACAGACAGATGTATGCATTGTTGTTCTTTTCAGCTGTATCTGTGATTTTCACGCTTTCAGGATTTTTTTCAAGAGTTTCCCTTATGCTCTTCAGACAGGCGTTATTGGGGTATTGAGATTCAAGGAAGTAAAGAAGCTCCCATTTGAACGCCAGTGCTTCCATGTCATCAAAGACAAAATTGCATTCCAGACTGAAAATCAAACCAAGATTATTACAATTATCGAATGCATTATATCCGGCAATATATGTATATACATCACTCATAGCACTTAAATAGTCGGTGGTTTTATATTCATTACGGCGTTTGAATAAAAATAACAGAATACTATTCGAGAAAAATAGACATTCTTCCTGATATTCGTTGTTTCGCAATACTACAGCGTGATGCCTGGTCATTTCCTGTATCATAATATCACTGACGCCCGGAAACAGTCTTTTGATCTGCTTTACAGTCACATACCATGGAAATTGTAGCATATAAGAGATAAAGCAGAGCAGTTTAAGCATTTCCTCCGGCAATGAATAGTCACTGTACAGTAATTGAAGATGCTGATTAATGGTCAGTAATTCTTTCCTGACTTCATTCTTCCTTATACTGCGCTGTTTAAATTCTATACTTTGTTTCGCATATAGCTCATTGAGACACTGAATTCCCTGCTGCGTAAAAATCGAATCAAGGTGATGATCAGATTTGACAATTGCCCTGGTCAGCAGAACGATGTGCATTGTATTGTAATTGGCCAGTCCCATGATATTGTTCAGATTATTTGAATCCAGAAGCTCTGCCTGTTTCTTTTCATCGGCAGTCTGGCTTTTTACAAGATCCCTGATATCATTAATATCCATTGGACCGATCTCAATAGCATAATCCGCTTTATAGCGGCTTTCTATAATGACATCGAAGTTCCCTTCTTTCAGAAGTTCCATGTAGTTCGAGTCAAATGTGCTTTTATCAGCGTTTTCGATAATGACAAGAGTGCTTTTAGCCGTATTCTTCTTAACAGAAAAAGCTCTTATAGTATCAAAAGTTCTGAAAGAAACGTCTTTGTACTCTATAATGTCATTTATTGATTTCTCAATACTGGTATTGTACCTGACAAATACGATTTTATTGTACAGCTCCCTGTGGTCTAAGGCAAATTTATATATCACCTCAGTCTTGCCGATTCCCGGTTCTCCGGATATAACTGCGACCCTGTCATTGTTAAGTTTGTCATTTATCAAGGACAATTCAGCGTTACGTCCTATGAAGCCGGTTATGTTATCTTCCCTCAGGCTGGCTTTCCTTATCAGCGATACCTTTTCATCGCCCAGGAGGTGAAACATCAGGGCATTTGACAGCATTTCGCAGATGCATTCGATATAACCGTTTCTGTCAAAGTCGTATATACGTGAAAAGATAGCCTCCAGGGTGTTCTTGTAGCCTTTTGAGTATATAGCGTTCATATCCTCGTATATCGTTTTGCCAACGTCATATTTTACAGTTGAAGCCTTTTCGGATATCTGCGTCTCAAGAAAATTCTTTACTCCATCCAGATAATCCTTACGGGTCTCAGGATTCTTCAGTCTGGAATAAAAAGTGGATTCGCCAAAGCTTTTCCTGACTTTTGAGCTGAGCATCTGTGGAGCAGCGGATTCAGAAGCTGTTTTTCCATCGGCAGTAAGGAACACCCTGGAAAATTCATTGCAGGAGAATGATCTTTCATCTGGGACAGAAGTCTGCTTATTACCTGGAGCATTATCATCATCGTCCCCGATGGGTTCATCATCTTTATAATGCAGTCTGCCATATATCGTTCTGACCAGCTCCTCAAAAAGAACCGGCTCCTTTTCTTTTACAGATTTACCCTCTTCAGCCTTTTTGTTGCACCCGTTTATCGCCTTAGCCATAGAAAAAAACTCCCCCAAAAATTTTTTTTAAAATTTTATCACCTCGATTATACCACAAAAATGACTATACATCAACCAACTGTCTTACGTGTGCCTATTTTTAAAAACATGTAAGAGTTCCTGCAGCGGTTTTCAAAACCTGCTACACTGTAAGCACACCGGACGACCGGTGAATAAAAATCAAGGAGGTGCTACTATGGCATCAAATCACCAAGCTCCTTTTGAGAATTTATACAAGCCACCGGATGGAAAAATTGATGTTCCGGAGTTCGTAAATTATCTGAAGGAGAATACCCCATACCTTGTTTCAAATGGTAATTTGTATTTATGGAATCAGGACCATCGTTGTTTCTTACTGATGAGAAGAATGGATATCCCACCATGGATAATATCGAAGATCGATAAGTCAGTGAGCGTACCGTCTTCGGCGATAAACGAAGTAACCAAACATCTGATATGGGCTCCTGAAAGACAGAAGAACCTTGAAAGCCTGCGTCAGAATTCACAGTTCTATATAAACGCGAACAACGGGGTCATTGACATCAGGGACGGGAAGTTCTGCACCAATGAGGAGGCTGAAAAGCTGGCGCTGAACAGCGGTTTCACGTATCAGCTGGATTTCAGCTATAACAGAGAAGCAAAGCTGGAGCAGGCGCAGGCGTTCCAGAAGTTCGTTGAAACTTCGCTCGACTCCGGTTCCGATCCGGACAAGCTGAATCTTTTACTGGAGATTATCGGAATATGTATTTCGTCCGTTATGATCGCGAGGAAGTTCTACTTTTTCGTAGGAGCCACCAAGAGCGGCAAGTCCGTTATAGCCGACCTGATACAGTCTGTGGTATTTCCGGAGACAAGCGTTACGGCATTCGGACTGAACCAGCTCGGAGCCAGATTCAACACGCAGCACCTTGAATATTCCAGAATAAATATCTGCCGTGAGCTTACGGCAGGAAAACTGACCGGAACGGATATCCTGAAAATGCTGGTGTCCGATGAACCGCTGTTCGTTGAGGGCAAGGGAAAAGAGAGGTATGTCGCGCATATCCACACCAAGCTGCTGACCTGCGCCAATCAGATGCCGCTCTTCGGCGAGATGGACGCAGCAGGAAACCAGTCCATGACAGACCGCATGGTCGTTCTGAGGTTCAACCACACGATAAGCGAGAATGAAATGGACAGGCACCTTCCGGAAAAGCTCCACAAGGAACGCGATATCATCTTCTCGCTTGCCGTGAAGGCTCTCATGGAGCTTCACGGGAGGGATTATATCTTCACAGCACCGTCAGACACCCGGGAGCTCATGCAATCGTATCTGCATGAGAGCCGTTCGCTTGCGCTGTTTATTGAGGAGCGGTGCCAGATGAGCGGGGAGGTACATATCTCCGTATTCATCGAAGTTTATAAAAAATTCTGTACGGAAAACGCGCTAGTTTCGTACAAGAATAACGAGGTGAGCGCGTATATTGCAAACTGTTTCCCTGCGGTACGCAAGGAGAAGTTCCGCATTGACGGCAAATATCTCTGGGGCTGGAGAGGAATAAGTCTCTCAGCAGATGGTAACCTCTAAAAACCTCCTTCACGGCAGATTTCTATGACTTATATCATCTGCTTCGTTGTCAAACCTTGAAATACATACAGTATTACTGCGGTTTGACGCCTAGCATCTGATATAAGTCATGTACGAAATCTGCTCGTGTCCCGGTTTTTAGAGGTTACCAGATACAATTAATAACAAGGAGGAAAAACAATGAGTGAAATACCAGACAGCAAGATTACGAAAGGTAATATATTACCTGACAATAACGCTAAGACTTCTGCGCTTTCGGTCAAGGTTACGCAATTACAGGATGAGTTCGTAAAAGAGCAGGCTGCAAAGAGAAATATGACTTGTTCCGAGTATATTCGTGTTCTGCTATTTGACCCAAAACGGCAGGATATCGTCATTGAGAGAGGAAGTGATATTTTCGTTAAGCTTGCTGAAATATATGATCTGCTGGTGGACATAAAGCAGAAATTCAGCGTAAAGGATCAGGATTTTGGCCAACTTAACGGTATACTGTGTGAGATACGCAGTAAACTTGATTCCATAAGCCAGACATTTGAGAAAATGAACGGGGATATATCGTTCATATTCAACTCCATCGAAGCTGTCAAAAATGGATCTGATTCCGAAGATGAAGAAGATGACACCGTATACGTTGAAGACGACATCAGTGACGGCGACATTCAGGAAGGCGATAACGACTGATGGCAGTATGTATATTTATTAACAACACGGATAAATCACTGGACAGTCTTGATAAGGCTGATAAGTACATCAGCCACCCGTCCAAAATTGCCCCAAGGGGTATAGTGGGTTCTGGCTGTCCACCGGACCAGTGGGCAAGTTCTAACAGGGCCCTGAAGCGGTTCTGGCATGCTGCGAAGAAAAAGCAGCTCCGGCATATCGTCATCGGGTTTGCCCCGAATGACAACGTAGACAATGATAAAGCGGCTCGTATCGCCCTCATGATCGCACGGCTTTTTAAAGGGTATTATGTCAAGTGTGCAGTACACAACAACACTCTGCACCTGCACATTCATATTATTGTCGGGAATACCTCGTATATCACAGGTAAACAGCTGGATATGGCAAAGACAGACCTGTACAGATTCAAGGCAGAATGCACGAAGATACTCAGGGCAAACGGGCTTTATGGCATTCGTATGAGGCACGGCAGGATCGACAGTTTTCCTGATGACGTAACGGATTCCGAAATGATGGAGATACCGGACGAATGGTATGTCGAAAACCCCGGTGATGCGATTTATGAGTCTGTGGAATCTCCGTATACCGCTGACAACAGTGTGAGAGGCTATACCGGTTATCCGCAGTACAGAACGTATAACAACTTCTATATCACCAATAACTACTTCGAGCAGCCGGGTGATTACAATATCACGCACAGCCGCAGCAGGCAGACGCAGCGTAAACCGGCATCCATTGCTCCGGGGCATGAACCGAATCCGGAATACTGGAAGAATGCGCCCCCTACAACTGAAAGTCCGCTGTTGCCGGAAGCACAGACCACGGCTCCCGACGACCGCTTTGAATCCGTTATTGATATCGATTCGGGAGGATTTTTCGATAAACCTGTACAGGCTCCGCCTCCACCACAGCCCGTATTGACCGAGGTCAGGGACGGCGTCAGTGTGTTATTGTGTCAATACTTTCAGGACAGGGATCAGGCGATGGCGTGGATAATGAGCCAGCCAGTTATCAACGAACGTATCAGATTTTATATTGACGGGATCCTTGTTCCGTTCACGAATGGAGATCGGATCTTTCCGTTCATACCAATATGATTTTTATGGACCGTCCGGATCTTACGGACCAGGGGAGGTACGCCTGTGAATACAAGAGCACCACCGGAAAAGCTCCGGTACACAGTGATATATTATACCTGTGAAGCAGTAAAATCTGCAGATCAATTACAGGAGGTCATCAACATGGCAGACAATGAGAAATTTACCATCGACCGCTCCGACCTGACGAGCGGCAACTACGTCACAGCAGAACAGACCACGGTCATGACTGATGGCGAGGCTCCGGTCTCGCCGCCGGAAACGGTCATAGCGATAATCCTCGCAGGACTTATCCGCAGCGGTGCGGTTTCGTGAGCGGCTGCTTTTCCCGGAAAGGAGGTGAAACACCGTGAGAAAGGCTGCTTTATACGCCCGATTTTCCCAGAGAAACGCTGAATATAACAAAATCGACCCGTTCAAACGAGGGAACTCACGGGTCTGATTTTGTTACGCTTCGCTATATTCAGCGTTTCCCTGGCAACAACCAGCGTGACGAGAGTATTGACGCGCAGGAACGCGCCATTCGTAAGTACGCAGAGGAGAACGACATTGAGATCGTCGAGGAGTACATCGACCGTTCCAGAACCGGCACGAACACCGACCGTGAGGAATTCCAGCGAATGCTGAACGATTCGCGTTACGGGCTGTTTGACCTGGTGATAGTCCACAAGCTGGACAGATTCGCCCGGAACCGCTACGACAGCGCCGTCAGCCGGAAGATACTCAGGGACAACGGCGTGGAGCTGTATTCTGTCATCGAGAAATTCGATAATACGCCTGAGAGCATAATCCTCGAGGGTCTGATGGAAACGCTGAACGAGTACTACTCCGCGAATCTGTCCCGCGAGGTCATGAAAGGCATGAGGGAAAACGCCCTGCAATGCAGGTATACCGGAGGTTACGTCCCGCTGGGGTACAGGGTGGACGATACAGGGCACTTCCGGATAAACGAGGAGGAAGCTGAGGTAGTGCGCCGTATCTTTTCCGGGACGATACAGGGCATGAGTTACCGGGAGCTTCAGCAGGAGTTCAACGAGAAAGGCATACGCACGCGGACGGGAAAGCTGTTCGGCAAGAACTCGCTGTATTCCATTCTCACCAACGAGAAGTACATAGGCGTTTACGTCTATAATCGGGCGGTATCCAAGGACAGCCGCGGTAAACGAAACAACCACCGCAGCAAAGCCGGACGACCAGATAATACGCATTGATAATGGTATTCCCGCGATAGTGACCCGGGAGGAATTCCAGGCGGTGCAGGAGCTGCTGAAAAAGCGCCGCAGATCCCGACGTGGGCGAACGGATACCGAGAACGTATACCTGCTCACCGGCAAGGTTTACTGCGGTATCTGCGGCGGTAAGTACTGCGGGAACAGTCAGTACAGCGGTCGTAAGAAAACGCTGTACTACTGCTACCGCTGCAACGTCCGTTCGCGCAGGGGCGGTATCGGCTGCTCCAACCGCGAGATAAGCCGGAACTGCCTTAAGAAGTACGTCCTGCGGTTACTGGCGGATATCCTGTTCGACAAGGACAGACTCCCGGCGGTAATTGAGGAGTACAACCGCGCCGTTATCCAGGCGGAAAGCTCCGTTGAGAGCGACAGAAAGCGGCTGAAAAAGTCGATAAAGTCCCTGGAGAACGAGGTCGGGAACATCATCAGCGTTATCGCAAGGACAGGTTCAGAGAGCCTTACGGCGGCTCTGGACGGAAAGGAGAAGGAGCTTTCGGAGCTGCGGGCGCAGCTTTCCGAGATTGAGCGCAGAAGCGCCAGGGTCGATATTGACGAGGAGCAGATAAAACGCGCCTTCGATTACGGCAGGGAGCTGCTGCTCTCCGGAAAGATACCGCGGCTGCGGCAGCTCATCGAGCTTTACGTTGAGCGCGTGGAGATACTACCGGACAGCGTGAGCGTTACGCTGAACATCCTGCGCGGATTGCAGGCAAACGAGAGCGGCGCGGCTCTGGACAGGCTCAATCGGACTTATCCGGAGGCGCTCAAAATAACCCGGAAAGCGGACAGGGAGGAGGTCGTTTCCGCTTCCGGAGAATAACGACGAAACCCGGGGATTTCTCTCCGGGTTTATTTTTTACCGGAAATCCGTAATAACTTTCGGATATTCTGACTTTATTTGCTCTGAAGAGAAAAATGACCGCCGGAGCATTGCGCCGGCGGCCGTATCAGTGTTGAATCTTACTCGGCAGGTTCGAGATACTTGCTGCGTAAGGTCGCTATTTCATCGTCTGTGATATTGAGCTTGGCTTTGAGGAATTCCAGCATGGAGCCGTTTTCAGACTCTGCGCGGTCGAACAGATTTTCCATCAGCTGACGGGAAACTCCTGTAAGCATTGCAACACCTTCTATTTCGTCCTGATCGTCCGTAAGCTCTGCTGCCTTGGACTTCATATATTCAATGGACTTTGCGTTGAACTGGTTTGTAAGTTCAAAGTCATCGAGAACTGTTTCCTTGTCAACTCCAAGCAGGGTAAGTGCAATAACCGCCGCCGTGCCGGCTCTGTCCTTGCCACCGGTGCAGTGCCAGAGGATAGCGCCGTCATCGTGCGCAAGGAGCTTGTCCACGAATTCGCGATATCCCTTAAGCGCGGTTTCGTTATCAAACATACTTGTGTACATCGTATCGGAAAGTATCCCCGCGCGGTACATTTCCAGAAGAGAAGCTGCAGGATTATCGCTGTTCTGGGAATACACTCCCGTCATTGCGGCAGCGGAGTCATCGCCGCTTTCGTCAAGGATACGCACGCGCTCATTCGTTGCGCCCTCGATATCCGGGTCGGGCGCGGAAGCTATCTCATCGGTAGTGCGCAGGTCGATGACCTCTGTCACGTTATATACATCATGGAGCTTCTGGATATCCGCTTCCGAGCCGCCGGCGAGCTTTGCAGTCCTCAGCAGGACATCGCGCCTGACGCGCATTCCGTCGGTCGTGAGATATTCGCCGAGCTGGCGCGCGTTTCCGAGTTTCTCCATTCCTAATGTCTGGCTTTCTACCGTTACGGTGTTTACGGGAGCTTCAGCAGGTGCGATTTCCTCAACGGGCGCTTCGGTGGCAGATGTGGTTTCAGCGCTTGTCGTGGTTACTGCGGTCGTTGCCGCCTCCGTCCCGGAAGCAACGCTCTCCGCTGCCGAAGAAGTGCTTTCAGAAGATGTCCCGTTGGACTGGCAGCCTGCCAGGAGTACGCAGCACATTACCGCTGCTGTGATTTTTTTGATATTGCTGTTCATATTGTTTCCTTTCTTTCTCTGAGATACGAGCATATTATACAGCAATATCAGGCTTTAATCAACGCAGATGGGTTAAAAAGTGGGTTAATTTTTGATGAAGCACGGGGAGGCAACGTCCTTTACAGTTCCACGACTGACAAGCAATTGATTCCGGCTAAAATTCGATTCAATCTTATTTTAGCCGGAAAAGAGGATAAAAAAACAGAGAGCCGGAACTCTCTGTTTTTATTTCGCACACTTAACTGCTTGCGTGTGCATCGTTGGTGGAGCCGAGGGGAATTGAATTCGGCAACGAATCGAACAGCTCAGCCGGTAAAAATCCCCCATACCGCATAGCAATGCGGTACCAACGTACATAGTATTATTTTTTCAAACATCTTTTTCAGCCCGTTTTAGTTCTGAATAAAGGACAAATAATGGACAGAAAATGGACAACTTAATTTGACGACATGACGTGCATTTCACACTTTCTAACGCGCTTTCGTCAATATACAGTTCAAATAAGATGCTCAATTTGTGTACCATTATTATATATCGGCAGAAAATCCGATTTCTTTAGCGTTTTCACAAAAAGAGTTATTAATATTGACAACAAGAGCGCATAGAGAAAATCTGTGCGCTTTTTTATATAGGTTAACAGCCGAAAGGCTTTAACAGCATAGACGGAAAGGCCTTCTGAACGGGCGGTCCTATTCCTCACCGCCCTTCTATGCTTTATAAAACGAGGAATAAAACAAACTGGAGGAATAACATGAATGCAATCTACCAGCTGTTGAATCCGGATAATACGATATCACTGAACCGTCCGCTGGCTCATGCGGTCGGGCTTATGGAAACCGTGGTTTACAGCGCACTCATAGCCAAATGGCAGTATTACAGCGACAGAGGGAAGCTCGACCCGGACGGGTGGTTTTACTCCACCATCGCGGATTTAGAGGAAAGCACCTCCCTGTCAGACAAACAGCAGAAACGCTGCATTACGGTTCTGGAGAAGCGCGGACTTATCAAGTGCTCCCCGCGCGGAATGCCAGCAAAACGCAGCTTCTACATAATCGACGATATAGTCCACCTAGCCGAAATTCTTGCGGAGGGCGAGGAAAAAATGAGGTCCGTCAAACCCTCTGCGGCAGAAAAATACAAGCGGAATTCCACCACGGACGAGGAAAACAGCACTCCTGAAAAGGAAGAAACACCCCCTCAGACCGCATTACTCCATTGTTCCGCCGAAAGGGCGAAGCAAGAAACGCCAAAAGGGCGGAACAAGGAACGCCCAAACGGCGAAGCAAGGAACGCCGAAACGGCGGAACAAGAAACGCCGAAACGGCAGAACATGATACGCCCAAACGGCGGACCATGTTACGCCCAAACGGCGGACAAATCTAAAGATAATAATCTTAAAGAAAATAATCCTGATATAATCAATCCTATCAATCAATCTGGCGGGACTGACGGGATGGAATATATCACCAGGATAAAAGAGGAGCGCTCCGCTTATGCCCAGATAGTCCGGGACAACACGGATTACGAATTCCTCATCGAGCAGAATCCAGGCAAGGCGGATACCATCAACGAACTTATCAGCATTATGGTGGACGCAATCTGTTCCACAAGACCTACGATACGGGTAAACGGCGAAGACGTCCCGCATGACGTGGTAAAAAGTACGTTCCTGAAGCTGAACGGAAGCCACATCGAGTATGTTCTGGAAGCTATGGACAATAACACCAGCGACGTCAGGAATATCCGAAGCTACCTGATAACGGCGCTGTACAATTCCCGGCTGACGCTCAATAGCTACTGGCAGTCCCGGGTAAATCACGACATGAAAGAATACTGGCAGGAGGGGTAATTATGGCAAAGATTATAGCAATAGCAAATCAGAAAGGCGGCGTTGGCAAGACAACGACCGTGGTAAATATCGCCGCAGGACTTGCGGAACTTGGCAAGAAAGTCCTCTGTATCGACCTTGATCCGCAGGGAAATCTCAGCGACTACCTCGGCTATGATTTTACGGGCAAGCGCACCATCGTTGACGTCCTGAAAGAAACTGCGAAGCTCTCGGAGTGCATTCAAACCGCGAAAAACGAGCCTATCGACTATGTCCCGGCGGATATTTCTCTGGCGACTGCGGATATGTTTCTGGCACAGACGTTGTGCCGTGAGCAGATTCTTGACAAGGCGATTTCCAGCGACAGCATATCGGAGGATTATGATTATCTCCTCATCGACTGCCTGCCCTCGCTAGGAATACTGGTCATGAACGCTCTTGCGGCGGCTGACGAGGTGATAATTCCGGTTCAGGTGCAGAAATTCGCCCTCAACGGCATAGTCCAGTTCGAGGACATTTTCAATCTCATCAAGGAAAAAATCAACCATGACCTGAAAATTTGTGGAATACTTGAAACCATGACCGACAACACCCAGATGGCTCAGGCGGTGGATATCGCCCTAAAAGAGCGCTACGGAGGTCTGGTTTACAAAACTACGATAAGCAAGCGCATCGAAGCCGCAAACAGCACCGCTGAGCAAAAGTCGCTGATATCCAAGAAAAACAGCGTGATAGGCGGTCAGTACCGCAAGCTTGTAAGCGAAATTCTCGAAAAGGAGGGAGTTTAATGGGGTTCAATCTCGGAGCTTCCAACAACACCGGAAAGCTGAATATGAGCGACTTCCTCGGCGATGAACAGGCAGTCCAGAATGACGAAAAAGAAATCCCGATAAACCTGCTTGTTCCATGGGAAAATCAGCCGTTCAAGATGTACAGCGACTTCAAAATGAACGAACTGGTGGAATCTATCAGGGAAAATGGACTGCTGTCGCGGATAATCGTGTCCCCTGCCACTGACGGAAAGTATCGCATAATCGCCGGACACAACCGCGTTGAAGCCTGCCGCAGAGCTGGATTTACGGCGGTTCCCAGCATTGTAAAAGACGTGGACGAAAACCGTGCAAAGCTCATCATGGCGGACACGAACCTCTGTCAGCGCACCGAGCTTCTGCCGTCCGAGCGCGCATTTGCGTACAAGGCACAGCAGGAGGCTCTGACAGCCCTCGGAAGCCGCCGTGCAACAAAGGATATAGCCGAGAAATACGGCGAAGCCAAGCGCACTATCCAGCGCTACATTGCCTGCACACGGCTTGTTCCGGAGCTTATGGAAATGCTCGACAGCGGCAGACTTACGCTTGCGACAGCCTGCCAGTTTTCGGCGCTCCCGAACAGCAGTCAGGAGGAGATCGCGGTATATCTTAACCGTGATTCTGAAAGAAAATTCACAGTAGAACAGGCAAACACGCTTGCGGATTTGAAGTTCTTCTCGGAGTCCGACATAGCGGAGATTTGCGGCGAAAAAGTGACTTCTACGGAAGAACGCGCTGAACCGGCTGAAAACAGTGCTCCCGCAGAGCTAAAACATACCGCGAAAAAGCCGTCCAAGCAGATAACCCTCCGGCGCAAGGAAGTTACTCAGCTCATCGGCGACGAGCTTTCCAACGAGGAGATTTCGGAGTATTTCTATTTCTGCCTCCAGCGCCGGGATATCCTAGAGGAATGGCACAAAATGTACACGGAGGGCAAAACAGATGGCTCAAATGCTTGATTTTTCGCGGGGAATATGCTATAATTCAAGAAAGGGACGGTGATTCCTGTGGACGAGATAAAAACCAGCGATATCAGCGCCGAAAACCGGGCTGAAATACTTAACATCATTGAGAACTTCCGGCTGATGGACGACACGTTCATGAGCAAGGTTTTCGAGGACAAGGCTTGCGCGGAGCTTCTGCTCAGAGTGATTCTGAACCGGGACGACCTGACAGTTGTACGGGTGGTTTCGCAGTTCGAACTGAAAAATTTGCAGGGACGTTCAGCAAGGCTGGATATTTACGCAGTTGACGAGCATGGTAAGCAGTACGACGTTGAGGTTCAGCGCAGCGACGACGGCGCGGCTCCAAGACGTGCGAGATACAACAGCAGTCTGCTTGACGCAAATCTGCTCAATCCAGGCGATAAGTTTGATGAACTTCCGGAAAGCTACATCATTTTCATTACCGAGCATGACGTGCTTAAAGGCGGAAAGCCGCTTTACACGGTCAACCGCACGATTTCCGAGCTTGACCACGCAATATTTACGGACGGTTCGCACATAATATATGTGAACGGTGAGATTCGAAACGGCACGGCTCTGGGCGAGCTTATGCAGGATTTCTTCTGTAAGGATCCGCGCGAAATGCACTACAAGGTACTGTCCGACCGGGCAGGTTATTTCAAGAAAGACAAGGAGGGTGTTGATACTATGTGTAAATTAGTGGAAGATTACGGCGAAAAGAGAGCAAGACAGGCTGCGGAATTGGCTTCAAATGAGAGAGCAGTCCGCATGGCTAATAATCTCTGGAACAAGGGCGAAAGAGATCTTCAGCAGATTGCAGACCTGACAGACCTCCCTCTGGACGAAGTAAAGAAGCTTTTCGAAGGCAAGACAGCCTGACCACACAACCGAATAAAACCACGCGGAGACCGAAAGATCTCCGCTTTTTCTTTACAACCCTCCCTGCCACAGGGTTCACATACATTACCTCCGGGGCGCAGTAAAATGCGCCCCAAATCTGCGTAACAGCGGGCAAAATCCGCGATACGCTCCAAATAAAACGATCCGGAGGACAGCATGGACATTGAAAAGATGAAAGCATTTGCACAGGCTCAGCGGGAATCCGAGGAAAGCACGGAGATCCGTCCTGCCCCGAAGCCAGCCGAACCTGAATACCAGCCGGAAGCTATCTACATTCCCATTGAGGACGATGACCCGACCGAAATTCCTGACGACGGATTCGCCGCCGTTTCCAACGAAGAAGAACCGGAACTGCCGGAAACAGAATCCATCGAGGAAATCATTGCAAAGTGCTTCCCGGAGGATAAATCATACAATATTGAGCTGGACAGGCTGCTTCCCCTGCGTTCTCCGATTTTCACGGACGGCGGCGACCTGTCGGAACTCAGCTCGTCAATTGCGCGAATGGGCATAACCGAGCCGCTTCTTGTTCGCTCCGCTGGGAACGGCGAGTATGAGATACTTTCCGGAAACCGCCGCCGGACTGTCGCAGAACAGCTCATGTGGGTGAAAGTCCCCTGCCGGATAGGCGATGGAAAGCTCATTACTGAAGAATACGCCAATCGGATAGTCGTGGAAACCAACCGCCAGCGATTTCCGGAACTCACTCTCTCAGAGCAGATACGGGTATCGGCAGTACTGGGCGAACGTGCTGAAAAGGAACTCGGAATTACATCGGAACAGTCGGAGTTATACGGTCGGCTGAACGATCTGGAACAGGAATTTCTGCTCATGCTGGACAGCGGTGCGGTCAGTATCGCTGACGCGGAAATTCTGTGCGGAATCAAGGAACGGGCAGTTCTTCTTGATGTTCTGAAACAGCACCCCGAAATGAAGCTCACCTCTGGGAATATCCGTGAGCTTTCCGGCGCTGGTGCGCTTACCGAGGGCGTCATCTTGGAAATACTCAAGCCTAAGCCGCCGGTCATGGTGGCTGTTCCAGCTGAACTGATTTCGGAGTACCTCGGCGGTAAAACTGCGGAGGAGATTTCGGAGGTCGTTTCGGCGGCGGTCAGAACGTACTTTTCTGGGATTAGGGATTCTGAAATTGATGGTTGATTTTCCTTTTAGTGTGTGGTATACTTATATAGTAAGGTATTTTGTCAGCCCTACAAATCGGAATTTGGCGGAGGTGTACTATGCTGGAACTATGGGACGCATATGATAATCAATTTAACAAGCTTGACAACATTGTGTTAGTAAGAGGCGATGAAATCCCAGACGGGATTTATCACTTAGTTTGCGAAATTGCAGTACGACATACTGATGGACAATATCTTCTTATGCAAAGGGACAAAAGGAAGCATTTTGGCGGTATGTGGGAATTAACCGCAGGTGGCTCCGCATTAAAAGGAGAACTCCCCTTAGAATGTGCTGTTAGAGAGTTAAGAGAAGAAACAGGCATTTGTTCCGAAAACTTAATCGAAATTGGTCGTGTCGTTCATAATAAACATCATTCTATTTATGTGGAATATTTATGCGATATCGAATGTGACAAAGACTCCATTCTTCTTCAAGAAGGAGAAACAATTGCTTACAAATGGGTAGATAAAGAAGAAATTAAAAACAGCCATGAGCTTGTAACAAGGCGAATGCAAGTGTTTATCAAGGAAATTCAATAACGGCTTGTCAAATTCCAATTTATCGAGCACTTTAACACAATAAAGGAGCAACCACTCGGCTGCTCCTTTTCCAAATACCCCCGAGCCGCAAGGCTCTTTTTTTATGCCCATTGCCGAGGAGGTAAAACAGAATGTCAGAGAATTTCGGCTTGAAAATAGGTCTTGAGGGCGAACGCGAATTCAAGAAATCCCTCGCCGAGATAAACAATTCATTCAAGGTGCTAGGTTCAGAAATGAAACTGGTAGATTCCCAGTTTGATAAGAACGACAAATCCACCGAAGCCCTAACCGCCCGCAGCGAGGTTCTGAACAAGGAAATCGACCAACAAAAGCAGAAAATCGAAACGCTCCGTTCCGCACTCGCCAATGCCGCCGAGTCTTTCGGCGAGAACGACCGCCGCACTCAAAGCTGGCAGATACAGCTGAACAACGCGCAGGCGGCTTTGAACGGCATGGAGCGTGAACTGAATGCCAACAACACCGCCCTTGAAAATGCTGACAAAGGCTTTGACGAAGCGGGAGATGAAGCAAAGGATTTCTCCAATTCCGTAAAGAAAGCCGCAGATACCAGCGAGGCCGCTGACGGAAAGCTGAGCAAACTCGGGGATACCGCAAAGAAAATCGGCGCGGCTCTCGGGGCTGCTGCGGCGGCGGTCGGGACAGCCTGCGTTGTCGCAGGAAAAAAGCTGTGGGACATGGCGAACGATGTCGGCTCGGCCGGCGACCAGATCGACAAGACTTCACAGAAAATCGGAATAAGCGCCGAAAGCTACCAGAAGTGGGGCTATGTGTTCGAGCGCTGCGGCGCTGACGTAAACAACCTCCAGACGGGCATGAAAAAGCTGTCAACCGTCATTACGGACGCGGCGGGCGGTTCGGATTCCGCAGCCGAAAAACTGTCTGCTGTCGGGCTTTCCATCGAGGAGCTGAACGGCAAATCACAAGATGAACAGCTGAGCATGGTGATTACGGCTCTGCAAGGCATGGAAGCAGGCGCAGAGCGCACCGCCGCCGCAAACGACCTCCTCGGAAAATCCGCTGTGGATATGGCGGCTGTCCTAAACACAAGCGTTGAGGAAACCGAACGTCTGAAGCAGGAAGCCGAAGATTACGGCATGGTTATGAGCAATGAAGCTGTGGCGGCTTCCGCTGCTTTTGAGGACAGCCTTACCAAGCTGTCGCACACCGCAGGCGGTCTGAAAAATCGCATGGTGGGAGAACTCCTGCCGGGAATAACGCAGATCACGGACGGACTTGCCGACCTACTCGCAGGCAACGAACAAGCGGCGGACGAACTGAAAAACGGCGTTACTTCTGTTATCGACACTATCCGAACGCTGATTCCGCAGTTTGCTGAACTCATCACCTCTATTGCAGGAGCAGTCCTCGAAAGCGCTCCGGGTATCATCAAGGCGCTTGCGGACGGGCTGCTCTCAGCTATCTCCGAACTTACTCCGACCATCGCCAGAATCGTGACCGAGATAATCTCGGCTCTGGTGGGACTTCTGCCGCAGATAGTTTCAGCCGGAGCGGATATTCTGCTGTCGCTCATCAAGGGCATTGCGGACGCGATTCCGCAGCTTGTTCCGCAGATAGTCGCTGTTGTCGTGGAGATAGTGAAAACGCTTGTGGACAATCTGCCGCTTATTTTGGACGCAGCTTTACAGCTTATAACGGGACTTGCGCAGGGCATTTTAGATTCACTGCCAGTTCTTATTGAAGCCTTGCCGCAGATAATCACGGGAATTGTGGACTTTCTCATCGGCGCGATACCGCAGATAATCGAAGCGGGAATACAGCTTCTCACCTCGCTTGTGACGGCTCTGCCGGATATAATTGCGGCAATCGTGGAGGTAATTCCGCAGATAATTGACGGAATAATCAAGGCGGTGATTTCCGCAATTCCGCTTATCATCGAAGCAGGAATTAAGCTGCTTGTCGCACTTGTGCAGAACCTGCCGACAATCATCACGACCATTGTTGCAGCTATTCCACAGATAATTTCAAGCGTTATAGACGCTGTTATCGGAGCAATTCCGCAGCTTGTTGCGGCGGGCGTTCAGCTGTTTATTGCGCTGATTGAAAACCTCCCGACCATCATCGTGGAGATAGTCAAGGCAATTCCGCAAATCATAGCGGGTATCGTTGACGCATTCGGCGGCTACTTCGGCAAGATGGCGGAGGTCGGCGGCAATCTGCTGAAAGGTCTGTGGCAGGGCATTTCTGACGCGGGCGCGTGGCTCTGGAATCAAATCAGCGGATTTTTCGGCGGCATTGTGGACGGAATCAAGGACTTCTTCGGAATACACTCGCCGTCAAAGCTGTTCGCAAATCTTGGCGGCTTTATGGCAGAGGGACTTGGCGAGGGCTTCGGCGATGAGATGAAAGACGTTTCAAAGAGTATGCAGAACGCTATCCCGTCAGATTTCGACCTCGATATGAATGGCACGGTTTCAGGCTTCAACGGAGTACAGACACAGGCGTTTGATGTAACAATTCCGTTGAGTATTGACGGAGTTCCGCTGACTAAGGTTATATCCCGAATACAGTGGAATCAGAACAAGGTGACGGTAAGAAATGCGGGGGCGGTGTAATGGTTGAGATAATCGTGACCGAAAACGGAAATGTTCGCGGTGTGTTTACACGGGTGATTTCGGCATCGCTTACCGACAGTCTGAACGGAGAATGCACCTTTCAGTTTTCCGTGATTTCCTCGATGGCTTCGGAGATATTCACGGGACTGGAGGTACAGCTTAAAAGCGACACGCTGAACTACCTTTTCAATGTAGTGAAGGTGTCGAAATCTCTGTCCGGCGGCATTGCGATTTGCACTGTGGAGTGTGAACACAAGTCCTACGAACTGAACAACGATGAATACAAGCTGACTGAATTTGATTTCGGGGGCGCTCCGGGTGAGTGCCTTATTTCTTTGCTGCAAGGTACTTCGCTGACCGCCGGAATTTGCGACCCGACCGTTCCGATAAAGCTGAAAATCAACCGAGAATGTACTCGCCGAGCCGCTTTAATGCAGCTTATTGCTTTATGCGGTGGAGAAATCGAGTACAACGGAAATGAGATAAATATCCGCTCTCACCGAGGTTTGCAGGACTACATCGGCATTATGGACGGAAGAAACGTGTCCGACCTAACAATGGAAACCGACAACCGTTCCGGTACTACAAACTACGGTCTGACGCTGTACAAGAACGTCAATTTTTCGGTCGGCGATAACGTGCAGATAGTGTTCCACCCGTTCAATCTCAATGTGAATACCCGCATAATCGCCATGAGTTTCAACCCGTACAACCGCCGTGAGATTTCCATCGAGGTCGGAGATTACCGTCCGAGCATTTCGGACAATCTCTATCAGATGGAGCAAAAAACGAACGAGATACGCAAGGACGTGGGAGAATCCACAGCGGAACTCAAAACCGCGACAAACAGCACGGATATTTCGGTTACGGAGAAATCACAGCGGCTGTTTCGCATTACTTACAATGCGATTCAAGCAACATATGCGGCATTCTGCTCGACCGTGAAATTTGTGATTTCAGCCGCAGGAACTCTCGCATTCATTCTGAAAAAGAACGAAAACGAGGTCATGCGGTACGAGGAATATTTCAGCGAGGGTTCGCACACCAAGACTTATACATACCCGTTCACATCGGAAGTCGGTCAAAATACCATGTCACTCAGCGTGGTTTCGACTGACGGCGCAGAGGGTAGATTCCCGAAAATGCAGACATGGGGCTATGTGATGGGCGCTTACCTTGCAGGAGATACTCCCTGGGACGGCTACATTGAAGCCCACGAGGACGAGGTTCATTTTACTATGCGCCGAACTGTCAGAAAGTCGCTTGTTCGTACTTCGGATACTCTCTTATTTGAGATACTTAAATCGCACAAGTTCAAGTTCAGCGAACCTATGCCCGGTTTCATAAAGCATGAGAGGGACAGGAAAACGCTTGAACCTACTATACGGGCGGTATTCCCGGACGCATGGAGCCCGAAGATAGTCACCCCGCCGCCAATTACCGTGGTGAACGTATCGAACAGAAAGCTGTATCTTGAACTGCGAAATCCCGTCAAGGCTGATGAAATAGCAGTTTCTGCGTTCACCATGATAGTCACAACCGAAAAAGAAACTGTGCGCTTGCAGCCGATTTCTGCTGATTTCGGCGTGGGTGATTTCGGCAGTACGATTTGGCTTGCGTTCGGCAGTTCCGTGATGAAAGACAGCGTTCAGAGTATTACTCTGCTGTATGACGGAGATGTCGGTAATCTGACTGATGTGCTGAACAACTCGCCGTGCGGCAGCTTCCAGACATCGTTTATTTACACACCGTATGAGGAGACCAGCTATGAAAAGTCAATAGACAAAAGCGCCAAAAATTAAGCGACAAGTTTGGCAGGATTGAAAGGTGTATCAGAAGTCAAGAGCTTAAAAATAACTCTGGTGAGCTTATGAGCGACATGACCAAGAGCGCCGTAATGGTTAAGCCCCTGAGAGCGTTTAAGGTCGTAGTAGGCTTTGAAAGTAGTGTCGTTAAGGGTGAGCTGCCAGGCAGAATTGATAAGTGCAAATCGAAGCAAGGCAGAACCACGCTTGGACATACGGGTAGATTTAGCGGTAAACTGCCCGGATTGGCGAACAGTCGGGTCAAGACC
>CDYQ01002300.1_pt1 | contig 31963 bp, 33 predicted proteins | sample 557451 | NCBI WGS metagenome assembly CDYQ01 (sample SAMEA3182059, study PRJEB8094) | gut metagenome | biome: human; feature: gut; material: Stool; isolation source: human stools | place: Canada | collected 2012-11-26
ACATACGGCAGGGAGCGAATGCATAAGGCGCTGCTCCTTAAATATCCAGATTCCGGAATACCAAGTGAAGCCACGGTATACCGCGTAATGACAGCCATCGGAATAACGCACAGACCAAACCGAAAACCGAATGGAATCACGAAGGCGGATCGTGAAGCAAGAAAGTCAGACGACCTGCTGAAACGCAATTTTAAAGCCGACAAACCTTTCAGCAAGTGTGTAACGGACATCACGGAAGTCAAAGCTAAAAATGGCAAGCTATACGTGTCGGCGATATTTGATTGTTACGACCTGACTGCAATAGGGCTGTCAATGGACGATAATATGAGAGCCGAACTGTGCGCTGCAACTGTCGAAAATACAGCTGCAGCGTATCCCGAATTTCGCGGTGCGGTACTCCATTTCGACCGCGGAAGCCAGTACACAAGCGCCTCATACAGAGCCATGCTGAACGAGTATGGAGTAAAGCAGAGCATGAACAGCGCAGGAGGCAGATGTCATGACAACGCCCGCTGCGAAAGTATGTGGGCGCGAATGAAGAACAAGCTGTTTTACAGTCGTGGCAGAAGAAGTACGGATTACACGATAGAACAGCTGAAAACAATGATCTGGCGCTACTACATGAGCTATTGGAATAACCGCCGGATATGTTCGTCCATTGGCGGAATGCCTCCGGCAGAGAAGCGACGTAGATATTACTCGGATAAGAAGGGCAAATCTGCGGCCGCCGCAATGGAATAAATATCCACTTCGCTACGCTACGTGGATATTTATTCCATTGCATTGTTGCTCAAAATTTTTGAGTGAAATGTGTAAAGCTATATTGACAATATCATAAGGCAAATCAACACGATACAAAGGGCGGCGTTTTCGTATTTGAAAAGGCTTTATTCTTGTACCCTTCTATCCATGCAGGATGTGCAGATGAGGGGTATAGATGGACTTTCAAAAATACATTTGAAGTTTTTCACAACGTAATGATCGATATTTCAAAGCAGATAAAACCCGTCTTTGAAGTGCTGCCAAAACGCTGGCGTGTTGAACGTACTTTTTCGTGGTTTGGCGACTATCGGAGATTATCCAAAGATTTTGAATATTCTGCCGATTCCGAAGAAAATATCATCTACATTTCTCACCTGCATTTGTTGCTTAAACGGCTATGAGAACAAGTTCTAAAGGATTTATCAATAGAGATTTACCGGAATTGCCCACACCGGCAAAAACATAGAACTTTTTTGCGTTCGTATGGGCGGTCAGAATATACCCCATTGTTTCAAGTATCCTTGTTTTCATCACCGAATCATACCCTGTTACGGTATTAGGGTAATTAAGAAATTCAGGACAATATACGTTTATTGGGTCAAAATCTACAGTAAGGGCATATCTTACGAAAGGTCTTGTTTCGTATTCTGAAAGGGACAAGATCAGGTTCCACATCAGTATCCTGGCAGGTGCTTATGTTTCTCGTTATTCAGATACGGATAAAATCATCTTTTCCATCTCCCGGCAGGCGACGCTCATGGTGTGCCCCTTTTTCCTGAGATAGCACACCTGCCGCGAGGGTACGGTTTCCTGAAGCTCCAGACGGATAATTCCCTGATTAGGGTATTCCTCCAGAAACTCCTCCGGCACGAAACCTATGCCAAGATTGTTCTTAACCATCGGAAGTATCTGGTCGGCGGTCGCGGCTTCGATATCCGGCGTGAAATCGCATTTGTTAGCCCTGAACCACTCGGAATACGCCTCGTAGGTTTTCGTCTGCTTTCCGAGTGAAATCAGCGGATATGTGGACAATTCCGAAAGGCTCAGCTTCTTTCCGGCAAGCTGCGAAAAAGCCGTTCCGCACACCGGAATTTCCCTTACTTCGCATATTTCCTTTGATGTCAGGGAGTTCAGTTCCCCGGTCGGAGTAGTCACGACAGCTATGTCCACAAGCCCGTTTTTCAGCGCGGAGACCGCCTGCGGCGTGGAATGATTGAACACACGAATGCGTACACCGGGGTACTTCTGCCGGAAATCCTTCAGCACCGGAAGCAGAAAACACCGCAGTGCGATTTCACTTGCGCCTATCGTCACAACGCCCTTTGAGAGCGTCCGCTCAAGGCAGATTTCCTCTTCGCCGGACTGGATATGCTCCACTGCCGCGGCTACATGGGCGTACAGCATTTCGCCCTCCGGGGTCAGTTCAACGCCCTTTCTGGAACGTACAAACAGCGTGCAGTTAAGCTCGCTTTCCAGGTTCTTTATCGTCCGGGAAACATTGGGCTGGTTGTTCATAAGTGCCTCCGCCGCCTGCGAAATGCTGCCGTATTTCGCGACATAGTAAAACGCCCGGTAGTAGTCAAAGCTGATGTACATATCAATTCTCCATTTATTCCTTAAACCGGCAAAAGCGCCTGATAAATTCGTCAGGCGCTATGCTTTTTTCACTTTAAGAGCTTGTCAATGCTTACGATCTTCGTGCAGAGCGCAAGCACCGTGACTGCGCTTTCTATCTCCTCGACAGTTGCGAATGACGGAGCCAGCCGGATATTGCTGTCCTGCGGATCGTTTCCGTGTGGATAGGTCGAGCCTGCCGGAGTGAACTTCACGCCATGCTCCGCAGCCATCTCAACGACCGCCCGCGCGCACCCCGGGAGTGTATCGTAGGAAGCAAAGTACCCGCCCTTTGCGACTGTCCATTCTGCGATTCCAAGCCCGTCCAGTTCCTCGTTCAGCACCTTGTACATCGCGTCGAATTTCGGTTTCATTATCGCAGCGTGCTTCCTCATGTGTGCGCGTAGTCCTGCGGAATTCCTGAAAAATCTCGCATGGCGGAGCTGATTTATCTTATCCGGGCCTATCGTCGCGAACTTCAGGAACGCCCGGATATCAATGAGATTCGCCGGGCTGGAAGCCACCGCCGAAATTCCCGAACCGGGGAACGTTATCTTGCTTGTGGAGCAAAATTCATACACGAGGTCTGAATTTCCCGCCTTGTCGCATTCGAAGATTATATCCGGAATTTCGGCGCACTTTCCGTCGAAATTATGCACACAGTAGGCGTTGTCCCAGAAAATGCGGAAATCTTCTGCCGCAGGCTTCAGCGCGGCAAAACGGCGGACTACATCGGCGCTGTAAACTATTCCGGTGGGGTTTTCGTACTTCGGAACGCACCAGATACCCTTTATCTTATCGTCGCTGCTTACCAGCTTTTCCACGATATCCATATCAGGACCGTCGGAGTTCATCGGCACTGGAACAAGCTCGAAACCGAAATGCTCGGTTATCGCGAAATGCCGGTCGTAACCCGGAACAGGGCAAAGGAACTTTCTGCCCTTGACCTCCTGCCATGGCGTGGAGCCGCAGATACCGTCCGTCATTCCGTGGCTTATAAGCTGGTACATCATCGTAAGGCTGCTGTTTCCGCCGATTATCGTGTTCACGGAGTGCGTGCCCATCATGTGCGCCAGCAGGCGCTTTGCCTCCGGAATTCCGTCAAGCCCGCCGTAGTTGCGGCAGTCCTGACCGCTTTCGCTGTCCAGCAGGCTGTGGTGATCGAGGACGTCCAGCATTTTCATCGACAGCTCAAGCTGCTCCTTTGAGGGCTTTCCTCTGGAGAGGTCGAGGGAGATGTCGTCTTTGGAGTACTTGCTGAGCCGCTCAAGGCACTTCTGTTTTTCGGCTTCGAGAGCCTGTTTGTCCATTTCGCTGTATTTCATGGTTTCCGCCTTTCATATCATTTGAGAAAGAACGCCCAGCACTGCCGCAGCAGCGCTGAGCGCATATAGGGGGAGAAGATTTATCATTAAGAAGCCTTAATAAAGCTTCTTGTAGATATCAAGAATATCATCGCGGCTGAGCGGAACGAAGTTGTTTGCAGTCAGTCTGCCCTGCGTTGCGAGCACGTTTTCGGTGAATACCGGAATATCCGCTTCGGTAACGCCGTATTCGTGCAGCGGCTTCTTCGGGAGAATGTGGTTCAGCAGGTTTTCAAGCTCGTTGTAGACATTCTTCACGTCGCAGTGCAGAAGCTCTGCAAGGTACGCGTTGAGATGTGCTATTTCTCCGTCCTGCTTTTTCTCCATGTACTTGTACAGCACTCCGGTGAACAGCGCGTAGTTGCTCTCGCCGTGCGGAACGTGATATGTACCGCCGAGGGGGTAACTCAGCGCATGGACTGCCGCGCAGCCCGCTGTGCCGAATGCAAATCCAGCCATGTTGGAAGCGGTAAGGAAGTCGCCCATGTACTGCGGGAGCTTGTCCATGCCCTCGCTGACCAGCTTCTGATAGCCGGTGATTATCATTTCGATAGCCTTGTAACCCATCAGCTTTGTGTATACGGTAGCTTTCGGGGAGAGCGAGGATTCAACGGCGTGGACCAGCGCGTCAATGGAGCTTGCGCCGAACACCTTTAAAGGGAGCTTCGCAAGAAGTTCGGGAACCAGCACTGCGTAATCCGCGAACATATTTTCGGAGGTCAGACCCATCTTCACGCCAAGGCGCGTGCGGTTGATTATCGAGATGTTCGTGACCTCGCTGCCTGTGCCGCAGGTGGTCGGGATAATAATGAGCTGGTGCAGCTTTGTAATGCTGTCCTTATGGTCGTAGAGGGAATCCACCGAGCCTCCGTCGGATACGGAAAGCACCTTTGCAATGTCGATAACGGTACCGCCGCCGATGGCAATTACGCGCTCGAAATGCTTCTTTGAAGCCTCGGAGATTATCGCGTCTACCATAGTGTCGGTAGGCTCACCGCCGCCGAATTCCTCCTGATAGATCACCTGCGCGCCGCACTTGTTGTTATCGGAATACGGATCGTAGATGTACTTGTTCGTCAGGATAAGGTCGCTGCCGCCTACCTTGAATTCATCGGTAAAGGCTTTCAGCGTGTCGAATTTATAAAGTTTCGGGCGGAAAATTATCTGTTCCATAAAAACTCCTTAGTCCGTTCAGCCCCAGATCTCCTCATCGGTGGGAACTGCCGCGTCCTTATTGTAAAGACCTATCTGAGATACATTGATGAGGTGAGTGTAGTTCAGGTTCTCGGAAATGCTGTTGTTGCCCCATGAGCCGCAGCCGAGCGTTGTTGTCGGAGCAAAGCCGTTGTAGAGGCTTCCGCCTGCGCCGGTGGAGGACGGCTGATTTACTATCAGACGGCTTACTGTCAGCTTTTCGCCAGCGTACTTGATATGCTCCATATCGTTGCTATGCAGGGAAGCGGTGTGACCCTTGCCCTCGCAGTCGAGGTCGGTCTGCGCAAGCTTTACTGCGTTCTCGAATGTGTCGTAGGAGGAGGTTATCATTACCGGGCACATCTTCTCACGGCAGAGGGGCTCGTCCTTGCCGATGCTTCTTGCCTTGATGAGTATCATTCTGGTGCCGTCCGGAACGTCAACGCCAGCCAGCTTTGCGATGGTCTGCACGCTCTGACCTACGACCTTTCTGCTGATAGGACCGTTTTCCGGGAAGATAGCGTCCGCGAACTTCTTTGCGGTTTCAGCGTCGTCAACATAGAACACGCCGTTCTTCTTGAAAATATCGATACCCTTGTCGAAGGACTCCTCCGGCAGGAATACGCACTGCTCACCGGAACAGATGATACCGTTATCGAAAATTCTGCCGCTGATTATCTTCGGGATTGCTTCCTCGAGGTCAACGCCGCGGTCAACTATAACCTGAACATTGCCGGGACCAACGCCGAGCGCGGGCTTGCCGCTGGAGTAAGCGGACTTCACCATTGCTCCGCCGCCGGTCGCAACTACAACGTCAACACCGTGCATGAGGGCTGTTGTCGCGTCCATGGAGCACTGCTCAACGGTCTGCACGAGGTCCTCGGGAAGTCCGAGCTTCTTCAGCTCTGCGCGGAACAGGTCGATAACGTATTTGTTGGTTTTCTGCGCTCTTGGGTGCGGAGCTACGATGATAGCGTTCTGACCCTTGAGTGCGAACATCGCGTTGCACATCGGGGTAACTACCGGGTTAGTTACCGGAGTTACGGAGCCAACAACGCCCTTTGCCTTAGCAACACGGATAATTCCGGTCTGCTTGTCCTCGCCGATAATACCTACGGACTTCTTGCCCTTTAAGCTGTTCCAGATACACTTGGACTTGCCGTGGCACTTGGCTACCTTATCGGCGTAAACGCCCATGCCGCTCTCCTCGCACGCCATCTTGGCAAGCTCCTCGGCGCGGTCGTAGACTACCTTGCCTATCGCGCGTACCGCTTCGTCGGTCTTTTCCTGGGAGAAGCTCTCGAACTGCTTCTGAGCCACTCTTGCCTTTGCTATGAGTTCATTTACCATGTTTACTGCCTGTTCGTCCATTGTTTTGTCCTCCATCACATTGCTTTTTCAAAGTTAAGAGCCGCCTGCATATCTACGGGGTTTTCCTTGTATTTGCAGGTGGATTCTGCATTGTCAAGATATTCGTGAAGCGCCTTGCGGAACTTCGGGTGCGCGCATTTATCAATGATGAGATTTGCACGCTCTACCGGGTCAAGACCTCTGAGGTCTGCAACGCCCTGTTCGGTTATCAGCGCGTGGATCTCGTGGATAGTGTGGTCAACGTGGCTGACCTGCGGAACTATGCAGGAAAGCATGCCGTCCTTCGCGGTGGACTTCGTAATGAATATCGAAAGCCCCGCGTTCTCGCAGTAGTCGCCGGAACCTCCGACGCCGTTCATCAGGCGGCAGCCGTCGATATACGAGGAATTAGTATTGCCGTAGATATCCGCCTCAATTACGGTATTTATCGCGATAACGCCCAGCCGTCTGATTACCTCCGGGTGATTGCTTATCTCCTGCGGACGGAGTATCATCTTGTCGCGGTATTTTTCAAAGTTCTCAAAGAATTCATCGCGCTTGTCCCATGAAATGGTTAGCGACGTACCGGAAGCGAAATCCACCTTTCCGGCGTCGATGAGGTCGAAAATCGAGTTCTGGAGCACCTCGGAATACACGGTGAGATGTTCGAAATCCGACTCAGCAAGTCCCTGCAAAACCGCGTTGGAAACGCTCCCGACGCCCGCCTGAACCGGAGGAAGCGGATTGCACAGCCTGCCGTGCTCGACCTCGCTGTGCAGGAATCCGATGAGGTTATTCGCCATGCTGCGGAACTCGTCGTCCACCGGGGAAACCGTTCTGCCGTTGTCCGGAATGTTGCTCTCGACAACTGCAACTACCTTTGCCGGGTCGCACTTTATGTAGGGCGTGCCGATACGGTCGCTGACCTTTGTTATCGGAATGGGCTGCGTGTGCGGAGGGCGCGCCGGAGAATAAACATCGTGGATTCCCTCAATACAGCGTGGAACGTAGGTGTTCACCTCAATGATGATCTTATCCGCGTATTCGGCGTAGATATTCGAGGTTCCGACCGATGTGGTGGGGATAATGTTGCCATTTTCGTCAATTGCAGCGGCTTCGATTATCGCAACGTCGATGTGCTTCAGGAAGTTGTTCTTGACCCACACCGGCATTTGTCCCAGCGGAACGTCGTGATAGGATATCATACCGGCGTTTATCGAATTACGCAGATCCTTGTTGGTCTGGTACGGCATTCTCGCTTTAAGAGCGCCCGCCCTTGCAAGCTCGCCGTCGAACTCCTCACCAAGGGAGGCTCCGGAGTACACCGTAAGCTCCAGCTTTTCGCCGTTCCTTGCGCGTTTCGCAAGCTCTCCTGCGACTGCCTTCGGATATCCCGCGATGGTGAATCCGCTGACGCCGAGCGTCATTTCAGGCTTTATGAATTCCGCCGCCTTTTCCGCGGTCATTATTTTGTCGTGATATCCGGGATACCTTATCCTGCCCAGGAAATCTTCATGTGTATCCATGTTCATCTTCTCCTTGTTGTCTTTGAGAACTCAGCGCTTTTTCGTTCTGTGGTTATTATAGCACTTGGACAGCTATGTGTAAACTGTGAGATGAATATAATCATCATACCAGAATTGTATATTAAAATGCACTTGATAAATACATTACATCATTCAGAAAAATAATAAGTGCTATCATTTCTGACAGCACCCTGAGCTCGGTTCATATACAGATTTCCCCCACAGGTCAAATGCTCCTGCATGGGATATGTTATTCAGCTTACTTTCCCCAGACTTCCTCTGAGATGTCGTTTATCAGCTTTATCTTAGCCCACTGCTCTTCCTCGGTGAGCTTGTTGCCTATCTCGCAGGAGGCAAATCCGCACTGCGGACTGAGGTACAGCCTGTCCAGAGGAACTATCTTCGCAGCCTCGCGGATACGGCTGATTATGGACTGCTTGTCCTCCAGCTTCCGGTGAGGTAGGTGTCGTCTATCATCGCAGCCTCGCCGTGGAAGGGAAGTCCCTGCCCGTGCAATGAACAGCAGACCGTCAGCTCATAATGTTCTGCCACAGTTGAACTGAATATGAGCAGGAAAGTGCCGAATACAGCGAACCGCCGTTTTCCATGAAAGCGGCGGTTCGGCATTTATGAGGTCTGAAATTACTTTACGATAAACTGCTGTATCTTTGAGGTCAGGTCAGCTATAACGTTCTCATCTGTGGAATGTATCCGTAAAACCAGGGTTTTGCTAAGGTCAAGACTAAAAATACCCATTAGCAACCGATATGATTTTATCTGTTCCAAAGCTCAAATCGTTCTTTTCCGTAACTTTCATATAATGCTCTGAAAACCTACGCTGTTCCCAATCATCAGTGAATCCTTTGAAGCGGATCTGCGGTGCATTATTTCCATTTTTCATCAGAATAAGCCCTCCAGAGTTTTCATCAGCTCGGCAATTTCAGCCTGCGCCTGTTCATCGGAAGCTGTAAGTTCGGCAAACTGTGAAAGAAGTTCGTCCTGTGCCGCTTTTATCTCCTTGTCCTGCTCCTGCAGTTCGCTTGCAATATCAGACAGGCTGATTTCTTCTTCCTGCTCAAACGTGTCTACATAACGGGGGATATTCAGGTTGTAATCATTCCCCTTGATCTCATCATAGCTTGCTGATCATGGAACAATGACTGAAAATTCCATGTCAAGCATATCCTCATATCTCTCGACAGCAAACGGATCCGGCTCAAACGGCAGCACCAGCACCTCGTTCAGATTGAGCATAAGGAACTCCTTGTTCTTCTCAACTGCCGCCTTGTCGGAGAAATTCACTGCCACAGTGTAGTTTACGCTGTTCTGCGGCTGCTGAGCCATGTATATCATCGGGAGTTCGTTCCATGACGTACCGCCGATAAGGAATACCTTATCGAACGAATCAAGCTTCAGCTCGGAAGTGGGCAGACTGCCGTAGTCGTAAATCTGGACGTTGTACTGCTTCTCCGGCTCGGTCAGAGCGGTGCAGATATCAATGCCGTTTATCGTGTAGATACCGTTCTGATCGGTGCCGCCGTAATACTCGTTCATCATCTCGAGCTGCGGAAATCCGCGCTTGTTGGCGCAGACCACAAGGCTCTCTCCGTCACGGCTCTTGAAATATGCCGCAAGCCGCAATGCAAAGGTCGTTGTGCCTATTCTGCCCTGCGCTCCCACGACAGCTATGCTGATATTCGACTGGGAGTAGCGGGGCTTTTCTTTTTCCTTTTCGGCAATTCTGGCAGCTTCACGGGCTTCTGCAAATGCGTCAAACGACTTGTCGAAGCGCCGCCATTTCTTCTGGGAAAGCCCCTCCGTAATGCACTCTTTCAGGTCCTGCGTCATCATGGATATGTTGGTTTTCTCGTCAACATCGGGGTAATTCGCAACGATATTCGTTATGCCGTTATGCACCAGCTTGTCCAGAATTTCATCACCGGGATAGCAGTTATCGGCGTAAATAACGATGTTTGCGTCGGATTTCTGATAGTATATTCCGGCGCAGAGGTTCACGAATTCATCGCCCTGTTCCTTGAATGCGGACAGGTCAAAGATGAAATGCGACTGATAGAGATACGTCTTTAAGTCGCGCTTAAGAAATACAGCAAGCGACCAGTCCTCGCCGATTATTTCCCGTGGAACTGCTCCCAGTTCGGAGCATATTCTGCGGAGGATTCCGGCGTTTTCTTTTCTGGAAATGAGTAATGGGTTAAGCATGGTTGAGTTCCTTTCTGGTGGTTATTTGCTTTTCAGCGTGGATTGATTGACTTTTTTGGCTGTTTGTGGTATAATAATCTTATCGATATATCGGAATTGGGAGATGAAATATGAAATATAAAAACGTATATTTTATAAACGGAACGGCATATGCGGGCAAATCAACTATGGTAAAAATGCTGTCTGAAAAATATCATGGAATTGCATGCGAAGAAAACTATCATGATGTACTGATTTCAAATCTGGATAGCAATCAGTACCCGGGCTTGACATATACAAGAGATTTGAAAGACTGGGCAGATTTTGTCAGAAGAACGCCGGATGAATATGAGGCATGGATTGAAGAAACTACAAAAGAGTGCGCTGTTTTAGAGCTGCAAATTCTTGATAAGTTATCCAAACAAGGAAAAATGATATTTGTGGATACAAATATCCCAACAGATGTTTTATCCGAAATATCAGATAAAGACCATGTTTTAATTATGTTAGCTGATCCAGAAATATCTGTTAATCGTTTTTTTGAACGCCCAGATAAGGAGAAACAGTTTTTGTATCAAATATTGCTGCGTGAGGAAAAACCTGATGAAGCAATAGAAAATTTCAGAGAATGCTTAATGCGTGTTAATTCAAGGGAGAAATATGAACATTTTTTGAATTGCGGTTTTAATGTAATTAAAAGAGATGATGATAGAACAAAAGAGGAAACCTTGTTATTGGTGGAAAAAACATTTAAATTGTAGTTTATCGCTCCTTACCAACCGCATGAATCGTCCCAAACAGCCCCTCGCTCATACCCGTGCGGAATCCCTTGAACCAAAGCCGCGGATTAGCCGCAGCACCGATATCCTTTGCGCTTGGACCGCAGTAGTAATGCGTACCCTGCGGCGGTTCGGGTCGAGAAACCTCCCCGGACATGAAGTAGGTCTTAACGCCGACGTGCGGAACACACTCGTCACGGTTCAGACTGTGCCGCCAAAGCCCGGAATCGTACCGGCCGCTGTAATATCCTTCATGGGAGTACCCCACGATGATATCCCCGGAATCAAGCGAAATGCCGATATCAGCGTCCACAAACTCCACCTCGCTGAGGCAGGTGAACTCCAGGAACAGCGTTATCGTTCCAGCGCTTGTAACGCCGTCAATTGACGGGAACGGAAATCCGTAGTCCGCTTCAAACTGGTCTGTGTCGATGATGTACGCCAGCGTGACGGCGCTCCGGTTGAACACTTTGGAATTGGTGTCGTTTGCGATATCCTGCTCGTCCATGTTCCAGACATCATAAACATAGATATCCTGAATACAGTCGCCGCAGCCCAGCAGATTCGCATGGACTGCGGTTTTCTCTTTCAGCGCCAGCGTAATTCCTTTTTCGGGAACTCCCATGTCCTTTGTGCCGTAGGTGTACTGGTGAAGCTCTGATACATCACCATACTGCGACAGAATTCCATTACCACCGGGCGCAAGCTCGGAACTGCTCACGGGCAGGTCAAAGAAACCCTCGAAATACACGAACAGCGCCGCCTGCACCATTCCGTCAAGGGAAATCGTGCGCTCGTCCTGCGGGATTTCCGCTTCGTCAAGCGCCATTTCAATGGCAAGCTGGGACTGCTCGACGTACTGTTTCAGCTCTTCATCAATTCCGAAAATGTCCTCACATATATCCGAACCCACGGTTTCCAGCGTAATTGACAGCTTGTCGGAGGTGCGCTCCGTGGAGATTTTCACAGCGCCGTCAATGCTCGCTCCCTCGATAATGGATTTCAGATTTGCCATGCGGAACAGATCCAGATTTACCGCGCCGCGACCGTCAACCATGCCCTGCCACGCGCCGTTCAGGTAGTCCTGCGCTTCCTCGGCGGTTTCGGGAATGCCGCCTACCGCCTGCTCAATCTGCGATTCAATATCCGGAGCCTGATTCTGCGTTACGGCGGTGAGATACTCCTGGCTCTGACGGATATTGTACATAGCAAGGAATTCCGGCAGGTACACCTCACCGCCGCCTATGCAGGTGTATTCCACAGTCTGCGTGGAGCCGTCCGGAGATGTTACCACCAGCGTCTGGCGGTCGGCTGGTTTGCCGTCTACGGTTATCTCCTCGAACGAGTAGCTGTACGCCGGCATTCGCTCCATTGCGCGGTTGTAAAGGAAAAGCTTCAATGCGTCCGGATAAGCGGAAATGCCGCCAATTCCAGTATCGTCCGTGAAACTAATATTCCGGATATCCGAAAAGGAAAGCTCCGTTTCGTAACCAGAAATGAAGCTGTCAAAGGCTTCTTCCGTGGTTATTTTACGGAGCTTTTCTGCGTAATCCTGCATTATTTCCTGCGCCTGCCGGATTTCCTTTTCATCGTATAAAATCAGGGAGCTGTTGTCGAAATTGTTCGCGATAGTGGCTTTGGAGAGATTCACGGAGAATTCCGGCATGAAGTCGTAAACCTCGCTTTTCACATCGGAATTTATCTCGCCCTCGATACCGCCGAAAACCTCGGAAATGCTGGTCCTGTAATAGTTCCAGTGGTTTCTCAGGTCGTTGTCCTGCGCAATGCTGAGAAGTCCGCTTATAAGCCCGATGAACACAACGAAAATCAGCATTATCAGTCCCAGCGAAAAGAACAGAACATACAGCAGAGTTTTGCGGACTTTCTCGTTTCCCGCCAGCTCTGAGGCTATTAAAATCAGTTTCGGATTTACTGCCATGTTTTCCTCCAATAAAAAAACAGCCGGGAATAATCTCGGCTGCTGAATATGATATTGTTACAATCCATGTTTTGTTCGCCTGACCTCTGCTTCAAGATATACCTGATTATCGCTGCGGGCGGAAATAATGATAATTTTCATTACATTTCCGACTATTTCTACCTTGTAGACCACCCGTATTCCTATCTTTCTGAATTTGATTTTCATCAATCCGGAAAGATTAGTTCCTCCGAGATTGCCAAGCGGCTTGCCATAACCACCCTGAAAGTCCGGTAAAGGATTCTGGCTGACTTTTTGTATTCCCTTTAACACCTGTTTTTTGACGGAGCCGTCAAGGTCGTTCAGGTCTTTTTCAGCTTCTTTCAAGAATTCGATGTTCCAAGTCATTCGATATCCGGCTCCTCTGCGTCGTCAAGGTCAGCCTGAGTGATTCCAGCGTTCTTCATCACGTCGTCAAATGATACGGTTTCAGAGGATTTCGCCATACGATTCTGGGCTTCTAGCGCAAGATAATGATCCTCCGCCATTTCAGAAAGCCTGATATATTCCTCCGGTGAAAGAATCACCGCCGCCGGGACATTGTTTTTTAGTACAATGAGCTGTTTTTCATTCGTAAGTCTGTCAAATATTTTGGAAGCCTGACCCTTGTTGAACTGAGTTATCGGAACAAGGCTGTTCAAAGTGTTATAAGCGATTGACATAATATCACCTCCGCACTTATATTATACTCATTCATCAACAAATTGTCAAGTGAATATATCAACAAATTCTGCTATCTTCCGCCGCCGCGCCCGAACATTTCAAGGCGCTCATCGCTCAGCACGAACCGCACCTTTGCCGCCTGCCTGCCGACTTTCATCAGCGCCATTCCGCGCTGTCCGGAGGAAATCAGCTCTGTCTGGGAATCGTTCAGGTCGAACAGCTCTGCGGCTTCTTTCAGCGACTGTCCGTCCATTGAAAACAGCAGTTTGTAGGTCGGCAGGTCAAGCACCGACTGCCCGTAAAATTTGACTTCCGGATCGAGAAAATCGTTGGTTGACTGCGTTCCCACGACAATGCTTCCCTCGTATTTCCGGGCGTGCTTTTCTGCATTTTTCAGGAACTCCAGCGACTGCGGACAGCGCGGGTCAATCATCGTCCAGCACTCGTCGGCTATCAGTATTATGCGCTCTTTGCGGTCGCGGGTTATCTGCTCCCAGCACCACGACAAAACGTTGAAATACTGCGCCGCCAGCACCGTTCCGGACATCTGTATTAGGGATTTCGTGTCCAGCACTATAAATCCGCTGGTGGGATTTATGGTCGTGTAACCGTTCCAGAGCAGGTGGTCTGCGCCGTTTGCAGCTCCCTCCAAGTAGGTTTTGAGGTCCGCGTAACATTCTGCGTTCCTGCCGCCGGATTCTGCTTTTCGGGAGATGAGGCTGTACAGGTCGCTTAAAATCGGGAAGCGTTCCGCTTTCATGCCGGAAACATCGGTTTCCCATGTGATCCCGAAAGAAAAATACAGCTCCACAAGCGACTGGTCGAGAACAGCCCGCAGGCGGTCGTCCATTGACGGTATGTACAGCCGGAAGAACGTCTGCAAGGTTTTCAGATGAACGGCGAGGTCGCCTATGCTGTCCTTTTTCACCGGGTCGGAATTATCGTCCACGTCAGGCGGGACAGGGCGTATCTGGAGCGGATTTATCAGCCCGCCGCGCCCTCCGGCAACGTCTATCCACGAGCCTTCAAACAGCGGATTCAGGCACATATCCTTGTATTCGCCCTCCGGGTCAATGACGATTATTTTCGTGCCGCGGGCGTACTCCGAAGCGATTATGTGCTTTATCGCCGTGGATTTTCCGGAGCCGGAGCCGCCCACTATCGTCATGTTGCTGTTGGGGCGCTGGCGGTTTCTTATCCACGGGTCGAGCAGTATCAGCCCGTCGTTGGAATCCCGTCCGAGATAGAAGCCGCCGCTGTCCGTGAAGCTCCCGCTTGCGAACGGAAAACCGCCGATTATGTCGCCGACTAGGTATTGCCGGGCGTTTTCCTCGCGGATCTCCGGAATCTGCGGATAGGTCGGCGAAAGGTGCTGGTAGGATTCTTTCTGCTGGTTCGCCATAATGCGTATCTTACAGCCTATGACGTTCGCAGTATTTTCAACGCGTGTGCAGCGGTTGTTGAAATCCTCCTCGTCCCGGGACAGCACCATGATGGTGATATCCCACACGCCCATGCTTTCGTTGCCGCTGTCCATGCGCTGGAGGGCGGTTTCCTGACTGAGCGCGGCTTTCTCGCACCTCATGCGCTCTTTCGGGTCTTTTGTACCTGCCGCCTGCCCTCGGAACATTCGGATTTTCCGCGACAGGTCGTTTATTGCTTCGGCGTTGTTACGGGGTTCGTAATTTATCGTGACTATCGTTCCGGGAATGTTCGTCAGCTTCGACAGCCAGCCGTATTCCACCTCGGTCGGGAGCATGAAAATACCGTAGATCCGGCAGTAATTTTCGCCAAGCCGGAGCTTATTCATTCCGAATTCAATCCCGACCGGAGTAATGCTCGCCTGCAAAGCCGCATTAACCGGAGCTTCGATTTCCGTTTTCTTTTTGACCATCGTGTTTCCTTTCGTTTACACAGCCAGAAGCGCAATGGCTTCGTCGATGTTCGTGCTTTCAATATGGACATAAGCCGGATTGTTCACCAGATTGCAGAGCCGGACTATTCCGTTGCGGTCGATAAGCTCCGCGCCTATTCCGCATTCGCTGAGCTTCTTTGCGATATCCTGCGCCGCTGAGGTGATTCTGCGCTCGTCCGCTTTCTGAATGCTGTCCCAAATCGCAATATAGTACACGCGCTCCGTGGTTTCGCCGGAAACAACCATGTTCGCAAGGTACCGCGCGTCGGACAGCAGGAGCTTTTTCCTGCCGCCGACCGCCTGTTCCGCAAGCTCGCTGTACTTCTGCAGAGATTTTGAGATATCCGCCGGACGGCTCACTCCGCTGAATTTATACGGCCGCCGAACCAGCGAAAGCGCCGCGGAAACCTGCCGGCAGAGCGCCTTCTGTTCCTGCCGGCTCAGGAGTTCCAGACACACGCCGTCCACCTTGAGGTAGGCGAAAATGTACCCGTCGTTGGTGTAAAGACAGTTTTCGCCGAGGTCGCGGGCATTCACGAATTCCTGTGCAGTTTCCTGCGCTTTGCGTTCACGCTCGGCAGATTCTTCCTCGCTCCGCTTGAAACTTCGGCGGTTCTCGCTTTTCCTGAACCACCAGAGGAACCCGCCGCAGAGTGCCAGAGTTACTAACGCTATTGCTATCTGCATTGTTTTTTCCTTTCATCAGAACTTCGCCTGCCACTGCGAACGAACGTCCAGCGACATCTCGATCGGCGGCAGTTCCTCCCACGCAAAGCGGTACGGAATACGCACCACCAGCTTTCCAGAAACCGCATATTTCTGCGCTGAATCGATATCCGTCGGAGCAAGCGCCGCCGGCTCGACATTGAAGCTCACCGACACGATTTCGCACTGCATTATCTCCCCGGCGTTCATTGCCCGGCTGAGATAGGTGCGGATATATCGCTCGTTCGCCTTACTGCTGTTCACCCAGCGGAATCCGTTGTATCGGTAGCTTGCGGCGTGGCTTTCGCGGATAGGCTGGTACATCTCAGAGTAATTCTCAACGCACATGGAAATTATCGAGTTCTCGAACTTGTCCCGCACCGCGCCAGCCTGAATATACAGCCGGATAACCTCAAAAACCGCCACGCCTATGAGAAGCACGCATATCATCAGAACGCTGGTTATGACGTAGGAAAATCCGCTGTTCGCAAGCATTCGTTTTTTCAGACGCTTCATTTCCAGAACACCTCGCTTGTTCCCTCCGCCGTGGCTGAAATGGTTATCGGGGCGGTATTAAACACGAAAAAGCTGAAATCGTAATCCGCGGAAACGGTCACGCTGAAAGTCCTGCCTATCTGAATATTTCCGCTTGCAGACCATGTTACCGTGGGGGCAAGGTCTGGGTGGGATTCGTTCAGGCGGTCAAGCCGGGCTGTCGTTTCCGTGCCTATACGCCCGGCAATTTCAGCTTCCCGGCAGAGTTCGTTCGCGTAGGAATTGAGCGTCATTTTCGTGATGAACACCGGGGCAATTTTTATCACTCCCGCCAGTAAAATCATGATTATCAGAACGGCAACGGTAATGTCAACATACCCCTCGCCGCGCGTGGATTTAAGCTGTCTAAGAAGTTTTTTCATTCGCCCTCCTTAACCGAACAGAACGCCCATATTGCTGAGAAGCTCCCAGCCAAGCACCACAACATATAGCAACATCATGCTCATCATCAGGAAAAAAGACAGCCTGTGTACTTTCGGCGGGATTTTCAGCGCGATGTTCCGGAGATACTGTTTCTGCAATTCCGAGAAGCGTATCGCGAGAGTTTCCCAGTAAACCGAGGTGTCGTCGCCGCGTATCATCTGAATGAATCCGCGGCAGACCTCCGACAGATTCGTACTGCCGATACGCCCCTCAAACCGGGTTATTGCGGCTTCGTAGTTGCCTGTCCGCATATCCGCTATGGTTATCTCGATTTCCTCGTTGAGATACGGCGAGAAATTGTCCTTGTGGCGCTCCAGAATCGATATAACGTCATGGGACATCTGGATTTCCTGAGATATTGCGTAGACGAAGCGCGGCAGGTCGAATTCTATCTGCTTCCGCTTTTCCTTTATGCAGGAATCCACTTTCTGCTTCTCCTGAAAATACATCAGCACCGCCAGCACGATGACCAGCAGTCCGATTATCGGCAGGAAAAAGAAAAACGGCACGGACAGCAGCATTATCCCGGCTGAACGCACCAGCGCCCTCGCCGTGAACAGCTCCGGGGACATTGAGATATTTGCGATTTTAAGGCTGTCCGCAAGCTCCTTTTTCTTGAATTCGTTCAGCCGTATAAACCGTGAAACGAACAGCGAAATGTCGTTGTAGGTGTTCTTGAATCCGGCGGCGGTTGGGCGGTTCCTTGCGGCGACCGCCTTTATCGCTTTTGTAGTGCGGCTTGACGGAACTTTCAGCAGAATAAGCGCGAACTGATACAGCCCGGCGGCAAACAGTCCGCAGACCGCCGCCAGAGCCGCATACAGAGCTATATTATAGATACTCATGCGTCACCTCTTGTACTGAATGGGCTGGGTATATTTGTACGCCAGAATCACCGTCACGATAACGACTACCGCCACAATGCAGTTCACGACCTGCCCGCATATCGTATCGAAAAGTACGCTGAACCAGTCGGCGTTGATGAAATACAATATAGGGTAGTTCGCCAGCAGAATGAACACCATCATTATGTGTTCGCGCCGGGGACTCATCAGCATATTGCGGAGTTCAGCATTGACTATCCGGATATCCGAAAGCCGCGCGGTTATCGGCTGGAGCGTCTTTTTCAGCGTGACGTTGTCCTGACACTCGATAAGGCTGTCGCACCATTCGTGGAACACCTCGTTGTTTATTTCGCCCTTCAGCTGTTCAATTGCGAGCTTCATGTTGGAATTTATGAGCTTCGTCTGGGTGAGGAATTTCCGGAATGCCTGCTGTACCGGGGGATTTATGTAGTCTATGGACTGCTCCACGGCGTAGATTATATCGTCGTTGCTGACGTAATTCGTGGTGATTATCGACAGCGCTGTTTCAAGCTCCTCGGAAATCCTGCGGTTGTAGTTTGCCAGAAGCATATTCACATACGCATACGGAAGCACCACGCATATACCCGAAAATATGGGTATAAGGAGCAGATTCTGAAGCAGAGCCGCAAGCAGAAATCCGGCGCATATTCCGATAAGCGAAACGGAAATCAGCAGTGAGAATTTGTTCTCGGAGTGGGTCGCGGTCAGGGCGCTGCGGACGTTCATCACAGCCTGCTGGAGCCGGCTCCTGCGTACTTTTCCCTGCGCCTTTGCGACAAGGTATTTAAGGCTCCTCTGCCGGGAAAGCAGTGACATTATGTCCTGCGTCATGACTTCCGGAGTAATTCCGAGAAGCACCACGATACCGCCGGACATAAGCAGAGCACCGAAAAGATATATCAGCCTGTCCATTATCTCACCTCCGAAAATCTGTCAAGCACGTCGTTGGGAACGCCGTTTTCGTGCATACGTTCGCGGAGTTCCTTTGAAATGGGGTTCACGCGGACGAAGCGCCCGTCTATCACGGTTTTTCCGTCAACAATGCGCTCGGAATCCACTCTGTACTTCCAGAGCGTTTTTGTGAACACCTTGCCATTTTCATCACAGCCTAGGCACTCGGCGATCTCCATGATGTGGCGCTTTCCGTCATCCAGTTTTTTTAGGAATACCGCCAGCGGAAACGCTTCGGTGACGAACGAAATCAGGGTAGGATACGGCGTTGAATGCTTCTGCATACACAGCGTTGCAAGTCTGGGATAGATACCCTGTACGCTGGAGGCGTGGGTCGTTGTGAGCACCGTGTGTCCGGTTCGTGCGGCTTCCTGCGCTTCCCATGCTTCTTCGTTCTTCATCTCGGCAACGCATATCGCGTCAGGGTGCATTGTAAGGCACTTTGTGAGCAGATCCTGCATGGTTACACAGCGGGTAGGGTCGTCGCTTTCGTATGTGACAAGATGTACGACATTGTTGATTTTTTCGCCGTTTTCGTCACGCTTAACAAGGTCAAATTCTCGAACGGATTTTTCGATGGTGATAAGCCTGCGGTGATCAGGAATATTGCTCATGATATCCGCCATAATTGTGGTTTTTCCAGAGCCTGTCGCGCCGGCATACACTTGAGAAATTCCGTGAACAAACGATATCGCGAGAAACTCGTAAATTTCCTCGGTGCACATTTCGCTCTCGATGAACTGCTGTTTTGTTATCTTGCAGGGATTCACGATTCGTATGGAAACCGAAACTCCCACCTCGTCGCCCACTATTAGCGAATGTATAGCCGAAATTCGGATATTCTTGTCAAGGTAGCCGGTGACCAGCGGTCTTGAAGCGTCGAAAACCAGCTTGTTATTATGGAGCATACGCCGCACCACGTCAACCGCGTGCTGTGCGGAAGAAAAATGCTCCGAATACTTGTACTGCTGACCTTTGGACGGGATTATCTGAATATCGTCCCAGGAATTTATGTTTATCTCCTCGATATCCTTTCGGGCGAGAAGCGGCGTCAGGAACGAATATTCCGCCATTTCAACGTAAAGTCGGTCTGCGGCTTCGGCGAGATTCATGTGCGGGACGTAGTAATTGTGGTCCTTCATGTACTGCTTGATAAGCTGGCGCATTGCGTCTTTCAGGTCGGAATCAAACAGCTTGTTGCCGCAGGCTTTGGACATATAGGACTGCGTTTCCCGGAGAAGCGCTTCAAATCCTATCATTATTTTCGCGACTTCCTTGACGTTTCCGGAATCCGCAACGACTATCTCACCCTTTTCATGCTTGGCGGGCTTTTTTACGAGATTTCTGAACGGATTGTTCATGCTCAGACCTCCTTTGTGACAAGCTCCGCGAGGGATTTTATCGTGGTATTGTATGTGCGGTCGTCCACCGGCTTTGTAAGCAGGGTCCCCTGATTGAGGTACTCGGCGGCTTTCGGGCAGTAGGGTATCGTGCCGGAGATTCGCCCGAGCGCGTTTTTCATTGCGGCTTCGTCCTGCTTTATCGTGGAATTCAGCGACATGAGCCGGATAAAATCACGGTAATTATACTGCTCCGACTGGAGGATAGGCTCCTGTGAGCCGTCGAATACAAGCCCGCTGGTGTCGCAGGTGAGAAGCTCCACAACGTGCGTGGCGTTGATTACCGCCTTGGCAGTGAGCTTGCTGTTGACGATATCAGAGGTGCAGTCCACGATAATCTGCGCGCCCATCTGCTGGCGGAGCTGAATGAACAGGTCGTCCATTCTGTCCGGAGATACGACCGCGTAGGAATTGCTGTTCTCGCGGATATTGTAGGACAGTATCCCGATTTTGTCAGTCGCCATGAAGATGTTTTTGAGAATCACGTCACGGTCGAAATCCACGGCGGAAAGCGCCTTTCCGAGCGAACCGCCGAACTTGCTCTCAAACGGCACGGCAATGGGCAGAAGCGGCTTTATAGTGCTTGTCCCGACAATCACGACATTGCTCCCTTTAGAAGCAATGCACCGCGCCAGCGAAAGCGCAGTCGTGGTTTTGTAGCTCCCCGGACTGCCGTAAACCGCGATGATGTTGTTATCCATTGCTTTCCTCGCTTTCTGACGTGGGTTCGGGTGTTTCTTCGGGTTCAGATGTGCTGTCAGCTTCCACCGTGGATATTTCTCCGGTGAGAAGTTCAAGCTGAGCTTTCAGGCATTCTGCCTTTAATTTCTCGTCGCCTCTGGTGACGAAAACCGCATGAAGCGAGGTGTTCTCGCATTCCGCAAGCCTCAGCGCCTGCGCCCTGTCCTGCAAAATTATCGTCACGGTCGCATAGAGGGACTGCTCGCCGCTGTCCTCATCGTCCGCGTTGACCTCGCCGTCGCGGTAGGTGTCGTCCGAGCCTTTATCCGAGGTGGTCGCAAGCACCTCCACATACTGGAGTTCCTCGTAGATCTGCGCCTTATCGTCCTCGTCAACGGAAACGATCTGGATAATATCGCCCTGCTGGAGCTTTCCGGAAAGTCCGTTCGCAAGCGACTTCACAGTGACTGACATTGCGGTTTCGTTCGGCTTGAGCTGGCGGAGCAGGCTGTCCGATGTGTCTATTGTGTCGGACAGTTTCTTGTCCGTAAAGCTGTCCCCGGCGAACATTCGTACCCACGTCTGCAAGCGAGAATTCTGACTCCCTTGTCATGCTGTAGATATCGTTCGTGATGAACAGCCGCAGGGTCGTCAGAGCCGCCGTATAGAACGAACCGCCCATCTTATCCGGTGCCAGCTTTGCAATAGCCATGAGCTTTTTCGCCGGGTGGGAATCGGGCAGTTTATCCATATATGCGTCAATGGGAAGCACCTTGTTCACGGTCTTGCACATATTCGCAATGAAGTTGTAAACATTCGTGAGGTTCTGGAACTCCGGGTGGTTCTGATTATCGTAGACCACGCACATTACAGCCGCGGCAATTACGGAACATTCGCCGTTGGTCCAGATAGGTTCGGAATGGTCGTTCTTCTCGACCAGAAAGGTTACGAATTCCCAGACGCAGTTTTGCGCGTCGTCGATTCTGTTCTCGTTCACGGCGTTGATTATTGATTGAAGCGGATTGTATCGGTCGGACTTTTTCGGCGTATTGAAGTCGATGACGTGGACTTTGTAACCAAGCGTTTCAAGAAAGCTGTGCGTATAATGATACAGTTCTCCTTTGGGGTCGTTTGCGACAATGCCCTCTCCGGCAAGCGCAAGAGCGCATATCGACTGCAATACCAGACATCGTGACTTACCACAGCGCGTTGCGCCGATAGTCAGCGTGTGGTAATCGTCCGTTATGCAGGGCAGGCGCTCCGTTCCGCGGGATATTTCTCTTGCAAGGACTATACCGGCGCTGTGCGTGAGCGTCTTGTCTGCTTTTGGCGTATTGAATGCTTCTCCGTTTTCGATGGCTCTGTATCGGTTTTCGCCGATTGAAACCAGCCGGGAAATAAGCGGGTCGGATTTGGAAATGCTGATATAGTCAAACGCCCTGCGCTTTATCTTATTCGACATGAACCATGCCGTTCCGTGCTGTCCCTGACCGCTTGGAACCGGAACAGAGATGTTGTCCGTGACCTTGTATGTATCGGTCTGATACGTCCGTTCGGCGCAGACAAAATACACCACGCAGAGCAGTACTACCAGAGCCTCCAGCAGAAGATACAGCTTTCTCGGCTTTTCTCCGCCGAATACGCCGGAAATGGTTGTTGAGAAATCCGTCAAATCTGTTGAAATGCTTCCGGTCGTAAGGACATCGTTCAGAACGCTGGCAAACAGCAGTGCGGTTATGCTCCCAACCACAAAAATGAAAATGCAGACAGGTATTCGGTATGATATTTTCTTACTCAATCAGCGCCTCCTTTCAAAGCCGTATGCCCTTTAAGGAATACAGCGAAACCGCGTCCAGCCGCCATTCATAAATAACAGCGCCGCCGTACATCTGACTGTAACCGGCGGCGGGATCATATTCATTCTGGCAGGAAACGGCGAGTATCAGCGCCAGAACGGCGGCTGACAGGAATTTCAGTTCTTCCATTACATACTCCATTGGTCGTCCGAAACAAGCCCATGTTCTTCGAGTGAAGCGTGATGTTCTATCTCGGTTTTGACCTGCGTGGACTGGCTCTGCACCTGCTCTCTGTCGCCGTTCACAAGCCCGGAACGGAACAGCTTTGTTTCCGATTCGGACAGCCCCTCAACCTTTCGAATGGCGGCGGTGAGCATATCCAGAACTATCGGCGGCGAGTTTATCCGGAATCTGCCATTCTGGTCGGCGGATATATTCGCAAGATAATCTGCCGTTTCCGGTGTGAGTAACTGCTGATTTGCCAGGCGGTACTCGTTTGCAAGAACAGCCTTACAGCGCTCGATTCCGTATTCTTCGGCGGCTCTGGATATCAGCTCGGAGAACTTTTCTGGGTCGTCCGTGATTTCTGGCAGATTATCCGAAATGAACCTTGCACATTCCGCCGTGTATTTGTCGCTTATTTCGTAGAAACGCTCGCTCTGCTGTTTCAGGAATGATACGGCGTTATTTGCGATAAGCCCCTCCTGCGAAAGCACCGCGGACTGCTCATAATCCTTTGAAATATGGAGATGTCCATTTACGCACTGGAGCAGGTCTGCCGCGCCTTTTCCGGCTGGTTCGAGGTCGCGGCGGCTGGTGGTGTACTCAACGCCGAGCATGATGTTTGTGCTTGACGGATATCTTCCGCAGCGTTTATAGAACTCCGAAACCGCTTCCAGAAGCGAAAGTCCGGAGGACATAGGCTCGGTGGCGGCGCAGCCGTTTTCCGCGTCTAAGCTGGTTACATAGAAATCAAAATCGCAGTATTTTCCGTGAGTGGTCATTCATAAATTCTCCTTTAGATATAAAAAGGCACAGCATAATTTAATTACGCTGTGCCTTAGTTGTTTGTTTTTTAACTGTCTCACCATGGGGCAAATACGACATCATTGTCCCCATTCATTTTCGTCATAGGATTCTGTTTCCATGCCACTTGCATTAAGAAGTTCCATATGTTTAAGTTCCTGTTCACAGAACAACTTCAGATGACTAATATCATCATGTGCAATGCTGAATATCATTTCAAAATCCACTTCGCCATATGAATGAGCAACTATATTCCTTAGCCCACGAATTTGCCGCCAGGGCATTTCAGTAGTACTTTGTTTGTATTCATCAGAAAGTTTTCCAGCAAGCTCTCCAATCTGAAGAATGCTGAGAGATACGGATTTTCGATAATCTATATCATTGATGAATGTATCCAGATTATCCCCGAACCGTAACATTGTTGTTTGTATTTCATTACAATACGATAAGATGTGCTCAAGGATTGACTTATTGCTTTTTGCCATAAATCTGAATACCGTCCTTTCTTGCATTCATCAATAGCTGCTTGGAGCTAACTGAAGCGTAACTTGCCGTTAATGCTCGTTCCGAAACAATGTCAACTGGCTTGTTAAAGGCGTCCTCCATATCGGAATAAACACCACCCAGTGCAAACATTCCAATAAGATTCTGATACGATATCAGCAAGTCAACATCGCTTTTTTCCGTAGCTTCACCCCGGGCATAGGAACCGAACAGCCATACCTTATCAATTCCGTATTTTTCAGCTATCGGCTTTACCGCAGCAGTTATCTCATCGATCGTATAGATTTTACCCATAACAACACCACCTTTCTAATTACAGTATATCATATTCAAAAAGAAAAATCAAGGCTTTGTCGGCGCGATGTGCCAGTCGTCATAAACGTTGCCGTTAATGAATATCTGGTCTGTGAGCCTTACCGAAAGCTGGCCAGCCGGACACCACACGTCGAAAACCTCGACATAGACGGTGTAGTTTTTCCTGTCCGGGAACCAAATCGGCGTGAAATGCACCCGGTCATTGTAGGTCGAATATTTATTCTTCTTGAAAACAAAACTGCCGCCCGATTTTTCAAGCAGGCGGTTGTAAAGTGTGGTGCTGTGACGGTTGTAGTTGAACTCTGGGAACAGCACGTTTGCGGTCTGGCTTCCGGTGCAGTACTGCGTATCTCCGGAGAGGTGGGCGTCAACGCTTATCTGTATTCCATAGCCGGATTTCATGGTGTATTTTCCGCTGGATTCGCTGTACGCTGCGGTTTTGCAGTAATCCGACGGGGATATCGCGACTTCCGCCGACATGGATACTGAGTAGGTCACTTTTTCAAGCTGGATATCCGAGGTCGAGATATACACGGCTCCGGTATAAAAAGAACCTATCGTTTTTGAGGCGGTTTCGCTTGGGTAATATCGGTTATCTACGCCCCATTTGTATAAAGTCACGTCTTGGTTTTCAGTTTCTGCGCCCCAGTACGGCGTTTGGCTGGAGGGGTCAGTCATGCCGCCGGTTATGATTTTCACTCTGCGCCTGTCGTAATCGGAATCCTGCGACCAGCCTGCGCCTATCGACCAGGTGTACCAGCTCAGTTCCTGAACGCTGTCGCCGGAAACATATCCGGAAATACGCTCCTGCACGGAGGACTGCGAATATACTTTCTGCCATGACGGTTTGGTATCCGAAACCAGCGGGTCCGGCGGCGTGGATTCCTTGACCTTTGCGATATCCGCATTGATGGTCAGCTTGTCGCACTGGTTTCCGTCTTCATCAAGAAGAAGCAGGGTGTCGCGCTTGGATTCCAGCGTAATTACAACGGACTGCTCGCGGCTCGGGGTATGCCACTTTATCCAGCCCATTGTTTCTTCGCCGCCGGCCGGGCAGGTTATCTCAACCGTGCCGGATTTCAAGGTAGAGCCGGACGTGGATCTGATTTTGTATCCGACCGTTCCCTTGAACGAACTGCCGAGGTTGATTTCATCGCCGTGCTTGTATGAGCCGAGCAGTTTATACGGCGAAACATACGGCATATTCCCGTCATCGTCCGGAACATTCACAGGATTGTCAACGAAAATTTTTATGCGGTCGTCCTCGTCAGCGTGTACTGTTTCAAGCTCGGTGGAGGTGTAAGCATAGGTGTACGAAACGCCGGACTGACTTCCAGTCACTTTGATAAGTTCCTTGTTTTCCTCTTTGAGCTGCTCATACATTTTCGGAGTATCACCGCCGTTGTCAAATATGCTGAAAGAGGATTTGCCGATGAACGGCGTATCACCGATATTCACAGCATAGAAAGACGTGTAAACATCGGTGTCGGTGTGATATTCCGCGGCGGCGGTGCCTTCCCCGACCTCGTCATCATCGCTGTTTCCGGTGAGAACGCCTATTCCCATACATCGGATAATGCAGGTGTCGCTGTTGTAGTTGGAATTTCCGTTGTAGTAGTCGCTTGTGGAGGGCGAATACACCGGAATTCCAAGGTCCTTATTTTCAAGAAAGGCAGAGCGCGGCAGGTTTGAGTGCGTCAGCGGTCCGAGGAGCGCACGGAGGTTATTCGTGCTGTTCCATGAGGAAGAAAAATAATTCTTCATGTACTTGTTCAGCAGCCCGCATTCCGTCGCGCTCATTGACCAGTTCTGACCGTTGTATCGGAAGTAGGCTACTGGCTCAAAGGCGATTTTGTATTTGCCTTTGACGATATCGTCATACTCCAGCCCAGACATAAGGTCGCAGAGATTTTTCAGGAAGTTTTCTTCACTCAGCAGAGCCTTGATTTCTTCAAGGTGTGAGCTGTTGCTTGTTGATATTATGTCAATGCTGGAAAGAGCTTCAACGTACTGAACTCTATAACCATCTCCATGAGTTGAACGTGTAAGAACAGCGCTATTGAATCGCGTTGCATCATTTGTGCTTAAACTATTGTATGTGTTTCCAACATAGTTCAGCCAGGTAGTTTTGGAAATTAGTTCAGAGCCATCAGCAAAGTAGTAAATATTAGATACGGCAGAAATGTTAGCGTTTCCGGAAATATCTATAGTGTTAAAAACCTTGCTGTTTGATTCAGCGTCATATATCGTAACTCTCAAGCCCTCGGTATCATTTAGTGATGTTCCGCTGTCGGTGTGAACACCCCAGTAGTTATTTGCTGTTCCGCTTGAAAAGCCCGTTCCATCGGCATTGCCAAGATTTAAATCAGCAAATACATTGGTTGAACAGAATATGCAGGCTAATATCACAGTGGCGATTCTTGTTAAATGCTTTTTGAACTTCATCTATTACCTTTCTCCAAAAAGAAAGGTGCGACACGATGTCGCACCTAGCATATTCAGATTAGTGAAGCACCTGCTGACCGGAGCCTATTTCTCCATAGTTATCAGGGAACTCCTGCATATTCACGTTTCCGGAATTACCAGGAATCCATGCGTCAAATACGCTGTTGAACTGGTATTCCTGCCCGGTGCTGTTCGTGAATTTATCTCCGTTTTGTGGATTCGCCGGAAAGCCGTTTTCGTCCGTTTCAATTTCCATAGGCTCGGTTTGCTTCGGCTTTGCGGTCGTGGTAGAAGCTGTGGTGTACTGCGGCTCTGCCGTTACTTTCGGGAGATCTGTGCGGACTGTCTGCTCCGGAGTTGTCACCGCCTTGCTGGTGGAAACAGTCACCGCTGGCTTGGTCGTGATGGATTTGGTTGTTTCGGGAATAGAACTGGTTGCAGATTCTGTTTCTGATTCCGCCGGAGCTTCCGCAGTGGTATCTGAACTGTCGCTGAAAATCTGAACCTTATATTCATTACCCACGGCTTCGTAAGTTCCACCGATAAGGTCGTAATCTATATCCGGCTTTCTGTCGGAACAGCCGGTCACTGCGGCAAGAACTGAAATAAGCATTGCCGCTGATATTGTCCTGAGTGCGTTAGTCTTTAAGCGTGTCATATTTGAACCTCCTGTTAGGGTGTGTAATCTTCCTGAGTATATATTACCATAAAAGAAAGCAGTTGTCAATTAGTTTATTGATAAAACTATTTACAAACCTGCTTTTCGTTGTTTGTGAGTTTTGCTGAATGGTGGAAAAATGAAAGTGCGACACCGTGTCGCACCTGTCACATCTCGGCAGTATTTTCCTTATCCTGCTTTTTCAGCAGGAGTTCGCGAATCTGTTCCTTGCTGAGGTCGCCGCGCCCGAAAACCTGACTGGAAGCGTCATGCAGTCTGTCGCGGCTGTGATTGGAGAATTGTCCGAGCAGTTTTCCGACAGAGGATATCAGCTGAACTGTGCACTGCCTCTGCCATTCTGAATAGCGGTTTGTGCTGGCGGAATTTTGTTCGGGCGGATTTTTCGCTTTTTCCTTGATTGCCCTGAGAATTGCCGAAAGAATCGTGTTTCCAACTCCGGCTTCGATTTCATCGACCACCTTTCCCATATACGCCGCCATCTGGAGCTTTCCGTAACTGCTGTCATCGCTGTGGAGCATTTCATTATAGATATATTCCTCAAGCATGATTTTCGCTGTTTCCCAATTTTCAGAACCTACACCGCAATTCTCGGAATTGCCGAACATCACGATTATTTCTTGAAACAGTTTCTCCTTTTTTCCTTTTCTGATGTGTTCGTAGTAGTCGGGAATTTGTCGGTCAGGACGGCTTTGCTTTGCGTTGTACTCGGCAAGAGCTTCATCAAAAAGCTCGTGATACAACTCACGAAGGTCACGCTTCACATAGGTTATGTTGTTCGGCGTTCGGGATTTATCCACGTTATCCGTGAAGAAATCCCGGTTGTTATGTTCAATGCAGCCGTCGTCTGAACGAAAAGAAATCGACAGCGCTTTTGTTTCATTGCTCATTTTTCACTCCTTTTCAAGCAGCCGCAAATGCGGTTGTAGTCGCGATTTCGGCTATATTTTTCGTCGTTCCGGACAAATTTGAAATCTTCCGCAGAATAGGTATAACGCATTACCTATTTTGTCAGCAAAATAGCCTGCGTTAGGGGGGAATATCCCCCTAAGACCCTCTAAAAAAACGTTATATTAGGCAGAATGCCCGTTATGATTTTCAAAGGAAATCTGCGGTATGGTCGGCGAGTGGAACACACGCAAATTCCGGCAGAATCGCCATGTAGTCGAGCTTTCAACCAGAGCGAAAATCGCTCGATTTAGCCTTTTCGACATACATAATAATATCATCGACCGGGCATTTCAGGATTTCGCAGAGCTTGTCTATTGTCGCTGTGCTGACCGTCTGATTATGCCGCAGCCGGTTTATCGTACTGCTGCTGACGTGATGTTTGGTAATCAGCGTGTAGGTCGATATTTCGTGCCAGTCGAGGTAATCCCAAAACGGTTCGTATGTTATCATTGCAGAACCTCCTTTCGCAAAACTGAAAGAAAAAATCCTTCAGGTTTGAAATTTCCGCTTGACATATAATCGCTATTGTGGTATCATAGCTGTAAAGATGACTATTGTGAGCGGTGATGTGATTATATCATTTCGCGGTAGGTCTGTCAAGATGTTTGTGGATATTCGTTTGTAATTCCACAAATATAGTCTTTTTGATAACATTACGAGGAGGAACACTATGGTACCGGAAACAAAAAACACCTGCGAACAGGTGTTTGGAAAAAGATTGAAAGAGCTCCGCAAGGAGCATGGCTGCACCATCGAGCAGTTCGCAGATATGGTGGGTATTTCTAAAAGCACGCTGGGCTACTATGAGAATGACAAGCGAATGCCCGACATTGAAATTTTGCGAGGATCGCGAATGTGCTGAACGTAAGCGCCGACTACCTTATCGGCAGAACGAACACGACAGCGCAGAAAGGAAAGATGAAAACCGTGTGCGAGTTTACGGGGTTGTCCGACAGCGCCGCAGAGTTTTTGGCGCAGCTTGTCAAGGATAAGGACTACGAAAAACTGTCCGTAATCAACCACTTGTTTCAAGAACTTTGCGAGGATTACGAATTTTACAGCGGAGAAGATGAAGCTTCCAGTGTGCTAGGGGCACTGTTTCGCTGTTTTGAGAAGTTCACCGGTTCGGAAAATGAGTGGGAGAATTATGTTGACCTCGGCGATGAAAAACGCAAAGAGATGCTTGCTGCGGCTTATAGGCAGTTTATGCTTAATCAGGTTACGGAAGCGGTGAAATCCAGCTTGGAGGGGTATAAACAGGATAATCTGCCGTGGAGAGAATGAAGTAGAATATACCCCATAATGACACATCTTGTACTTTTGTTATAAATGTGATATACTGTAATTATTAATAAATTATCGAGGTAATATTATGATTAATACTGCTTTAGCCATTCTTCAAACTGATGAGCAACGGAATACACTTTCTGATTTCTACCAAACGTACAAGAACCGTTTTTATGCTATTGCCTATTCAAAATTACATGATAGAAATCTTGCTGAAGATGCTGTTCAGGAAGCATTTTCCCGAATTGCATCTAAACCAGAAACATTTTTTTCTCTCAGCCATAACAAAATGATTGCATATACAGATGTTATAATCAGAAATGTTTCAGTAGATATGTTCAGAAACTGTGTAATGAATGCTCCAGAAGAGCTTCCAGAATATGACGAGAATATTCCGCTGCTTGAGGATATAATTGTAGGTTCTCTGCAAAAACAACGATTGATGGATTTTATTGTTGGTCTTCCGCAGCTTCAGCGTGACATTATGGAACTCCGTATTTCATTCGGAATGTCAAATTCTGAAATAGCCAATCAACTTAAAATAAGTGAAAATGTTGTTAGGCAAAGATTATATCAGTCTAGGAAAGCAATTACCGAATTTCTGAAAAAGGAGAATAGAAATGAATCAATTTGACCTTGGTAGTATATTAGATGAACTCCATGAAAAAGAATTCTCAGAATTTTGCAATGTTCCTATGCATCATTTTTCTATAAGGCATCGCAAGGCAATGAAGAAATTATTCAATTCTGGATGTAGCTTGAAGTACAAACCTGTGCGCCTTACAAGACGAACCGCGCTAGTTATTGCAGTAATGATCTTCCTTGCGTTAATCACTGCCGGTCTGATGGTGTATCGGATAGCGGGCTTTAGAGGAAATGTTCACAACGATAATATTCATATGTTTGCTTCAGATGTAACTGGAAGTCCAGATATTATTGAGCAAGAATACTCGCTGGGATATGTTCCTGATGGCTATGAATTAGTAAAGCATATTGGAAATATCGGTGACAATTTTCTAATGCGAGAATTCAGTAATAGCGACTCTGATTCTTACATAATTTTTTACCAATATACTAAAGCACATTTCAATTCTCATTTTGACAATGAAAAAAGGCAAATTGAACGCGTAACAATAAACGGCTGCGACGGTTTTTGGTGGACATCTCAAAATGAGGATTCTTTGTTAAATAAAATTGTCTGGGCAAATGATGATTATATATTCTCTGTTTCTGGCAACTTAAACAAAGAAGTAGTAGAAAAATTGGCTAATAGTACCAAACTTATAAAAAATTAAAATCTTATCATAACAAAAGACTGCCAAAAAAGATGTTATAATTGAAATCCAAAATAGAAATGAAAAAAGAAGTTATTACGGCTTTTTTTGCAGCTTCAATATTAACCTTTTCTGCAATGAATTATACTTCATTTGCTGCCGAATCTTTATCATATGTACAAACGGTAAAGCCCCGATACTCAATTGAAGCAAACACATATACAGATTTAAGTATAAACGGCGGCAAAGCTTCGTGTTATTCATTTGTAGAAGCGGAAAAAGTTCAGAAAATAGTTGGAAAACAAACACTTCAAAAGCAGGGATTTTTGTGGACGTGGAGTACTGTAAGCGGTGCAACTTGGACTGATAAAGACAGTTCAAATCATTTGTCAATGTTGCATACTAAATCAGGGTTGTCAAGCGGAACTTATCGCATTGAAACAGTTTTCACGCTTACCGCAAACGATGGAAAGACTGAAACTATTACGGTTTACAGTGAAGAAGTGGCAATCTAATCAATTGCCATGAAAAGAACAGTATGTAATCAACACACTTTTAAGGAGGACATATTATGGACACCAATACTATAAAAAATGAACTTGAAGCCAAGGCTTATGCTAAGGCAACACCGCACAAAGTCCACAAATTAGAAATTAAGCACGATTAGTAAACAAACTAGTTGCATAGTAAAATAAAAAATGGTATAATAAAAGTATGAATAAGCAGATAAGTTTATCGAACCTGGAGGACGAACTGTCACAGGT